>Ga0335081_10000233_pt1 | contig 105321 bp, 86 predicted proteins | sample Lox_Sample_35_FD_206713 | JGI IMG/M metagenome (GOLD analysis project Ga0335081, IMG submission 206713) | Soil microbial communities from Loxahatchee National Wildlife Refuge, Florida, United States - Lox_Sample_3.5 | ecosystem: Environmental > Terrestrial > Soil > Wetlands | place: USA...
CCGTGCCACGACCGCACCGGCAGCGGGAACGGAATGATCGTTCAGCGCGGGCTCCGACCTCCGCCGTCGTATCACATCGACCGGTTGCGACAGGCGCCCATCGGACATTTTTTTGACGTGATGTCGAACGGCATCGGTGCGATGCAGGATTACTCGGCGCAGATCGCGCCCGAAGATCGATGGGCCATCGCCGCGTACATCCGCGCGCTGCAGTTCAGTGAGGACGCGAGGCTGGCGGACGCGCCGCCGGCGCAGCGGAAGAAACTCGAGGAGGCACGGGAGTGAACGGCGACAGCGTATGGAGGGCGCAGTTCGAACGCACCGAGCGGCTGACCTGGATGATCGGGCTGGTCGGGCTGGCGGCGTGTGCCGTGGGCGCGATGAGAAATCCGGACCGGTTCTTCGAGGGCTATCTGCTGGCGTATCTGTTTTGGCTGGGGCTGTCGCTCGGTTGCCTGGCGATTCTGATGATTCACCATCTGGCGGGGGGACGCTGGGGCTTCGCCGTGCGCCGGTTGTTGGAGGCAGCGACACGGACGATGCCGTTGATGCTGGTGTTGTTCATTCCGTATCTGTTCGGCTTGCGAAGTCTGTACATCTGGACGCGGCCGGAGGCGGTGGCCGCCGACCCGCTGTTGCAGCACAAACAACCGTACCTGAACGTGCCGTTCTTTTTGATTCGGGCCGGCGTCTATTTTGTCGTGTGGCTGGGACTGGTGGCGCTGCTGAACCGTGCCGCCGACCGGCAAGACCGGTCGCCCGGCCCGGCGGCCACCAATCAAGTTCGGCTGGCCAGCAGTTTGGGAATTGTGGCGTACGGTTTGACGATGTCGTTCGCCGCGATCGACTGGGCGATGTCGCTCGAACCGCACTGGTTCTCGACGGTGTACGGCGTGCTGATCCTTGCCGGACAGGTGCTGTGCGGATTCGCGTTCGTTACGGTCGTAGCAGCCCTGCTGGCCGGCCGCGAGCCGTTGTCCCGGGTGCTGGAGCCGCTGCATTTCCATGACCTCGGAAATTTCCTGCTGACGTTCGTGATTTTCTGGGCGTACATTGCGTTCTCTCAATTCCTGATCATCTGGTCCGGCAATCTGACCGACGAGAATTTTTGGTATCTGCGCCGGTTCGAGCACGGCTGGGGTTGGATCGGCGTGGCGCTGGTGGTGTTTCATTTTTTTGTGCCGTTCTTTCTGTTGCTGTCCCGCGACATCAAGCGTCGCAGTCCGTGGCTGGCGAAGGTGGCGTGGCTGATTCTGGTGATGGGCGTGGTGGACGTGTTTTGGATTGTGGCGCCGGGATTTCATCGGACGCAACTGGCGGTGCATTGGACGGATGGCGCGGCGCTGGTGGGCATCGGTGGCGTTTGGGTGGGGATGTACGTCCGGCAACTCAGGAGCAAATCGCTCCTGCCGGTCCACGATGCCCGCATCGAGGAGGAACTGGAATCCCGATGAACGAGCCCCGGCCCACGCGCGAACGACGGGATCTGAATGTCCATGTCATCGTGATCTTCTTCGGCAGCCTGGTGGTGACCGGGATCCTGGTCAGCCTGGTGGCGCGGGGTACGTTCGCCTATTTCGCCAGGCGTTATCCCGCGGCCGTGGAACGTCCCCTGCCGCCGGTCGCCAACCCGGGGCCACCAGTGACCGCCCCGAAGCTACTCGCCAATCCGGCGAAGGAAATGCGGAAGCTGCGCGTCCATGAAGACGCGCTGCTGACCACCTACGGTTGGGTTGATCCGGACCGGGGCGTCGTGCGCATTCCGATCGCGCACGCCATCGATCTGGTCGCGGAACGCGGGTTGCCGGTGATGACGAATGAAGTGGCCGCCGCGCCGGCTGGAGGAACGAAACCATGAAATCGTTGCTGTTGCTTACACTGTGCTGTTGGGCTGGCCCGATGGCGTTGGCCGCTCGGCCGGTGCCGTTGCGGGAGATTGGCATCGACCAGAAACTCGACCAGCAGGTGCCGCTCGATCTGCGGTTTCGCGATGAAGGGGGAAAGTTGGTGCGACTTGGCGATTACTTCGGGACGAAGCCGGTCATTCTGGTGATGGCGTACTACGGGTGTCCCATGCTCTGTCCCCTCACGTTCGATGGGTTGGTGCGGGCGATGCGCGCGTTACCCTTCAACTTGGGCGACCAATTCGAAGTCGTGACGGTGAGCTTTGACCCGCGCGAAACGCCGGCATTGGCCGCAGCCAAGAAGAAGGACTACGTGGCGATGTATCGGCGGCCGGGGGGCGAAGCGGGTTGGCATTTCCTGACCGGCGAGGACGCGGCGATTCATCAACTCGCTGACGCGGTAGGGTTCCGGTACAAGTACGACCCAGCCTCAGGCCAGTACGCCCACGCCACCGGGATCATGGTGTTGACCCCGCAGGGCAAAGTCTCGCGTTACTTTTACGGGGTGGAATACGCGCCCCGCGATTTGCGGCTGGCGCTGGTGCAGGCTTCGGCCAACAAGATCGGTTCGGTGGCCGACGAAGTGTTGTTGTTCTGTTTCCACTACAATCCCGCGACGGGCAAGTACGGGCTGGTGATCATGCGGGTGATCCAGGTGGCCGGCATCGGCACGGTGCTGGCGCTGGGGACGTTCATGGTTTGGGCGTTGCGCCGCGAGCGGCATCCGAGACCGTCCGCCAAACCGGAGGCCGGGAGCGCCTGAGATGGGGCACTGGGTCCAATTGTTTCCCGCCGAAGCCTCCACCGTGGCCGGACAGGTGGATGCCCTGTTCTTTTTCCTCGTGGCGGTCAGCGGTTTTTTTGCGGCGTTGATTTTCGCGCTCATCGCGTACTTCGCCGTCAAGTACCGGCGGCGCCCCGGCAATGAAAACCCGCCGGCGACCAAGACGGTGATGACGCTCGAAGTGCTGTGGACGGCCATCCCGGCCGGGCTGACCGTCGTCATTTTCTTCTGGGGCGCGAGGTTGTTTTTCAACATTTACACCCCGCCGCCCAACGCCCTTAACGTCGCTGTGGTCGCCAAACAATGGATGTGGAAGTTTCAGCATCCCGAGGGACAGCGGGAGATCGACGAATTGCACGTCCCCGTGGGGCAGCCGATCAAGTTGACGATGATCTCGGAGGACGTGATTCACGATTTGTTCGTGCCGGCGTTTCGCGTCAAGCGCGATGTGTTGCCGGGCCGGTACAGCACGGTCTGGTTTCAGGCGACGCGCCCGGGAACGTACCACTTGTTCTGTGGGCAATACTGCGGCACGGCGCACTCGCTGATGACGGGTTGGGTGTATGTGATGAACCCCGTGGACTACGAGCGTTGGCTGAGCGGCGAGGGCGCGAACGAGCCGCTGGCGGTGGCGGGTGGCCGGTTATTTGCGCAACTGGGCTGCGCGACCTGTCATGTGGAGAATGACACGGGCCGCTGCCCGTCGTTGGTGGGACTGTTTGGCAAACCGGTGAAGCTGCGGACGGGCGAGACCGTTGTGGCGAATGAAGATTACATTCGCGAATCGATCTTGAAGCCCGAGGCGAAGATCGTGGCCGGTTATCAGCCGGTGATGCCGACGTTCAAGGGCGTGGTCAGCGAGGAGGGCGTGCTGCAACTCATCGCGTACATCAAGTCCCTCGGTAACGAACAGGGTGGAAATAAACCATGACGACCAATGCAGCCAACACGTTGCCGTGCGAACATTATCTCAATGTCGATTACGGCGTGAAATCGTGGCTGTTGACGACCGACCACAAACGCATCGCGCTCATGTTCCTGGTGATGGTCACGTTGTTCTTCTTCCTCGGTGGAATGTTCGCGGGGCTGATCCGTCTCGAGTTGCTGACGCCGGCCGGCGACCTCGTTTCCAACGAGACATACAACAAGTTGTTCACGATGCACGGCTTGATCATGATTTTCTTCTTCCTGATTCCGTCGATTCCGGCGGTGCTGGGAAATTTCTTCGTGCCGATGATGATCGGCGCCCGCGACCTGGCGTTCCCGCGGCTGAACCTGGCGAGTTGGTACATCTTCACGCTGGGCGGGATTTTCACGTTGACGGTCGCGGTAACGGGCAGCGTGGATACCGGGTGGACGTTCTACACGCCGTACAGCAGTGTGTACTCGAACAGCCACGTGATTCTGATGGCGACGGGTGTGTTCATCACGGGGTTTTCCTCGATCTTCACCGGGCTGAACTTCATCGTCACGATCCACACGATGCGGGCGCCGGGATTGACGTGGTTCCGGCTGCCGTTGTTCATCTGGGCGATTTACGGGACGAGTCTGATCATGGTGCTGGGCACGCCGGTGCTGGCGATTGCGCTGGCGCTGGTCGGCATCGAACGAATCTTTCACATTGGGATCTTCGATCCGGCCATTGGGGGCGATCCGTTGCTGTTCCAGCATCTGTTCTGGTTCTACTCGCACCCGGCGGTCTACATCATGATCCTGCCCTCCATGGGGGTGGTCAGCGAAGTGATCGCCTGTTTCGCGCGGAAGCGCATCTTCGGCTACAATTTCGTGGCGTTCTCCAGCCTGGCGATCGCGGTCCTGGGGTTCCTGGTGTGGGGCCATCACATGTTTGTCGCGGGCCAATCGATTTATGCCGGCATGATCTTTTCCATTCTCAGTTTCATGGTGGCGATTCCGTCGGCGATCAAGGTGTTCAACTGGACGGCCACGCTCTACCAGGGATCGGTGTCGTTTGATACGCCGATGTTGTACAGCCTGGGGTTCATCGGCCTGTTCACCATCGGGGGCCTGACCGGTTTGTTCTTGGCGACGCTGGGGATTGACGTGCATGTGCACGATACCTACTTCGTGATCGCCCACTTCCACTACATCATGGTCGGTGGGGCGGTCATGGGATACATGGCGGCCCTGCATTACTGGTGGCCGAAGATGACCGGGCGGTTGTATCCGGACGGGTGGGGCCGGCTGGCGGCGTTGATCATCTTCGTCGGGTTCAATCTGACGTTTTTCCCGCAGTTCGTTCTCGGTTATCTCGGCATGCCGCGGCGGTACCATTCGTATCCGCCGGAATTCCAAGTCCTGAACGTCCTGTCAACCGCCGGCGCCTCCATCCTCGGCGTCGGCTACGTGCTGCCGTTGGTTTACCTGATTTGGTCTCTGCGTTACGGCAAGATTGCCGGACCAAACCCGTGGCGGGCGACCGGGCTGGAGTGGCGGACCACGTCGCCACCGCCGACGGACAATTTCAAGGAGACGCCGGTTGTGACTGAAGAAGCGTACGCTTATGCAACGGAGGAACCCGGACATGGCTGATACGACCGTTTATCTGGCCCATCAATTTCAGGACGCTGAACAGCAACAGGAAGCCGCCACGCTGGGAATGTGGGTTTTCCTCGCCACGGAGGTATTGTTTTTCGGCGGGCTGTTCACCGGCTACACGGTGTACCGGTTCCAGTTCCCCGAGGCGTTCGCCCTCGCCAGCCATCGGCTCAGCGTGATGCTGGGGACGATCAACACCGCCGTGTTGCTGACCAGCAGCCTGACGATGGCGCTGGCGATCCACAACGCCCAGACCGGCCGACGCAACCGCACCGTTGCGTTGTTGGTGGTCACGATGCTGTTGGGCACCACGTTCCTCGGCATCAAGGGTTACGAGTACCACCAGAAATTCGTCGAGCACCTCGTTCCCGGCTCGTCGTTCGTGTTCGACCCGCGTCACGCTCGCGAAGCACAGATGTTTTTCCTGCTGTATTTCCTGATGACGGGCCTGCATGCGCTCCACATGGTTGTGGGAGTGGGTGTCGTGGCGGCGCTGGCCATCCGCACGTTGCAGGGACGGTACACCCCCGCGTATTACACGCCGCTGGAGGTGGGCGGGTTGTACTGGCACTTCGTCGATATCGTTTGGATTTTCTTGTATCCGCTGCTCTACCTGGTGGGACATCACGCATGAAACGTCAAATCGTACCCGTGAAAGTCTACGTCGCCGTGTTCGTCGCGTTGATCGTGCTGTTGTTGGGCACCTTCGCGACCGACTTTGTCGATCTCGGCGGATTCAACGTGCTGATCAACCTCACGATCGCCGTGCTCAAGGCGCTGCTCGTCGTGCTGTTCTTCATGCACATCCGCTACACCAGCAACCGCGTCGTCCGCGTGTACGTCGGGGCCGGTTTTTTCTGGCTGCTCATTCTGATCGTGTACACGTTGGGCGACGTGCTCACGCGAGCCGCATCCACGTACACGCCATGAATGCCTGCGCCACCCCAGCCGAACAACCGGTTCCGTTCCCGATCGGGAGCACGCCGTCGGCGGTGGCGCGCTTAAGCGCTCCGTGCATCGGCCGGCAGCGCACGGGAGCCGCCACATGAAGTCCCCAGACACTCGCGCCGGGAACTACGGGTCGGGTACGCTGATGATTTTGACGCTGGGATTGGGGTTGGTTGGCGGCGTGGCGCTGGACCGCGTGGTGGGGACCGGATGGGGGCCGCTGGATGCATCGTCCAGCTTCCGGCTGATGTCCGAGGCGTGGGGCATGATCGATCGGTTCTATGTCGATCGCGCCGCCGTGCAGCCGGACAAAATGACGTACGGCGCGATCAGCGGGATGGTGGACGCGCTGGGCGACACCGGCCACAGCCGGTTCCTCAGCCCGGCGATGGTAAAGGCGATGCGTAACCTGGAGCGAAACAGATTTCAGGGGATCGGTGCTGAGGTCCAACAGAAGGCCGGCCACGTAGTGATAGTCGCGCCCATGGACGATTCACCCGCTCAACGGGCCGGGCTTCGGCCGGGCGACATCATCCTGCGGGTGGACGGCCGTGAAGTGACGGGACTACCGTTGGATCAGGTGGTCGAGAAAATCTCGGGGCCGGCTGGCACCACGGTTACGCTAACGATCCTCGATCCGGCTTCGGGCCGGACGCGTTCGGTCACGCTGGAGCGGGCGGCAATCAACATCCGCAGCGTCACCTGGCAAATGTTGCCGGGCACCGAGATCGCGCATCTGCGCCTCGCCAGTTTCAACGACGGCACGGCCAAGAACCTGCGCCAGGCGTTGATCGAGATCAGGAAAAGCGGTGCCACGGGCATCGTTTTGGATTTGCGCGATAATCCCGGCGGTTTGCTGAGAGAGGCGGTCGACTCGGCCAGCCAGTTTCTCAAGACGGGCGACGTGCTCCTGGTAAAAGATGCCCGCGGCCGGGAAAAGCCCATCCCCGTGAAGCCCGGCGGCGAGGCTACCGACACTCCGCTGGTGGTTCTGGTGGACGGCGGCACGGCCAGTGGCGCCGAGATCATGGCGGGCGCGTTGCAGGATCCACGTCGGGCGCGGCTGGTCGGGGAGACGACGATCGGCACCGGCACGGTCTTGAGTGAGTTCCGTCTGTTTGACGGCTCGGCATTGCTGCTGGCGATCGAGGAATGGCTGACGCCTGACGGGCACGTCATCTGGCACAAGGGCATTACGCCAAACGTCGTGGTGAAACTGCCGGCGGACGTGTCCCCGGTGTTTCCGGAAACCGAACGCACCATGACCGCCGAGGAACTGCACGCCAGCCGGGACGTCCAACTGCTGGGCGCGCTGCAGTTGCTCCAGCAACCGGCGGCGAAACCGGAAAGTGCACCTCGGTGACGACCGGCTGGCCGGCCCTTCAAAACAAGGGAAACCGGAATCGCCGGATGGAATTTGAGAGACCGATGTTGTGAGAGACGAACGACGACTCATTCTGGACACGGTTTTATTGGGGATTGTTGGGGCGTTATGTGCCCAACTCTTCCAGTGGTTGCTCCGCGTGTCGGAGGAGTTTTTCCTGAATTGGCTTGCCAGTTATCAACCGCCGATCTTGCCGAGCGACGGCGGCACGCTTCACGAGGTCATCGGGGCCCACGGATTGTGGCTGATTCCGGTGGCGACCACTCTGGGCGGCTTCCTTGTCGGCCTGTTGGTTTACAGTTTCGCTCCCGAAGCGGAAGGGCATGGCACCGATACCGCGGTCAAATCGTTTCATTACCAGGGCGGATTCCTCCGGCCGCGCGTGCCACCGCTGAAGATACTGGCGTCGGCAATCACGATCGGTTCGGGCGGCGCCGGCGGCCGGGAGGGGCCGACGGCACTGATCAGCGCCGGGATCGGGTCCGTCTACGGCACGTGGACGCGCCGCGACGAAGCGGAGCGACGCTTGCTGGTGTTGATCGGCATGGCGTCGGGGTTGTCGGCGATCTTTCGGTCGCCCATCGGCACGGCCATCTTCGCCATAGAGGTGCTGTACGGCGGCATGGAGTTGGAAGCCGGGGCGTTGCTTTACACATTGCTCGGCTCGGTGGTTGCCTATGCCGTGAACGGACTGTTTACGGGTTGGGAGCCGTTGTTTCAAGTCCCGAGCAACCTGGCGCCGCCGACGTTTTTCGAATACGGCTGGTATGTGGTGCTGGGGATCACCGCCGGGCTGGTAGCGACCTTGCTGCCGGTGGTGTTTTATGGAATGCGCGATGGGTTTCGCAAGCTGCCCATCCCGCCGCATTTCAAGCCGGCGATTGGCGGACTCGGGGTTGGTTTGCTGGCGCTGCAATGGCCTCAGACACTGGCTGGTGGCTATGGTTGGATTCAAAAAGCAATTGACGGCCAGTTGAGCACCGACCTGATGGTGGTCCTTATCTTTGTCGAGATGGTGGCGCTGGCGCTGACGATCTCATCGGGCGGTTCGGGCGGCGTGTTTGCCCCCAGCCTGTATGTCGGCGCGATGTTGGGTGGAACTCTGGCGCGGGTGTTTCACCAACCGATCGCTGCGTTTGTCGTGGTGGGCATGGCGGCGGTCTTCAGCGGGGCGGCCCGCGTGCCGGTCGCCACGCTGTTGATGGTGACGGAGATGACGGGCGGTTATCACCTCTTGGTGCCGGCGGCGCTGGCCGTCGTCTTGAGTTTCATGATCCAGGGAGCCCTGGCTCGCCATCTGAAATACAAGAGTCTCTATGAAGCACAGGTGCCGGAACGGGTGGATTCCCCGGCCCATCATCTCGAACACGTGGAAGCGGCGTTGAAACTGTTGCGCGACAAGAAACTATCCGTTCCGCCGGATGGCACCCATTTGGATTTGCGGCAACTGCTGGCCGCCGGCATTCCCGTGGACCTGCCCGACCGCAAACGCCTGTTGATGGGCGTGCTCGACGCGGAAAGCTCCTACGTGGGCAAACGGTTGGCCTTGTGTTTTCCCGTCGCCAACCAAGACCATCTCGAGCTGATCGCCGTCCTGCGTGGCGGGCACACCTTGTTGCCCCATACAAACGTTCGCCTGCAGGCCGGTGACTGCCTCCTGGTGATCGCATCGCTCGAAGGCCAGGAACAGCTTGCACCGCATTTGGCTGCGATTGCGCGGATCGGCGACGCCGAACCGCCGGCCACGGGCCGCGGCCAGTCAAAACGGACGAAGCCAGCAGAACCGCCATTGTCCCGACCGAGGAGGACCGACTAAGAATGAACGCTACCCCCGAGCATCCATCACCCAACGGCCTGAGCCGGGCCGAGGTTCAAGCGCGGCTGCAGCAATACGGCTACAACGAGTTGCCGGAGAAACACGTCAACGTGTTCTTTAAGTTGCTGACCTATTTCAACGGGCCGATCCCGTGGATGATCGAGGCGGCGGCCATCTTGTCGGCCCTCGTGCGGCACTGGCCGGACTTTTTCATCATCCTGGTATTGCTCATCGCCAACGCGGTCGTCGGATTTTGGGAGGAATACCAGGCCGGCAACGCCATCGCGGCGCTCAAAGCCAAGTTGGCGCTGCAGGCGCGCGTGAAACGGGACGGGCAATGGACGACCGTACCGGCCCGCGAACTGGTCCCGGGCGACCTGATCCGGGTGCGCCTCGGCGACATCGTGCCCGCGGACGCGAACCTGCTCGACGGCGATCCGGTCGAGGTGGACCAATCGGCGTTGACCGGCGAATCGTTGCCGGTGACGCACAAGACGGGCGAGTTGGTCTATTCCGGCTCGATCATCCGGCAGGGCGAGGTCGACGCCGCGGTCACGGCGACCGGGCCGAAAACGTATTTTGGCAAGACGGCGCAGTTGGTCGCGGAAGCGCACACGGTCAGCCATTTTCAAAAGGCGGTTCTGAAGATTGGCGATTACCTCATCGCGCTCGCGGTCGTGTTGGTGGTGTTGATTTTGGCCGTGGCGTTGTTCCGCGGCGATCCGATGACGGAGACGCTGCAATTCGCGCTCGTGCTGACCGTGGCGGCGATTCCGGTGGCGATGCCGACGGTGTTGTCCGTGACCATGGCGGTCGGCGCGCGGTTGTTGGCCGCCAAGCAGGCCATTGTCAGCCGGTTGGCCTCCATTGAGGAGTTGGCCGGGATGGACGTGCTCTGCTCCGACAAGACCGGCACGCTCACGCAGAACAAGCTGACGCTCGGCGACCCGTATTGCGTCGCCGGGGTCAACGCCGATCAGGTCATCCTGGCCGGCGCGCTGGCGTCGCGGGCGGAAAACCAGGACACGATCGACTTGGCCGTGCTCGCCGGCGTGAAAGACAAGAAACCACTCGACAAATATCGGGTCACCCACTTCCAGCCGTTCGATCCGGTCCACAAACGCACCGAGGCCACCGTGACCGGCGATGGCGGGAAGGAGTTCAAAGTGACGAAGGGCGCGCCGCAGGTGATTCTGGCGTTGGCGGGCAACGCCGACCAGGTCAAGGGCGAGGTGGAACAGGCGATCAACGAATTTGCCCGGCGCGGCTTCCGTTCGCTCGGCGTGGCGCGGGCCGACGGCAAAGGCGCGTGGAAATTCCTCGGCGTGTTGCCGTTGTCCGATCCACCGCGCGAAGACTCGAAGTCGACCATCGACACGGCCCGGCAGATGGGCGTGACCGTGAAGATGGTCACGGGCGATCAACTGGCCATCGGCCGGGAGATCGCCGGGCAACTGGGCCTCGGAGCGAACCTGCTCGATGCCAGCCTGTTCGGCGACACCAAACACCATGAGGGAGCGCAACTGGAGGAATCCATCGAAAAGGCAGACGGTTTCGCGCAGGTCTTTCCCGAGCACAAGTTCCACATCGTCGAAGTTCTCCAGCGCCACAATCACATCGTCGGTATGACCGGCGACGGTGTGAACGATGCGCCGGCGTTGAAGAAGGCCGATTGCGGCATCGCCGTGTCGGGCGCGACCGACGCGGCGCGGGCGGCGGCGGCGATGGTGCTGCTGACGCCGGGCTTGTCGGTGATCATCGACGCCATCAAGGAGAGCCGGAAGATTTTCCAGCGGATGACGAGCTACGCGATCTACCGCATCGCCGAGACGATCCGCGTGTTGTTCTTCATGACGCTGTCGATCCTTGTGTTCAACTTTTACCCGGTGACGGCGGTGATGATCGTGCTGCTGGCGTTGCTCAACGACGGCGCGATTCTGTCCATCGCCTACGACCGGGTCCGGTACTCCGACAAACCCGAGGCGTGGAACATGCGCGAGGTGCTCGGCATTTCCACCGCGCTGGGCATCGCCGGGGTCCTGGCGTCGTTCGGGCTGTTTTACCTGGGGGAGCGGGTCTTTCGCCTGAGCCGCGAGACGATCCAGACGTTGATGTATTTGAAGCTGTCGGTGGCCGGGCATCTGACGATTTTCCTGACGCGGACGCGGGGACCGTTCTGGTCGTCGCGCCCGGCGCGCATCCTCCTGCTGGCGGTGATCGGCACGCAGGTGGTGGCGACGTTGATTGCCGTGTATGGCATTTTCATGCCGGCGATTGGTTGGAAGTGGGCGCTGGTGGTGTGGGGCTACGCGGTGGCGTGGTGGCTGGTCAACGACCGGGTGAAGTTGGGCGCGTACCGGATCTTGGCGCACGAGCAACCGGTGCTGTCCACGAGAACAGCGCAATGAGGAACGACGCCCAGGGCAAACCGTCTGCCCCGCCGCGCACCGCTGCTGCCGGTCTGACCACCGCCGAAGCCCGCGTGCGCCTTGCGCAGTTCGGACCCAACGCCGTACGCGAGGAACAATCTCATCCGCTACGCCAATTTCTACTCCGGTTTTGGGCGCCGATTCCGTGGCTGTTGGAAGCGACCATCCTGATCCAGCTCTTCCTTGGCGAACGGATCGAGGCTGGCGTCGTCGCCGGACTGCTGGTGGTGAATGCGGTGCTCAGCTTTTTGCAGGAGGGAAAAGCCCAGAAGGCGCTGACGCTGCTGCGGCAGCAACTCCATGTCGAAGCGCGCGTCCGGCGCGACGGCCAGTGGAGCACCATCAGCGCGGAAGAACTGGTACCCGACGACCTGGTTCACCTGCGTCAGGGGGGCATCGTGCCCGCCGATGTGCGGGTGTGCGACGGCTCACTGCTGGCGGATCAGTCGGCGCTCACCGGCGAATCCGCCGCCGTCCAAATCCCGCAGGGCAAGACCGCCTACGCCGGCGCGTTGGTGCGGGGTGGTGAAGCCACGGGCGTGGTCACGGCGACCGGTGCGCGCACCTTTTTCGGCAAAACGGCGGAATTGGTGCGCACCGCCCGCGCCGCCAACCGGCAGGAGCACGAGATCGTGCGCGTCGTGCGCGACTTGTTCGTGCTGAACGCGGGCCTGATCGTCCTCGTCTTCGGCGTCGCCTATACCCAGGGCCTGACGTTGGCGCACACGCTGCCGTTGGTGCTGACGATCCTGTTGGCCTCCATTCCCGTTGCGCTGCCGGCGACCTTCACGCTCGCTGCCGCGCTCGGCTCGCTGGAGTTGTCGAAGTTCGGCGTGCTGGTGACGCGCCTGAGCGCGCTGCACGACATCGCCTCGATGACCGTGCTGTGCAGCGACAAAACTGGCACGCTTACCCGTAACGAGGCGACCGTCAGCACGCTACGACCGGCGGACGGATTCAGCGAAGAGCAGTTGCTGCGCGCCGCCTGGCTCGCCAGCGATCCGGCGGGGCAAGACCCCGTGGATGGCGCGCTGGTGCGCGCTGCGGTTGCACGGAGTCTGACGGGCAACGGCCCGATGCGCGTCGAGTTCAAGCCGTTTGATCCCGCGACGAAGCGCGCCGAAGCCGCGTATCGCGAGCCAGACGGTGTGCACCGCTACACCAAAGGCGCGCCCGCTGTTATCGCTCAACTCTGCGGCGTGCCGGAACCTGTGTGGCTGCCGGACGAACAGGAACTGGCCGCTCGCGGCCAACGCGTGCTGGGCGTGGCGACCGGCGATGACGGCAAGCTGCGGTTCGCCGGCTTGGTCGGGCTGGAAGACGCAGTGCGCGATGACTCCCGCGCGGTCGTCCAAGCGATCCATGATGCCGGCGTGCGCGTGGTGATGGTAACGGGCGACAACGCGCTCACCGCCCGCGCCGTCGCCGAGCAGGTGGGCATTCCAGCGCAGGCCTGTCCGTCCGCCGACCTGCATGGCGAACTCAGTGATGGCATGCTGGACAGCAGCGTGTTCGCGAGCGTTTTTCCCGAAGACAAATTCAAGCTGGTCCGCGCCTTTCAGCGGCAGGGTGCGGTGGTGGGTATGAGCGGCGACGGCGTGAACGACGCGCCCGCTTTGCGCCAAGCCGAGGCGGGCGTGGCCGTAGCCAACGCCACCGACGTGGCCAAGGCCGCCGCCGCCATCGTGCTGACCCGACCGGGCTTGGCCGACGTGGTGCCGGCCATCGAGGCGAGCCGGAGGGTGTTCCAGCGCGTGATGGCCTACACCCTCAACATGCTCGCCAAGAAAATCGAGATCATGCTGTTGCTGGTCGTCGGCTTCCTGCTGACCGGCCACAAGCCGCTCACACCGCTGCTGATGGTGCTGATCATCTTCCTTAACGACTTCCTCACAATGTCCCTCACCACCGACCGTATGAGCGTGTCGGCGCGGCCCAATCAATGGCGAACCCGCGCCGTCGTGACCGCCAGCGCGGCATTCGCCGGCTGCAAACTGATCTTCAGCTTGGGGGTGTTTCTGCTGGCAGACTACGTCCTGCACCTGAACCCGGCGCGATTGCAAACGCTGACCTTTGCGACGCTGATTCTGAGTTCCCAAGCGGGCGTGTATCTGTTGCGCGAGCGCCACCACTGCTGGACCTCGCTTCCCAGCCGCGAAATGCTCTGGAGCACGATCTTCGGCTTGAGCGTGACGGCGGCGATCGCCCTGTCAGGCTGGCATGTGCCCGCCATCCGTCCGGCGTTGCTTGCCGGCGTTGCCATCACCGCGGTGCTGTATTTCCTGGCGCTGGATTGGTTCAAAGTCTGGCTGTTTGCGAGGCTGCGCTTACGATGACGCGGCCTATTCAACCGCTGCTGTCCACGACGATGGACAGTTACCGCTATCACAACGGCGTCTCTGGCATGTGACAACAAATGAATTGCTCGGATGGCCATGCCAGCTTATTGGTGCAAGAGAACAAGGAGAAGTGATGTGAAAATTGACAGCAGACAATTCCGCGTGCGGGAAGAGGACACGGTGCGGCTTAAAGAATGGCCCACGCGCGTGAAACCGTTCTACAAATCGAAGAAGCATTACGAGAAAATGTTGGCGGAGCACGTGGCGAAATTGAGCGACCGGCAAAGCCTCTTGTACGCGCACAACCGCTATGCCCTGTTGCTGATCTTTCAGGCGCTGGACGCGGCCGGCAAGGACGGAGCGATCAAACACGTCATGTCCGGCGTCAATCCCCAGGGCTGCGAGGTTTTCAGCTTCAAACAGCCGAGTGCCGAGGAACTGAAGCACGATTTTCTTTGGCGGACGACGCGCCGGTTACCGGAACGCGGGCACATTGGCATCTTCAACCGCTCGTACTACGAGGAGGTGCTGATCGTGCGGGTGCACCCGGAAATTCTGCGCGGGCAGGGTTTGCCGGACGAAATCCTGACTGATGACAAGCTCTGGGAACACCGGTATCGTTCGATTGTGAACTTGGAAAAGCATCTCCACGCCAACGGCACGCGGATCATCAAATTCTTCCTGCACCTTTCGAAGGACGAACAGCGCCGGCGCTTCCTCGCGCGGATCGATGACCCGGACAAGAATTGGAAATTCAGCCGGGCCGACATCGAGGAACGCGGGCGGTGGAAAGAATACCGGCAGGCGTACGAGGCCTGCCTGACGGCGACGAGTACCACGATCGCACCGTGGTATGTCGTCCCCGCCGACGACAAGGAGAACGCGCGGCTGATCATTTCGCAGGTGATCCTCGATACTCTCGGCGAAATGAAAATGAGCTACCCGGAACCGGACAAGGGTCATCGGAAGGAATTGCGGGCGATCCGCCGGCTGCTGGAGAGATGACTGTAACCAAGAGTCCGGGATGAACGCCCCTACCGTCAACCCTCCGTCCGCCACGCCGGCGGTGCTGACGATTTTCGCACTCACTTACCTCGGCATTGCCGCGGGCCGGGTGCCGGGCTTGAAGCTGGACCGGACCGGCATCGCGTTGCTGGGCGCGATCGCCATCATGATCTTCTCCGGCCAGCCGACGACGACCGTGGTCGGGTTCATCAACTGGCCGACCATCCTGTTGTTGTTTGGCTTCTTTGTCCTCTCGGCGCAACTGCGGCTGTCCGGCTTTTTCGACAAGGTCGCCAACGGCATTGCCGTCCGGCTCGGAGATCCGGCGCGGTTTCTGTTGACCCTGATGCTGGTAACGGCCGGATTGTCGGCGTTTCTGAACCACGACATTGTCTGTTACGTTTTCGCGCCGGTCGTGGCAACCGCCCTGATCCGCCGGCAACTCAATCCCGTCCCCTTTCTCATCGCGTTGGCGGTGGCCAGCAACATCGGCGCGGCTGCGACACTGGTCGGCAATCCGCAGGACATGATGATCGCGCAAATAGCCGGGCTGGACTTCGGGCGGTACATGCTCTGGTGCATCACGCCCGTGCTGGTGGCCCTCGGTGGTGCCTACGCGCTCATCTGGACGATGTCCCGACGACGCCTCGCCTTTGCCGGTCCGGCGCAGGCCGTCGTGAAATCCACTTCCCGGCCGTTCGACCGCCCGCATACGATCAAAGGCCTGGTCATTTTGGGATTGGTCATCGCGTTCTTTTTCTCGTCGGTGCCCAAGGAGATCATCGCCCTGACTGCCGCCGGAATTCATCTCGCTAGTCCGAAGTTCCACACGCAAGATCTGTTGGGTCTGGTGGATTGGCCGATTCTGGTGCTGTTCATGGGGCTGTTCGTCGTCACGGGCGCATTCCAGGCCACGGGCTACGGCGATCGGGCCGTGCAATGGCTCGCGCGCGGCGGGTTGAACCTTCAATCGCTGTCCATTCTCGCCGTGGTGACGGCGGTGTTTTCCAATCTGATCAACAACTCCGCCGCAGTGCTGCTGCTGGTGAAGATGGTCAACGTGGCGCATGCGCCGACGGCGTACGTGTTGGCCTTGGCCAACAGCTTTGGCGGCAGCTTGATCATCCTCGGCAGCGTGTCCAATATCATCGTCGTTCAACAAGCCCGCGAACTGGGGATCAGCATTTCCTTCCGCGACTTCGCCCGACTGGGCGTCCCGGTGACGCTGGTGGCCATGGCCGGCCTGCTGGCGTGGGTGGCGTTGATGACTTGAAACGAGGGATCATGAGCGCGAAACCGACCAAGACGACAGGAACCAGCACGACCCGGCCACGGAGCGAACCGGTTGCGCAATCCATCCTGACCATCAACGGCGGCTCGTCGAGCATCAAGTTTGCCCTGTTTGTAGCGGGTCGCTCGTTGCGGCGCATCCTGGCGGGGCAGATCGAGCGGATCGGGCTGGCAAACGCAGTACTTTCCGTCAACGGCGAAAACGAATCGGACAATTTCACCAAGCCGCTGGAGGCATCAAATCACACGGCGGCCGTGAACGCGCTGATGGACTGGCTGGAAGAACGGGTCGGCCACGGCGCGCTGCGCGCGGTCGGCCATCGCGTGGTACATGGCGGACCGAAATACAGCGCGCCGCAACGGGTGACACACGAGATGGTAGAGTACCTTCGCACGTTGAGTCCGTTCGACCCGGATCATTTGCCGGAAGAGATCGAGTTGACCGAGGCGGTGTTCCGCCGGTTTCCCGATCTGCCGCAGATCGCCTGCTTCGACACGGCGTTCCATCACGACCTGCCCCGGGTCGCGCAACTGCTGCCCATCCCGCGCCGGTACGCCGCGCAAGGCGTGCGCCGGTATGGATTCCACGGGTTGTCCTATGCGTTTCTGATGGAAGAACTCGCGCGAGTGGCCGGGCCGAAAGCCGCGCGCGGCCGGATGATCTTGGCCCATCTCGGCAACGGCGCCAGCCTGGCGGCGGTGCGCGATGGGCGACCGATCGATACGAGCATGGCGTTCACGCCGACCGCCGGATTCCCGATGAGCACGCGCTCGGGTGACCTCGATCCCGGGCTGATGTGGTATCTGGCCCGCGCCGAGCAGATGAGCGCGAAACAGTTCAACAAGATGGTTAACCACGAATCCGGCTTGCTCGGTGTGTCGGAAACGAGTTCCGACATGCGGGACCTGCTGGAGCGCGAGGCCAGGGACAAGCGCGCCGCCGAGGCAGTGGCGATGTTTTGTTATCACGTCAAGAAATGGATCGGCGCGTTTGCGGCGGCGCTGGACGGACTCGACACGCTGGTCTTTGCCGGCGGTATCGGCGAACACGCGCCGGTCGTCCGCGCCCGGATCTGTGACGGGCTCGGCTTTCTCGGGATCGAGTTCGATGAGAAGCAAAACGCGGCCAACGCCGACGTGATCTCCGGCGAAACCAGCCCGGTCACGGTGCGGGTGATGCAAACCGACGAAGAACTGATGATCGCGAAGATTGTGATTCAGCTCGTCGAGGGAGCACCGTCGCGATGACACGCAGTCCCCGAGCCGGCCAGCCGGCCGAACCCGCGATGCTGGTGGACGTCCCGCGGCTGATCACGGCGTATTACTCCGAAGCGCCGGACCCGGCGGTGCCGGCGCAGCGCGTCGCGTTTGGCACGTCGGGGCATCGCGGGTCGGCGTTCGACCGGGCGTTCAACGAGGCGCACATCTTGGCCATTACGCAGGCCATTTGCCAGTACCGGCGCGCGCAGCGCATTGATGGCCCGCTCTTTCTCGGGATGGACACGCATGCGTTGTCGGTGCCGGCGCAGGCGAGCGCGCTCGAGGTCCTCGCCGCCAACGAGGTCGAAGTCATGATTGCCGGCCAGGATGAGTTTACGCCCACGCCGGCCATTTCGCTCGCGATTCTGAACCACAACCGCGGGCGCAAGACCGGACTGGCCGACGGCATTGTGATCACACCGTCGCATAACCCGCCGGAGGACGGCGGCTTCAAATACAATCCGCCAAACGGCGGCCAGGCGGAAACCGACGTCACACGCTGGATTGAGCGGCAAGCGAACGAAATCCTCAAAGATGGCCTGCGCGGTGTGAAACGGATTCCCATCGAGCGAGCCCGGCGCGCTGCCACGACGCACCGGCACAACTACCGTGAGGCTTACGTCAGCGACCTCGCCAACGTGATCGATTTCGAAGTGATTCGCGAGGGAAAGATCAAGCTGGGGGTTGACCCGCTGGGCGGAGCGGGCGTGCATTACTGGCAACCGATTGCCGAGCGGTACGGCCTGGACCTGCGCGTCGTCAGCGATGTCGTTGACCCGACGTTCCGGTTCATGACAGTGGACTGGGATGGCCGGATTCGGATGGATTGCTCGTCGCCGGACGCCATGCAGCGATTGATTGGATTGAAGGACGAATTTGAGGTGGCCTTTGCCTGCGACACCGACCACGACCGGCACGGCATTGTCACGCGCAACGCCGGGTTGCTCCAACCCAATCATTATCTGACGGTCGCGATCTTTTATCTGTTCCAGCACCGGCCCCGCTGGTCCAAGGGCGCGGCCGTGGGCAAAACCATCGTCAGCAGCCAGATGATCGATCGCGTGACGGCCCGGCTGGGGCGCAAGCTGTGCCAGGTGCCGGTTGGGTTCAAATACTTCGTCGAGGGGCTGCGGGATGGTTCGCTTGGATTCGGCGGCGAAGAGAGCGCGGGATTGTCGTTTGCCCGCCGCGGTGGAACAGTATGGACGACGGACAAGGACGGAATCATCGCGGCCTTGTTAGCAGCGGAAATGACGGCGCGGCTAGGTCACGATCCCGGCCAGATATACCGGCAGCTCACGCACGAATTCGGGGCGCCGGTCTACGAGCGGCGCGATGCTCCGGCCACGGCCGAACAAAAAGAACGACTGAAGAACATGAATCCCCGCCAAGTTCGATCCACGGAATTGGCGGACGAGAAGATCCAGGCAATCCTCACCGCAGTCCCGGGCAGTGGCGCGCCGATTGGCGGATTGAAAGTGATTGCGGAGAACGGCTGGTTCGCCGCGCGGCCGTCGGGAACCGAGGAGATTTACAAGATCTATGCGGAGAGCTTCCGGGGCGCGGATCACCTGCGCCGGATTATGGAGGAAGCAGAGGGAATCGTCAGTGCGGCGCTAACGGCACTGCCACAGGAGAAACCATGAGCACAACCAGAGGAGTTCACAATCCGCCTTATTCTTCCCTGCCCACCGACATCGCCGGGGTCGATTCCTTGGCGGAACTGGCCCTGGACATGCGCTGGTCGTGGAATCATGCCGCCGACAAGGTGTGGCGGCAACTCGATCCCGCGCTGTGGGATCTGACCCATAACCCATGGGTTGTTCTGCAGACCGTGTCGCGAGACAACCTCAAGCAGGTGATGGCCGACGCCGCGTTCTGCAAGGAGGTTTCTGATCTGGCGCGCGCCAAGCGTCAGGCGGCGGAGTCGCCCGGGTGGTTTCAGCAAAATCACCCTCAATCGCCACTCACCTGCGTCGCCTATTTCAGCATGGAATTCATGTTGAGCGAAGCGCTCCCGATCTATTCGGGCGGGTTGGGCAATGTGGCGGGCGATCAGCTTAAAGCGGCCAGCGACCTCGGCGTGCCGGTGGTCGGCGTCGGTCTGCTGTACCAGCAGGGCTATTTTCGGCAGGTGATCGACAAGGACGGGGCGCAGCAGGCGCTCTTTCCGTACAACGATCCCGGGCAATTGCCGATCACTCCGTTGCGTGAAGAAACCGGGGAGTGGTTGCGATTGGAGATTGCCTTGCCCGGTTACTCGGTTTGGCTGCGGGCCTGGCAGGTCCAGGTCGGCCGCGTGAAGTTGTACCTGCTCGACACCAATGACGCGGCGAACTTCCCGGCGCATCGCGGGATCACCAGCGAATTGTACGGCGGCGGATCGGAACTGCGCCTGAAACAGGAGTTGTTGCTCGGCATCGGCGGCTGGCGATTGCTCAAGGCGCTCGGTCTCCGGCCCGAAGTCTGCCATCTGAACGAAGGGCACGCGGCCTTTGCCGTGTTGGAACGCGCCCGAGCGTTCATGGACGAGAACGGACAGCCTTTCGATGTGGCGCTGGCCGTCACGCGCGCGGGCAACCTCTTCACCACGCACACCGCGGTGCCTGCCGGGTTCGACCGGTTCGCTCCGGCGCTGATCGAGCAATACCTGAGTCGGTACGCGCAGACCCGGCTCGGCATTTCGGTTCACGATTTGCTGGCGTTGGGGCGGCGCAATCCAAATGACGCCGCCGAGGAGTTCAATATGGCCTACCTCGCGATTCGCGGCAGTGGGGCGGTCAACGGTGTGAGCCGGTTGCACGGGGCGGTGAGTCGGCGCATCTTCCTGCCACTGTTTCCGCGCTGGCCGCAGGGCGATGTACCAGTGGGACACGTGACCAACGGCGTCCACATGCCAAGCTGGGATTCCGCGGCCGCCGACGCGCTATGGATGGAGGCCTGTGGAAAGGGCTGCTGGTTGGGAACGACGAAAACTCTGGAGCAAGACATTCGCCGAATCTCCGACAGGACGCTCTGGCACATGCGCGTCGCCGCCAGCAAGGAATTCGTTGAATACGTTCGCGAACGACTGGCCCGCCAACTGACCGCTTCTGGCGCATCGCCCGAAGCAGTAAACGACCCGAAGACTCTCTTTGATCCAGATGCCTTGACGCTCGGCTTTGCCCGTCGATTCGCAACCTACAAGCGACCGAATCTGCTGCTGCACGACCCGGGTCGGTTGCTGCACCTGTTGGCCAATCCGCAGCGCCCGGTCCAACTCATTCTGGCTGGCAAGGCCCATCCGGCAGACCAGCCGGGTCAGGCGCTGATCCAGGAATGGATCCGGTTCATCCGTCAGCCCGAGGCGCGCCCTCACGTGATTTTCCTCGGCGACTACGACATGCTCCTGACCGAGCACATGGTGCAGGGGGTGGATGTCTGGATCAACACGCCCCGGCGACCGTGGGAGGCGTGCGGCACGAGTGGCATGAAGGTGCTCGTTAACGGTGGCATCAATCTCTCGGAGTTGGACGGTTGGTGGGCCGAAGCCTACACACCGGAAGTGGGGTGGGCGTTGGGGGACGGCCGGGAACATGACGACGATCCAGCCTGGGACGCTGCGGAAGCCGAGGCGCTGTACGACCTGCTCGAACGCGAAGTGATCCCCGAATTTTATGACCGAGACGCGAACGGCGTTCCGGTGCGCTGGGTCGCACGAATGCGGGAAAGCATGGCGCGGTTGACGCCGCAGTTTTCCGCCGGTCGTGCCGTGCGCGAGTACACGGAACAACATTACCTGCCGGCCGCGACCGCCTACCGGGCGCGCGCCGCCGAAAAGGGCACCGGTGGCCGCGAGGTACTCGATTGGCAGCGCACGCTCGAACGGAAATGGGCCGCGCTCCGCTTTGGCGAAGTGAAGGTGGAAACCAGGGACGAGCAGCACGTCTTTGAAGTTCAAGTTTACCTCGATGAACTCGATGCGAATGCCGTGCGGGTCGAGCTGTACGCCGACGGCGTCAACGGCGACACACCGGTCCGGCAGGAAATGAAGCGCGTCCGACAACCGGGGGGCGCAACCAGCGGCCACGTCTATCGCGCCACCGTGCCGGCCCGCCGGCCGGCATCTGACCATACGGCGCGGCTCATCCCGCACCGCGACGGCGTTGCCGTTCCCTTGGAGGCGGCGCAGATTCTGTGGCAACGATGACACCAGTCCGAATCGCTGAGGAACGCAACCCCATGCCCAAGGCAACACGGCCGAAGGAGCCGGCGGAACATCCGCTGCCGGATCAGATGGCCGAGGTCACCGAAGCGTGGGAATTCGGACAAGGTTGCAACCCGCGCCGGCGCCATTCTGGGGCCAGGCCGCATCACCAACCCTCGAAGTCAAAGGAACAAACCCATGAAAGACACTCTGACGCGTGAAGAACTACGGAAAATGAATGCCTATTGGCGGGCGGCCAATTACTTGTCGGTCGGACAGATTTACCTGTACGACAACCCGCTGCTCAAGAAACCGCTGAAGATCGGGCACGTGAAACCGATGTTGCTGGGGCACTGGGGGACGACGCCGGGCCAGAACTTCATCTATGTCCACTTGAACCGGGTCATCAAAAAGTATGACCTGAACATGATCTACATTTCCGGTCCCGGGCACGGCGGGCCGGCGCTCGTCGCCAACACCTACCTGGAAGGCACCTACAGCGAGATCTATCCAAACATCAGCCAGGACGAAGAGGGGTTGAAGAAGCTGTTCACGCAATTCTCATTCCCTGGCGGGATTCCCAGCCACGTTTCGCCGGAGTGTCCGGGGTCGATGCACGAGGGCGGCGAGCTGGGCTACTCCCTGAGTCACGCGTTCGGCGCGGCGCTCGACAACCCGGACCTGGTCGTGGCGTGCGTCGTCGGCGACGGCGAAGCGGAGACCGGGCCGCTGGCGACGGCATGGCATTCGAACAAGTTTCTGAACCCGGTTACGGACGGCGTGGTGCTGCCGATTTTGCACCTCAACGGTTACAAGATTGCCAACCCGACCATCCTGGCCCGGATCGAGCACGAGGAACTGGAGCAACTGCTGCGCGGCTATGGTTGGATGCCGTACTTCGTCGAGGGTCACGAGCCGGAGAAGATGCACCAGGCCATGGCGGCCACGCTGGACAAAGTCGTGGAGCAGATCCACCGCATCCAGCACAACGCGCGGAGTCGTGGGGATGCGTCGCGGCCGCGTTGGCCGATGATTGTGCTCAACTCGCCGAAGGGCTGGACCGGACCCAAGGTCATTGACGGGTTACCGGTCGAAGGCACCTTCCGGTCGCACCAGGTCCCGTTGTCCGACCCGTCCAAGAACCACAAGCACCTCAAGCAATTGGAGAAGTGGTTGAAGAGCTACAAGCCGGAGGAGCTGTTCGACAAACAAGGCCGGCTCAAACCCGAATTGGCCGACCTCGCGCCAAAGGGTCAGCGTCGGATGGGTGCCAATCCACACGCGAACGGCGGGGAATTGCTGCGCGACCTGCGGATGCCGGACTTCCGCGACTACGCCGTCAAGGTGCCGGCGCCGGGCGGAGTGATGGTGGGCGACACGCCAGTCCTCGGCCGATTCCTGCGTGACGTGATCAAGCTGAATCAGGGGCAGCGGAACTTTCGGATTTTTGGACCCGACGAGACGCTGTCCAATCGCTTGAACGCCGTTTTTGAGGCGACGAATCGCCAGTGGGAAGCGCGGGAGATCAAGACCGATGAGTTTCTGGCGTCCACCGGCCGCGTGATGGAAGTGTTGAGCGAACACCAGTGCGAGGGTTGGTTGGAAGGTTATCTGCTCACGGGCCGGCACGGGCTGTTTAACAGTTACGAGGCCTTCATTCACATCGTGGATTCGATGTTCAACCAGCACGCCAAGTGGTTGAAGGTGACGTCGAAGCTGCCGTGGCGGCGAAAGATCGCCTCGCTGAACTACCTGTTGGCGTCCCACGTCTGGCGGCAGGACCACAACGGGTTTACGCACCAGGACCCTGGCTTTATCGACCACGTCGTCAACAAGAAGGCGGAGATTGTGCGCATTTATCTGCCGCCGGATGCCAATTGTCTGCTCTCGGTCATGGATCACTGTCTGCGCAGTCGGCATTATGTGAACGTCGTGGTGGCGGGCAAACACCCGGCACCCCAGTGGCTCGCCATGGATGCCGCTGTCGAGCATTGCACGAAAGGGATCGGCATCTGGCAATGGGCCAGCAACGACCGCGGCACCGAGCCGGAAGTCGTCATGGCCTGCGCCGGCGACGTGCCGACGCTGGAGACGTTGGCGGCCGTGTCCATCCTTCGCGAGCATCTGCCGGATTTGAGGATCCGCGTGGTGAACGTGGTTGATCTGATGAAACTGCAGCCCGAGACGGAGCATCCCCACGGGCTGAGCGACAGGGATTTCGATTCGTTGTTCACCAAAGACAAACCGATCATCTTTGCGTTTCACGGATACCCCTGGTTGATCCATCGGCTGACGTACCGCCGCACCAATCACCACAACCTGCACGTGCGCGGCTACAAGGAAGAGGGCACGATCACCACGGCGTTCGACATGACGGTCCTGAACGATCTGGACCGGTTCCACCTCGTGCAGGACGTGGTGGACCGGCTGCCGCGGTTGAGCGTGAAAGGGGCGTACCTGAAACAACTGATTCAAGACAAGTTGATCGAGCACAAGCAGTACATCTGCCAGCACGGCGAAGATCTGCCGGAAATTCGCCACTGGAAGTGGAAGGCGAAATGACCGGCGTGACGGCCACAGTTTACCTCGCCCGGCACGGCGAGACGGAGTGGAGCGTCACCGGCCAGCACACCGGCGCGACGGACCTGCCGTTGACGGTCCGGGGCGAGCGCAATGCCCGTCACCTTGGGGCGCGTCTGAGGGGATTGCGGGTCGCCGCCGTGTTCACCAGCCCGTTGCAGCGCGCGCGGCGCACGTGCGATCTGGCCGGGTTCGGCGACCGCGCCACGGTTGATGCCGACATGGTCGAGTGGGATTATGGGGACTACGAAGGACGGACAACCGCGGACATTCAGCAGGAGCGGCCGGGCTGGAATCTGTTCCGCGACGGTTGCCCAAACGGTGAAACGGCGGCGCAGGTCGGCGCGCGGGCCGACCGCGTCATTGCCCGTCTGCGGCGCGTCGACGGCGACGCACTCGTGTTTGGGCACCGACATTTCCTCAGCGTGCTCGGCGCGCGCTGGGTCGGGTTGCCGGCCGAACAGGGCCACATCTTCACCTTGGGCGAAGCTTCGGTCAGCATTCTGGGATACAATCACACAATCGATGGCCCCGTGGTCCAATTGTGGAACGACTGCCGGCACGTATGAATCGATCCGGCGGTCTCACTTGGGCTTTTCCAGCCCGATGCCTTGGACGTTGGTGTACGTGAGGAACGGACCGGTGTAGCCGGTGACGTGGATGTCGCGGAGTTCGGCGTTGACGATGTTGGCGAGCGCGACGCCCTTGCGGCAGGTGCCCGTGACGTGCGCGATGGAAAATCCGTTGACGGGTTTTACAGGGGAGATTGCCGTGGCTTCCACCAAGGTCCCGCAGTTCACCTTGACGTCGCCGAAGGCGAAGTTCCCGGCGGCAGGGATTCCTTCATCGCCGGGGACCGGTTCAGGGTCTCGGATGCCGCTGCTGAGCAGGTTGACGCGGAGAAACCCGCCGGGCGCGGTGTCGACATCCAGATCGTGGCCGGAGACGTCCTGGATGAATGCGCCGCGGCCGGGGCGGCTCTTGATGTAGATGGCGTAGGTTTTGGCCTGCTGGAAACGGCAGTGTTCGATCCGCACGTGGCGGATGCCGCCGGAGGTTTCGCTGCCGATGCCGATGCAGGCAAAGATGTTGTCGCTCAGCGTGCACTGGCGGATCAGCACGTCCTCGGTCGGGTGAGCGAGTCGGTACCCTTCCATGCCCCGTCCGGATTTGAGGGCGATGCAGTCGTCACCGGATTCGATGTCGCAGCCTTCGATCAACACGTGGCGGCAGGAATCCACGTCCACGCCGTCGCTGTTGCCGCCCACGTTGCGAATGGTGAGGTGTCTGACGACGACGTTTTCGCAGTCGGTGGGATGAATCGTCCACATCCGCTGCTGCGACGCGGAGAAGCCTTCCAGCCGGACATCGTGGCAATCGGTCGGTTCGATAAGGGCGGGCCGACGCGGCATCTGTCGGCCCCCAAGGGTGGGATCGCCGACGATGCGACCGTGGCCGACGATGCCGATGTGGTCGGCCTTGGTGGCGGCGATCAGCGCGCGGTGTCCATCGATCCAGTGGCCTTCCCACCGCACCTTGATCACGGGATAATCGGTGAGATCCGGACTGCCCAGCAGGGTGGCATCTTTTTCCAGCCGTAACGCGGTGTTGGATTTTAGTTCAACGCTGCCGATGAGATAATTCCCAGCCGGCACGGCCACCGTCCCGCCGCCTGCCGCCGCACAAGTATCGAGCGCGTTTTGGAACGCGACGGTGTCTTTCGTCTTTCCGTCGCCGGTCGCACCGAACGCGCGAACGTCGAGCGGAGCCCGGGACAACCCGGCGCATCCGGCCTGCCCGAGCAGGATGAGTAACGCTGCGGCGAGACGGGGTGGTTTCATGAGCGGATGGTCGCATTCATTTCGCGGGAGACGGCTCCGTCGGTGATGGAGTTGGTTCCGGCGGGAATTGATCGAAACGGCGGTCGACCTTCATTCCGCGGAGATATTTGTCGGCGAAGTCCAGCATCGCATTCCAATCTTCCTCGGTGAACGCGTGGCCGTGGTGGGCATAATTAACCCCGAGGCGGTCGGTGGCGTCGAACAACGCGTACGCCGGCCGGGCTCCCAGCCAGGACTGTTTGACGGCGCTGGCCAGCGAGACCTGGTCGGTCAGTCCCTCGAGTGCGATGAACGGGCGCGGCGCCACCAGCGCGAGAAACCAATGCTCGTCGAACGGCAGATTGTCCACGTGACCCCAGAACTCATGGAGATGGGGCGAGAACCAGTTGGGATACTTCTTCATCATGTCGGCCAGGCCTTCCTTGCCGCCGCGACCCGCACCGCTGAACCGGTAGGTGCCGATGCCACCGCCGCCGGTGACGCATGGCGCCGCCATGGCCAAGCGGTCATCGAAGGCCGCGGCGACCATGGCCGACTTCCCGGTGCGCGAGACGCCGGAGACGATGAGCTTCATCTTGTCGATCCACGGGTCGGTTTCGAGATAATCCACGGTCCGGGACACGCCCCACGCCCAGCCCGCCAGGATTCCCCAGTCGTAACCGGGGTATGCGGGATAAAACCTCGTCGTGCGAAATGCCCAACTGCCGTCCGCGTTGCGCAGCGTGGTGTCCTCGGCGCAATCGTTGTTGTTGAACGTTACGTAGGCGTACCCCCGGCGGAACACTTCGCGGTTGCGCCCGGCCACCCCTTCAGCATCAGCGGGAGTGCGCTCCCACGTGGGTTGGGTTGCCACGGGAGAAGTCCCGAGCCCGACCGTCAGCAAGGCGTCAACCCCGTGTCCCTGTCCCGGCGGGTGCGGCAAAGTCGGCAGTGGCGTGGCTCCCGGGGGCGTCCCGTCGGGCATGATCACCGCCGGGAACGGTCCGCGGCGGTTGGTCGGCGTGAAGATGCCGATGTTCAGCCCTAATTTTTCTCCCGGCCCGAATGTCAGGCGCACCAACCGATACTTGACCGTGCCGCCGAGCACGACCTGCGATTTGACTTCGCGGCCTTTCACGTTTCCGGGTGGGGGCGGCATCTGCCCGACAGCGTAATACTCGAGGATGCGTTTCATTTCCGCGCGGCGCCGCTTCCATTGGTCGACGGTGGTAATCGGTGTCCCGTCGTTCATCACCATGACGTCGGGCATTTCTTTGTGGACGGGTAAATCCTTCATGGCCGGGAGCGTTCCCATCGCGCTCGGGATCGGGGGCATGGGAATCTCACGTGGATCGGGGCCGACGGGCGAGGTGGGGACTGTCTGGGCCGGGGCCTGGCTGGCCGACAACTCGATGGTCGCCGCAACAACCGCGATCAACATCACGCAAAGCCACTGGGTCCGCCGCTGGTCCATAATCTCTCCGCGATTGTGCCGTGACGGGATGAGAATGACAATGATGGTATTCAGGCGGGCTACTACCCTGCGGGCGATTTGTCGGCGGGCGCTGGGTCGGCGCGTTGGTTCGAGACGTCCAATGCCACCTGGACGTTACGATTCGGGTCCCCCAGCAATCTTGAAAAGCGGTCGGTCTTGACGCAGACTCCGCCCGGCAACCACGCGCGGCTGGAACACGGCCACGCGCGAACTTGCGACCGGCTCGACAGACACCGCCCAAATCGCAGGGGCGTCGGGCCTCAGGACAAATGATGATCGACAGCCGGCCAGATGGCGGGGAGGCGAATGTGCCCAGCGAGAAGTCCCGGTGGTTAGCCTACGGGGTTCTGGCCGCCACATGCGCGCTGGTCATTGCGGTCTACACGTACACGGCTCACTCGGGCTTTTTGGCATCGACGAGCTTGGAGGCGCCGGGAGATTACTACAATCTGTTGGTGCAAGGTTTTCGCGCCGGCCAGCTCAGCCTGAAGAAGGAAGTGCCGCCCGGGCTGGCGCAGCTCGCTGACCCCTACGATCCCTCGGCCCATCTTCCGTACCAGGTGCTGGACCTGAGTTATTACAAGGGGAAGTTCTACCTGTACTTTGGGGTTACGCCTGCCGGGGTGTTGTTTTGGCCTTGGGTGGCGTTGACCGGGCACTATCTGCCGCAGAAAGACGCCGCGGTGATTTTTTGCGTGGTGGGTTTCCTGGCCAGTGCGGGCTTGTTGTGGGCGCTGTGGCGGCGCTATTTTGCCGAAGTCAGTGTTGCGGTGGTGGCGGCTGGCACGCTCGCGCTTGGCCTGGCCACATTCACACCGTTGCTGTTGGCGCGGTGTGATGTGTACGAGGTGTCGATCAGTTGTGGGTATGCGATGACGATGCTGGCCCTGGCAGCGACGTGGAAGGCGTTGCACGAGTCGGAGCGGAGATGCTGGTGGGCGGCAGCAGCCAGTCTGGCCTACGGGCTGGCGGTGGGGGCGCGGCCCTCGTTGCTGCTGGGTGCGGTGATCCTGTTGGTGCCGGTCATCCAGGCGCGGCGTGAGACCCGAAAGCTTTCGGGGTTGGCGGCGGCGGTTGTCCCGATTGCCCTCATCGGGCTGGGTCTGATGTTCTACAATGCGTTGCGCTTTGGTAATCCGTTCGAGTTCGGTTGGCGCTACCAGTTGGCTGGAGACCGGCAGGGCACGGTCCAAGAGTTCAGTCCGCGGTATCTGTGGTTCAACTTCAGGGTCTATTTTCTGGAACTGGCGCGCTGGAGCAGTCGGTTTCCCTTCGTGCATCCCATCGCGGTGCCGCCCGTGCCCGCGGGCCACGGCCAGGTCGATTATGCTCTTGGCATCTTGACCAACGTTCCGTTGGTGTGGTTGGCGCTGGCTGTGCCACTGGGTTGGCGCAAGCGCCGGGCGGAGGCGCACTCCCGCTTGCGCGGGTTCGTGGCGGCGTTGGCCGTGCTTTTCGGGATTTGCGCGTTGACGGTGGGCCTGTTTTTCGCCGCGTGCATCCGCTACGAAGTGGAGTTCCTGCCTGTGCTGGTGCTGTTGGCGGTGATTGGCATTCTCGGTTTGGAACGCCGGCTGACCCCGGCGTCGAGAACGAGGCGAGCGGTGCGTTGGGGCTGGAGCCTGCTGCTGGGCGTCTCGGTAGCCTTCAACCTGTTGGCGAGCGTCGGGCGTTGTGCCGAGTCGCATTACAACTTGGGAAGCGTACTTGTCCGACAGGGCAGAATCGGGGAAGGAATCGACCAATATCAACGAGCGCTCCGCCTGCGACCCGATTATGCGGCGGCCCATAACAATCTCGCGATTGTCCTCTTCGGACAGGGCAAAGTGAACGAGGCGATGGCGCATTGGGAGCAAGCGTTGCGGATCGATCCCGACTACGCCGACGCCGATAGCAATCTGGGGCTTGCACTCACGCAACTCGGCAATATTCAGGGCGCGATCGAACAGTATAAACAGGCGTTGAGGATCAGACCCGATCTCCTCGGGGCGCACTACAATCTGGGAGTTGCGTTGGCGCGACTGGGCCGGGACCAGGAGGCGGTTGAACATTACGAAGAAGCTCTGCGGATCAAGCCCGATTACGCGGAGGCGCACCTCAACCTGGGAGCAGCCCTCGTGCATCTGGGCCGCGAGCAAGAAGCGATGGGGCATTGGGAACAGGCGCTGCGGATCAATCCCAATTACGCCGAGGCGCACTACAATCTGGGCGTTGCGTTGGCACGGCGGGGCCGGATGGCGGAAGCGATCGGCCATTGGGAGCAAGCCCTGCGGATCAAGCCCGATTATGCCGAGGCGCACTACGACCTGGGAATTGCGTTGGAGCAGGCCGGCCAAATGAAAGAAGCGATCGAACATTACAGGCAGGCGTTGCGGATCAAGCCCGGCTACGCCGAGGCAAGAGAGCGTCTGGCGCGGCTGCAGCCGGCCCGGTGAGTGCGGCCTACCAGGGGACTCACCGTTTTGAAAACGCAAAGACTTGCTCCGTTGCTGGTGGTTGTCGCAGGGTTGTTGGCTTATCACAACAGCTTCACGGGTGGGTTCTTCCTGGATGACCTTGGATCGATCCCCGACAACCGCACGATTGAACATCTCTGGCCGGTCTGGCGAGCGTTGTCGCCGCCGCATCACGGCGGTCTCACGGTGGAGGGCCGTCCGCTCATCAACTTTTCTTTGGCGATCAATTATGCTCTCGGCGGCTACAACGTGTGGGGCTATCACGCCTTGAACCTGACGGTCCATATCCTCGCCGGGCTGACCCTGTTTGGCATCGTGCGGCGGACGCTGCTCCGGCCCGCTTTACGCGCTCGGTTTGGCGCCGCGGCCAACGAATTGGCTCTGGTCACAGCGGTTCTTTGGACGGTTCATCCGCTGCAGACCGAGTCGGTGACCTACATCGTTCAACGGGCCGAGTCGATCATGGGGTTGTTCTACCTGCTCACGTTGTACGGCTTTATCCGAGGAGTGGAATCGGTGCGGGCCCGGCTGTGGTACGGTCTGTCGGCGACGGCTTGTGCGTTGGGCATGGTCAGCAAAGAGGTCATGGTCTCCGCGCCGGTGATGGTGCTGCTGTATGACCACGCGTTTGTTTCAAGCTCGTTCCGGGAGGCATGGCGGCGGCGCTGGCCGTTGTATCTTGCCCTGGCGAGCACCTGGGTCTTGCTGGGTGTGGTACTGGTTATCGCGGGAAACTTCGCCACCGCATCGATGCTGGCCCAACGGATTGGCCACAGCCGATGGGGGTACCTGGCAACCGAGCCGGGAGTCATTCTCTATTATCTGCGACTATCGCTGTGGCCGTCCCCGTTGTATCTGATTCACCCGTGGTTCATCGCCAAGACGTGGATGAGTATTTTGCTGCCAACCGTTGGGGTCATGATGCTGATGGCGGCGTCAGCTTGGGCCTGGCGCAGGAACCCGGCTTGGGGATTTTTGGGCGCCTGGTTCTTCCTGATCCTGGCGCCGAGTTCGAGCTTCATACCGCTTCACGATCTGATTTACGAACACCGCATGTATCTGCCGTTGGCGGCAGTCGTGAGCCTGGCGGTGACGGTGTTGTACGCGGCGGCGGGACGGCGGAGTTTGGCCGTGTTCGCGGTGGTGGCGGTGGGGCTGGGGTTTTTGACATGGCGGCGCAACCAGATTTATCAGAGGAACCCGCACTACAGTTTGGGGGTTGCCTTGGAGAGAGCGGGCAGGACCCAGGAAGCGATTGGAGAACTCGAGCAAGCCTTGCGAACCACACCCAACGATCCCTGGGCACATTACATTTTGGGGGTTGCCCTCAGGGAAGCGAACAGAATACCGGAGGCGATCAGCCACTGGGAGCAAGCGGTCCGAATTGATCCTGATTTTGCCGAGGCGCACTACAATCTGGGGCTCGCCTTGGTGGTGAGCGGAGGCTTGGAAAACGTGCCGGCGGCGATCGAGCAATGGGAGCAAGCGGTGCGCATCAACTCAGGGTACGCCCAGGCGCACTACAATTTGGGGGTGGCGCTGGCACGATTGGGGCGGGGCCCGGAAGCAGTGGCGCATTTCGAGGAGGCGCTGCGCATCGACCCTGATTACGCCGAGGCGCACAACAATCTGGGAAGCATTCTGGCACAACTGGGCCGGGTGCCGGAAGCGATCGAACATTTCCGGCAAGCATTGCGCATCGATCCCGATATGGCCGAGGCGCACAAGAATTTGGGAGTGGCGCTCATGGGGCTGGGTCGGGTGCCGGAGGCAGTCGCGCATTTCGAGCGGGCGCTGCGCATCAATCCCGATTACGCCGAAGCACACTACAGTTTGGGTGTTGCCCTGGCACAACTCGGGCGGATGCCGGAGGCGATCGGACAGTACGAGGAAGCGTTGCGGATCAAGCCCGATTACGCCGAGGCAAAGGAGCGTCTGGCGCGGCTGCAGCCGGCCCGGTAAGCTGTTAACAACGTCGCCATGTTGCCGTGAATCCAACCTCCAATCTCCACGCCGCCAGCCGTCCGCAACGCCCGGCGCCGGCGGCCCACGCACCGTCCCCAGCTTACGGATGGTGGGTCGTGGTGATGCTGTGGTTCATCTGCTTTTTCAATTACGCCGACCGACAGGCGATCACCTCGGTGTTTCCCAAACTGAAGGACGAGTTCGGCTTCGACAACGTGCAACTCGGTCTCATCGGGTCGGCGTTCATGTGGGTGTACGCGGCGGGTGCCCCTCTGGCCGGTTACATCGGCGACCGGACCCGTCGCAAGGACTTGATCCTCGGCGGCTGCCTGTTCTGGAGCCTGGTGACCGTGACGACCGGCTGGTGCGCGAAGCTCTGGCACTTTGTCAGCGTTCGTGCGCTCGAGGGATTCGGCGAGACGTTCTATTTCCCGGCGTCGATGTCGTTGATCAGCGACTATCACGGCCGGCGGACGCGGTCGCGGGCGTTGTCGTTCCATCAATCCAGCGTTTACGTCGGCACGATCTTGGGAAGCTGGGCGGGCGCCTGGTTCGCGGAACACCGCGGTTGGCGCATCGGGTTCTACTTCTTCGGAGCGATGGGCATGGCGCTGGCGCTGGTGCTCTACAGGTTTTTGCGCGAACCGCGCCGGGGCGAAGCCGAACCCGAGACCCCTGTGCCACCGGGGGTCCAGAAACTTTCGGTCGGCGAAACTGTGCGGGTCATCTTCCGTACTCCGGCCGTGCCCTTGCTGATGTTGGCGTTCGTCGGGGCGAATTTTGTCGCCACAATCTTTCTCACGTGGACGCCGACGTTTCTGGTTGAGAAATTCAATTTCAGGCTCACGAGTGCCGGGCTGTCGGGCACGGTGTTCATTCATCTGCCCAGTGCGCTGAGCGTGCCCGTGGCCGGGTGGCTGGCGGACCGGCTCGCGCAACGGTTTGGGGGTGGCCGCATGTTGGTGCAGGCGCTCGGGCTGGCGACGGGCGCGGCGTTCGTGTTTCTTGTGGGCCGGACCGGCAGTACGGCCACGTTGCTGTTTGCCATGGCCTGCTTCGGCGTGTGCAAAGGGTTTTACGACTCGGGGATCTTCGCTTCACTTTACGACGCCGTTGAGCCCCGCGCGCGGAGCAGTGTGGCCGGGCTGATGAACACGGCCGGCTGGGGCGGCGGCGCGCTCGGGCCGCTCTTTGTTGGTTTGGCCTCGAAGTACGGCGGCAAACCGACCGAGATCGAAAACATGGGCAATGCCATCGCGTTTGGCGGCGCCGTTTATCTGGCAGCCGCGGCGCTGGTGGTCGCGGCCATGCTGCTTTTTGACGGGCACCGGCCTGTCGGTGGAGGACGATGATCTCCCCGCTTCAGCGTGGCGGGGCCTGCGAGCTTTGGGGGACCGCCGGCGGCCTGTGTGAAACCACTTGTTTCGGCGCCTGCCGTGTGTAGAGTGGTGTCGGTTGCGGGGCATGCAGACGACCCAACTGGTCACCAATCCACTTCGCGAAGGACTCGCAGTGCAGGCGGCACCCGAGCCGTGCGCCCTGGTGATTTTCGGCGCGACCGGCGATCTCACGCACCGCAAGCTGGTTCCGGCGCTCTACAACCTCGCACACGAAGGACAGCTTCCGCAGTCGTTCGCCGTCGTCGGGTTCGCGCGTCGCCGGAAAACGCACGAGCAGTTTCGGGCTGAGTTGGGCGCTGCCGCCGCCGAGCACTCACGGTTCCAGCCGATCAACTCCGCCGTTTGGGACGCGTTCGCCCAGGGGATTTTCTATCACCAGTCGGAGTTCGCCGACGCGAAAGGGTACCAGACGCTCGACCAGTTCCTGAAAAAGCTGGATGCGGAGCGCGGCACTGCGGGCAACCGGCTGTTCTATCTGGCCACGGCCCCGACCGAGTTTGGGGGCATCATCGAGCAACTGGGGACGAACAAACTGGTTCACAACCATGGCTCGTCGCAGCGCATCGTTGTCGAGAAACCGTTCGGCAGCAGCCTGCCCACCGCGGAAGAATTGAATCGCGTCCTGGCCCGCGTGTTCGACGAACGTCAGGTGTTCCGCATCGATCATTATCTCGGGAAAGAGACCGTCCAGAACATCCTGGCGATGCGGTTCGCCAACGAAATCTTCGAACCGCTCTGGAACCAAAAGTACACCGACCACGTCCAGATCACGGTCGCCGAATCTCTGGGCGTCGAGGGCCGCGGCGGCTACTACGACCGTTCGGGGGCGCTCCGCGACATGGTGCAAAACCACATGATGCAGTTGCTGTCGCTGACGGCGATGGAGCCGCCCACGGGGCTCGGCGGCGAAGACGTCCGTGATGAGAAGGTCAAAGTGCTCCGGGCCATCCGCGCCATCAAGCTCGGCCAGGTCCAGCAATTCACGGTGCGGGGGCAGTACACCAACGGCTCGATCGCGGGAGACGAAGTGCCCGCGTACCGTGCCGAACCGAACGTGGCCGCCAACTCGCGCACGGAGACGTTCGTCGCGCTGAAGTTGTTCATCGACAACTGGCGCTGGGCGGGCGTGCCGTTTTATTTGCGTCACGGCAAACGGTTGCCCAAAGGCGTGGCGGAGATCGCCGTCCAGTTCAAGGCGCCGCCGGCAGTACTGTTCGCCGCCGACTCGCGGGGGCCGTTGCCGTCCAACGTGCTCGTGCTGCGCATCCAGCCCGATGAAGGCATCGCGATTCGCATGAACGCCAAGGTCCCCGGCGCGGCCATGAACCTCCAGCCGGTGAAAATGGATTTCCGCTACGGCGGCAGCTTCGGGGCGCGCTCACCCGACGCGTACGAACGGCTGCTGCGCGACGCGATCATCGGGGATTCGACGTTGTTCATCCGCCGGGACGAGACGGAGTGTTCGTGGTCGATCATGGACGCGATCCTTGAAGGATGGCAGGCCGGTGCCGCCCCCGTCCCCTACGAATCCGGGACGTGGGGACCAGCGGAAGCGGACAGGTTTATCGAGAAAGATGGACGGCAGTGGCGACGGCCATGAAATCGTTGTTGGTTGCCCTGAGTCTGCCGGGACAGCTTTCCGGGCCGGCAAACGATCTCGCTTGTGCCGCAAGCATCCGTTTGCCGAGAGCGATACTTCGCTTCGCGCCGCCCGGCAGCTCGAGGAAGAACGGCAATGCCTGACAACCCGCGACTCGAGACGTTTACCGCCGGCGTTGAGACCGCCGTGGACGTGGCGCAGATCGAACGTCAGCTCCACGAATTGTGGCAACTCGCTGCGGAATCGCACCAGGACCCGGCGCAACGCCAGATTACCCGGGCCTGCCTCCTCAGCTTCATCGTCTTCTGCGGAACCGATGCCGAAGTCGAACACGCCACCGAAACGGTGAGCACGCTGACCAGCCGCCATCCGTGTCGGGCGATTGTTTTGCTCGCGCGGGAGCACGAGCCGGACGCGGAACTATCGGCATCGATCAGCGCGCATTGTCATCTGGCTGGGAGCGGCCGGAAACAGGTCTGCTGCGAGCAGATATCCATCCACGCATCGGGCGAAAGCACGGGGCAGCTTGCCTCGGCCGTGTTGCCGCTGCTGGAGTCCGATCTGCCAACGGTGATCTGGTGGCAGGGAAATTTCCTGGCACGGCCGTCTTCCTTCCCGCGGCTGATCGCCGTGGCCGACAGGTTGATTTACGACACGGCGACGTGGGGGGCGCCTGAACTCTTTTTGGGCGCCCTGTCGCGGATCGCCGTCGACCATCCCCACTGTCGGTTTGCGGACCTGAATTGGACGCGGCTGGAGTTCTGGCGGAAACTCACCGCCGAATGTTTTGATGATCCGCCCTGCCGCGCGATGCTGGAGCGGATCCGATCCGTCGTCATCGCCTACGGGAGTCGGCCCGGAGGGCGGCTGCGGGCATTGCTCTACGGCGGTTGGTTGGCGGCCCAACTCCGCTGGACCCCCCAGCAAGCCGCGGCAAAGATTCGGCTGAGCGGCCGGACGGACAAGGAGGCGACAGCCACCGGGTTGTTGTCCGTCGAACTGGAGGCCGACGGCGCGGCGTTCTGCATTCGCAAGAATCCGGGCGAACTGACGGCCAGTGCGCGGGTCACGATGCCCTGCGCCTGCGGTCTGCCGCGCAAACGAGGGTTCTGGCCGGCCGACGACGCATCGTTGCTGTCACAGGAACTCGATCGCTCCGCGCCCGATTCCGTCTACCAGTGGGCGCTGGCGATGGCAGCCGCGCTGGTGACGCTTTTGCCCGAAGCCCCGGGGCGTTCGGCACCCTGACGCCGTGGCCGGCGCGGGCTGCTTTCGAGATTGACCCTCCTCCGGGACATCACCTACAGTGCCGCTGCGAGTCCATGAGAATCCTTGTCGTCGGCAGCGGCGGCCGCGAGCACGCCCTCGTCTGGAAAATCGCGCAGAGCCCGCACGTTACCAGGTTGGTTTGCGCCCCGGGCAATCCCGGTATTGCGGACCTGGCCGAATGCGTGCCCATCGCGGCGACCGACGTTGACCGGCTCGCGGCATTTGCCCGAGAGAACGAGATTGATCTGACCGTCGTCGGCCCGGAGGCCCCGCTGTGCGCGGGCATTGCCGATGTGTTTCAGTCTGGAGGACTGCGTGTTTTTGGCCCGACCCGGCGCGCAGCGCAGCTCGAAGGCAGCAAGGTATTCTGCAAACGGATGTTGCTAAAATGCGGAATCCCAACGGCGCATGCTGACGTTTTCGCGGACGCCCAACGGGCGCGGGACTACCTGCGTCAGTGCGGCGCGCCCATCGTTGTGAAAGCCGACGGATTGGCCGCGGGAAAAGGCGTCGTGGTCGCGCGGACGATTGCGGAGGCCGACCAGGCGATTGCCGAGATCATGGAGCGGCGCGTGTTCGGCGACGCGGGCGCGCAAGTGGTGATTGAAGAATGTCTCACTGGCGAAGAAGCCTCGGTGATGGCGTTGGTGGACGGCGCAACGGTTCGGGTGCTGGCTTCGTCGCAGGACCACAAACGCGCGTGGGACGGTGACCGCGGTCCCAACACGGGCGGCATGGGCGCGTATTCGCCCACGCCGGCGGTCGGCGCCGAGTTGAGCGGCGCGATCGACGACATTTTCACCCGCACATTGGAGGGACTCCGGGCCGAGGGGATCGAATATCGCGGGGTGTTGTACGCCGGATTGATGCTGACGAACGACGGCCCCAAGGTGCTGGAGTTCAACTGTCGGTTTGGCGATCCCGAAACGCAGGCGGTTGTGCCGCGGATGGATTTCGATCTGGCGAGCGCGGCGTCCGCCACGGCGGACGGCCGTCTCGGCGAACTGGAGTTGAAGTGGAAGCCGGAACCGGCGGTTTGCGTGGTGATGGCGTCGGGCGGTTACCCGGGAACGTTCGAGCGCGGCCGGCCGATTGAAGGATTGAAAGCGGCGTCCGAATTGGCTAACGTGACGGTGTTTCACGCCGGCACGAAACGTGGCGCCGGAGGCGGAATCGTGACGGACGGCGGACGAGTACTGGGGGTGACCGCGCTGGGCGCTGATGTCGAGCGGGCCGCGCGCCGCGCCTACGAGGCCGTCGAGCGGATTCATTTTGACGGCGGGTACTTTCGCCGCGATATTGCCGCCCGGGCGATCCGAAAGTAATCAGGGCGGGCAAACCACGTGAGAGATTCGTTTTTGCGAGGGACAATGAAAATATCCACAGGTAAAATGGTCGTGACGCTGCTGGCGTTTGCGGCGAGCGCATCGACGCTGCCGGGCGCCGCCAACGTTCGTCCGGAGTTGCCGCCGGCGGCGGAAATCATCAGCGTGCTCAAGTCGAATTATGTCGACCGCGACCAGCTCAGCGACCAACTGCTCAACACCGCGACAATTGACGGGATCCTGCAAGCGTTGGGCTGCGGCGCGGAAATCGTCCCGATCGCGCCGGCCGCGACGAATGCCGCGGCGGCGGCCGCGGTGCAATCGAAGCCGGTCGAGCCGCTGGCGCATGCGGAAGTGATCGATCCCGCGATCGGCTACATCCGGTTGGCGGACGTGACGGCCGGGGTGGTGACGCCACTCGACGGGGAACTGAAAAACTTCGCACAGAAGAAGGTGACCGGGCTGGTCCTGGATCTGCGGTTCGCCGACGGCACCAACTACGCTGCGGCGGCCGCAGTCGCGAGCCGTTTCCTGGGTGGCGACCAGGAATTGTTCACGTTGAAAAGCGCCGAGACCGGCCCGCAGGTTTTCCACACGGGTGGAGCGGCCGCCGCGCCGTCCGCGGGTCCGGATCTGACCTCGGTGCCACTGATCCTGCTGGTGAACGCGGAAACCCGCGGCAGCGCCGAGGCGTTGGCGGGTGGGTTGCGGGCACAAGATCGCGGCATTATCATCGGCACGAACACCGCCGGCGCGGCGGTCGAGTGGAAGGACGTGAAACTAAGTGGCGGACAGACGTTGCGCGTGGCCACCGCCAAGATCGTTTTGCCCCCCAAGACCGCCGCCGCGGCGGTCGGGACCGACATTTTTCCCGGTGGAATCACACCGGATGTGATGGTCAAGATCGATCCGAAGGTCGAGCGCGAGGTTGTGCTCGCAGTCCACACCAACGAGACGTTGACAGCCAGCCTGCAGCCGCGCGTAGAGAAGAAAGGTCTGTCGGAGGCCGAGTTGGTGAAGGCATTCCGCGGTCAGGCGGTGGACACGTCGACCGTGTCGACGAATAAGGCCGCCGAGGAAGAGGGCGACATTCAGAACGTTCGCGACGTGGTACTGCAGCGGGCGGTGGACATCTTGAAGGGGATTCGCGTATTGTTGTCCTGGCAGTGAGGCGCCGGGGCCGTCGCCACCTGCCAGCAGGCGGAGAATTCAGTGAAGACGATCCTGTTTATATGCACCGGCAATGTTTGCCGCAGCCCGATGGCGTCGGGGCTGCTCAGGCACATGTTGCGGGGCCGCAACGACGTCCAGGTCATTTCGGCGGGGCTGGGTGCGCTGGAGGGTCTGAAGGCGACCGACAGCGCGATCGAGGTCATGGCCGAACTCGGGATCGACCTTTCGTCGCACGCCAGCCAATCGCTCAACAGCGATCTCGTGCGGCAGGCCGATTTCATTTTCACGATGACCCGCCAGCAACAGGACACGATCCAGACGCTGTATCCGTCGGCGGCCGAGAAAACGTTCCTCGTGCGCGAGTTTGAGGAAACGCGCACGACCGAGAACAAGGACATCGCCGATCCGATCGGGCAATCGACCGACGTGTACCGGCGCACGCGCAACCAGATCCGCGACGCGCTGCCGAGCCTGATCGTGTTCATTGACCAGACGACGGCCGGGGCAATCAAGGCGGCCAAAGAAGCGGCATCGTCAACCGCGGCGGACGACGAAGGGCGTCCGCTGCGCATCGCCCTGGCGGCCGACCACGGCGGCGTCGCGATGAAAGCGGCGCTGAAGGATTGGCTCGCCCAGCACGGTTATCAATTTGCCGATTTCGGCACCCACTCGACCGAGCCCGTGGATTACCCCGACTACGCCTTTCTGGTGGCCAACGAGGTCGCCGCGGGGAACTTCGATCGCGGCGTGCTCATCTGCAAGAGCGGCATCGGCATGAGCATCGCCGCCAACCGCGTCCTCGGCGTGCGCGCCGCGCTCGCCAACGACGAAAAATGGGCCCGGCTCAGTCGCGAGCACAACGACGCCAACGTCCTGGTGTTGTCTGGCCTCGATATCGACAACGAGCAGGCCCGGCGCATCCTCGAGGTCTGGCTAACCACGTCGTTTGAAGGCGGCCGCCACGAACGGCGCGTTGAAAAGATGGATCATCCCCCGGTGGGCGTCCCCCGCGTCGAAAAGAAGAGTTCGGCCCTCGCCGTCGCCGATCCCGAGACATTCGACGCGGTCCAGCGCGAAAAGTGCCGGCAGCAGGAGAACATCGAACTGATCGCCAGCGAGAATTTCGTTTCGCCCGCCATTCTCGAGGCCGCCGGCACGGTGCTCACGAACAAGTACGCCGAGGGTTACCCTGGCCGGCGGTACTACGGCGGCTGCGAATACGTGGACGTCGTCGAGCAACTGGCGATCGACCGCGCCAAACAACTGTTCGGCGCCGAGCACGTCAACGTCCAGCCCCACTCGGGTTCGCAGGCCAACATGGCCGTTTATTTCGCCACGCTCCAACACGGGGATCCGATCCTGACGATGGAACTGGCGCATGGCGGCCATCTCACGCACGGTTCGCCCCGGAATTTCTCGGGGCGGTTCTACACGGTCACGCACTACGGCGTGCGCCCGGACACCGAGAGAATCGACTACGACCAACTGGCGGAGCTGGCGAAACAGACCCGCCCCAAAATGATCACCGCCGGGGCCAGCGCCTACCCGCGCGTCATCGATTTCAACCGGATGCGCGAGATCGCCGACAGCGTGGGCGCGCTGTTGTTCGTGGACATGGCTCACATTGCGGGCTTGGTGGCGGCGGGCCTTCATCCCAGCCCCGTGCCGGTGGCGGATTTCGTCACCACGACCACGCACAAGACGTTGCGCGGCCCGCGGTCCGGGCTCATCCTGTGCAAGGCGAAATACGCGAAGGACATTGACTCGTGGGTGTTGCCCGGCATTCAGGGCGGGCCGCTCATGCACGTCATTGCCGCCAAGGCGGTCTGTTTCCTCGAAGCGATGAAGTCCGGGTTCCAGGATTACCAGCGCCAGATCGTCAAGAACGCGCAGGCGCTCGCCACCGCTCTTTCGTCGCACGGGTTTCGCATCGTCAGCGGCGGCACGGACAATCATTTGATGCTGGTTGATCTGCGTCCCAAGAAACTGACCGGCAAGATTGCCCAGGAAGCGCTGGACCGCGCCGGTATCACCACGAACAAGAACCTGATCCCGTTTGACCCCGAAAAGCCGCTGGTCACCAGCGGCGTCCGCCTCGGCACGCCGGCCGTTACTACCCGCGGGATGAAAGAGGCCGAGATGGAGCAAGTCGCCGCGCTGATCACCGAAGTGCTCGAGAGACCCGACGATCCCGCCGTGGCGGGAAGCGTGAAAGAAAAAGTTCGCGCCCTCACCGCGAGGTTCCCGCTGCCCTATTGAAGGTGCCCGTGGAAAACGGGTTTGACGCAGACAAGTAGGATAGGCGTCTCGCCTGTCGCCGTTTTCCGTAATCCCAGAGACACGGCTCATTTTTTGCCGCGAATGAACGCGAATCGACGCGAATGCCGGTAGGGACGGCTCCCCGATGCGCGTCTTGCAACGACGCGTGCTTGCAGGTAAGATGCGCACGTGACGAAGCTCATGGAAAAGGCGATGGCCGAGGCCAGCAAGTTGCCAGAGAAAGAACAGGACGCACTGGCGGCGTTGCTCTTGGAGGAGCTATCTTCGGAAAAGAAATGGAAGAAGCAATTCGCTGACTCTCAAGATGAACTGGCGAAGCTGGCGCGCGAAGCCAGCGGCGAGTTTAAGGCGGGCAAGACGAAGTCTCTGGACGAAAGCCTTGACCTCTCGCACGACTAGCGCGTTTCGGCGGCTGTTCCGAGACCTCCCGCCGCCCGTTCAAGCGCAAGCCCGGCGAGCATACAACCTTTGGTCGCAGAATCCGCAGCATCCGAGTCTCCGTTTCAAGAGGATACACGGCAAACTTCCCATCTATTCGGTGAGGATTGGTCTCGGTGGGGGCGCCGTCGGCGTGCGAGAAGGTGACACCCTCATCTGGTTCTGGATCGGCCCACATGATGGGTACGACCAGTTAATCAAAACGCTTCGGGGTAGTTGATGGAAACTGTCCGAGCCATAGCACCGGCGCGTCGTTCCAAAATCTTGGTTTGACGCAATCAGGCGCCTCCATTAGTGTCTAATGACAAGGCGTTGGTTTCACCTCGACCCGGTGGATCGGGTCCGGTTGTCATCAGGAGAATTCGAAATGATTGTTACCACTGCGCAGTTGTTCAAGATTGCCTATGGCAGGTACGCCATCGGGGCATACAACATCAACAATTTGGAGCAATGCGTCGGCCTGTTCAAAGGCAACGTGCAGAGCAAGGCGCCGTTCATCATCCAGCTCAGCCGGGGCGCGCGCAAGTACACCGACAAACGCTATCTCGAAGCGATGATCCGCACGTCCGAACAGGTGTTTCCCGAGGCGATCTTTGCCGTGCACCTCGATCACGGCGACGAACAGACCTGCTATGATTGTATCGACTCGGGGTTCTACAGCGCGGTGATGATTGATGCCAGCCACGAGCCCTTCGAGAAGAACGCCGAGATCACCAAGCGCGTCGTCGACAGGGCGCATGCGCGGGGCGTGTCGGTCGAGGCGGAACTCGGGATGCTCGGTGGCGTCGAGGAAGACATCGTCGGCCACGTGTGTCTCACTGACCCGGAGGAGGCGAAGAAATTTGTGGGGCTGACGAAGTGCGATTCCCTGGCGGTCGCCATCGGCACCAGCCACGGCGCGTACAAGTTCAAGGCCGAGCCGGGCAAGAAACTGGGTCTCCATTTCGAAGTCATCGAAGCGATCCAGAAGCTGCTGCCGGGTTTCCCCATGGTCATGCACGGAAGCTCCAGCGTGCCGAAAGACGAAGTGGACCGCATCAACAAGGCGGGCGGCAACATGCCGGACACCAGCGGGGTTCCCGAGGAGGATTTCCTGCCGGCGGCGAAGAAGGGCGTCTGCAAGGTCAACATCGACACCGACGGCCGCCTGGTGTGGACGCGCGTCCACCGCGAGTTTTTCCGGGATCATCCCGAGAAGTTCGACCTGCGCGATCCCGGCAAGATTTACATCGACGAGTACGCCAAGATGATCGCGCACAAGAACGATGCGCTGGGCTCGGCCGGCAAACTGGACGAAGTGCGCGCGAAGCTCGGCAAGAAGTGACCGATGCCACCGGCGCGAGTCTAGGGCTCGTGCACGGCGGGCACGATCGTGAGCCCCGGGGGCTGCCGTTGGGGCAGTTCGGGGGAGGACAAGGGGCGCGCGACAGCCAGTTCCTCGGGGGGCCGGGTACCAGCCACCAGGGCGATCTTGTGCTCCTGACCGTCTCGAAGAACCGTAAACTCCATCTTGTCGCCGGCGTGGCAATAGAACATCGTGTTCAACACGTCGGCGGAGCTGCGGACCTCGTTCGTGCCCACGCGCACCAGGACGTCGCCTTCACAAAAGCCCGCGTGAGCCGCCGGCGCGTTGGAATAAACCTGTTGGACCAACACGCGGGAATCTTCCTCACCCGTTTCCGGTGAGACCCGGTGCCGTTCCGTAATCCCCAAACCGACCCACGCGTATTGCGGTCGACCGTACTGCAGGATGTCGGTATAGACCTTGCGGGCCGCGTTGATCGGCAGGGCGTAACACTGGTCCTCCATGTGCGCGGCCACGGCGATGCCGATGACTTCGCCGCGGGCGTTTAACAACGGTCCGCCGCTCTGCCCGGGACTGAGTCGACAGGCCGCCCGAATATGGCTCGTGGCAAAAACGCGGCCACCGCGCTGGATGTCCAATCCGCCGATAAAGCCCATGACGGGCGCGCTGGACATGTCATAGGGGAACCCGATGGCGATCACCATGGAGCCGGCGTGCAGGTCGTCGGAATTGCCCTGGGGCAGAAACGGCGTCGCCACATTGGTACCGGGGTTGATCTTGAGGAGGGCGAGGTTGGTCTGCAGGTCGCGTCCGATGATGCGCGCGCCGATTCTCTGACCGCGCCAGTCAATCCAGCAACGCTCGGCGCCGTCGACCACGGTGGCGGAGGTCAGGAGATGGCCGTCCTTGTCCACGAAGAAGCCCGTGCCGATGCGGTGGAGCGGGACAAAGGAGAGATTGCCGACCCGAAACTGGATCTCGGCGTGGACCTTGACGATGGCGTCCTTGGATTTCTCGTAGATGGCCGAGACTTCCTGGTCGAGGGTTTCCAGCAAGCCCGCGGCGAAGACCGCTGCGGTGGTGGTGGCAAGGAGGAACGCGACGGCGACCGCAACGCGCCGCCTAGAAATAGACCCGGGCAACTTCATAACTGGCAGGGGTCACTGAGATTCGATCGAGCACGTACTGAGGAGCGTCGGACTCCGTGTGCATCGCGAGGGAAGGCACGATCACGTTCTCCGTCGGCGCAGCCTCATAATCCACCGGAGCAACATGCAACGTGCCGGCGAGCTGCAGCGCGGTCGCCAACGGGGCCGACTGCGGGGCGGACTCGGCGGCCGATGTCACAGTCAACGGTGGATTGACCGCGGCCACCTGATCGCCGGTACCCGAGTCAGTCATCTCACTCAGACCCATCCACATCAGACCCACGGCGAGGACGATGCCCATCGCCCCGGCAAAACCGTAACGCCACACCAGCGTTTGCCGGGTCGACAAAAGGTCATAGACTCGTTGCGACCATCCTATCCGCGGCTGTGTTTCTGCCAATAATCGTCGGTGAAACTCCGTCAGGAAATTATCGAAATACTGAGGTGCAGGTTGCTCGTAACGTTTGAGCGCCAACAGCCGCTGCAAGCGCGCGGCGCGTTGTTCCAGCACGCGGCAGTCGGTGCAGTCCGCCAGGTGTTGACGCACCTCGGCGGCCAGCTCAGGTGCCAGCCGCTCTCGCGAGAGATCGTCGAACGACCGTTGTGCCTTCTTGCAGTCCATATGATGCTTCGGGATCAAAGGTAATCGCTGAGCAACCCCTGCAACTGTTGCCGCGCGTAGAACAGGCGCGAGCGCACCGTGCCTTCCGAACACTTCAGAACCTTCGCGATGTCCGCGTGGGTCATTCCCTGGATGTCATGCATCGTCACAACCGCCCTATGGGATTCAGACAGTTTTTGGAGGGCTTCGTTCAATTTTTCCTGGAGTTCCGTCAGCCCGGCCTCGCGGCGGGGGGTTACGTGGGACATCATTTCCACCAGGTCCGGATCGGTCTGGATGGAGCTCTCCAAGTCATCGAGGCTGTACTGGTTACGGTTTTTACGGCGTTTGAGGAAGTTGATCGTGCGGTTGACCGCAATTCGGTAGATCCAGGTGTAGAAACTGGAGTGCCCACGGAAGCTCTCGATGCTCTTGAACGCCTTGATGAAGGTGTCCTGCACCAGATCGTTGGCGTCCTCGTGGTTGGCGGTCATGTGATAGACCGTCGCATACAACCGTTCCTTGTAGCGTCCGACAAGCACGTCGAAGGCAGCGGAATCGCCCTTCTGGGTTCGCGCCACGAGCGTCTCGTCGTCTTCCAGTTGCAGGTCAACCTGATGCTCGCTGGACAGCGGGGCGACCGGGGGCTTGGCAGCCGGCTCGCGCCGTGTTCCACCGCCCAGCTTGAATTTTCCCGTGACCTTCATGGCAATCATATTTTTGCCTGCATCCGGCGTGCCCGCGAACGACGGTGGAACTACTGCGCCACCGCTTCTTTCAAAAGGAGCCGGCTTTGATCCGCCAGGTAGCCGGTCAGTGCCCCGAGGGTTTTCGTGTAGTCATTGGCGGGCAGGCCGGCAAGATTGCCGTGCGCCCGGGAGATGTACGCGTCGATGGTGGCGAGCGATTCACCGATTACTCCGTTGCCGAGCACCAGCTTGAGCAGGCGTTGCTGCTCCTGCCGGTCATTGTGGAACATCATCGCGCCGAGTTCTTCACGGCTGTCGGAACCCATATGCTGCAGCAGCAGTAGAAACGGCAACGTCAGCTTCCCCTTTTTCATGTCCGTGCCCAATGATTTCCCAGCCTGTCGTTCCTGTCCGAAGATGTCGAGGCAATCGTCGTATATTTGGTATGCAATTCCGAGATTGCTGCCGAATTCGTACATAGATTTGACAGCGTCGGCAGGTGCCGCGTTCAACATGGCCCCCAATTCGCAACTGACGCCAAACAGTGCCCCGGTCTTCATATGTACGATGGCCAGGTACTGGTCGAGGGTCAAGCCGAGGTCAAATCGCCGTTGGGTCTGAAGGATTTCGCCCGAACAGACCGTGTTGGTGGCCTCGCTGATTTTGCGGCAAACTTCCGTGGTAGGGTAACCCGCCGCCAGCCGAAGGGCATGCGCAAAGAGGCAGTCCCCCAGCAAGACACTGATCTCGTTGCCCCAGCGCGAGTTGGACGTGGGCAATTGGTGCCGAAGGTCAGCCTCGTCCAGAACGTCGTCGTGGACCAGGGTGGCGACATGGACCAACTCGACAATGACCGCCAAGGTAATGTGCTCGTCGGTTACGCGGCCGGTGGCTCCTCCCGCCAACAGCGTCAGGCTGGGACGAAGCCGTTTGGCTGTTCCGCCGAGAATGTACTGAATGTAATCTCCAAGGCGATGGTCGAAGCCTCGGACCTGGCAGGCGAGCGCTTCCTCTACTCGGGGCAGCTCCGTCGCAATCGGCTCCAATAAATCTACAAGGCTTCTCTCGGAATGCGCTGCTGACGACGCCGCTGCGCTCAATGTCGACCCCAGCATGGTGCTGGTACTCTACGAATCGCCCGAAAGGCTGTCAACCCAGAAGGCCCGCGTCCACGGTCAGCAATTCCCTCTTGACCGGCCAACACGCACAGGCAAAGATGCCGGCCTGCGGCAGGCCGTCGGACAAATGCGATATCCGGCGGCCCGGCGTTTTACCTCATGAGACGATTGGCGCTTCTTTTAGGGCTGTTTCTGCTGGTCGGCTGCGCGAAGAGTCCGGAACGCGCGGCGCTCAGGCAGGCCGATTCGTTGATCGACCAAAATCGGCTCCGGGCCGCCCTGGACATCGTCGAGAACTACCTGCGGTATCACCCCAACTCGGTGCCGCTGCTGCGCATGCGGGTGGTGGTGTTGCTGCGGGCCGACCGTCCCGATCTGGCCATGATCGCACTCCGGCAAATCCCCGGCGGCACAACCGTTTTGCCCCGGCTGTTGCATCATCGCGACGAGTTGGTCCGGGCCAATGCAGCCAAACTGATCGCCGAGCAACCCAACCAATGTGACTTTGGCGATCTGGTCAGGGCGCTCGACGACGCCAACCCGGTTGTCCGCCGGTATTGCGCCCGTGCGCTCGGCGAGCTCAAGAATCCGGATGCGGTAAAGCCGCTTTTCCGCCTGCTGGGCGACGACAGTTGGTTCGTCCGGGCCGAGGCCGCTACGGCGCTGGGGGAAGTGGGCGATCCACGCGCCATCGGTTGGCTGATTCAATTGCTGTCGGATGGCGACGGCTATGTCCGCTACAGCGCCGCTGAGGCCCTGTCTGAGTTGGCATCGGACTCAACCCATGCCGTGCTTCTGCATGCGCTGGGCTCCGCAAACGCCGCCCAACGCTTCGGCATCGCCATCGCGCTGGCGAAGCTGCACGATTGCGCCGCGCTTGGCCCGCTAACCGATGCTGCGGGAAACAAGGACGCTGACGTTCGTGGACGGGCGGCCGAGGCACTGGGCGAGTGTGGGCACCTGGCGGCCAGCAATGCGCTGGCCCCATTGCTGGTAGACGCCGACCCGGGCGTCCGCAAACGGGCCGCGGAAGCACTCCGCCAACTCGAAGCGGAACACAAATCCTGATTGCCGCCGCGACCATCAGACGATTTCGTCTGTGGTGCGGGCAATCGCGCTGTAAACTGCAATGGGTTTGTTGTGAGTCAGGCTTTCGAAGAGAGAGTCTTGCTGAACTTGATGACTTCGTTCAGCGCATCACGGAAATCTTCAATTCCCGTCAAAGGAATAATGATAGCGTCGCGGCGACCATTGACCTCCTCAATGATCCGCAGGAACCGTCCCCGCGGATTCTCCCTCAGGTCGAACGTGAAGTGTTTGCGCTCGACCCTGATGCTATGATTCTGTAACTGCGTGTCCACGCCTGACGGACCTCCCGACCATGGCGGTGCAACAGTTCGCATAGTATATCCCCAACCTTGCCACTCCCCCGGCGGCAGTTCACTCCGAACACTGAACAGGCTTCTATCACAGTTTCGTAAGAAAGGTCAACACTTTCAGCATTTTAGGTGAAATACCACCATCTTTAGCTCGGTCATTTCTTCCACGGCATACCGCGGGCCCTCCTTGCCTACACCGCTGCTTTTCAGGCCCCCGTAGGGCATCAGGTCAGCCCGCCACTGGGGCCCCCAATTGATGTGGATATTGCCCGTTTCCAGTTCGCGCGCGAATTGCATTGCCGTGTCCACACTCTCGGTAAAAACACCCGCCGCCAAGCCAAACTGGCTGTTGTTTGCCAACGCAAGTGCCTCATCCGCAGAGTCAAACCGCGTAAACGCCACGGCGGGTCCGAACAGTTCTTCGCAAGAGATACGCATCTCGGGCTTGGCATCGGCGACAATCGTCGGGGAATACAGCGCCCCATGGCGGGCGCCGCCGGTAACGATGCGGCTGCCGCCCTTGACGGCTTCCTGCACCCATTGCTCGACCCGCATCGCTTCCTGCTCGTGAATCATCGGGCCCACTTTCGTTTTTTCGTCGGTCGGGTTGCCCGTTGTCAACGCTTCGACCTTGGACTTGGTGGCCGCCAGCAGATCGTCGTACACTTTGGTCTGGGCAATCACGCGCTGTGTCGAGATGCACACCTGGCCCGCGTTCGAGTACCCCGTTGCCGCAATGGCCCCGGCCACCTTGTTCAGGTCCGCGTCGGGCATGACGATGATCGGCGAGTTGCTGCCCAGTTCCATGGTGACCCGTTTGATGCCCGCCATTTCGCAGATCCGCCGGCCCACCGGCACGCTGCCCGTGAACGAGATCTTGCGCGCCCGCGGGTCGCGACAGAGCGCGTCGCCCAGTTCGCCGCCGGGCCCCGTGAGACAGGAAATGGCATCGGGCGGCACGCCGCACTCCAACAGAAGCTCGGCCAGTTTCAACGCCGAGAGCGGCGTGCTCGACGGGGGCTTCATCACCACCGCGTTTCCCGCCGCAATGGCCGGCCCGACCTTGTGCACCATGAGATTGAGCGGAAAATTGAACGGGCTGATCGCGACCACCACCCCACACGGCACGCGCAGCGTAAACCCCAACACGTTTTTCACCCCGGGCGTCGCGTCGAGCGGCACGGTCTCCCCGTGAATGCGTTTCGATTCCTCCTCCGCCAGCGTCAACGTCTGGACCGACCGGGCGACTTCAAATCGGGCGTCGGTAATGACCTTGCCCCCCTCGAGCGTGATCCGCTGCGCAAATTCTTCGGACCGCGCTTCGAGTTTCTCGGCGGCCTTCTTGAGGATCTGAGAGCGCTCCCACGCCGTGAGCCTGGCCATCTGCTTCGCGCCGCGCACGGCGGCCGTCAACGCCGCATCCACGTCCGCGGCATCGGCGCGGGGCACCGTGTCCACAACGTGGTTGTCGAACGGATGCCGGACCTCGGTCCTTTTCGGTTTATCAATCCACTGGCCGCCCACGCACATTTTCATGACGAATCTCCTCTCGGGCAGCCCGGCGGTCTGCCCCTACCGCCGGGCGCGCCGTTCCAGTTTGACCTTCATCCCGCGCTTGCGCAACTCGGCAAAAAACAATCCGACCGGCACCACAACCTCGGGCGCCCGCACGCCGCGTTGGGTGATTGTGCCCGTAACGATCATCTGGGCGACAATCGACGGCGGACACCCCGTGTCGACGTCGCCGGCGCCCACGCCCCAGCGGCGGTTGGCTTTCGCGTGGCAATCCACCACGATCGTCGTGGGAACCCCGTTGCGTTTGCGGGATCGACCAGTGGCAGTCACCCGCGCAATCTCGTAATCGTTCGGTTTACGGTGCGGGGCCGGCAACCGGGCAAGCTCCCGGACCGTCCAGCCCGCCTTCAGCCGCTTGACCACCTCGCGCACGAACGGGCGGTCGAAGCCCACCTTAAAATCGCAGAACTTCACACCCTTGCCGCGAAACGTCAGCGGAATCGTCGCCACCTCGCTGTGCCGGGTCCGCACCAGCCATTGTTTGCCCACGGGACGCGGGAAATTCACCTGTTCCCACGCCGTGCGCGGTGCGACCGGGCGGAACCGGCCCCGCTCGAAGACCCACGGCGGCAACGTGAATTCCTCGATGATCGTCTGCGCCGAGTACGGGAAATAAAAGGTTTTGATCGGCGGATTGAGGTCCTTGGTACCGACGCGAATCCTTACCGAGTCGACGCGTTCCAGCATGTCGGCAGCGGCGCGCGTCAGCACGTTGGTAATGCCCGGCGCGCAGCCCATGCCGAGGATGGCCGTCAACCCGGCGCGCGTGAACTGGCCGTTCAACTTGAGTTGCCGACGCGTCCAGTAGAACAGTCCGCCGAGATCGAGGTAATGGACGTGGGCCCGCAGCGCGGCCCGCATCACTCGCAGGTTGAAATCGTGCTGGGTGCAGTTGATGACGACGCTGTGCCCGCGGAACAGTTTGGCGAGTTGGGCCGGCTGGCTGGCATCGGCGAATGCCCCGCGGACGCGTCGGCTGCGGAACGACTGCGCGTATTTCCGTGCGCCCGGCGCGTTGTAGTCGGCGATGGTGATGCGGTTATGCGGGTCCGACTCGAACAGGTCGCGCACCACCACGCGACCGATCGTGCCGACTCCGCCGAGGACCACGAACTTGCGATTGTTTCCAGTTGTCATGTTAAACCTGCCAATCAGCCACGGATGGCCACGGTTTGTTGGTCACGCTGTACACGTCATGGTCTTTCACGCCTCGTGCCTCTTTGTGAGACCCTTCGCTCCGCCCCGAGAGCCTTCGGGGCAGGCTCAGGGTGACAGCTTACGGCGACGAGTTTATTGGATCATGTTGGCTTCATCCGTGGCTGAAAAGCTGTTTTTCGATGACGCCCAAGCCTTCGTCCAGCTCTTCGTCCGTGATGACCAGCGGGACGAGGTACCGCAGGCAATTGCTGTGGGTGCCGGCGTAGATGAGGATCACGCCGTTCTCGACGCACCGTTTCACCAGGCCGACGTTGAACTCTTTGGCGGGCTCTTTGGTCTGGCGGTCCGTCACGAACTCGATTGCCACCATCGCGCCCAGGCCGCGTACGTCACCGATCAACGGAAGTTTCTTCTGCCATTCGAGCGCCTTGCCCCGCAGTTTCTCGCCGATCTTTTCCGCCCGCACCGGCAGATTCAGCCGCTCGATCTCTCCGATGGTCGCCAGCGCCGCCGCGCACGCCACGGGATTGCCGCCGTACGTGCCGCCAAGGCCGCCGACGTGGACGCTGTCCATCACTTCGGCCCGGCCCGTGACCGCGGCGATCGGCATACCTCCCGCGAGCGATTTCGCCGTCGTGACGAGGTCGGGCTCGAAGCCGTAGTGTTCCGTCGCGAACCACTTGCCGGTCCGGGCGAACCCTGTCTGGATCTCGTCGGCCACGAACAGGATGCCGTTGTCGCGGCACAATTTCGCCAGGGCCAGAACGTATTTCTTCGGGGCCACGACGAACCCGCCCTCGCCGAGCACGAGTTCCATGACGACGCAGGCGACCTGTTTGGGGTCGACGTGCGTCTGGAAAAACTCGTGCATCTGCGCGATCAGGCCATCCTCGTCAAGTTCGCTCCGGTACGCGTACGGATACGGCAGCCGATACACCTCCGGCGCGAACGGGCCGAACCCGAACTTGTAGGGCATGACCTTGCTCGTGAGCGACATCGCCAGCAGCGTTCTTCCCGCGAACCCGTGTTCGAAGCCGACGACCGCGGGCCGCTTGGTAAAGTAACGCGCGATTTTGACGGCGTTCTCGACGGCTTCCGCGCCGCTGTTGACCAGCAACGTTTTCTTCGCGAACCGGCCCGGGGTGATGGCGTTGAGTTTTTCCGCCAGCGCAACGTACGGTTCGTACTGCGCGATGTGGAAACAGGTGTGCAGGTATTTCTTCGCCTGCGTCACCACGGCCTCGACGACTTTCGGGTTGCAGTGACCCGCATTCAACGAGCCGAGTCCGCCGGAAAAATCCAGGAACACGTTGCCGTCGACGTCCGTGACGGTGGCGCCGTCGCCGCGCTCGACGAAGATCGGCGCGATATTGAATGGCCCCTGCGGCACAGCGGCTTTGCGGCGGGCCAGGAGCGCTTGGGATTTGGGTCCGGGGATGGAAGTCTTGAGTGAAATGGTTTGCATGGCCAAGGGCAGATTCTAGCCACGAATGAACACGAATAAACGCAAATTCTTCGCGGGCCCGCGGCCGGGCGTGGCGAGACGCCGATGGGCAATAGGCAGCAATCTGTGTTGATCAGTGGCTCAGAAGACCTGTTCTGGGCAACCATCGGGCGCGGTCCGTGCTACCTTTTGCGCGGGACGATGAACGGTGTGAGAAAAACCCTGGTAATCGCCGGCCTGTTGGCCACGATGGGCTGCGCATCGTATCGGCCCTCCGGGCCGCCGCGGGCGGCGCTGCCGTTGCCCGATGAGATTCGGCAATATTACGAATATCCGCCGGGCGAGCCGCGCGTGGCGATGCGCACCACCGAACGGTACCCGTCGTACACGGTGACCCAGGTGGCGCTGGCCGAGCCGGGCGAATCGGAGCGGATCCGTCTGACCTGGTACGCGCCGGTCGCGACCGGACCGCGTCCACTCATCCTGATCTCGCCCATCCGCGGCAGTGACACCCTCATCGTGGACGGCTGCGCGCAGATGTTCGCCAACCAGGGCTGGCATGCAGTCATCATCAAGCGGTTCCGCCGCCGATTCGATCCCGACGGGCCGGTCTCGCAGGTGGAGGATTTCCTGCGCACCGCCGTGATCCGTCACCGGCAGGCGTTGGACTGGCTTCTGACGCAGCCGACCGTGGACGCGAACCGCATTGGCACGTTTGGCATCAGCTACGGCGCAATCATCAACGCCGCGCTGGCGGCGGTCGAGCCGCGGGCGAAAGCCCACGTCATCGATCTGGCCGGCGGCCCGTTGCCGGGTGTGATGAGAAAGTCGGACGAACAGAGTCTTCGCCGCGACTGGGACCGCAGTCGCGACAGCCACGACCTGACCAACAAACAATTCTACGAGGCCCTGCAGGCGGCGGTCCGGACCGACCCCGTGAAGCTGGCGCCGTACGTGGATCGCGATCGGGTGCTGATGTTGATCGCGCGATTCGACCGTTCGGTCCCCACGCGATATCAACTCAAGCTCTGGCGGGCGTTGGGCAAACCACGGGCGGACTTCGTGCCGCTGGGTCATTACACGTCGATTCTCGCGTTGCCCGCGCACCGGGAGAGTCTCATGAAGTTCTTCAAAGACCACTTCGCGGAACCGTCCAAGGCAGACCTGGCCGCGATTTCTCTCGCTGAGACACCGTAGGGACCGATTCTGTAGCTGCGGCGTGCCTGTCCTGAGCGGTGTCGAAGGGAGCCGCGGACAGGGCCGAAGCTTTCACCCGCCTGAGGCGGGCAAGCGCTTCGGCTAGAGTGATGTTCATCCCTGGACCAAGAGAATCAGACCCCGCCTTGGTTGACGCCGGCCCCGGCTCGTGCAACGTTTCTTCAAGTTCGGTCGCAACGCAATCGTCGAACAAGGCGGTCGCACATGAGGATTCGAAACGAATTGCTGACGATCTGGATGCTTCTCACGGTCATGGCGGTGACCTGTCGGGCCGCTGATGAGGCGTCGTGGTACGGGAACGAGCACCGCGGCCAGTTGATGGCCAACGGTCAACGGTTTGATCCCGACAAACTCACCGCGGCCTCGTGGTTTTACGATCTCGGCACCAAGGTGGTGGTCACCTACGACGACCGCAGCGTGGTGGTGGAAATCACCGACCGCGGCCCGGCGAAACGGTTGGTCCGGGAAGGCCGGACGATCGACCTGAGTCGCGCTGCGTTTGCCAGGCTCGCCGATCCGGAAGTCGGCCTTATCGACGTGACCATCAAGAAAGAAGATGCCGTTGGGCCTTGAGCCTTGGGTATCGAGCCCCCGCCGATCCAGTCTGTCAGCCTGAGCGAAGCGAAGGGTCTCTCTTTGGCCACTGATTAGCACTGATTGACACGGAAACTCACGTTGCGTCACGACGCAACGTGAACTGCCTCCGTGTCACGAGTAGCTACCGACTTGTCAGCTGCAGGCAGATGGAAATGGCGGTTTTGGGTTACGGCGTGGCGCAGCCCAAGGATCATCCGTGAACATCCGGGTGAGCCGAGCGTGGCGAGACGCCGATGGGTGATGGGCGGCAATCCGTGGCTGGAACAGGCCAGATGCCTGTTCTACTTTCCCATCTTCTCGTGCGCGGCCATGAACCGTTTCACGCGCTTCGGATCGACCGGCTTGTTCCAGCGTCCGTCCACCTTGAAATACGATCCCACGATAAACCCGTCGGCCGCGTCGTAGAACGTCGACAGATTCTCCGCGGTGATGCCCGAACCGAGATACACGGGCAATCGACACTTCCGTTTGGCGTCGGTGACGTCGGCCAATTGCGGCGCGTCGCCCGTGACCGATCCCGTCACAATCACCGCGTCGCCTCGCATGAACTCCACCGCCTCGGCCGTCGCGGCGATATCGACATCGGCCGTGATGGCGTGCGAACTGTGTTTCTTTTTCACGTCGGCCCAGACCTGGACGCGGTCGGCGCCGATTTGTTTCCGATACCGCAAAAGTTTGGCGGCGGAAGATTGGATGAATCCTTCGTCGGCGACGTGGGCAAAGGCGAATCCTTCGGCCCGGATGAAATCGAGTCCAGCGGTGTGAGCGACAGCCATGGCTTCGAGGTTGGCGCCGGCCAGCACCTGCACGCCGCCGGGCAAGCCGGTGGCGTCTTTGACGGCCCGGGCGATGATGGCCATGGCGGCGACGATCTCGGGGCCGACTTTTTCCCTGAGGTACGGCGTGTCGTGCATGTTTTCGAGCATCAGACCGTGGACGCCTGCGGCGCGGTACAGTTTGGCTTCGCGCAACGCGCTGGCTTCGATGTTGCGGAGATTGGTGCGGGCGGCTGGCGTGCCGGGCAACGCGCCGACGTGGATCATGGCGATGACGGGTTTCTTGGAGGCGAACCGCATGACGGATGATTATAGAAGCTTTTTCCCGCGAATGCACGCGAATCAACACGGAACCGTAGGGACGGCTGGCTCAGCCGCCCGCTCGTCTCACCACGAAGGGTAGGGCCGCGCTGCGCCGCGGCCTGGACGCGGAGCACCGCTCGTGGTGAATCGCCCTCGCGATGAACCGCGTCCCTACCGACAACCACTAGGCGGTGTCCAGTACCTTCGGCTTCCTGAATTCTGTATCCTGACTTCCTTCCGTCTCTCCGCTATACTGCGCCGTTCATGAATCTCGCGAGACGAATCATCCCCGGCCGGCACCGAGTCGTCGTGGGATTCGTCGGCCTCATTCTCGTGGGCGCGGGCTGGCGGTGCGACGCGTCGGCGCCTGCGGATGGGGACGGCTGTGTGCTCGCGCTGACGGTGGAGAACGATTCGTTCGCCAATCCTTTTGGCGAGCATCAAGACCGCCATTACACGGCGGGACTGAAGATGGTTCTCTTCGGCGGCGACGATTTCGCCAGCAACCTGACCGGCCGTCTCAACAAGCTGGCCGATTGGGGAATCAACCCCGAAGCCGGCAACCTCGGCTGGATCATTGTCGGGCAAAACATTTACACGCCGGAAAAGATCCTGGATCCCGCGCCGATCAAGACGGATCGACCCTACGCCGGCTGGCTGTACACGGGCGCCGTCTACCAACGCCGGGGCGCACTCGGCACCAACGTCGCCGTGATGGAGAATTTCGAAATCAATCTCGGCGTGGTCGGTCCCGACGCGATTGGCGAGGAGGCGCAGAAGACCATTCATCGCTGGTGGTTTCCCGACGACATCCCCAAGGGCTGGGACCATCAACTCAAGAACGAACCCGGTCTGGTGCTCAAGTACGCCCGGTTGTGGCGCTATTCACCGACGGCGGAAACGGCCCGGTATGCCGATGTGATTCCGTATGTCGGTGGCGACCTTGGCAACGTGTTCACGTTCGCGACGGCGGGGACCACCGTGCGTCTCGGCTGTAATCTCCCGCGCGACTTCGGCGTGCCGATCATCGACTCGCCGGCCTCGATCAACAGTGGTCTAACTCGCCAGGCGCCGTGGTGGTACGCCTACGGGTTCGGTGGCGTCGCCGGCCGGGCCGTGGGCCACGACATCACGCTCGACGGCAACTCATTTCGGGGCGGCCCGAGCGTAGACAAAAACATCTGGGTCGGCGACCTGAGTTGGGGATTCGCGGTCCAGATGTTCCGCCATCTTGAGGTCGCCTACACCCGGATCATCCGCACGGAAGAATTCCGCGGTCAGGACGGCAACGACAAGATCGGCTCGTTCACCATCAAAGGGACGTTCTGTTTTTAGCGGCAGCCCGCGAATCTGCTCTTGGTAGGGCCGCGCTGCTGCGCGGCCACGTTCCGTCCGCTCGTCTCACCACGAAGGACACGAAGTTTACCCGCCTTGGGCGTGGCTTGTCCGCCGCAGGCGGGGGCACGAAGATTTTGTTTAACCGCGGATGTACGCGAATCAACGCGGATGCTCAGATGATCTTCACGTTGCCTCGTGACGCAACGTAAATCTCTCCGTGGTAGGGCCGCGTTGCTGCGCGGCCACAATTTGCGAGCCCTGTCCGCGGCGTTCAAAGCCTGCCCCGACGTTTTAGTCGGGGTTCAGAGTTCAGCGCCTGCCCTGAGCTTGTCGAAGGGTTCCCTGGTCGGGGTTCAGGAGTTTGCCGCCTCTCGCCGTATTTTTTTCACGACTGGCTGAGAGCTGAAAGCTGACCGCTGAGAGCGCTGTCCGGATTCAACGTTCAGGCGTTTCCCAGCGCCCTCCTGATCTTCTCCACGACTGGCTGAGAGCTGAAAGCTGATGGCTGCCCCTTCCCAAATCATGCTTCCAAATCCGCACGCCACGCCAACAACGGCTCGCTCTTTGGACCGGGGACGGGGTCTGGAGAGAGAGGCTGTGCCTGAAACACCTCGGCGGTCCTGATCTACTTGAGGAACGCGACGAACTCGTCGCGAGACATCTCGATATCTTTCAGAATTCTGTTCATGAGGCCCGGGCCGATTGTCTCGCCGGCATGCACTGGCACCACGGTGCAGCGGCCATCGGAATGTTGGAGGAAATGGTGGCTGCCCTTGATCCTGACAATCCCAAATCCGGCCTTGCGCAATGCTGCGATGACCTCACGACCGCGAAGTCGGGGCAGCTTGCTCATGCTCACACGGTGATTCGCTGGACGCCGACAAACACACCGCGCGGGCCGCGCTCGGCTTCCACCTCAAGGCACAACTCGATCGCCTCGCGGATCCGTTTCATCAACGCGTCGAGCGACTTGGCCTGCGTGTGGCATCCGCGCAGTTCGGGGACCGAGGCGACATAGTAACCCCCTTCATCCCGCTCGATCACCACCGTAAATTCGCGCTTCATAACGTCCTCACTATGCCAGTTCTCCTCGCCGAACGCAACGCTTCCCGCGCTGCCATGAGAGCGTGAGATCTTGGGACGGCGTTCTTACCGCGAATCGGCGAGAATGGCTGATCGCTGACTGCCGAGAGCGCTGTCCGGATTCAACGTTCAGGCGTCTCCCTTCGCCATCGCCCTCCTGATCTTCTCCACGACTGGCTGAGAGCTGAAAGCTGAAAGCTGATGGCTGCCCCTTCCCAATTCGTGTTCCCATATCCGCACGACCTTCCAGCCTTGCTTGCGGAGTTTGCGATTCACAAACCGGTCGCGGGCGATGTTTGCGGCGAGCTTCTCCCGCCAGAACTGTTTGCCGGTCCTGAGCGTAGTCGAAGGGCCCGTTCTCAGTTCTCGGTTCCCGGTTCGTACTTGGTAGCTGTTTGTGCTCCGTTCTCGAACAAGTGGTGGCTGACTGCTGATAGCCGACGGCTGATAGCTGGTTGCGCCTCGCTCCCGAACTACTGCTGGCTGACCGCTGAGAGCCGACGGCTGACTCCTCGCCCTGACGCCTCGGAACGGGTAGCTGACTCCTGACTTCTGCCCTTCCCCCATCGAACTTTTCTTCAACCACTTCTTCGGGCTCGAATGCTTCGGACACCCGTGCCAGAAACAGCCGTCGACGAAGACCGCCACGCGCTGTTTGGGAAACACGAAATCAATCCCGACGTTGGTAGGGCGTGCTGTCCCAGCGCGCCGCTTCGTGCCTTCGATTCTTAGCCCCTGCTGTCGTCTCCAACCGGTAATTCGATTTGCGCGCAGCAACTTAGCGAGCGCAAGCTCCGTGTCCTTGTTGCCGCGCCCGCGAATCCGCGACATCACTTCGGAACGCTTGCGCTTGGTAAAAACGTCCGGCATGGCTCAGAGAGCAACCAATTCAACCGATCCGTAGAGCGCAGTGATATTCCGCGACGCAATGCGGAACTGGCTACGGCGCTTTACCTTCGGCGTACTCGATACATGTTCCACCTTGATGCCGGGATCGTAGTAAACCACACCACTCGCCATCGCGCGAAGAAACCGTAGAAAATCTGTCTGCACTGCAAGTCGCACTCGATCTCCGTAGGCATATTGACGCCGTAGCTCAATGCGGCTGCGCGACGGTACATATGCCGCTTTGGCGTGCTTGCGGGTCCAGTGGGTCAGCAATCCGGCAAAACCCCACGCTGCCGCCACTTCGCCGTCATCGGTCAGCAATGCAACAGCGCCGTTCTGGTCAGTGATCTTGCTATTGACAGCATCAAACCCCGACAGCCGCAACGTCAAATGCGTCTCAGCATGACGGCAGCCGAACCGATAGATTCCACCGAAATTCATCCGATCCTTCCGTCCGCGCTTGTCCCTGTAACCAAAGCGCCGCACGAAGACTTCTGGCCCGCGGTCCTTGTATACGCCGCCGGTAGGTTCTGGAGTCATCAACGTGATTACGCCGGCCTCGACTCTCTCGAAGCTCGTAACCGCGTGCTGCTTGACCTCCCAACCGAGGAAGTCAGGCTCGGCTCTGCTGTTCTTGGGAATCCGAAGCTCTGCCTCCAGAGTAAAGCCTCCGCACTGCGGTGCGTTGCAGGGAAGAAGTGTCCCGTCCTCCGAAAGCTGCTTGGAATCAATCCAGCCGAGGCGGTGAATTCGCAGCAACTCTGCCAGCAGCCGGGATCTAGAATCGGCTTCGCCCGCAACTCCCGGAAGTTCCAGTTCGATGAAAACACCGGAGGTCGGTTGCCGATTCAACGAGCGAAACTCTGCGGCTACTTCGGAATCTGCAGGGACGACGAACGCCACGATCCGACGATCTAAGGTCACACCCAGAAACAACACTCGGCCTAATATTCGACCGACCATAAGAGTGGAAGGCGGCGAGGCGCATCCCTGGAGAAAACCGGACAGCCTCACCTCGGGGTACTGCGGATAAAGAATGAGCTGCGCTCTAGGTGCATCGACAACGCGGCCGTCTGGCAGAAGCCAGCCAAATCGTAGCCGCGCCTTGAAGATGGGATTCTTCGGACTGCTGTCAGGGAGTATGCCTTCATTCGGGAAGAGATTGAGAGCTTGAAAGTCGGGCCCGAAGTAGACTTGGTTTTTCGAGTTGTCGTTCTCAGCGAGCGGCTTCGCATAGAGCTTGGTACAGCCAGCAGTGACGAACAAAGCTTTGAGTTGACTGAGGTTCAAGCGACCTTCTGCATCTTGCGTCGTCGAGTCGGATACTTAATTCGCCGCAGTTCCCCTTGGAGATTGCTTTGCTGCTTTCGTTCGGCTGAGGCTAGCTTCAGAATAGGTTTTTCACCGGCAGGTCTGCTTATCGATTCGACAACGGATTTCGCGATAGCTTGTACGACAGGAACAACAACGGAATTTCCGAATTGCCTGTAGCCTTGGGTGTCGGAAACGGGAATCTTAAAGCTGTCGGGGTATCCCATGAGGCGGGCGCACTCGCGCGGAGTCAGACGCCGCGGGTTGCGACCCCGACTTTGAGTAACGAGAATTTCGGCGCCATCCTTGTAGTAGCGCGCGCTCAACGTCCGCGCTATGGCGTTGTGGGCGGTCAACCCGTAACCGAAGCCGTTACCAGCGGCGCGATGCTTTGCTGCATAGTCCTGCAGGTATTGCCAAAGGTGATCTGTAAGTGTGTATTTTGGCGTGACATCTTCCTCAAGAATTGTGGAGAGCTTCGGCCCTTCGGCTGGGAAAGATGGAAACTCAAAGTAGCGCCACGGTTTGAAGCCTATTAGGAAGATCCTCTCCCGGTGCTGCGGCACAACCGACTTGGCATCGATGACTTTCTTGTAGACGGTGTAACCGAGCGCCTTGGTGAGCGTGTCGTGAATAACCTGAAACGTGTGACCTTTGTCGTGGTGCAAGAGGTTCTTTACGTTTTCAAGCACGAACGCCGATGGTTTGTGGTAGTCGAGAATCTCGGCAATTGAGAAAAAGAGGTTTCCTTGCTTCTTGTCTTCGAAACCGTGGGCCTCGCCCAGCGCCTTCTTCTTTGAAACGCCGGCAATGCTGAACGGCTGACAGGGGAATCCTGCACAAAGAATGTCGTGCTTCGGAATATCCGCAACAGCGATGGAATGAATGTCGCCGTGCGGCTTTTCACCGAAATTCGCTTCGTAAGTCACCTGTGCGTGTTTGTCCCAATCGCAAGACCAGGCGCACTCGCAGCCGGCCCTCTCGAAAGCGATTCGGAATCCGCCGATGCCGCAAAAGAGGTCAATGAAGCGGAATTTCCGACCGGATGACGGTCCGTCGCTGCGATAGATTCCGGGCTCCTCGCGGACAGCACGTTTCCTCAATTTGGAGCGTCGCTTCATCCGCGCATCCCGTTTGTGAGTTGGGAAAGTGGGACTCCCAGCGCCTTGGCCATTTTTGCGATGCTGAGGATGCTGGGATTGCGGACGCCCCGCTCGATGCCGCTGATGTAGGTCTGGTCGAGGTCGGCCTTTTCAGCAAGCGCCTCTTGGGTCAGTCCTCGCGCCTCACGTTGCTTGCGGACGTTGAGGCCGAACGCCGTGAGAACAGGATGTCTCTTCGCCATGACTCATAGTCTAAGCAGCGCCCGCAAAATGCCCACAGACGATGAGTCATATTGTGAGGATGGACGGCCGCGCTTGTTTTGGCGGCCACTGCTCGCTAGTATGGAAGTCGAAGCATGAAAATCCTGCTGCCGATTCTTGTCGTGCTGGTCGTACTCGCAGCAGTGGGCCTTGCGCCACTCAAGAGCGCACTGGGCAGGAAGACATCCGCGCCCGACAAGCTGCCCTACCGGAAGAAGGACTACTTGCTCACGGCGACTGAACGCTCGTTTTACGATGTCTTGCGCGGTATCGCCGGCGACCAACTGGAGGTTTTTGCGAAGGTACGGCTGCTCGACCTGCTCTATTTGCCAAAGGGGACAGAAAATCGCCAAAGTCACAACAACCGCGTGATGTCCAAGCACGTCGATTTCCTGCTGTGCGACCGGGAAAAGCTGTCGCCGCTGCTGGTGATCGAGTTGGATGATTCGTCGCATGAGCGTGATGACCGGGCACAACGCGACGCATTTGTGGATGAAGCTCTCGGCGCGGCGGGCCTGCCGATTCTCCATGTCACGGCGAAGCGGTCATACGCGCCTAACGAATTGGCAGATCTAATTCAAGAGAAGCTGCAGTAGCCGCGACGAGAGACATCTCCGGCAAGTCCTTTGCGGACCGACATGAGGAAAACGGAGTAGCCCCTGCCAAAGTCGTAGTTCATGCCCTTCTGCACCGTGGCCTTCTCGGCGTGGACTACTTCATGATAGCTGATGATGTCGTCGGGCCTTCGCTGCGGCAAGGCTTGCCCGCCTGAGGCGGGTAAAGCTTCGGCCACGCAGGCGCGCTTCATCGATGGTCGCTCTTGCCGCGAGACATAGTAGTGCCATGTATCATCGTTTGCCTCGCCGTGGCTTCGCAAGCCGCGTTTCAAATCGCTTCCATTTCGCTTCTTCGAGCCGCAGGTCTTCGGCCCGGTCCTCGAGCAGTTCCTGAGTGGCGGATTTCTCTCCGGGCTGGCGTTTGAAGATCCCGCGGAACGAGCGGATGGCGTCGAGGGTGGCAGGAGGTTTTCGCATGGCGCGGCCAAGATAACACCGCCAAGCGCGCCGGCAATACTTTCGTCTGGTGCGGGAAAGCAAGGAATCGCGACGAGGACGAGGCGTTAGCCACAGATCCACACGGATGAAACACGGATGGTGTGTGGCCGCGCGGCAGCACGGCCCTACCGGGAGTGGAATTCGCGCGATTCGCGCTATCCGCGGTAAGAGATCCACGGCAGTTCCTCGGCCTAGATGGCGTGGCCGCGCTGGAGCGCGGCCCTAGCTCGGAAAGCTAATTGCGGCCGGCGACAGCGTAGCGGATGGCGCGCTCTTTCACATGAAACCCGATCTGTTTGCGCGGCGGTTTGGGCGAATCGAGAAGCTGCCTGATCGCTTCGAAGAGGTTCCGGATCGCTGCGTCGTGGCCCTCGAGTTTGTGCTCCAGTTCGGCCAGCTTCTGGGCGAGCTCCCGGTTCGATGCCAGCATCTCGCGCAGACGAACAAAGGCGCGGACCACGCGAACGCTCATCTCGATCGCACGCGGGCTGTTCAGGACCATTGAGGCCATAACCGCGCCGTGTTCGGTGAACACATAGGGGCGATGTCTTCTGCCGCCGCGACCATTCTTTGACCTCGCAAAATGCGAGGTCAAAAAATCTGCCTCTTCAGTGTTAGCTGGAACACAAAATCTGGCGGGAAGCGGTGTTGGTTGCGCTTTACCTGCTCGTTCAGCCGCCATGTTGTGACGCCGTATAGCGCAGCCAGATCTGCTGCCAGCATGACCTTCTGGCCGCGGATCAAATAAATGAGCCGCTCGATCCGTTCGACGGCAATGACTGCTTTGTCGTCGGCCATCCGGTTCCACATTCTAGCAGGACAGAGATTCCTGCCGAGTCGACTGAGGAGGGGACACCGCCGGCGCGCAAAGGTCGTTGGTAGAAGGGACGCGGTGCGCCGCGTCCAGGCCGCGCAGCCGCGTGAGGCCACGTTGCCGCGGCCTACGCGGCTCACGTGGCAGCGCGGCCCTACCGGGAGCGGGATCCGCGTGGATTCGCGTGATTCGCGGGGGAAACAGCCCTCGATTTGCCTTGCGCGAGGGGTTGGCCGATTCCATCATGGGAACGCTATGTCTTATCGTGCTTGGTTTCAGTGCATCAACGAACAGTGCCGGGCCACCTACCAGCTCAACGAGATCGTTTATCGGTGCCGGAACTGCGGTTCGTTGCTCGAAGTCACCCATGACCTGCACGCGCTGGCGCGTCGCGACGCCAAGGCCTGGATGAAATTGTTCGAGGACCGCTACAAGTCCAACGAGTGGCCCTACGGGTCCGGCGTCTGGGGCAAGAAAGAATGGATCCTGCCGCAGATCGCCGATGAGAACATCGTGTCGATGTACGAGGGCGGGACGAACCTGTTCTGGGCGGAACGGTTCGGCAAGACGATCGGCGTGGACGATCTGTGGGTAAAACTCTGCGGCAACACGCACAGCGGTTCGTTCAAAGACCTCGGCATGACGGTCCTGGTGTCGCAGGTCAAACAGATGATCAGCGAAGGCGCGCCCATTCAGGCGGTCGCCTGCGCGTCCACGGGCGACACGTCGGCAGCGCTGGCCGTGTATTGCGCCGGGGCCGGCATCCCCGCGATCGTGCTGTTGCCCAAGGGCAAGATCTCCATCGCGCAACTCGTTCAGCCAATCGCCAACGGCGCGTTGGTGCTGTCGTTGGACACGGATTTCGACGGCTGCATGAAAGTGGTACAGGAAATCACGAAGGACGAGACGATTTATCTGGCGAACTCGATGAACTCGTTGCGCATCGAGGGCCAAAAAACGGTGGGCATCGAGATCGTCCAGCAGTTTGATTGGGAATGCCCGGATGTGATCGTCATCCCGGGCGGCAATCTGGGCAACGTGTCGGCGCTGGGCAACGGGTTATTGATGATGCGCGACCTCGGGTTGATCGCCACGCTGCCGCGCATCGTCGTCGCGCAGGCCGAACGGGCGAACCCGTTGTACCGGTCCTACTTGAAGGACTTCAAGAGTTTCGAGGCAATGGACGCGCAGAAGACCCTGGCCAGCGCGATTCAGATCGGGCACCCGGTCAGTTACGAGAAAGCGGTACGCACCCTCCGGCAATTCAACGGGATTGTGGAACAGGCCACCGAACAGGAACTGGCCGACGCCGCGGCGTTGGGCGACCGCACCGGCCTGTTCACCTGTCCGCATACCGGCGTGGCCCTGGCCGCGTTGATCAAGCTGCTCAAGGCCGGTAAGATCGACAAGTCGGAACGCGTGGTTGTGATCTCGACCGCGCACGGATTGAAGTTTGCCGATTTCAAAGTCCGCTACCATGAGGGCACGCTGGAGTTTCCGACGCAATACGCGAACCGGCCGGTCGAACTACCACCGAGCGTGGAAGCCGTCAAACAAGCGCTCGCCGAATCGGTGCGGAAGAGGAACAAGACCGGTGCCTAAGAAAACTTACAAGCCCAAACAGTACAAGCCGGCCACGCTCGCCGTCCACGGACCGAGCCGTCAGCCGAAGGCGCATTTCGCCGTCTCCACGCCCATCGTTCAGACCTCGAATTACTACTTCGATTCCACCGCCGAGGTGTTGGAGTTCATGCAAGCCAAGAGCAGTGGCCGCGTGCTGCGCGAGCACGAGTACGGCCGCTACGGCAACCCGACCCAACAGGAATGCGAGCGCAAACTCGCCGCCATCGAAGGGGCGGAGCGGGCGTTGCTGTTCTCGACCGGCATGAGCGCCGTGGTCATGACGTTGCTGGCGTACATGCGCCGCAACGGCCACATCATCTTCACGAAAGATTGCTACCGGCAGACCCGCGATTTCGCCACGAACATCCTCGCCGAGTTCGGCATGCAGGTCACGATGGTCGACCCGACGGCCGCAGAAATTGCCAAGGCGATCCGGCCCAACACCAACATCATCTTCACCGAATCGCCGACGAACCCGTACCTGCGCGTGCTCGACATCCCGGCTGTCGTCAAGGTCGCCCGGCAACACAAGATCAAGACCATGATCGACGCCACGCTCGCCACGCCTTACAACATCCAGCCGCTCGCGCTGGGCGTGGACATGGTCATCCATTCGGCCACCAAATACCTGGGTGGCCACAACGATCTCTTGGCGGGCGTGACCCTCGGCGGATACGACATGCTCGACGACCTGTACCGGATGCAGCGCATGATCGGCGCCACCCCGGGACCGTTCACGTGTTTCCTGCTCGAACGGGGATTGAAAAGTTTCGCGCTCCGCATGGAACATCACAACCGCGCCGGCCTCGCCGTGGCCCGCATGCTGGAGGCGCACCCCAAAATCGAAAAGGTCTGGTACCCCGGGTTGAAGTCCCACCCCGACTACAAGATCGCCAGCGAACAGATGCGCGGCTTCGGCAGCGTCATTACCTTCCTCGTCAGAGGCGGCGCCAAAGAGACGAGGAAATTCATCGACGCGCTGGAGTTGTTCCTCATCACGCCGAGCCTCGGTGGCAGCGAAAGCCTCGTCACCCAGATGGCTACGATGTCGTTCTTCGATTACCCGGAGGACTATCGCCGGTCCATCGGCATGGTGGACAACCTCGTCCGCATCGCCCTTGGGTTGGAGGATGTCGACGATCTCCTCGCCGACCTTCAGCAGGCATTGGGAAAAATCTGAAAACAGAACTTGTGGCCACGCCGCTCTGTCGGCGTGGGCCTGGAGCTCTCGACGGACGACCAAAGCGCGGCGACAGAGCGCCGCAGCCACAACAGCTTCCTGCCCGGACTAATACCACCCGATGCCGGCTTCGTTCAGGTTGATGTGGACCTGTTTGGTTTCGAGGAACTCCTCAATGCCGGTCAGGCTCATCTCCCGTCCCTGTCCGCTGGCTTTGTAACCGCCCCACGGGCTTTCCACGTAACAGGGTTGCATGGTGTTGACCCACACAATCCCGGCCCGGAGGGCTTTGACGACGCGCAGGCACTTGAAGATGTCGCGCGACCACAACGCGGCCGACAACCCGTACGGCGTGTCGTTGGCAATCTTGATCGCGTCGGCTTCGTCCTTGAACGGGATGCAGGCCACGACCGGGCCGAAAATCTCTTCCCGGGCAATCCGCGTGGTGTTGTCGGTCTCGAAGATCGTCGGCTCGACGAAGTACCCTTTGCCTTTGGGCTGGCCGCCGCCCATGACCAGTTTCGCTTCTTTGCGGCCGAGGTTGATGTAGCTGAGAACTTTTTGCTGGTGTTCCTCGGTGACCAGCGGCCCCATCTTGGTCTCGCGCTTGAGCGGGTCGCCCAGCTTGATCCGTTTGGTCTTCTCTTTCATCCGGTCCATGAACTTCTTCCAGATGTCTTTTTGGACCAGCACCCGCGAGCCGGCGGTGCACACTTCGCCCTGGTTGATGAACACGCCGAAGAGCGCGCCGTCGGTCGCCGCCTCGAGGTCGGCGTCGGCAAAGAAGATGTTGGGCGATTTGCCGCCGAGTTCGAACGTGATCTTCTTGATGTGGGAACTGCCGATCGCCCGCAGAATGGCCTTGCCGGTGTCGGTGCCGCCCGTCAACGAGATCTTGTCCACGTCGGGGGACTCGGACAGCGCGCGGCCGATGATCGAGCCGTCGCCGGTGACGACGTTGAGCACGCCCGGCGGGAGCTCGGGAATTTCCTTCTGGATGAGCTTGCAGAGTTCGAGCATGGTCAACGGCGTGGGCCGGGCGGGTTTGACGATCACGGTGCAGCCGGCGGCGATGGCGGGCCCGAGCTTCCACGCGGTCAACAGCAGCGGATAGTTCCACGGAATGATCAGGCCGCAGACGCCCATGGCTTCTTTCAGGGTGAAATTGAGCGCGTTGTCGGGCACGTTGATCGTTTCGCCGTGGAATTTCGTGGCCAAACCGCCGTTGTACTCGAAGCAGGTGGCGGTATCGGCCATGTCGATCTCGCTCTCGACGATCGGTTTGCCGCAGCTCATCGTTTCCAGCTCGGCCAACTCGGCCAGGTGTTTGCGCACCACCTCGGCCATCTTGAACAGGATCCGGCCGCGCACCTGGGCCTTCGCGGAATCCCGCCAGTCCGTGTTGTCGAACGTCGCGCGCGCGACGGCAATGGCGCGTTCGACGTCTTCCTTGCTGGCCTCGGGCACGACGGCAATCGGTTGGCCGGTGGCGGGGTTGATGATTTCGCGGGTGTGGGCGCTGCCGACCCACTCGTTGTTGACGTAATTCTTGTACGTTCTCATGCAGATTCCTTTCTCCACGGATTACGCGGATGGCCACGGATTGGAATCAGTGGAATCGGTGTAATCGGTGGATCATGAAGTCATTTTATTGTACTTCGAGTACGGGTACCAGTACGGCTTGATCTCTTGCTTGTAATCGAGGTGGACGTGCTTGGTCTCGCGGAATTCGTCGAGGCCTTCCTCGCCGAGTTCGCGCGAGTGGCCGGTCTGGCGCATCCCGCCGAACGGCCCCGCGTCGTTGTCGGTAAGCGGGTCGTTGATCCAGAACGTGCCGGCCGTGATATGGTCCATGGCTTTCATCGCCCATTCCATGTTGTTGGTGTAAATGTTCGCGCCGAGTCCGTAGTTGCTGTCGTTGGCCAGTTGAATGGCGTGGTCGATGTCTTTGACGCGGATGATCGGCAGGATCGGGCCGAACGTCTCGGTGGCGACGATCCGCATCTTTTGTTTGACGTTCGTGAGAACGGTCGGCTCGTAGAAGAACCCTTTCTTGAACTTCGGTGAGCGGCGTCCGCCGCACAACAGCTTCGCGCCGTCGCGCACGGCCTCGGTCACGCGGGCGTGGACGTCTTCGAGTTGGGTCAGGTTGATCAACGGCCCGATGTCGGTGTTCGGGTCGAGGCCGTTGCCGAGGATGAGCGACTGGGTGTGTTTGACAACGCGCCGGGTGAACTCCTCGGCGATCTCGCTGAACACGTACAGGCGTTTGCAGCTCGTGCAGACCTGGCCGGTGTTGAGGTACGCCGCCCAGCACGCCGCCCGGCTGGCAATGTCCAAATCGGCATCGCCGCACACGATGAACGGGTCGTTCCCGCCGAGTTCGGCATGGAACTTCTTCACCTGCTCGGCGCAGAGTTTGCCGACCCGCTGGCCGGTCTCGGTCGAGCCGGTCAACGCCACCAGATCGGTGCCGGGATGTTTGATGATTGCCTCGCCGATTTCCGTGCCGCGGCCGGTGACGATGTTGACGACGCCGGCGGGCAGTTGGGCAAAGACGTCGGCCAACGCCAGGGTCGAGAGCGGCGTTTCGTTGCTGGGTTTGATGATCACGGTGTTGCCGGCCATCAGCGCGGGCGCGACCTTCCAGGCGAGGAGCAGCAACGGGTAATTCCACGGGATGATGCAGAACGCGACGCCGTAAGGTTCTTTGATGGTGAAATTGACCTGGTGATGGAAAACGGGCGGCAGCGAGTTCCCGCGGGAATTCCGGCCCACCTCGGCATAGTAATCGAAGCAGGCGGCAACCCATTCCACTTCGTCGCGGTTCTCGCACCACGGTTTGCCGCCTTCCTGGGTCATGATGGTGGCGAGGTCCTTCTGGCGGGCGCGCAGGTCGCGGGCGATCCCATGCAGCAACGCGGCTTTTTCGACCGCGGGAACCCACCGCCAGGTGTCGAACGCCTCGCGCGCGGCGCGCACGGCCCGATCGCCGTCAGCCACGGTGCCGCGGGAAACGTGGTCGATGATCTCTTCGGTGGCGGGATTGACGACGGGAATTTTGTCCCGGGTAGACTTCAACCATTTGCCAGCGATCCATTGGTATTTCATGCCACTGCCTCCTGACCTGCGGATTCCCACCCCGCCCTCCTGTAGCGGCGCTCTGCGAGCGCCGAACTGCGGGCATCGGCGGTCGCAGACCGCCGCTACAACTACAAACTCGGCTCAGCCGCCTTTGCCGTCCTTGCCGTCCTTCGCGTCCTTGTCCTTGGAAGCTTTTTCTTTGGCTTCTTTATCCAGCTGTTTGTCGATTTCCTTGAGCGTGTCGGCGAGTTTGTCGAGCATCTCGTCGAGCAACTCGTAGCTGATGTTCAGCGCCGGCTCGATGCGGATGGTCCGGGCGCTGAGCAGCGTGCCGGCCACGAGCACCCCGCGCTTGAACAGGCCCGCGGCGACGCGATAACCGACAAACCGGTCAGCGAACTCGAGCCCGATAAGCAGGCCTTTGCCGCGAACGACCTTCAAGAACTCCGGATACAACGCCTGGAACGACCGGAGACGCTTCATCAAGTAGGCGCCTTTCTCGGCGGCCTGCTGCGGGAGATTCTCTTCGAGCATGACGTTGATCGCGGCGATGCCGGCGGCGCACGCCAGCGGATTGCCGCCAAACGTCGAGCTGTGCAGGAACGGATTTTCTTCGAGGACCTTCCAAATCTTTGGCGTACTCATGAACGCGCTCAGGGGCATCACGCCGCCGCCGAGCGCTTTTCCGAGACACAGAATGTCGGGCACGACGTTCCAGTGCTCGCAGCCGAACACTTTGCCGGTGCGCCCCATGCCCGTCTGCACCTCATCGAGAATCATCAGCACGTTGTACTCGTCGCACAACTGTCGGATCCGAGGCAGATAATCGTCAGGCGGCACGACCGCGCCGGCTTCGCCCTGGACCGGCTCCAGGATGATGGCGGCAATGTCTTCGCCGAGGTCGAGGAGCTTCTTCATCTCGCGCTCCAGGTCCTTGATATCGCCATAGTCCACGAAATGGACGCCGGAGAGGAGCGGCTGGAATGGTTTGCGGTAGACGGCCCGGCCCATGACGGAGAGCGACCCCATGCTCTTGCCGTGGAAGCCGCCGGTGGTGGAAATGAAACCGGTCTTTTTCGTGTGCAACCGCGCCAGCTTCAGGGCGCCTTCGACGGCGTCGGTGCCGTTGCTGATAAAGAAGCATTCCTGCAGGTCGCCGGGGGCGAGTTCGCCGAGCAATTCGGCCAGAAATCCGCGCAACGGGTCGAGCAATTCCTGGGACGACAGTGGCATGCGTTTGAGCTGGGCCTGGACGGCATCGATGATCTTGGGGTGGCGGATGCCCATGTTGTAGACGCCGAAGCCGCCGAGGCAATCGATGAACTTGCGGCCCATGATGTCCTCGATGATCGACCCCTGCCCGGTCCATTCGATCGCCGCAAAATCCTCGGCTTCAGCCACAGACTTGCGGTAGTGGAGAAACCCGCGGTTGAAGTAGTCGTCAAAGTTCTCCAAGGTATGCTTGACGATGTAGTTCTTGTCTTCGGGGTCGAGCTTCTTGCCGCCGCTGACGGTTTCAAGGTAGTCCGCGGACTTCCGGCGAATTTCCTCAACTTTCGTGAGTTTGGGCGCCTCGCGGGAGGCTTGAGTCACGGAAGATGCCCCAACTGCCGTCGGTTCCTGAGATTTTTCGGTTTCTTGAACTTTCTCGTCCATAACAGCCGTCCCTGCCGCGGGTCGAAGCTACCATACCACAACGGCCTGTAAGCGGCCAGCTAAATATCTAATTTGCTTGCCATCAGGATGTTACGTGCGAAAGACCAGAAGCTAAAGCGCCACGGTCGCGCCTCTGCGACCGTGGCGTTTTCAAAGACCCTTGTTAACCAACCAAACTAGTAGCTGTAGACCGCTCCGAACCCCAATGTGACTTGGGTCTCGTGACCTTCAAAAGCCGTGTCGACTGACGAGTGATCCCAGCGGAACTCGGGAGCCAGCTTCAAAGCTTCCACGGGCTTGAAGTTGACTGTCAGCGTGACGCTGCAAAGTTCCTGGCCCTGGCCGGCGGCCAATCCGAATGTATCGCCGGTGCGCGCGCCGTCGGGATCCCTGAAGTAGTCGGCCCGGGTGGCTACGTTCCATTTATCGTTGAACGTGTACACCAACCACCCGCCGAGGCCGAACCATTCGGCTTTCCCGCCGTTGACGTCAGCCCCGTCCTCGGCGCCGTAGTCGAGTTGGGCGACGGCCTCGATCTTCGGCGTGAGCTTGTCATCGATCCAGAAGTCGACGCCTTTACGCCAGTTCGAGCTGTTGTCATCCTGTTCGGGGCCGCCATAGCCGGTCAATGCCATGCTGAGCTTGTCGTTGACCGTATAGGTTGCGGTACCCATCAACGATTTGCCGTGGTTGTTGTCGGCGACGACGTCCCAGCCGTTGTTAAGAGTCACTTTCAACTCCAGCTCAGACGTGGCTTGGTACGACAACAGCACGCCGGTGTGGGTGAACGGCTCGGCAAACAGCCATTGGTATCCGCCCGACCAGTTGAAGTTCTCTTCCGTGAAACTCGATTCGTAGCCCATGGTGGTCCCAAACTTGCCCAGCGTCACCTTCAGTCCGCTCCCGATGGGGACGTTCACGGTCAGATTGGCTTCGAAGAGGTCGCCGTCAGGACCGAGGCTGAGGCCCTGTGCCTGCGTGAGTTCCGCGTCCTGGCCGAAGATGAATTTCGCCGAATAACCGGCCAGCCAATCGAACGCGCTGTAGTCGATTGGGTGACCGATGCGCACCACCAGTTTATTGGCCATGAATTCGTCCGATCGCGAGTCGAATCCTCGGCCCAAATTGATGTGATCGGTGGGATGATCGAAGTTGTAGAAGTACGAAGCGGAGAGATAGCCGTCGATCTCCGTCTTCTTCAAGAAGCCGAGGGTCGACTCCGGAATGTCCTCCGTCACCACGTAAACGCCCTGGGTGCTCTTGTCCTCCAAGATGGCAATTCGCTTCTCCAGGGAGTCGTTCCGTTCCTTTTGCTCCTCGTACATCTTCTTCCAGTCGGTCTCACCGGCGGGGGTTGACGATCCCTCGTCCGCGCGCGAGGCAAAAGGGGGCACCACGGTCAGCAAAGATGCTACACACACGGCCGTCACAACGCTCTTCATGTGTTCCTCCTGATCGGTTGGCTGCTGGGGCTGAGCTTCTGACTGCGCGTTCCAATTGTCAAGCCCGCAGTGGCTCAAAGTTTTTTGTCGCATTGCCGTCGGCTTTTGCTATGGTCAGCGTACGTCGCGACTCCGCGGAGTCACGAGGATGGCGAACGATACCCCAGCAATTGAGGTTGAGAATCTGGTCAGACGGTTTGGTGACGTCGAAGCGCTTTCCCACGTCAGCGTAAAGATCCGTCAAGGCGAATTTTTCTCACTGCTCGGCCCGTCCGGCTGTGGCAAGACCACGTTGCTGCGGATCGTCGGCGGACTGGACATGCCGGATGAGGGGGTCGTCCGCATCGGTGGAGTCGACGCCCGTGAGATCCCGGCCCATCGGCGGCCCGTGAACACCGTGTTCCAGTCGTACGCGCTATTTCCCCATCTGACGGTGTACGACAACATCGCGTTTGGTCTGCGGATGAAACGCGTCGCCAAACCCGAGATCGCCGAGCGTGTGAAAAAGGTCATGGACCTTGTGGAGATCGCTCCCCTGGCAAATCGCAAGCCGGCGCAACTCTCGGGAGGCCAAAAGCAACGGGTGGCGCTGGCCCGGGCGGTGGTCAACGAGCCGCAGGGATTGTTGTTGGACGAACCGCTCGGGGCGCTCGACCTCAAGCTGCGCAAGCAACTCCAGGTCGAGTTACTGCAATTGCAGCGGCGTCTGGGCATCACATTCATCTACGTCACGCACGATCAGGAGGAGGCGCTGGTGATGAGCGACCGCATCGCCGTCATGCGCCTCGGCAAGATCGAGCAAATGGGCGAAGCCGAGTCCCTGTACGAGCATCCGCGCACGCGTTACGTCAGCCAGTTTCTCGGGTCGTGCAACCTCATCGATGCGACCGTCACGCGCCGCGACAGAACCGGGGCGATGGTGCAAACGTCCATGGGCGCGTTGCGCGTCGAGTTTGGGCAGAGCTCCTCGGACGCGGTGCAACGCGACAAATTCACGCTGGCGATTCGGCCGGAGAAAGTCACGCTGCTGCCGGCCAACGAGCAGGCGGGTGAAAACCGCGTGAAAGTGAAGGTCGAGGAGTTGATTTATATCGGGTCGGAGACGCACTACGTGTTGCGCTCGGCCGAACAGCGGTTGACGGCCGAGGCGATGAACGTCAAGGTCGGCTCGCAAGGTTTCGACATCGGGCAGGAAGCGGTTGTGTATTTGCCCGCGGCAGGTCTGCTGGTGTTGGATGATTAGATTCCAACAGTCGGTTCCCTCTCCCCGCAAGCGGGGAGAGGATCAAGGTGAGGGGGCCGTGTCATTCGCTCGTCGCCTCCGCAAGCAACCGACTTGGGCCGGACGGACGTTGTGGAATGAGTTGCGTGCGCGGCGCTTCGCGCGGGTCAAGTTTCGGCGTCAGCATCCAGTCGGACCATATGTATTGGATTTCTACTGCGCGAGGGCGAAGTTGGCCGTCGAATTGGATGGTGATCCACACGGGGAGCCGACCGTGCGTCAACACGATCGGGATAAGGATCGGTATCTGGCGGAGCATGGGATTCGCACGGTGCGGTTCTGGAACTTTGAGCTGCAAACGGAAGGCGAGGCAGTTCTCTTGACGATCGATAGGGAACTGCAGCAGGTCAAGAACCCTCGCCCTGACCCTCTCCCTTGCGGGGCAAGGGAGAGGGAACGCAAGACGGCATGACTGCCAAACGCAAAGGCGAGGTCAAATTCGGCGAGCAGTTGACCACTCGCAGTCACATGATCCGCTCGACGTTGACGAGCGGGCCGGGCATTTTCTGGGTCACGTTCTTCCTGCTGTTGCCGCTGCTGTGGATCGGCGTGGTTAGCTTCCTGACGCGCGGCGAGGTGGGCGGATACGAGCGGCCGTTCACGGTTGAGAATTACACGAGGTTTGCCGGCTTCGGGTTCTTCGGGTTCGACCTGCTGTACCCACAGATCATCCTGCGCAGTCTCGGGCTGGGCGCCGGCACGGCCATATTTTGCATGTTGGCAGCCCTGCCGTTGGCGTTTTTCATTGCCGCGTTGCCGGCCCGGAACAAGAACCTGGCGTTGACCCTCGTGCTGATCCCCTTCTGGACGAACCTGCTGATCCGCACCTACGCGTGGCAAATCCTGTTCGCGCCGGAGAGTCCGCTCACGCGCCTGGCGGCGCTGCTGCATTTGGTCGCACCGGGGCACCCGCTCTATCCGAGCGCGATGGCGATTTACATCGGCATGGTGTGCGATTATCTGCCGTTCCTGGTGCTCCCGTTGTATTCATCGGTGGAGAAAATCGATTGGAGCATCGCGGAGGCCGCCAGCGATCTGGGGGCGGACGGACTGCGGGTGTTCTGGCACGCGATTCTGCCGCAGGTGACGCCCGGTTTGGTGGCCGGCATCGTGTTGGTATTCATTCCGGCGACGGGACAGTTTGTGATTCCCGACCTGCTCGGCGGGGCCAAGACGGTGATGATGGGCAACGCCATCCAGCAGCAGTTCCTGCAGAGTCGCGATTGGCCCTTCGGCTCGGCGATTGCGTTTGTCGGGATGGGGATTGTGCTGGTGGGGTTGTGGGTCTACGCCCGGTTTGCCGGCGAGAAGGGCGGGGAACTGCTGTGAGGCGCTTGTCGCTACCCCTGTGGCTGATTTCGGCGTTCCTCTTCGTGTTCATGTATGCCCCGATTGTGGTGGTGATCATCTTCTCGTTCAACTCGGCCCGGCACGGCGGGCCCTGGATGGGGTTCACGACGCAGTGGTACGGGAGGCTGCTCGACAGCCCCGACAAGATTTCCGCGACCAAGAACACGATCGTGCTGGCCGTGGTGAGCACGGTGGTTGCGACCGGGCTGGGGACAATGCTCGGTTACGGTCTGAGCCGGTACTGGTTCCCGGGCAAGAAGCTGTTCTCCCTCATGATGTACATTCCCGTGGTGATTCCCGACATCGTGATGGCGGTGGCCATGCTGGCGTTCTTCAAATTGATCAGTGATCTGCTGCAGTGGTTCACCATGGGCCTGGTGACGATGATGATCGCGCACATCACCTTTCAGATTCCGTTCGTGGCGATTGTCGTCCGCTCCCGGCTGGCGGGAATGGATCCGTCCATCGAGGAAGCGGCGCACGACCTGGGCGCGAGCACGTGGCAAACGTTCTGGAGCGTCACGTTTCCGCTGATGGTGCCCGGTGTGCTGGCGGGAGGGATGCTCGCTTTTACATTGAGCCTTGACGATTTTGTTGTTAGTTTCTTCACCACAGGTGTAGGAGCGACAACCTTGCCCATTTTGATTTATTCATCGGTCAAGCGCGGCATCACGCCGGACATCAACGCATTGTCCACGGTGATTGTGCTGGCGTCGGTGGTCGGAACCATTGGGGTCGCGGCGCTGCAGCGGCCCCGCCAACCGTCAGGAGGATAACCATGTACAAACGATTGATTGTGTTCGCCGTCTCGGTGTTGGTGGCCGCCTCGGCGTGGGCGCAGAAGAACAAGCTCAACATCTTCATCTGGAGCGAATATATCGACCCGAAGATCATCGATAGCTTCGCCAAAGAAAACGATTGCAAGGTCACCGTCGATCTCTATGAAGACAACGAGAGCATGATGGCCAAGCTCGAAGGCGGCGGCGATGAGCAGTACGACATCTGCGTGCCGTCCGACTACATCATCCCGGCCCTGATCAAGAACGGGCTGCTCGCGCCGTTGCGCCGCGAGAACATCCCCAACATGAAGAACATCGACCCGAAATTTGGCAACCGCGACTACGACCCCGGCAACAAATACACAGTCCCCTACCAATGGGGCACGGTCGGCCTGTTTGTCCGGAAGGGCAAGGACGAGAAGATCGACGAGACCTGGGGGCTGATCTTTGACCCGAAGAAATCGATCGGCTCGTTCCTGATGATTGATGATACCCGCTCCTGCATCGGCGCCGCGTTGAAGTACAAAGGGTACAGCCTGAATACCGTCGACAAGAGGCAGCTGCGAGAAGCGCGCGACCTGCTCCTCAACGCCAAGAAACGTTCGCTGGGATTCGAGGGCGGCGTCGGCGTCAAAAACAAAGTGCTGGCCCGGGTCTGCAAGCTCGGCATGGTCTACAACGGCGACGCCGTCCGTGGCATGAAAGAAGATCCCAACACCTACTTCTTCGTTCCGCGCGAAGGCTCGGAAATCTGGCTCGACAACATGGCCGTGCCGGACAAGGCGCCCAACCGCCTGATGGCCGAGAAGTTCATCAACTACATCCTCGACGCCAAGGTCGGGGCCCAATTGTCGAACTTCAACCAATACGCCACGCCGAATGCGGCGTCGCGCGAGTTCATCAACCCGGCCGACCTGAAGAACATCGCCATCTATCCGTCGGAAGAACAGATGAAAGTGCTCGAGTTCGTCAAAGACCTCGGCGCCAAAGGCCCGTGGTACGACGAACTCTGGACCTCGATCAAATCAAAGTAGCAGCACCGGCGCCGCCGGACGCGCTACTGGTTGACGTGGACGACTTTGGCGGGTGGGAACCCGTTGAAGTGTGTCGACGACGCTTGGCTGTAGGCGCCGATGTTCTCGCAATACAGCAGGTCGCCGAGTTCGAGGTTGGCCGGTAGGCTCTCAGCCATCGAGACGACGTCCAGGGCATCACACGTGGGACCGAACACCGAGCAAATCCGTGTCGGCCCCTTTTTGAACGACTTCAGATGGTAGTGGCAGTGGTCGAAGATGACGCCGGAGAAGGTGTGGTACACGCCGTCGTCGATGTAATAGCAGAGTTTGCCGTCGCGCACGGCTTTGCCGATGATCTTCGAAATTGCCTGGCCGGCCGTGGCCACCATGAACCGTCCCGGCTCGGCGAGAATCTGAACATCACCGGGAAACAACCGGTCCAGCTCGCGGTTGATGATTCTGGCGAGGTCCCGGAACGGCTTGACGCGGGCATCGTACGGGGCCGGGAACCCGCCGCCAATGTCGAGCAGGTTCATCTTTTTATAGCCGCGGTCCCGGGCTTCCTTGAAAACGTTGGCGGCGAGATTGATGGCCTGAACGTAGTTCTCGAAGTTCGTCGTCTGGCTGCCCACGTGGAAACTCAACCCTTCGACGACCAGCCCGGCCCGGTCGGCTTCGAGGATCAGGTCGACCGCCTCCCCGGGCGCGGCGCCGAACTTTGAGGACAACTCGACCATCGCGCCGGTGTTGGCCACCTTCAGCCGCAGCGCCAGCCCGGCCTCGGGTGCGTACTGGCGGATTTTGCGGATTTCCTCGGCGTTGTCGTAGGTCACCAGGGGATTGTAGTAGTTGAGTTCGGCCAGCGTCTCGTTGGCCTTGATCGGGTTGGCGTAGATGATCCGGTCCCAGATCCACTGCTGACGCTTCTTGGCCGGCAGATCTTTGATGTTCTCGCAGACGACCCGCAATTCCGGCAACGACGCCACATCGAAGCTGGCCCCCGCCTTGAACAACGTGCGGACGATCTCGGGGTCGGGATTGGCCTTGACCGCGTAGTAGGCCTGCACGCGCGGCAGGCACTTCCGGAACGCCGCGTAGTTGTGCCGCAATTCGTCATGGTCGATCACGAACAGCGGCGTGCCGTGCTCGCGGGCGAGCTTTTTCAGCGCGGTAAGAGCAGCCATCTCTAGCCTTTGTCCGTGATCAGGAAGTTCTTGAACTGCCAGGGATCATTCCGATCGATCGCCGGATGGCTGTGCCGCCGAAACGGGTTGGTGTAGTGTTTGAGCGGCGTCCAGTCGGCCGGTTTCGAGATCCACTTGCCGAGGTACGGCTTGGCGATTTTCAGGACGTAATCGTGCGGCAGATCGTCGGGCACGCAGACGCCCCGATCCGGGTTCTCGACCATCCAGGCCGTGGCGGCGACGACCGAGACGGCGACCTGCATCGTCGTGGCGTTCTGGTGCGGCACCAACCGACGCGATTCCTCGATGCTGAGGTCGCTCCCCGTCCACCACGATTTGTAAGCGTGTCCCATCAGCAGGGCGCCGAGGATGTCCGCGCCACTGGTGATCTCGTCGTTCATGATCCGCTGCTTTTCCTGCAGCTTGTAGTCGTAGCCGCGCAATTCATTCAACGATGCAATGGCACAATCCGCGGGACAGTAGGCGTAGTGCACGGTCGGCCGATAAACGGCCCGGCCGTTCTTCCGCACGGTGAGCCGGTCGGAAATGGTGAACGCTTCACCGTGGCGGACGACCATGCCGTGGATGCAATAGTCCGGTACCCACGATCGGACCCAGGTGTTGATGCCCATCCGGGCGAGGCAAATCTGGTTGCGCGGCCCGGTCTGGTGCTCGTAGGCCAGCGCCGGCAGTTCCTTCTCGTGCGTGCCCCAGCCCATTTCCGCCGTCGTTGTCCCTTCCTCGCGGAATCCTTCCACGCTCCAGGTGTTCACGAACTCGTCCACCTGCTTGGGCTGGTCGGAAATCTGCGTGTCGCGTTCGCTGCAGTGGATGACCTTGAGGCCAAGTTTCATCGCCAGCCGGTTGAACGTGCGGTCGGCCATCAACTGCCGGATTTCGTCCGCGGTCCGTCCTCTGACCTTCTTGTCGGCGATGAGCCGCCGGCCGATGTCGATCAGACCTTGCTTGGTGAAATGCGAAATCAGGCCGGGATTCGCGCCGTGCTCCAAAACGGCGGTCGGGCCGGGCCGGCGCCACCTGGCGGTGATGCGGCGGACGTTCATGTGCCGCCAGTACAACGTCATTTTTTGGGGCGGGGCGTTCCGGGCGTTCTCGTACGGGTCCCACAACTCGACCGAGGTGTTGACGTACAAAACGCCCCGGTCGTGACACCATTGAAGAATCTCGCAACAATCGATGTTCCACGCCAGATCGATAAGCACGTCGCCGGCGGTGAGATATCGTCCCAGCAGGGAGCCGAGGTTGGCGCGGGTCACGCGCTTCTGGACGAACCGGACGCCGCGTCTCATCCACGGTCGCAGCACCGCCCGCCGATCCTCGAAGTCCATGACGGTGATGTTCCGGCACGGCACGTCGAGTTGTTTCACCAGAATCGGCAACGTACACTGTGCCACGGCGCCGTAGCCGACAAACAAGATTCGATTCCTGAATTGGATCATGGACCTCCTCTGAAACTCGCGAGTTTGCACTCTGGCGGAAATTGGATTCCATGACAAGTGTTTAGTTGGAGTTGTCACGACGGCTGGCGGAGTCGGCAAAACCGGTGTACAAGAGAGTCCGACAACCAACCCCGCGCGCCATGAACGAGTTTCTTACCATCACCTGTCCGAATTGCGGTGAGGAGTTCAATCTGCCATTCGACCCAACGGAGGGCCGGGTTGAGTTCGTTGCCGACTGCGAGGTGTGCTGTCGTCCCATCTCGGTGGCGGTCCGAGTCCGCGGCGGCGAGGTGGAGGAACTGCGCGTCTCGGCGGGTTGAATGCCATGCACTCGTCCATCGAACAAGCCGGTTATTGGCTGGCGACGCGGCATGAGTACGCGCCGAGCCCGGCGCTGGAAGGCGACGCCCGGGCCGACGTCGTCATCGTCGGCGGTGGGTTCACGGGGTTGTGGACGTCCCTGTTCCTGAAGGAGCTTGCGCCCGAGACGTCGGTCATGGTTTTGGAACAGGCGGTTCTCGGCTACGGCGGGACCGGACGGAATGCGGGACAGGTCAGCGGCTGCATCGATCACTCGCACAAACTGGCGATCGCGCACTTCGGCAAGGACGAGGCGCGGCGGATGGCCCGGGTCGGCCTCCAGAATCTGGACGAACTTGCGCAGTTTGTCCGCCAACGGGACATCGCGTGTGATTTTGAGCGGGTCGGCCAACTCGCGGTCGCGTTGACGCCGGCCCAAGTTGAAGACTCGCGGTGGCAGGTCGCAGCCGCTGAGGACCTGGGCGTCACGGGATTGCGCCTGCTCTCGGCTGATGAGACGCGTGCCGAGCTAAACAGTCCGCTCTACCTGGGCGGCGTCGTCGATCCCGGCTGGGGAATCGTCCATCCCGTCAAACTGGTCGGTGGCTTGAAATGCGAGGCGGTGCGGCTCGGCGTCGAGTTCTTCGAGCGTACCCGAGTGGCCGGACTGGAGGTCGGCGCCACGGGCGTTGTGGTCAAGACCGTGGCAGGCCGTGTGACTGCCGGCAAGGTCGTCCTCGCAACGAATGCCTATACGCACCTCATCTTCCCGAGGCTTCTGCATCGCTACATTCCGCTGTACGATTACGTGCTGGTGAGCGAGCCGCTCACCGAAGAGCAGCTCCCGGTGATTGGCTGGCGCAACCGCCAGGCGGTGATCGATGGCCGTACGTTTTTCAATTATTACCGGCTCACCGGCGACAATCGAATCCTGTGGGGTACCAGTGAAGCGAAGTATTACCCGCCGAACCGCGTCGATGAATCGTGCGATCACTCCGAGCCGCACTACACCGCGTTGCGGGAGAGTTTCCGTCGCCATTTTCCACAACTGGCGAACGTGGGCTGGGAGTACGCGTGGGGCGGGCCGATCGCATCGACCAGCCGGCTGACCCCGTTCTTTGGCTCGGCGGGACGTGACTGCATCCATTACGGCCTTGGTTACACGGGTCTCGGCATCGCCAACTCGAGGCTTGCCGGAAAGATCCTCGCGCATATGACATTGGACCGGCCGAGCGAACTGCTCGACCTGGCGATCGTCCGCCAGAAACCGTTTCCTTACCCGCCCGAGCCGGTGCGCTCGTGGGCGGTCACGGCGGTCACGGGTTCGCTCCGGCGCGTGGACAGTGGCGAAAAACCGGGTATCTTGCTGCGAATCCTGGATGCGTTGGGAATCGGTTTTTCGAGTTAGCCATGGCGACAAATCATCGGGTGACTCGCGGCCGGGGCGCCGCGGAGAATCCGCCGAACCGTTTCGAGCAGATCGTTTACGAACGCGACGCCGAGTGGAACGAGCCGGACGATCCGGCGCCCAAGACGCAATTCTTTCGCGACGCGACCGCGTCGATCATCACCTACAACAACAGTCCCGACGTGGGGTTCGATGCCAGCCTCAATCCCTATCGCGGCTGCGAACACGGCTGCATCTATTGTTACGCCCGACCGTACCATGAATATCTCGGGTTCTCCGCGGGTCTGGATTTCGAAACGAAGATCGTGGTGAAAGAGAACGCGCCGGAGTTGCTGCGGCGCGAGTTGTCGTCACGGAAGTGGAAGCCGCAGGTGCTGGCCATGAGCGGCGTGACCGACCCGTATCAACCCGTCGAGCGGCGGCTGAAGTTGACGCGTCGTTGCCTCGAAGTGCTCGTCGAATTCCGCAATCCCGTAGCGATCATCACCAAGAATTACCTCGTTACTCGCGATGCCGACTTGCTGGCGGAACTTGCCCGATATGACGCAGCAGCGGTGAACATTTCCATCACCACCCTCGATGCCGCCCTGGCGGGCATGATGGAACCGCGCACGGCGCAGCCCGCAGCGCGGTTGCGAGCGATACGCGAGCTGACGAGAGCCGGCGTGCCGGTGGGAGTACTGATTGCGCCGATGATTCCGGGGCTGACCGATCACGAATTGCCGGCGATTGTGAAGGCCGCGGCGGAAGCGGGTGCTCGGTTCGCCGGGATGGTTCCGGTCCGGCTGCCCTACGCAGTCAAAGACCTGTTTCAACAATGGCTGGAACAACATTTCCCCGATCGCAAGGCGAAAGTGCTGACGCAGATCCGGGCGATGCATGGCGGAAAGCTCAATGAATCCGAGTTTGGCAAACGGATGCGGGGCGAAGGAGTTTTGGCGGAGCAGATCGATAAAATCTTTGAGGTGGCCTGCCGCAAGGCAGGTATGGGGCGTGGTCTGCATCTTTCCACGGCGGCGTTTCACCGGCCGGGCGGAAAGCAGATGGAGATGTTCGGGTGAAGCGCCTCACCCGGGGGTTTCTGATTGGTCTTAAGGAACCAACCGGACACGGTAATAACGTGATGGCGCGTTGGTGGCGGCGTCCAAGTGAAGCACGCTGATGGTCGTCTCGCCCGTGCCCGGCGCAACAATCGCCGGATTCAAGTCGGTGAAACCATTCGTGAAACCGTCGCCGTTGCGAGTGGTCGTCTGCAAGGCATATCGCTTCCCGCCCACTGCCGTCCACGTGAGAAACACGTCGGCATCCTCTGGCCAGATTTCGGTGATGCGGAATACCGACGTGTTGTTGGCCGGGTCGGTGCCGGCAAGAAACTCCGCAAGATTGCTCTGGCCGTCGCCGTCGGCATCCGTGTCGGCATCGGCAGAGTTTAACGGGTCAAGGCCGTGACTTTGCTCCCAGCCGTTCGGCATCCCGTCGCCATCGTCGTCACGTGAAGGATCGAGCACCGCCGTGCCATAGATCAGCGTGCCACCCGTGCGAACGAATTGGGCGCAAGCATTGCTCATGACAAACCGGTCGACCTGTAGCAAGCCACCGTTGAGAATCAGTTTCCCGTTCCGCACCTCGAACACAGCATCAGCAGTTGCATTCGTGATGATGAGATTGCCGCTATCCATTCGAAGCAGATTGTCACAGGATGTCGAGTTGAATCCGATCCAGAGACCTGTGGCAAACACAGACCCGTCCGAGATGAACAGAACGTTGCTCGACCCCTGATAGCCGACGTACACAGCGTTGTTATTCAGCAACACGCCACCGCTTGCCACCAATACGCTGTTCGAGTTGGAAGAACGACCGGCGCAGTGGTCTGCATCAACTACTTTGGCTTCATCGCGAATTTCCATTCTGTTTCCCGGGCCATAATCGCCAATCCAGAGAGGCCCGTCGTCTTTCAGAACAGAACCCGAGCCAGTCACCACAAGGGAATTATTGCTACTGGCCTCTCCGACGAATGCTCCCCACCAAGTGACAGTGACAAGACCACCATTGCTTACGACGACGCTGTTTTCCACGCCGTCTCTACCCACCTGCAGAGAACCATTGCTCCAGACCGAACCCGCACCCGTGACCAAGACTCGATTGTTTTCGGAGAAGAAGTAACCCAGGTACGTATCGCCGGAAAAGTACGCCTGCCCGCCGTCAGCGATTACCAAACTGTTCCCATCCCCAAAACGGCCTATCGACACGTGGGGATCATCCCAGCCCGGAAACAGCCAAGTCGATCCGGCGCCTGTAACCACCACGCTGTTGTTACTGCTAGTGGCATTATAACCGATATCGCCTGTAAAATAACAGACCATTCGACCACCGTTGCTGATCACAAGACTGTTTGCCTCGCCCGAATAGCCCAAGCAACAGCGCTCTGAGTACCAAATAGATCCCGTGCCTGCAATCAGCAGCGCGTTATTGCTGCTGCTGGCATTTCGGCCGACGTACCAATACGGACCTGCCCAGATTTGGGCTCCGTTGCTAAGTACCACGTCATTGCCAGCCCCCGAATATCCGATGTACAAGGTTTGGCTGTTTGCCCAAAGGGAATTGGTATCAGATACCACAACCATGTTGTTGCAGCTGTTGGTCTCATACCCCAAGTAAGCGTATTGATTCGACAACACACCGCCATTTTGAACCAAGAGTGTATCGGATAAGGTATTGGAGCCGATGAAATAGCTCCCCGTCCAATTGCTGGTTACGCCGCTGATGATGTTGGTCTGGAAATCGGTGGTGTACTGCGCGTCGGAGGGCTGGGAACTGAGAACGATCCCGGTGAGAAATGCCAAGACCAGACAGCCACGTTTCATCGGTTGCAGTTGCAATCTTCTCCTGCCTCACGGGGTGAAAGACAGCGCTTAACTTGGCGAATGATAGCCGGAGGCACGCCGGGAATCAAGGCAAATGAGCCTTAGCGGCGGGGTCGGTCTGTCAGGATTGGAACCCGAAGCGTGAATCGCTACCAGAAATGCCGCTCGGCAAAGGCGTGACCGGAGCCGATCTCACAAGCGTTTCTTGGCAAACGCCCGGCCGGACTGCGTCTTCAGATAACGCTCGAAGGCCAGAGCCTGTTCTCGGTTGGTGAAAGCAATACACGTCTTGATGCGCCAAGGACGAAATTTGGCGGTGTGCGGATCTTGGCCTTGGTTGTGAGCCTTCAATCGTTCGCCGATGTCTTCGGTAAAACCTGTGTAGAAATGGTGCGGTTCGCTTTCGGTCAGCAGGATGTAAACGTAGTAGAAAGCCTCGGCTTGTTTCAAGGTTGACACCTTCTCCGCTCTTTCTAGCTCGGCGTTTTGGCTGTGCTTTGCTCACCGAGACGATGGAGCAGCGGCATCGGGTGGGTTTGGATTCTTATGATCGGCTGTTTCCCAACTAGGACACAATGCCGCAGGGCGGCTTTGGGAACTTGATTGCACTGCCGCTGCAAGCCGGTCCCGCCCGAGCCGGCAACAGCCTGTTTGTGAATACTGACTTTGTTCCGTATCTAAACCAATGGGTTTTCCTGCGATCGCTGAAACGACTCAGTGAGGCCGAGGTGCGCGCGATCGAGGAAGATGGCGCCAAGCGTGGACGCATCCTAGGCGTGCGGATAAGTGTTGATGATGAGGCGGGGGACCAACCATGGACGCTGCCTCGCTCGCGACGGGCGAAGGCGCCGGTCATCCGTGGCACGGTTCCAACGGAGATTCGCGCTGTTCTGTCGAATCTGCTGTACTTGGAGAAGCAAAATCTGCCGTCCGGATTGATTAACCGGCTCATCCGACTCGCGGCGTTCCAGAATCCGGATTTCTATCAGGCACAAGCGATGCGGCTGTCAACATTCGGTAAGCCTCGGGTTATATCGTGCGCTGAAGAGTTTCCTAAACACATCGCCCTGCCGCGTGGCTCCGTGGAAGAGGTCTCGTCGCTGATTTGCGATCTCGGGTCGGCAATGGTCTTGGAGGACAAACGTACGGCGGGACGATCAGTGCAGGTGGGTTTTCATGGAACGCTCACGGATGAGCAAGAACAGGCAGTCACCGCTCTGCTGCGTTCGGATACAGGTGTGCTTTCGGCGCCGACCGCGTTCGGCAAGACTGTTGTGGGTGCAAGGTTGATTGCGGAACGACAGGTGAACACGTTGGTACTGGTGCATCGCAAGCAGTTGCTCGACCAATGGCGGGCCAGTTTGTCTGCATTTCTGGGAATGGACGAACAGTCGGTTGGGCAAATCGGCGGCGGCAAGAACCGTCCGACTGGGTTGATTGATATTGCGATGCTTCAGTCGCTCCAGCGCAAAGGTGTCGTCGCTAATATCGTGGCCGACTACGGACAAGTGATTGTGGATGAGTGCCATCATGTTTCGGCGTTCACCTTTGAGCAGGTGCTCCGGCAGGCCAAAGCCAAGTACGTGCTTGGCCTGACGGCAACGCCCACGCGAAAGGACGGCCATCATCCGATCGTTTTCATGCAGTGTGGTCCAATCCGTTATGCCATGAGCGACCAGCAGATGGCTCGCTCACGGTGGTTTGAACACAGAGTCATTGTTCGGGAAACCGGCACCCTACTTGGGGCTCCAGAACAACAGGCTAAGATCCATGATGTCTATGAGGTGATTCTGCGCGATGCGCGGCGGACCGATCTGATCATCGCTGATGTGCGGGAGGCTGTACGAGCCGGTAGGTGTCCTGTCATCCTGACGGAACGAAGAGAACATCTTGAGCTGTTGTCTCAGCACCTCGATGATCTGGCGGCTATTCGGTTTGTCTTGCACGGCGGCATGGGCGAGAAACAACGACGAGAAACCATCCGAAAGCTTTTCGAGATTCCGGACGGCCAACCGCGGGTGTTGTTGGCAACCGGCAAGTACCTCGGCGAAGGTTTTGATGACGCCCGTTTGGATACGCTGTTCCTCACCATGCCAATCTCTTGGCGCGGCATTCTCCAGCAATACGCCGGCCGATTGCACCGCGCCCATCATGCAAAGAAGGAAGTCGCGATCTACGATTACGTGGACATGCAAATTCCCATGGCTGCGCGCATGTTCGAACGACGAAAGAAAGGGTATGCGGCGATTGGCTACACGGTCTCTGACGCGCTCCAACCAAGCTTGAATCTTACCAACGAGAATGGTGAATCACGATGAGTGAGTACCAATACTATGAATTTCAAGCGATTGACCGCCCGCTGACCAGCGTACAGATGGCGGAACTTCGCGCAGTTTCTACCCGTGCGAGGATTACAGCCACCAGTTTCACCAACGAGTACCACTGGGGCAGTTTCAAGGGTGATCCCAACCGCTGGATGGAGCGGTACTTCGATGCATATCTGTATTTCGCAAACTGGGGAACCCGGCATTTGATGCTGCGGGTGCCGGCACGACTGCTCCCACTGGACGTTGTTGAGCCGTATTATGACGGACGGTCGCTGTCGTGTCGGGTTAAGGGCGAGCATGTGATTCTTTCTTACCTGTCGGAGACAGAGGACTACGACTGGGAAGAGGACAGCGGTGAGTTGTCCAATTTGACTCCGCTGCGAGCCGACCTGTTGCGCGGGGATTACCGGTGCCTATATCTCGGTTGGCTGTTGGCCGTTAAAAATAGTGAGGTTGATGACGCTGCACTTGAACCGCCGGTGCCGCCGGGATTAAAGGATTTGAGCGGTTCGTTACAGGGCTTGACCGATTTTCTGCGCATTGACCGCGATCTGATTGCCGCCGCCGCCGAAGCCAGTCCGGATCGGAAGGCAATCGGCACCTCACGAAAAATGATCGCCGATCAAATCGCGAAGCTGCCAGCAGCAGAGAAAGACAACCTCCTCATCCGTCTGATAGATGCGGAAGACGCCGGCCTCCTTTGGGAGTGGAAACAGCGCATTCTGCGCAATAACCCCGACCAACCAGCCGGCAACCCAAACCCGCGAACAGTTGTCGAACTCTTGGCACGAGCGGAGACGATCCGTCAGGCACGCCAGCGAGCGGAAGCCCAGCGGCAAGCGCGTGAGGAAGCGCAACGTGAGCGTGAACAGGCGCGGCGGCACACCGCGCACTTGGACTCCCTTGTGGGCAAGGAAGAAGACTTGTGGCGAAAAGTTGAACAGCTTGTCGCCACTAAACAACCCAAGCGCTATGACGAAGCCGTGGCAATACTCAAAGACTTGCGTGAATTGGCCGAGAGACAGGATGCGGACGTGGACTTCACACGAAAGCTGAACGAACTCTGTGCCGACCATGCACGGAAACCAACCCTGATCGAGAGAATCCGGGCGATGGAGTCTGACAAAGCCGGGCCCGGTCAATTCACAGGCAAAACCATGGCAACGCCGTGACGCCTTCGCAAACCTGCATGGGGCGCGGACAACAACAGATAATGTAGGCTTGCTCCGCCTGCTTTGGATGCTCCTTTAGGAGAGTTCGCAGATGACGGGCATCCGATTCACTTGGTTTCTCCGTCCACTTCACCTCGACCGGCGTCAGTTTACCGGCGAGCTCGATGATGAAATCAATCTCCATCCCATCCCTTGTCCGCAGATAATGCAGTTGGCCGCCGCCTAGGTACTGCAACCGTTTCCAGAGTTCGATGCCGACCCATTGCTCGAAGAACACGCCCGGGTTGACTTTCACGATCTCTGGCGAGGCGGTCAAACCGGCCGCCCCGTGTCGCACGCCCAGATCGAAAAACAGGAATTTCGGGGTCGAGAGCAGATTCTTACGCTGGCTTTTGGAAAAGGCCGGCACCCGGAATCCGATGAACATATCCTCCAACAACTGATAGTGGGACTTCACTGTCGGCTGTGACAGTCCTGTTTCTTGGGAAATTCCGGCATAGTTCAGAATCTGCCCTGATTCGCTCGCGGCCAATTGAAGAAACCGTACAAACGCTCCCCAGTCTTTGACGAGCGCTTCCCGTCGAATCTCTTCCTCCAGATGCACCAATGCAAAGGACTTCAGCAACGTGGCACGGTCTTGGTCCTCGGCGTTCACTACTCCTGGCAACGCTCCATAAGCCAGCCGCGATTCCAAGTCCCATGCGGGAAAAGGCCTCGCCGGTGCCGTCCCGTTGGGCCATTCAAACGGCAACGGAGACACCGCATAATTGATCCTAGGCGTTGTGGACGGATGCTCCACCAGTGTCAGCGGATATAGGTGATGCAGAAAACTCCGGCCTGGCAGCAGATTCGCCCCGGTCATCCGTAGTTTACGTGCCGAACTGCCACACAACACAAACCGCCACCGCCGCTTATCCTTGTCGTAAAGATGCTGGACTGCATCGAAGATGGACGGCACAGTCTGCGCCTCGTCCACGAACACATACTGCCCTTGACGATCCGCTGGCATTTTCCGGCACACCGCGACAAAGGCGCCGGGGTCAGCCAGATGCCGCGACCGCTCCCCCGGGTCAGAGAGATCCACCACCATCGTTTCCGGTGGCAGCAGCGCGCTCAGCAGCGTCGTCTTCCCGGTCTGCCGAGCACCAAAGATCAAGTGCACAAAGGGCCGTGTCAGTTTTTCACGTAACTGGTTTGCATACCAACGGTCATACATATTAGACAGAATACTACAGCACTTCTCAATATGCATCTTATTTTTCGAGCGTTATTGTAAATCGCATTAGATATTTCGTCTTTCACCAGCGCTATTCTCTGAAGACCAAGCCTTGTCTTGAGTACCATTTCATTGCGTGAGCCTCACCGTCACCGAAAACCCTCATTCGCTGTGCGGCCTTTACAACCACAGCCTTGACGAACTGGCCGGCTACGGCTCAGACCCAGAAGGGAGGTAGGGCGCATTCCCACGTCCGCGAGAGGCATAACTATTTGCATGGCAAATAGTTATGGTGGAGGCGGTGGGAGTTGAACCCACGTCCTCTGCAAAGCGCACGCGAATGACTACATGCTTGTTCCACCTTTGAGTCTCGCCCGCCGCGCTGCCGATGGACGGGCCACGCGTCGCGCCAGTCTCCAGTGAAAGGTTCGCCCGTTGACCTGAAGACACCATCAACGAACTAACCTGCTGTCATCGTTCCGGCCCCGCTAGCAGGTGTCGCAGGCGGAACGTCGCGGTCAATTAAGCCGCGAGTGCCAGCTCTTCGTTGGCAGTTATGTGGTTTGCCCGGTGTTTAACGAGGCCTCCGGACAACCTCGGCATGCCGCTCGCGCCCACCTCACAAAGTCGAATCCGTTTCGCCCCCATGAGAATACTGCGGCGCAACACCGCGAATATAGGCGGACGGGCGAGGAAAGGCAAGCGAGCCGTGCGACAATCGGACCGGCGCGCGGCGGGCAAGAGAGACCGCCGCGCGCACGGGTTGAGAGATCAAGCTGCTCTTCGGTCGGAGGAGGCGCCGACCTTGATGGCGTTGGGGGGATTCGAACAGTTGACTCTCAACCCGTGACGCGTGGAAGGTCCGCGGCTCAGCGGGCTTACAGCGGTCTGATAGGAAAACGGGCGCTGGTCCGCTGTGAACGGTTTATCCTGCGCACCCCGCGCAGCCTGCTTCACAGCCAACCCTGAAACCAGCGCCTTAATTACTGAATCCATATCACTCCGTCGTGTACGAATCGGCGAGCTGAAGAGCTTCGCCAAAATTGAAGGGTTGTCGCAGGGCTCGTTCGCCTTTCTTGGCGCACCCGGCGCCGTCCCACGGCCGGGACAACCGGCCAGCGCAGATGACCACATGTGCGTGCGGACAGCGTTTCTTGATGGTGTCCGCCAATTCCTGTGCGGACGCACCCGCCAGCAGGGCGTCCACGAACGCCACGTCCACCGGATTCTGCTTTAGGAACTCCAGTGCCGCCCGCGCGGTGTCGCGGATCTCCACGCTGCGATTCGGTGCCCGCAGCAATGTGGCCAGCATCTCGCGCATCGCAGCATCCTCATCCACGATGAGGATTCGGTAGACGTTTTGTTTACTGGTCTCAGCCATCTGCTTGTGCTTCCTACGCCTAACGCCTGACGGTGAGGCTAACTAGCAGTGGGTATGCCAACCCTCAAACGGCGGGCCGAATAGCAGGGGCCACGACAAGGAAGAACACGCCGGCAATCTCAAAACAGAGGAAAGCGCCAGCGCCAAATCATCAATGCGGCAGGCCAAATACGTAGTAAACCAGACACAACAGACCCAACACCACCGCGCCCCCGTTCAGCTCTTTGACCCGTCCGGCCGCCACCTTGCCGACGGGGTAAACCACCAGCCCGGCGGTCAAACCGTTGGCGATGTTGTAGGTGAACAACATCATGACGATGGTCACAAACGCGGGAACCGACTCCGTCAGGTCATCAAAATCGATTTTCTTGACCGACCCGAGCATCAGCACGCCCACCGCAACCAGGGCCGGGCCGTAGGCAAACCGCAGGTTCTGCAGAGGCTCGATCAACGGAACGAAAAACAGCGACGCGCCAAACAGCAGTCCGGTCACCACCGCTGCCAACCCCGTGCGAGCGCCCTCGCGGATGCCCGTGGCCGACTCGATGTACGCGCCACTCGTGGAAGTGCCCACCAGTCCGCTGAACATACACGTCAGCGCGTCCACCATCATCGGACGTTCGATCTGTGGGAAGTTGCCCTTCTCGTCCAACATCCCTCCGGCAGCGCCGACGCCGACGAGCGTGCCGAGCGTGTCGAGGAAGCCCATCAGGAACAGCGTCAACAAAACCGGCAGGAAACTCAGCCGCAGTACGCTGGCAATGTCCAGCTTCAGCGCGATCGGATGCAGGGCATACTCACCCGTGAACGGGAGTGCCACGATCGTGTGCGGCACGCGGCCAACGCCGATCCAATAACCTGCCACGGCCGTCAGAGCCATGCCGAGCAGCAACGCGCCCCGGACTCGGCGTTGCAGGAGCACTGCCATCACCAGGAATCCGGCCACAGCCAGCAACACCTGCGGATCGTGCAGGTTGCCGATCTTCACGGGCACGGCTTCCGCCCGCGTGACGATGCCGGTTTCGTTCAGTCCAATAAACGCCAGAAATAAACCGATGCCCACCACGAAACTGTGTTTCATGCTGGGCGAAATCGAATTCGCCAGCCAGGACCGCAGACGAAAAATTGTGATCAGAAGAAAGCCGAGACCGCTTACAAACACCGCACCCAATCGTTGTTGCCAGCTGATGCCCATCAAGCCCAACGAAAAGGCGATGAACGCGTTCTCACCCATGTACGGCGCGACCGCGATGGGCTGGTTGGCGTACACACCCATCAGCAGCGAGCCGAATGCGGCCGTCAGAATCGTCGCCACCGTACTCGGTCCGCGCGGGATGCCCGCATGTTCCAGGATCGCGGGATTGACCACGATGATGTAGGCCATCGTGATGAACGTCGTCGTTCCGCCCAACAGCTCGGTGCGAACGCTCGAGCCGCGCTCGCTCAGCTTGAACAGCCTCTCCAGCATGAACGCCAGAGTACCTTGTCGTCGCGCGTCTGTGAAGCGCAGAGCGTCCCCGATCAGGTGAATCGAGGAATGCCCGGCCGCAGTCTCGCTACTTCCGAAGCACGGCGCGGATGAATTCGTCGCCATGCACCGTGCCGAACGCGCCGGCGGCGCAGCTTTGCTCGTCGTAGCGCTCGACCTCGTCGGCCTTCTGCCGCGGATCGCGAATGGCAAACGGGACGGCGTCGCGAACGTGGACCCGCTTCTCCACCGGCGTCGGATGATCCGGCAATACGGCCACGACCGCTTCCAATTTCCGTTGTTCCAGCCCCGCCAAGATCCGGCCGATTAGCCGGGCATCGAGGTCTTCGATGGTGCGAATCTTCAGGTCGACGTTGCCTTCGTGGCCGGCTTCGTCGGGGGCCTCGACGTGGACGTAACAGAAATCACAGTGGTCCAACGCGGCCAGGCAGGCATCGGCTTTGCCTTCGTAGTTGGTATCGAACAAGCCGGTCGCGCCGGGGACTTTCAGCACTTCCAAGCCGGCGTAGACCCCGATGCCGCGAATCAGGTCAACCGCCGAAATCACCGCGCCGCCGACGCCGAACCGTTCGGGAAAGGTCCACATCTTGGGTCGTCTGCCCGGCGACCACAGCCAGATCGAGTTGCCGGGGTCTTTGCCGGCGGCCCGACGCCGTTGGTTGACTGGATGATCCTTTAAAATCGGCCAGGAACGGCGGATCAGGTTGTTGAGGAGGTCAGCAGTCTTTTGCGCTTCCGGAACCTTGGGGCGAATGAGAAGGCCTTCCGCCGGCTCGTTCGGATGATCGTGTGGCGGGGCGCACTCGAGCCGCGGATCCAGTCCTTTGCCGACGAACAGGTGCCGATAGCTGACTCCGGTGTAGAAATTCAGGCCGGGACCGCCGATTTCTTTCTGGAGCGTTTTGAGGATTTCGTCGGATTCGGCCGAGCTGATGTGCCCGGCGGAATGATTCTTGATCCGGCCGTCGTCGAACAGGCAAATCAGGTTGCAGCGCATCGCCATGTCGTCGCCGCGGATGTCCACCCCCATGCTGGCGGCTTCGAGCACGCCGCGGCCCTGCAACACCTGACGCGGGTCGTAGCCCATGACCGACAGGTTGGCCGCTTCGCTGCCGGTCGGCATATCTTCCTCGATGGTCTTGAACAGGCCGCACCGGCCCTCGCGGGCGATGCGATCCATGTTGGGTTTGCGAGCCGCTTGGAGGGGCGTTTTCCCGCCCAGCCGGGCAACGGGATAATCCGCCATGCCATCGCCCAGTATGATCACGTATTTCATTTTGTTGCGATTCTCCGGCAACGCAGTTGGACGGCGCCATGATGCCTGATCCCCCACGAACCATCAACCATGAACCATCGCTCACTATTGACTTGCTTCGGTGCGCGTGCATTATCATCGCTCCGATGAGAAAACCGTCTGTTACCGTCCGCGTACCGGCGACGACGGGGAATCTCGGTCCGGGGTTCGACACGCTTGGCATCGCTCTGAAGCTGCACAACCAGGTCTCCATCCGGGAAACGGACGAGCCGGTCGTGCAACTGGTCGGCGCCACCCCGGCGAAGGATTCTCCTGCGGCACTGGCCATGGCGCGCGAAGCCTCCGAGGCGTTTTTCTCACGCAGCAAAGTCAACAAACACGGCGTCCAAATCGAAATCAAGGGCGATGTGCCCGTCTCGCGCGGTTTTGGCTCGAGTGTCACCATGCGGCTCGGCATCGTGTTCGCCCTCAACGAGACCGACGGTCGCCCACTCTCCGATGCGGAGATGCTCGACCTCGTGACCGGGTTGGAAGGGCATTCCGACAACTGCGCGCCCGCCCTATTCGGCGGCTTTGTCGTTTCGGGACGCATCAGCGGTGCGCTTCGCTACCGCCGCTTCAGCGTGCCGCCCCAGTTGAAGTTCGTCTGTTGCATCCCGGAATTCGAAGTATCCACCGAGAAAGCGCGCGGGTTGCTGCCCAAACAGGTGCCGTTGCGCGATGCCGTCGAGAATCTGAACCGGGTCGCCCTGTTGACCGCTACGTTTGTCTCCGGGGATTTCTCGCTCTTGCGCGGCCTGTTCGAGGACAAACTGCATCAACCTTATCGCAAGAAACTCCTGCCGCTGCTCGACGACGTGATTGCGGCCGGCATCGAAGCCGGCGCGCTCGGCGGTTGGCTCAGTGGCTCCGGCCCCGGCATCGTCTGCCTCACCGAGCAGAAGGAAAAGGCCGTGGCCGAAGCGATGGCCAACGCTTTTGCCCGCCAACAAATCCGTTGCGAAACCCACGCCCTCGTGGCCGACAACGACGGCACCCGGGTGAAGCGCGGATAGCGTCACGGCCGACGCGGTTCCGGTAATTGGTCCAGCAGTTTCTTCGCGGCCTCGAACCCGGGATCGATTTCCAACGCGTGCCGCAGCGTCTGGCGTGCGCGATCGGTCTGCCCGTGCCGCGCCAGGACGTTGGCCAGTCCGTAGAGATAATCGGCGTTGCCCGGTGCCAACTGGATGGCAGCGTCATACTCGCGCAGGGCACCGGCCAAATCTTCTTGGGCGTCGGCAATGGCCGCCAGATTGGCATGTGCGTCGGCCATCCAGCGATCGTAGCGCAACGCCAATTGAAAGTGCCGTTCCGCTCCCGCCAGGTCGCCTTTACGAAAAAGCACCATGCCGAGCGTGTTGTGCACTGCCGCGTGCATCGGATCCGCCGCCAACACCTCACGGGCGACCGACTCCGCTACATTGAACCGCTGGTGTCGATAATAGAACTTGGCCAACTGCAAAGTCGGCAGCGCCGCGTGCCTCAAAGCGGCGGCAGCCCGCAGCGTTTGCTCGGCTTGCGTCACGTCCCCCAAATGCTCCTGGATCGACGACAGCCAAATGCTCGTTCGGGCGTCGGCCGGGTCGGCATCGTGCGCTCGCTTCAACCATTCCCTTGCCGCCAAGTAATCTTTCTGCCGCGCCATCAGGATTCCCATCCCCCGCAACGCCGGCGCATTGCGTGGATATCGTTCGAGGACGGCTTCAAACTGATGCCGCGCGTTCTCGTAATCGCCGTCGTCGAGATAGGTGAACGCGAGGTTCTCGCGTACTTCGGCTGCGTCGCTGCCGCGTTCGAGGAGCGTCTCGTACAACGTGCGGTCGTCATGCCACACACGATTCTGGGCAATGGTCAACATGGAAAACATGGCAATGGCGATCCAGCCGAGGCTTTGAAGAACCGCCGCCCGGCGCGCTTTGCCTTCCGTCCAATTCTCCAAGCCGACGGACCCGCTGATCAACAGGCCAACCATCGGCCAGCCGATCCAGCGCTCACCAAACGTGGTATTCAGCGGGACCAGATTCGAAGTCAACGAGAAGGCGACTGCAAAGAAGAGCAGTCCGAAACTGACCCGCGGCTCGCGGCGGTAGGCCCATCGGCCGATGAGGCAACCCGCGGCCACCAGGATTGCTCCGGCGGCGGTCAACACCGTGGCCGGCCAACCGGTCGTCGGCAGCGCCCGGGTATGGTGCAGGTTCGCGGGCGCCACCAACAGCGCCACCGTGGTCGCCAAAGCACGAAGCGCCAGGCTGCACCGCTCGAGAACGGTGAATTGAGCGGGAAACCCCGTTTGGGTGAGCACCAGTTCCCGGACCAGGACGTAACCGAGTGCGAGGACGGCGGACAATCCGGCCACGGCCCAGCATGTTCGCGACGTGCGCGCGCCGCGAGATCGCAAGAGCCAGCCTGCCGCGGCGACAATCGCCGGAAACGTTACCGCCACTTCCTTGGATAACAGCGCCAGAGCATAAGCAGCCAGTGCCGCACCCAGGAACATCCAACGGAATCGCCGGGACGAGCCTTCGAGGGAGCCGAGCCTGAGAATCAACAACAGCGAGGCGAGCATGAACCCGCTGCACATTTCCGCGCTCCGTCCCGCCACGTACGCCACGGTCTCGGTGTTGACGGGATGACACACGAACACCGCCGCTCCGAGCAAAGCCCACTGCCGGTGTGCCTTGAGCGTCCGCAACAGGGCATAGACCAACAGTCCATCGACCACGTGCCACAGCAGGTTGGTCAGATGAAAACCGAACGGACGCGGACCCCAAAGCTGATAGTCAACCAACAACGAGACCATGTAGGCGGGTCGATAGAATGGCACGCTTTCCCCCGACGGCGAGTACGCCTCCGCCACGTCCGTGACAAAAACCCGGGGCAGAAAAGTCCAACTCCGCAGAAACCGGTCGTGTACCACGTTGAAATCGTCGTCCCAAACAAACTCGTTCCGCAGCGCGTTTCCGTAACAGGCGAACCCGAGAAGAACGATGACGATTATCGGCAGGAATTTCTGGGCCCGGTCATTCACAAGCCGACAGCATATCAGCTTTCGGCCAGGGAACGGAAGTAGCTAAGATTCTCCAACTCGATGGCGAGATTGACGTTGCTGACGACGACGTTGGCGGGCACGTGCAGCACGACGGGCGCGAAATTCAGGATGGCGTTCACGCCGGCGCCCACCAAGCGGTTGGCCACATCCTGGGCGGCGGTGGCTGGCACGGTGATGACGCCCATGCGGATCTTGTGGGAACGCACGAAGTTCTCGAGCCGGCTGAGCGGCAGGATCGGCTGGCTGTACGTTTTGCGGCGCTTGCGCTTTAGATCCAGGTCGAAGCCGGCCACGATTTCAAAGCTTTCTTTCCCGAACCCCTTATAAGCCAGCAAGGCCGAGCCGAGATGGCCGACACCCACGAGAACGACGGGCTGGAGTTGTTTTCGCCCGAGCGCCTCGGCGATTCCCTTGCGGAGTATCTCGACGTCGTAGCCAATGCCGCGCGTGCCGAAGTGGCCGAAACTGGTCAGATCTTTGCGCAACTGCGTGGGCTTGACTCCAGCCGCCTCCGCAAGCGCGTGGCTGGACGCCATGCGCACGCCGTTCTCGGCAAATTGCGCTAGACAGCGCAGATACACGCTGAGTCGATAGACAGTTTTCCGCGGAATCGCGACCCTCATACTGTGAACCCCAGCCGCACCAGCTTAACGAGAACGACGTGAAATGTCAAAACGCGTTACCGTGGTGTCGCGACTCCATGAGAATGCTTTACCGTGGTCCGCGGCGCGGCACACGGTCAGGCGTAGGCACACGATTACGGGAGCTACTTCTGCTGCCGCAATCGCCGCAGCAAATCAACCGCCTCCGTGAGATCGGGCTTCAGCCGAACGGCGGTTTCCAACTGTTCCTCGGCGGCCGCAGTCTGCGAAGATTCCGCGAGCGCCAATGCCAGCGCGAACCGTTTCTCGGCGCTGTAGGGATTCATGATCACCGCGCGCTGCAAGAAAGGCAGCGCGTCATCAGGTTGGCGCAGTTTGACGTAGAGTTCGCCGATATTGTACGTCACGTCGCTGTAGTCCGGGGCGATCCCCTCAACTACCAATCCCTCGTCGATTGCCGGCCGGTATGTCGCCGCGTTTTCCGCGAGCACGCCCGCCAGAAAATAGCGCGTTTCCACCCGGAGCGGCTGAATCTCCAGACTCTCCCGTGCCGCATGTGCCGCCGCGTTGAGGTCGCCCCGGGCTTCCGCCAGACGGGCCCGGCGTTCCCAACAATCCGCACGCACCGGCTGAATCACGGCGCCGTACAGAACCCAAACCGCCAGCAAACCACAAACGCCGGCCACCACGGACCGCGCCGGTTTCGACCGGGAAGAAATGCGGGGTACCGCCGCGCCGCTCCCGCTTGCCAGCAAACCCAGGAGCAGCCAGAGCAGAGATTGATTGGGCGGCGATCGTAGATCGATGTCGACCATCCCGTGCAGCATGAACACCAACGTCGCGCCAACGAGTCCGTAACCCAAGGGACGGTCTGTCCCCATCGCGTCGGCAGCGCGAACGCCGGTCCGGAGGGCTGCTGCCCAGAGACACATGAGAGCCACGAGTCCGACGACGCCCTGTTCGGTCGCAACTTCCAGCAGTTCGTTGTGGGCGTGGTTGGTGAAGTTGCCGGCTTTGGGACGGGCAAAATACTCGGGCAACCGGAACTTCGAGTACTGGATCCAGTACGTGTCCAGCCCATGCCCGAAGATTGGGTGCGCGGCAATCATGTGCAGCGTCCCGTTCCAGATGACCGGTCGAACGTCCGTGCGCCATTGGTTTTGCACGTAACCGCGCGACCAGAACCCCAACAGCGCGACCAGGCCCACGCCAGCCACCACGACGGCGTGGCGCCTGCGAGCCGAACCGGCGCGCAGCCAAACGACGACGATCCAGAGCGCGGCAACGATCCCCAGCGCCAGCCAGGCTCCCCGTGATCCCGTGAAGCACAGCGCCGCGATCAACAGCGCTCCCAAGATTGCCGCCCGCCAGTCCGCCAGCGCCACTGCCATGAACACAGCCGCCGCCAGATAGGCCCCGAGGAAATTTCGATTCCCAATCGTCGAGACAAACTCCTGCCCCGTTCCCAATCGGGCTAGCCCGTTGACGGCAACGACAGAGGCAACCACCAGCCAGATCCAGCAGAGCTTCCGCAGTTGATCCTTTGAAAAGGAACAGGCAACCCAGAAGAGCACCAGGTTCCCGAGGGTTGACGGCAGGACCAGGATTGAAAAATCGCGGTGCTGGCTCGAGCTGACGGAGACAAGCCAGCTCAGCACCAACAGCCCGCACGGCCACAGGAAATTACGCGGCACCAGCATCCACGGCGCGACCAGCGCGCCTCGGGCTGCCACCAGGAGAAGTGCGGCGAACGCGACCGTAGCCCACGGGAGAACGATGATGTAGCGAAACTGCGCCCAAGCCGAAGGCAGCCAGCTGAGGGGATAACTGCAGAGCGGGAACACCGCGACGGCCAGCAAGCACAAGAGATCTCGCCGCGGCAATTCCGGTCTTATCGACGAGTCAGAATCCATGCACAAAAAACGAACCCCGACACCAGGTGTCGGGGTTCGCCGCCGTCAAACTGAGTCAAGCCTCATCCGGGACTGAGGACCATCGCCGAGCCTTGACCGTTCTTTATCAGCCAAGGCAACCGGGTCTTGAAGTCCACGTGACCATCGTTAAACAGAATATTGCCGCCGGCCTCTTTGTGGTTGCCGGTCGTGGGCCACGGCGAACCATACACATTATTCATCGATGAGAGACGATCCAGGCAGATGATCGAATCGGGAGACGTGCTCTGCCAGATGAGACCGGTCGAGCAGGCATAGCTCACGTTCGTCTGGCCAATCGTTCCCGCCGAGTATCCGAAAGTGCTGAAATCGATGGACGCTCTGCAGCCTGAACGGCCGTCACTTGGGCAGAAGAAAACTTTCGCCGAACTGATGTAGTTGCTGAGAACCATGTAATGCGTTCCCGGGACCGTCTGGTCCAACGTGGCATCGCTGTTGTACGGACACTTCTCGTAATTGGCGTCGGCGTACTGCGCGATCGTCAGCCCAATCTGCCTGAGGTTGCTCAAGCAGTTGGCGCGACGCGCTTTTTCGCGGGCTGAGTTAAGCGCAGGCAGCAACATCGCGGCCAGAATGCCGATAATCGCAATAACGACCAGCAGCTCGATCAACGTGAAGCCGCGGATCTTAAACTTAACTAATCTTCTCATTTGGTAATGCCTCCGATGTACTGTTAGTTCGAAGTACTTCCTTCCCGCGCTTCTCGGGTCCAACCCGCTTCGCGGTGCTTGTGCCATCAATCACTAGCGGAACCTACCAGCCCGCCTATGCGGTGTCAACAGGTAAACTGCCGCGGTCTTCAGCCCTCGCTGCACACACCGATACCGAGTGCCGTTCCTTCACCCTGTCAACAAGTTGCGCGCGCATTCCTGCGGGGCTGCGCTACCTCAAACAAGGCCGCAATCTCGTCCTCCCGGTTGTAGAAATGAGCCGAAATCCGTAAGCACCGTCTCCCATCTCGACAACGGCGTAGCGACGTGCCGATATTAGCCACCTCGAGCCTGGCATGCAGTTCCCCAACGTCGCACCCGCTCACCGTCATCGAGACAATACCCGACCGCCCGGCGTCCCCGCGCGGACCGACGATGGAGAATCCGGCCTCGATTCCGCGAGCGATCACCGTGTTCGCCAGCGCCAGCACCCGGGCTTCAATTGCGTCGATACCGCATTCCAGGATCAATTGCAGAGCCGCCCGCAGCCCCACGATGCCGGCCAGATTCAAGCTGCCCGGTTCGTACCGGCGCGCGTCGGGTCGAAATACCAAAGTCTCTTGCGCAATGTAATCGGGACAGGCGGCACTGTGCCATCCCACCAGCGGCGGATGCAACCGCTCGAAGTGCTCCTTCCGCACGTACAGGATCGCCACGCCCACCGGCCCCAACAACCATTTGTGCGCATCCGCCGCCGCGAAATCCACGGACTTCATTACGGTCCGCAACGCACCCAGGCTCTGGATCCCATCCAGACAAAACAGGACGCCCCGTTCCCTGAGGGATTTCCCGATCCGATCGACGTCGAGCCGCCAGCCGCTCTGGAAATGGGCGCTCGCCAGGGCCACGAGCCGCGTGCCGCCATCCACCGCGCGCTCCACGTCTTCCCACGTCACATTGCCGAATTGCCCCGGCTCAACAAACCGCACGTCCACGCCCTGCCGGGCCAGGTCCATCCACGGGTACACGTTGGCGGGATAATCGTCCCGATAACACACCACATTGTCGCCCGGCTTCCACGGCAACCCCGCGGCCACCAGCGCCAGTCCCATCGAAGTCGAACCGACGAACGCAATTTCCTCCGGCTGCGCCTCGATGAGGTCCCCGGCCAGCGCCCGCGTCTCGTCAATCATCGCGTCCGGTACCACCTCCTCCTGATTGTCGCTGGCGGCTGCCGCCACGTACTGTTGCATCGCTTCCGCCACGCGCCGTGGCAGCGGGCTGACGCCGGCATGCGCCAGGAAGATCTTCTTCTCGCAAACGGGGAACTCGTGCCGACGCAGGGATTCGTCATGCAACAAATCTGGTATCACTAGCTTGCTCACGACCGGGCCACCTCGATCGCTTTCGCGACCGCCTCGCGCGGGGAACCGGCGCGGATAATCGGCGGCTCGGTGCCGTCGGGACCACGAAGCTCCCAGGTCCCCAATCCAACGACGGGCACCCGGATCTTTAGTGCTACCGCAATCTCGCTCAACGTCCCGTAGGATCCCGCGATGGCGATCACCGCATCCGACGACCGGACCACTAGGACGTTTCGCGCTTCCCCCATTCCCGTCACTACCGGCACGTCGATGAAGGCGTTGGCCTCTCCGGCCTCGATGCCCGGAACAATCCCGACCGTCAGACCGCCCGCCAGCTTCGCGCCGCGAGCCGCCGCCTCCATCACTCCGCCCAGGCCACCGCAAACAAGAATGGCTCCCTGCCGCGCAATCTCAGCACCGACTTCGTCCGCCACCGCCAATGCGTCCGACGATGCTGCGCCCGGTCCCAGCACGCCGATCCGCAGTTTCCGTCCCGGGCTCAATGAAGTTTCACCGCGAAATCGGCCGCGGTCGGTTTGGCGAGCCGCGCGTAATCGGCATAGCTCATCTTGATGGCGTCGCTGTGCGTGCCGGCCTCGAACACGATGTGGCTGGCCTCGGTCAGGCTCGTATCGACGTACGTGGGCAAGCCGTACAACTGGCCGAACGGCGGCATTGTTCCCACCGCGCAATCAGGGAACAACGCCTTGAACTCCGCTTCCGTCGCCAGCGCGGTGCGTTTGCCGGTTACCTTGCCTAACTTCTCCAGATCAACGCGGTGATCGGCCGGCAACACCGCCATCGATTCTTCGCCGTCAGCTTTGATCATCACAACCTTCGCGTGACTCTTGCCCTTCACGTGTTCGATCGCCGCCAATTCCTGCGCCGTGAACGCCTCCGGGTGGTGCAGAACTTCGTAGCGAACTTTGGACTGATTTAAGAAATCGACCAGTCTCGTTGGTATTCCCATCGCGCACCTCCGTTGGCAGTATACCCCGCCGCAACCGCCAAGGCAAAGGCGCTGTTTATCTCCGAGCGGCAGCGAGCAATTCGTCAAACCGACGGGCGTACTCCGGATCGTTCCGGAGTGGCGCCAGTTCGGCGTCGCGAACAGCCAGAGCTGCATACCGCGGCTGCCTCTTCAACAATTCGCTCAACGTCGCGCAGGCTTCCGCCGGCTTACCCAACCGCGCGTAGGCACAGGCCAGATTGTACCGTGCCGCTCCGAGAGTCGGCTCGAGGTGGAGGGCTTGCTGCAGGCACATGACAGCCTCGCGGTACCGTTTGGTCTTCAGGTAGATCACCCCAAGCGTGGCGTGACCGAGTGAATACGCGGGACTGAGTTCCAAGCCCCGCATGACCTGCGGTAGCGCTTCGTCAAAATGCTGTTGCTCGACCAACTTCATGGCCAGTTCGCAGTAGCCGTACCCCAACATGTGACGGGCCACGTCTGAGTCAGGGAAATAAGACAGAGCCGTCGTCCACAGCGTAATATCATCGTGCCAGACCGGAATCTCGGCGCGCGTCCGGGAGCCCAGGAACAACGCATAGAGACCGAGCAACACAGCCAGAACCGATCGGCCGAGAACCGCCACCCGTCTCCAAGCCATGGCCAGCCCCGCCATGATTACGGTGACCAGCGGCACCATCGCGAGATACGCGTAGCGGCTTGCCACAGTCTGCGACCCGGCTTGAACCAGTCCCGATGACGGCAGCACGAGCGCCAAGTACGCCGCCCAGGCCGCCAGCCCTTCCGGATGCCGGGTCCGGTACCGCCAACAGATCCAGGTAACCAATGCCACCACCACCACGGAGAAAGCGAACTCCTTGTGCGCCCAAGACACCCCCGTCCCGAATGGATAGAAGGGCGACAGCCAGGCGGGCCACAAAGTCTTCCACAGATAGAAAACCAGGCTGCGGCACGCCAGCAACAGCCGCTGCACCGGACCGATCCACTGGGTCCCGACCAGCAACCGTGCTCGCGATTCCATGAGGATGGTCAGGAACGTCGCCCCAGCAACCATCCCCAGCAGGAGGACCTTTTCCTTAAGCAGCGGCCGCCAGCCCGCCTGCCGATACCGGTTCAACGGGTAATAATCCATGGCGAGCATTACGAACGGAATCGAGATCGCCATCGGTTTGGCCAGCAGCGCGCCGACAAACAGCACACCAGTCGCCCACCGCCAGGCGCGACCATGTGCCGACCGTGTCCCGCGCATGTACGCCCACAAGCAGGCCACGAAGAAGAACGTGCACAGGAGCGTCGTGCGCCCCGCCAGCCAAGCCACCGATTCCACCTGGAGCGGATGAATGCCGAACACCAAGCCGGTCCCGACAGCCGTCGACAACCGCCGACCGCCAGCCTGCCAACCTGCCACCGCGAGCAGCGCCTCCGCGAAGCACACGAGCAACCCGGCGTTGACGGCGTGGAGCCATACATTCACCAGATGATGGGCCCGCGGGTTCGCGCCAAAAACCTGATAGACCGCCACGTGCGAAAGACGCGGGAGCGGCTGGTAATAAGGCTCCGTCGTGGTGAACGCCCATTTCAGGGCGGCCATCGACAATCCCCCATACTCTTCCGCCCTTCTCAGGTATTCGTCGTCGTCCATTCGAGTGAGGAACTGGCCCCCGGACGCGGGCCAGAACAGCCAAAGCGTGACGGCGGCTACCGCCAGCGACGCGCCGAATCTCAGGACACGAAACTGGTTCATGGCGGCCCGGATTTGACCGCTGAAGAATTCAGCAACTGATGCAACTGTTGGCCGTATTGCGGGTCGGCCCTGAGGGTGGTAAACTCGCCGTCTCGCGCGGCCAACGAGAGCATGTGCGGATCGAGACGGGCCAGTTCGCACAGGGCATTGTACGCTTGGGCGAACTGCCCCAGGCGCGCATACGCGCACGCCAGGTTGTACCGCGGCGCGGCGAGTTGCGGTCCCCACCGGAGCGCATCCCGCAATTCCTTGATGGCGCGGACGGGTTCGCCCAGCTTGAGCCAGCACAGCCCCAGCGTCGAATACCCCAGCCCGTTGTGGGGGAAAACTTCCACCACGACTTGCGCGTGGGGCACCGCTTCCAAGAATCGCCGTTGGGCCGCCAATTCCGCCGCGTAATGCAGATTGGCCACGCCGGAACCCGGGAAATGCGCCAACACATCGGTCCACAATGTTGCCTCGTTGCGCCACATGCCAATCTGCCGACGGCACCGCACACTCAAGAACATCAGCACGCCGGCGATCAACGCCGTCAACGCAAACCGGCCAACGGGCGACATCCGTCTCCAAAGCCACAACCCGCCGCCCGCCAGCAGCATCAGCACCGGCACGATCGCCAGGTAGGCGAATCGGTCCGCCGCCGCCTGGGCGCCTGATTGGAGAACTCCTGACACGGGCAACAGCCAAACCAGATAGGCAATCCATCCGGCCACCAGCGCCGGCACCCGCCGGCGCCCCCACACAAGGAGCATCGTGACCACGGCAAACGCCGCGGTCGGCACCCAAAACTCCGCCTGGCTGAGCGTGATCTTCCCGCCCAATGGATAGTACGCCGACAACCACGCCGGCCACACGAGTTTCCACAAATAGAAAATGACCCCACGCATGGCCACCAACAACCGCGCGCCCAATCCGAGGTTCTCCAACTCCATGACGGCCCCGCCTATCGTCTGGGCGACGACCGTGACGACCGACAACAGCGCGCTCATCAGCAACAGGGGCAATTTCTCGATGACCAGCCGTCGCCACCCGTCGGTTCCGTATCGGCGCAACGGATAATAATCCGCCACCAACATGGCGAACGGCAATGACACCGCCATCGGTTTCGCCAGCATCGCAGCCGTGCCGAACCCCAGTGCGGCCCACCACCAGCGTCGGCGCCGGTCCTGTTGCGCGTATCTCACGTAGGCGCACAGGCTGGCCAGGGCAAACGTCGCGCACAGCACCGTCTTGCGCTCGGCGTACCAGGCGACCGATTCCACCTGCATCGGGTGGACGGCGAACAACACGCCCACGAGCACCGCCAGCACCCGCCGTTCGTTGGAGGAGATGGTTGGCACCGCGTTCAACAGGCCCCAGACGAGCGCAACGACCAGCGCCGCGTTCAGGGCGTGCAACAACAGGCTCACCGCGTGAGTCCCCGCGGGGTTCTGTCCCCACAGTTGATAATCCAGCACCAGGGAAACCCAGGTAAGCGGATGATAGTAAAAGGGCTGCGTCTCCGTGAACGCCCACTTTAGCGTCGACCACGTCAGGCGTGGGTGTTGTTCCACCACCCGCAGGTACAGGTCGTCATCCCAATACGTGAACGAATTCCGCACACACGGCCAGTACACCCGCACCGTGATCAACGCCACCGCCAGCGCCAGGACGGGCATCGTCCACCGGCAACGTAGAGCAACCGGCTCCGGGCCTGCCGAAGGGTGAAGCGTAGGGGAGAACTGATTCACACGGTTCGCGTTACCAGAGTTTCCAGTCGCCGCGGGCCAGCACCCAAACTGCCAGCGCGGCGTTGCTGACGGCGTGGGCGATGACGCAGGCGAACACGTCTTTACGTTTGTAGTACAACCAATTGTAGAGCGCCCCGCAGATCAGGCCGGCCAGCCACTCGCGATGCTCCAAACCGAACAAACCGACGGTCATGGCGAAGGACGACCACGTGAACGCACCCACAGCCACGCGTTTGAAGTCTCCGTCGATGAACCACCGGATCAAGAACGCTCGCCAGAAAAGTTCTTCCATCAACGGCACGATGATCACCGCGCCCGCCACGCGAGACGCGATGAATAACCACTTTCCGCTCGGATCGAACATCGTGCTGTTCTCCGGCTTGGGGTAATACGGGTCGATCCCGATCCAAATGGCAATCGCCACCAGCCCGACCGCAACGGCCAGGATCCATGTGGCCGTCGTGCTGCCCGGCCCCGGGGCCGGTCGGGATCCGGACGCGGACCGATGCCACAGCGGCGAGCGCAACTCCTCGTAATATCGACGAAAGACCCACAGGGCTGCGCCGACGACGATGGTCGCCAGCGGGTAGACCCAGACCCGGTTCTGCGCGGACTGCGCCGCGAGGAACAAGGCGTAGATTGCAAACGGCGCGACATACGGCAGCCACGGTCTGGATTGCATGACTTTCATTCGACAAACTCGCCGCGCAGTCTAAGCCGTCACGCGGGCGAGCCGCAAGCCCGGAGCGCGGCCGATGTCGCGACTCCATGAGAATGTCCCCTTGCGAACTCTTTAGAAATGTCCCCATTTCGGCCTCCACGAGGAGGTCAGATGGGAGCGATTCTGATGAGCTGTAAGGAGCGGCGACGATTGGAGCTGTTA
>Ga0335081_10000234_pt1 | contig 105295 bp, 92 predicted proteins | sample Lox_Sample_35_FD_206713 | JGI IMG/M metagenome (GOLD analysis project Ga0335081, IMG submission 206713) | Soil microbial communities from Loxahatchee National Wildlife Refuge, Florida, United States - Lox_Sample_3.5 | ecosystem: Environmental > Terrestrial > Soil > Wetlands | place: USA...
TCCCCGACGGTCAATCGGCGCTGATGCTGGTGGCCGCCCGGCTGCGCCACATGGCCGGCACGAAATGGGGAACTCGACGCTACCTGGACATGGATCGACTCAAGGAGACGGCCACGATGGCCGCGTGAAACTTTTTGCCCTCCTCCTCGGAGGAGGGCAAGCAACGGACCAGATCAGGAACTCAAACCAAAGTGCGAAAGAAGCTGGACACTACCTGACACGAGAAAGCTTCCTCGAAGTAGCGGGCACACGTAACGGCGTGCTTTTGCTTCAAGCCGAAGGTTTTTTAGCACTACTTGCAATGCGGTTGTGCTTCTCGATGTAGCCTTTGACAGTCCGCCGATCGAGGTTGGTGCGGCGCGCAACTTCTTCGTAGGTGTTGTGTCGTTCGTGCAAGAGCGCACAGTAGAAAGCCAGAAGCGCCTCAGCATCCAGCACCCCGCTCTCAATGCCATCCAACAGCCGTCCGCGTAAATCCGGCGCGACCGCCCGGTGGTCACCGTCGTAACGCCGGGTCAGCAGAATCCGCCGCACGGATTGCTCCAGTTCGCGAACGTTGCCCGGCCAGGCGTAGTCTCGACCCAGTGATGAATCGATGACCGTGCGCACGGTTTGCACCATTTCCTCAGAAGATTGCCCCGTCAATCGCGTGACTATCAGGGCGATGAGATCGTTCAGTTCACGAACGTCCTCGCGGATTCGCTGACGCAACGGTGGCACGGTAATGACGTCTGAACACAACCGATAAAAGAAATCGTCACGGAACTGGCCGGCCCGTCGCAGTTGTTCCAACGGCTTGTTTGTGGCGGCAATCACCCGGCCACGAAACCGCAGTCTTTCGTGGCTGCCCACCGGCACAAAGGTTCGCTCCTGAAGCACCTGCAGCAGTTTGATCTGGACCGTAATTGCTGCGTCCCCAATCTCGTCGAGGAAGATGGCGCCATACGGACTGCAACGCGCAAACGCGCCTTGGTGATCGGCGACCGCGCCGGTGAAGCTGCCCTTCTTGTGGCCGAACAATTCCGACTCGATCAATGCCTCCGGAAACTGTGAAAGATTCAGGCCGAGAAACGTGCGGGTGAAACTCTCGGCGAAGCAGCCTCGCTTTTCATCGAAGGGAATGAAACCCGACCTGCCGATCGCGGCGGCTGCGGTGCCTTTGCCGGTGCCCGTCTCACCGAGCAGGAGAGTCGAGAAATCCTCCATGCGGTTCCAGAGATAACGTTCGTAGAACCGGATGTCGTGGGTGAAGACGTTGTTCCACAGACGGCGGCGCAACTCCTTCATGCACGGGCTGCAACCCACCAGTTCGTGATCAATGAAAAAGTACGCTCGACGAATCTGGTAGAAAATGGCGAAGTAGCGCCGAGCCTCCTCGGCACCAAACCCGCGCCGCGCGAACAATCTCAAGGCTTTTCCCACGAACGGCACTGGCACTGACCGCTCACCAGCGGCCAGTTGGTCAGCGATCAATTGATCGTAGGCTGCCAAAAAGCGGTGATAAATCTCATACAGAAATGCGTGGCGCAGGATTTCCCGGTCTTCGCCCTCGATTTGTTTGAAATCCGTCACGCCGGCCCCGTGCAATTTGTGAAGTTGCTCGTTCCAGCGCTCTACGGTCAGCTTGATTCGTTCCGCCTGCGGCGCCGCGGCATCGCAACCAGCGATTTTTAGTTGCAGGGCATCGAAATCATCGGTGAACGGATTGGCGAAAGCCGCGTGGGCTACGAGAGAAAGAAGCTCGCGCTGCTCCGCAGCGATTTCCAGCCCAGATGGCATACGGAAATTGTATATTTGGCCATCAGTAAATGTCTAGTACCATATCGAGTCCACGTTGTCGCTATTCTGTAATATATTGGTGGACAACAAGAAACACTAACGTCCCCTTTTTGGCACGACAGCGGCGTATGGGCCAGAACGGAGATAAAAACATAAAAATGTCCCAACGACTCCCAAGTGTAATGATGCTGAGCGTAGCCGCAACGCTGGTCGGAATTCCCATCCTGCGCTGCCCTCAACAATGGGAAATCAGACTCTGCGAACTCGATACCTTCTTCATCGCGTTCACACTCGTCTGCACCGCCCTTCTACTCTGGCCGCACAGCGAACCTGCAACAGTTCAACATTAGGAGGAGCAATGCCATGAGACGAATCACCTTAACGGCTGTCCTCGTGACCCTAGCTGTAGTGAGCACCGGCTGCGCCAGCACTCTTATTCGCGGTGCGCAGGGCCTCACCACAAGTCCAGAACCATTGGGCGCATATCCAGGTGTGCGAGCGGATGTGAGCGGAATCGTCTGCGCACCCGCCGCTGCACTGAAGGAGGATCCTTTTGCGCTCTGCTTGATCCCACTCTCTGCCGCCGATCTACCGCTTTCGGCTGTCGTAGATACCGGCCTGCTCCCCTTTGAGACGTGGAAGTTGTGGAGCCCGAGCGCAAAAGAACCGACGCAAAAACCGAAGAAAACGTGAGCCAGCGATGAGTCCACCCCGCTGAGACCAAACAGCAAAGACAGGAAAACCATGAAAGAACCTGCGAAACGAATTTTGTTCTGGACGCCGAGAATTCTCGGAATTCTGTATGCCGCATTCATCAGCATCTTCGCGCTTGATGTATTTGGCGCGGGCTACGGTTTCTGGGGAACGGTCGCGGCTCTGCTGATACATCTCATTCCAACTGGGTTACTCCTTCTCGCTCTGATCATTGCTTGGCGTTGGGAATGCGTGGGCGGACTTCTCTACATCGGGCTGGGCTTGTGGTATTCGTCCCTGGTCTGGCACCACCACCCCGGCTGGATCCAGGTAATCGCGGGCCCTGTGTTTCTAACCGGCATCTTGTTCTTCATAAATTGGCTGTACACGAAGGAACTTCCGACCGGCTCCTAACCCATCACCATGAGAATCTTACTCATACTGCCTGCCGGTGAGAACGTGCGTGTAACCCGGCAAAGACCGCGCGTGCCGAAACGCGCAATGCTCCGATTCAGCGTGTTGCCGCTGACGACTGTCGCGGCGCTCACGCCGCCGGAACATGAGGTGCAGATTGTGGACGAAAACGTCGAGGCATTGGACTTCAGCGCCGATTGCGATGTGGTCGGCATAACCCTGATGACGGCGTTGGCGCCGCGCGCATACGAGATCGCCCGCGAATTTCGTGCGCGCGGCAGGGTCGTGGTCGGCGGAGGATTTCACGTGACGCTGTGCCCCGATGAGGCGCGGCAACATTTCAATGCCATCGTAGTGGGGGACGCAGAGGGTGCCTGGCCGGCTTTATTGCGCGATGTCGAAGCGGGAAGGTTGCGGAAGATATATTCCAGCCCTCCCACTGGTAAAGTCGTTCTCTCTGCGCAGTCGCGATGGCAGTTATTGCGCCGCAACGCCAAACATTACGTGACGCTGAACGCCATCCAGGCCACTCGTGGCTGCTCGCACGGTTGCCGATATTGCTCGGTGACGGCGTTCCATCGGCGGATACACCGACAGCGGCCCGTGGCAGATGTCGTGGCGGAGTTGGAGCATATCGCGCGCAATTTCATGTTTGTCGACGATAACATCATTGCCCACCGCGCGTACGCTTGTGAATTGTTTCGGGCGATGACTCCGTTGCGCAAACGTTGGGTTACCCAGTGTTCTATCGAGATCGCCGACGACACTGAGCTTCTTCAGTTGGCGCGAGCCGCCGGCTGTCGCGGTTTGTTCATCGGTGTCGAAACGATCAGCGCGGAAAACCTCACGGCGATGGACAAGGGGTTCAATGACAGCCGGCGCTACCGCGAACGCCTTCACCAAATTCGCTGCGCCGGCATCGGTGTGGTGGCTGGCATCATTGTCGGACTGGATCGGGATGACGTGACGGTATTCCAGCGCACGTTACGCTTTCTGGAGTGGACAGGGGTAGACACGGTGCAGGTCAACATTTTGACGCCGCTGCCGGGCACGCCGTTGTTCGAGGATTTCGCGCGCACGGGCCGGATTCGCGACCGCGAGTGGAACCACTATGACTTCCGGCACTGCGTTATCGAGCCAGCCAGAATGTCTTCGCAGGAACTGCAGAATGGAGCTGACTGGCTGCGGGCCCAATTCTACCGCTTGGACCGGATTCTCGTCCGGTTCGCGCGCGGAATCTTCGTCATCGGCTGGATACCCGCGTTGCTCGGTCTAAAGTTGAATCTGACCTACCGCCGTGACAACCGGCGGGAGCAGATCGTCGGCCGCAACCCCGCACAGGCCGTGCGCGTGACCGCGGACAAGGTCGTCTTCGGTCAGGAGGCAGCATGCGTGGAAGGTTGAGATGGTTGTTGGTCAGCATTATCGCGTTGATGATGTTGGCGGTAGCCTTTGCCATTGTGGCGTATGCGACGCAACGTCACTGGCTACCCTATGCGATTGTCTCGGCCACAAATAACGGGCGGAACATCGGAATTTCCGACCGAAAACCACAGAGCGTGACGCGGCAAATGCGCGTCGAAGTCGGTCCGCCGGCCGCTTCGTTGTCCGTTTGGATTATTGATCCAACAACGAAAGCGAGCGGTACCATCTTCGTGCTGCATGGAATTCATGATCGCAAGACCTCGATGCTGGGGACCGGCAGGCTATTGGCGCGGCAGGGGTACCGCGCGGTTCTGGTAGACCTGCGCGGGCACGGAGAATCGAGCGGGAAATGGCTGACGTACGGGGCAGTGGAGTCCAGCGACCTGTCGCAGGTTTTGGACGCGCTGCAACGTGAGAATCTCGTCACCGGTCCGGTCGGCGTTTACGGAGCTTCCTATGGTGCGGCGTGCGCACTGATGTTTGCCGGACACGATCCGCGAGTACGTGCTGTGGTGAGCGTGGCGTCATTCGCGACAATGCGGGACGAGGTGCCCTATTTTATTCGTCATGCGTCGAGGATGCCGTCATGGTTGATTCCGGATGACAGCATCGCGCGCGCGATTACAGATGCCGGTCGGCTGGCGGGATTCGACCCGAAGAAAGCCAGTCCGCTCGCAGCAATTCAACGTACGCACGCTCAGGTATTGCTCATCCAGGGGGAGCCGGATGCGAAAGTGTCTGTCGACGACGCCCGGCAACTGCACGCCGTGGCAACGGACCACAGCCAATTAGTCGTAACCGCCAGCCCGGGGCACGATGCCTTCTTCCGCGATCGTGACGGATTGATTGCACGCGCGACAACAGTATGGTTTGCGAAGTGGCTGGGAAAACCGGCGGCAAAATGATAGGTCAGGAAACGACGCTCGTAGGAGGACAAGCCATGAAGAATCGCAAGTACGTGGCGTGGTTGTACGAACAATTGCCGGGACTAGTGAGCGAGGGTGTGCTGCCGACGGAATCAGCAGACGCGTTGCGGCGTCATTTCGGGGAAGCCGCAGCGGGTCGGAGTGGACGGCGCTGGTTGGTGGTCTTGTTCAGCATCATCGGCACAGCCTTGATCGGCGGCGGGATTATTCTATTGCTGGCCCACAACTGGGAGCAATTGTCACGGCCGGTGCGCGCAACGATTGCCTTTCTTCCACTGCTGGTCGCTCAAGGATTGGCCGCCTGGGTTTTGTGGAGCAGACGCCCGAGCACGGCACTGCGCGAAGGTGTCGGAACATTTCTTACCTTGTCCATTGGCGCCTGCATCTCACTCATTTCGCAGACCTACAATCTGGGGGGCGACTTCGGTGATTTCATGCTGACGTGGACATTGCTTGCTTTACCAGTGGCATATCTGCTGGGCGCGACCGTGCCGGCGTTGTTGTATCTGGTCGGCATCACTGTGTGGACGGGCACGGTTTGGGATGACGGCTGGAAATCTCTTGGTTACTGGCCGCTGCTCGCCGCAGCGATTCCGTTCCTCTGGTTGACCGCGCGCAAGAATCGCTATCATCCGCGGCCGGTTGTTTTTTGTTGGGTACTCACGTTGACGCTTCCGATTGCGCTGGGAGTGTCGCTACACAAGGTGCTCAACGCATCCAACGCGTGGCTCGTCGTGTACATCGCGTTGGGCGGGGTGCTGTTTCTTATCGGAAACCGTTGGTGGGGTGGAGCTACCGCCTTTTGGCAGCGTCCATTCCAGAGTCTGAGCGCGTTGGGAATGACCGGATGCGGAATTGCACTTTCTTTCAATGTAGTCTGGAAAGAGTTGGCGCATCCACATGGTTGGGCGCCAGTCATTGACGCCGTTGGCTGGGAATGGATTACTTGGGGCGTGATGGTGGCCTGGGTAATTGCGGCAGTGGCCCTGTGGGCAGATTGTCTATGGCGCCGCGATTGGGCCGTGTTGCCTATGGGAACGATGCCCTTGGTGGCGTTTGCCAGTTACGTTTTGGTTGAGACGAGCGAGCAGGCGGCGATTGGAGCCATCCTGTTCAACGTCTATCTGTTCCTCCTTGGCATGGGCACGCTGATGGCCGGCGTGCGCGAACGCCGGCTCGGCGTCGTGAATGGCGGGATGGTCGTGCTGGCAGCGTTGATTCTGGCACGGTTCTTCGATGCGGACATTGGCTTCGTCGCGCGCGGCGTGGCATTTATCGTCATCGGCGTTTTGTTTCTCACCACCAACCTCGGCCTGCTGCGCTGGAAAGGAGCGGTACAATGAACTCGCGAATTCCGTTCGGGATCTTTCTCGCGGTGGCACTGATCCAGTTGAGCATACCGGCGCAAATGATCTGGCGTCACGAGCGTTCGCTAACCAAGGGCCGGGCGTATCGGTTCCGCACCGCGCCGGTGGACCCCTACGACGCCTTTCGTGGTCGCTTCGTTGCCTTGCGGTTCGAACAGGAGAAAGCGCCGTGGAAAGACCGGCAGCCGGCACGGCGAGGGCAATCAGTCTATGCGCTAATCGAGGAAGGCTCGGACGGGTTCGCGCACTTCAGCGGGGCCACCGCTCACAAACCGGTCGCTGGCGATTACATCGTCGCGCATGTGAGTTGGCCCGAGGCAAACAACACCGTGCATCTGATTTTGCCATTTGACCGGTTCTACATGGAAGAAACGCTGGCGCCCGCCGCGGAACGCGCTTACCGGGAACACAACAGTCGGAGCAACCAAAACGCCTCCGCTGTGGTTCGCGTTCTTAATGGTCTCGGTGTGATCGAGAATGTCTTCGTCGCGAACAAACCAATCGGCGAGTTCATCCGCGACGCGAAACGGTGATCTGACGGGTAACCGTTACACTTACCGTGCCCGCGGCTTACTACGACCTCGCCTGGGGATCGCCGAACGCGTGGAGGCAAGCTGACGGAGAAAGCAACTTTCAACGCGTCGAGTGGGAAGTTGAATCTGCCGATACCGTGTCGACACAAAACATTCAAACAGCGGCTGCTCGTACGTTATGGTGTGCGGCATGAGCACGCTGACTGAAATCAAGGCCGCGCTGCCCAAGCTTTCCGAAGCTGAGTTGAAACAATTGGCTGAGGACCTTGACCGTCTTTTCCGAGAGCGCAAGGGCACGTCGATTTATCAGGACGCGCACGGAACGCTTAACGAAGCGGATCTGATTGTGGCTGCCGACCGCGCTTTCCAAGACTACGACAAAGCCGAGGAAGACGATGCCAATCGCAAAGCGCGGTGAAGTGTGGCAGGTTGACCTCGGTCTCGCGGCAAAAAACTCGCAGAAGGCGTTTGACGCCAATGCGCACGCATTGGTATCTCAATGTCGCCTTTGGCACTCTACCTTCAGCCGCACCGCTGCAATCTTCGTCTGGATCACCGTCAGTTTTCCTCTGCGACACCAGGAGCTTTTGGTGGCTCAAAATCTCTTGAAGTAGAAATCGTCGCGGGAAATGCCGAGGTCGTCGACGAGGTCGGCAATGATCCCGCGAGGTACGTCGCCGGGATGATAAGCAAAGGTGATGAGACGGTCAGGGTGAAACGGATTAGAGTAATGACGATGACTCCCTGACATGCGAACGAGTACGCATCCGATCTCGCGCAGACGGCGCTCCAGTTGGCGGCAGTTGTAGGAAGGATACTTGCCCACGGTCAGACCGTCAGGACAAACTTATCACGAAAGGCCGGCGGGATTGGTCTTCCGGTCTCCAGCAGTGCCTCCAGATGCGCCTTAGCCGCTTCCTGAAACCGCAAGATGGCTTCACCGCGGTCACGTCCGTGCGTATGACAGCCGGGCAGCAACTTGGACTTGGCGATCCACACGCCATCTTCGTCCCGGCGCACTTGAATCTTGGAGATCGGAACAATCATGTTGACAAGAGAATATCCGATGAACCACGCACGGTCAACTTCCTAGGAGCGACATCTCTGTCGCAACCGGCTCGCCATTCGCTGGATCGCCGAACGTGTGGAGGCAAGCTGACGAAGAAAACAACTTTCAACGTGTCGAGTGGAGAGCTGACCCTGCCGAGAAGCGATTCTGCGACTCGGCGCATACCCTGAGGTCGCCGGTTTCAGTTCTCTGTTCGTAGAACCGATCTCTTTGTCTGCGCAAGTAAGCTCTCTGCTCCGTCCAAAAGTACGGTTAACACTCTCTGCGAACGTAACGAGTCCAGGGGCTCAAAAACCAACGGATACTCATAGTGTTTGTTCTCGTACGAAATATGGAAGACCCGCAAAAAGTCGCGAAAGTCTTTGTGGGTTTGAAAAAACTCATCCAGTCCCGCCTGTTCGGCCTGTCTAAGTGCGTTGTCCAAGTTGTGACCGAATTGTTCTCTGTCGCTCAAGTCACCCATAGCCCAGCCCTTGGCTCGGAGAAAAGCTTTCAATGAAAGTTCAATTGAATGGCAGACTAGATAGAATGCAACGGTTCTGAGTTGTGGATTGGGCGCGACCATTTTGGCGGCCTCGGCGTACTCCCAAGCCAGAAAATAGAAATGTTCAGCCGGCGAACGATCAACAGGGTCGGCCATGATCGCATTCGACTTAGGGCATTCTACCGCACGAGCAACACTTGCCGGTGCGACCAGACACAAGTCTGCCGCAGTGGCGACATTTCAAGAGGTGCGACGAAACCGCCTCACCACAGTTGAAGCAGGGGCTACTGTCGCTAGGGTGGCCTCCAAGCCTGACGGCGTTCGCCTGCTTTCGAGGCTTCGCATCGCGAATGATTCTTTTCATGCGTGAACCATAAGCCTGCTCGCACCTGCGTCAAGTTGTTGAGCGACTACTTTTCTGAATGCTGTTTCTCCCGAAGTATTTCCTCGCACGCTTTCTTGGCCGTACTCGCCAGTTGAGGATCAAGCTTCTGAAGCTGCCTTAATGCTTCGGTTCCTTCGTCGGCCGGTCGCGCCCGGAAGGGCGCTCCCACAACCACAAAGCTCTATCGACCGAAGGTCTCCAAGGCTTGCTGGATGGGGAGACCTGATGGTCAAAAGAACCGGCGTGGTCGGGAGACCTGCGCCGAACAACGTTTTAACGTTTCCACGCCTTCAACGATTTCAACAGCGTCTCATGGCAAATCGGTATGGCCCATGAGGAAGCGGTCGCATTCGCGAGCGGCGCTACGGCCTTCGTTGAAGGCCCAGACGACGAGGCTCTGGCCGCGGCGGCAATCGCCGGCGGCGAAAACACCTTTCAGGCTCGTTCCGTACTTGCCGTAGTCGGCCTTGACGTTCGAGCGTTCGTCGCGTTCGACGCCGAGTTGTTTCAGTAACAGATCTTCCGGTCCGAGAAATCCCATCGCCAGCAACGCAAGCTGACACGGCACAGTCTTTTCCGTGCCGGGAATCTCTTTCGCGACGAACCGCCCCTTGTCGTCTTTCACCCACTCGATCTGGACGAGTACCACTTCTTTGAGTTGACTACTGGCGTCGCCAATGAATTTCTTGGCGGTGGTGCAATAAACGCGCGGATCATCGCCGAACTTGGCGCTGGCTTCTTCCTGGCCGTAATCGAGACGGTAGACCTTCGGCCATTCGGGCCAAGGATTATTAGCCGCGCGTTCCAGCGGCGGCTTCGGCAGAATTTCCACCTGAATCAGGCTCCGGCAGCCATGCCGTAGCGCTGTGCCCACACAGTCGGTGCCGGTATCACCTCCACCAATGACCATGACATCTTTGCCTTCGGCGGAGATAAAGTTGCCGTTCTTGTGTTTGTCGAGCAGGCTCTTGGTGTTCGCCGTGAGAAACTCCATTGCGAAGTGGATGCCTTTGAGGTTGCGGCCTTCAATCGGCAGATCGCGCGGCTTGGTTGCGCCCGTGCAGAGGACGACGGCATCGAATTCTTTCAGCAATTTGTCAGCGGGATAATTCTTGCCGACTTCGGTGTTGGCAACAAACTCGACGCCCTCCGCAGCCGTGAGATCGACACGGCGTTGGACGATGCTCTTGTCGAGTTTCATGTTGGGGATGCCGTACATCAACAATCCGCCGATCCGGTCGTCGCGTTCGAACACTGTTACGGCGTGGCCAGCCCTGTTGAGCTGCGCCGCAGCGCAGAGACCGGCAGGGCCGGAGCCGATCACCGCCACCTTTTTGCCAGTGCGCGCCTTGGGCGGATCAGCGGCAACCCAGCCCTCGTCCCAGCCGCGGTCGATGATGGCGACCTCGATGCTCTTGATGGTGACGGGCGGTTCGTTGATGCCGAGCACGCAGGAGCCTTCGCACGGCGCGGGACAAACGCGGCCGGTGAACTCGGGGAAATTGTTGGTCTTGTGCAGCCGCGCGAGCGCTTCCTTCCACAGGCCGCGATAGACCAGATCGTTCCATTCCGGGATCAGGTTGTTGATCGGACAACCAGATGCCATGCCGCTGAGGAGCTTTCCGGTATGACAAAACGGGATGCCACAATCCATGCAGCGCGCGCCCTGCTGCTGGAGTTTCTCGACGGGCAAGTGGAGGTGGAATTCCTGCCAATCTTTCACGCGTTCCGCCGGCGAACGGTCCGCCGGGAGTTCGCGTTTGATTTCGAGAAATCCGGTAGGTTTGCCCATGCTTAAATCTGCCGCTGTAAGCTCGCTTGGCTTCCGTAAATTGTAGGCCGACTCTGTGAGTCGGCGTGCCGCCGCTTCTCGCTTAATTGAACCGGATGCACTTCACCCGCAAAAGGCCAATCGCTCGCATTCTTTACCAGTCCGGCTCGAACCGGATTCTCAAGAACATACATCCACTTCACTTCATAGCTTTCCTCACTGCGCAGTAAGTGGTCAAAAAAACTCTCCTGCCAGAATGGGGATGTGCGCCCCTCCTTGCGCCAGCCAGCCGCGAGAAACTTCTTCAGACTGCTGACCCAGCGTGAAAGAACATCTGAACCTTCAGCGGCAACGAAAACATGAATATGGTCGGGCATGAGGACATACCGGCCGACCCAAACGCCCGCGGATTCAGGGGATCGCTGGCAAAAGGTGAGAAAACGTTCATGCGTTCCCATATTGTTCAAGAATCGCGCCCGATGCGCCGTGCAGATTGTCAAAAAGTAAACGGGGCAATCGGTGGCGTATACGATGTCCAAGCGGCGAAGGCGTTTCGGCAAGTGAAACGGAACGGATTTCGCCGACTCGCAGAGTCGGCCTACAGTTCGGATCGAAGGATGTGCTGTGCCCATACTAGTTTCCTCCGACCCGAGCCAGATCGTGGGCGTTTTGCTCGAAGGCCGCCATAACGGCTTCATCGCCGCTAAGTCCGGCTGCTCTCACGCGTTTGGTGGCTTCGAGCGCGCGCTTGTAATCCTTCGGCATGACCTTGACGAACTTGGGCGCCATTTCTTGCCACAACTTCAAGATGTTCTTGGCCCGTTCGCTGCCGGTGTATTCGGCATGTCGCTGAATCATCGCGCGGACCTCCCTAGTCTCCTCCGGGTCAGCCAGTTTCTCCAACCCCACCATGGCTGTGTTTACGCGCCCCGGGAAATCGCCCGTCACGTCGAGCACATAGGCGACACCGCCGCTCATGCCAGCGGCAAAATTGCGACCGGTATGACCCAGGACAACGACACAGCCACCAGTCATGTATTCGCAGCCGTGATCGCCAACGGCTTCGGCGACAGCGCGCACGCCGCTGTTGCGTACGCAGAATCGTTCGCCCGCCATGCCGTGGATATAAGCCTCACCGCTCGTCGCGCCATAGAAGGCGACGTTGCCAACGAGAATGTTTTCCTCGGGCACGAACGTCGAACCCGCCGGTGGGAACACGATAATCTTGCCTCCGCTCAATCCTTTGCCAATATAATCGTTGGAGTCGCCTTCGAGAATCAACGTCATTCCCTTTGGGGTGAACGCGCCAAAGCTCTGACCGGCGCTGCCTTTGAAGGACAATTGGATCGTATCCTCGGTCAAGCCTTCCGGTCCATAGCGACGAGTGACTTCGCTGCCGACGATTGTCCCGACGACGCGATTCGTGTTGTTGATTGGCAGCGACGCGGCCACTTTCTCTCCTCGTGCCAGCGCCGGCTGACAAAGTTTCCAAAGCACCTGTTTATCGAGCGACTTTTCCAGACGGTGATCCTGGTCGATCTGACGGAAACGACCGACATTGGCCGGAACAGGCGGCTGATAAAACACCTTTGAAAAATCCAGTCCGCGCGCCTTGTAATGATCGATGGCCTTTTTCACATCGACGCGATCAACGCGTCCAACCATTTCCTCGATGGTGCGGAACCCAAGCTGGGCCATCAACTCGCGGACTTCTTGGGCAACAAAGTGCATGAAGTTGACGACGTATTGAGGGTCACCAGTAAATTTCGCACGCAATTTCGGGTCCTGCGTGGCAACACCGACCGGACAGGTATTGAGATGGCAGACGCGCATCATGATGCAGCCGAGCGTCACCAGCGGCGCGGTCGAGAACCCGAATTCTTCAGCGCCAAGCAATGCCGCGACGACAACATCGCGTCCAGTTTTCAACTGGCCATCGGCCTCCACGTAAATCCGGCTGCGGAGATTGTTCAGCACAAGTGTCTGTTGCGTTTCCGCCAAACCGAGCTCCCATGGCGTGCCGGCATGCTTGATCGAGGAGAGCGGCGATGCACCCGTGCCGCCGTCGTGCCCACTGATGAGAACCACGTCGGCATGCGCCTTGGCAACGCCGGCAGCGACGGTGCCCACGCCGATCTCGCTGACGAGTTTTACGCTAATGCGGGCGCGTTCGTTGGCATTCTTAAGGTCGTGGATCAATTCCGCGAGATCCTCGATCGAATAAATGTCGTGATGCGGCGGCGGCGAGATGAGACCGACGCCGGGCGTTGAATACCGCACCTTGGCGATCCATGGGTAAACCTTCGCGCCGGGCAGTTCCCCACCTTCTCCGGGCTTGGCGCCTTGGGCCATCTTGATTTGTAGTTCTTTGGCTTGCGTCAGGTACTGACTGGTCACACCAAACCGGCCGCTGGCGACCTGTTTGATCGCGGAGTTCTTGCTATCGCCATTCGGCATTGGCTTGTAGCGTTCGGGGTCTTCGCCGCCCTCGCCGGTGTTCGATTTGCCGCCGATCCGGTTCATAGCAATTGCCAGCGCTTCGTGCGCCTCCTTGCTGATCGACCCGTAGCTCATGGCACCGGTCTTGAATCGTTTGACGATGCTCGCCACCGGCTCGACTTCCTCGAGCGGAATCGGCCGCGGCGCAAATTGAAACTCGAAGAGTCCGCGCAACGTGCAGAGGTTCTTCGACTGGTTGTTGACCAACTCGGAGTACTCTTTGAAAACCTTGTAGTTATCTGTCCGCGTCGCCACTTGCAGTTTGTGAATGGTCTCGGGATTGAAGAGATGATACTCGCCGTCGCTGCGCCATTGGTATTGGCCGCCAGGATCCAGAGTTGCACCGTTGACGCTGCGGTCGGGGAACGCATGCCGATGCCGTTGCCGGACTTCCTCGGCAATCGTATCGATCCCGATGCCCTCGATCTGCGATGCCGTCCACGTGAAATACTTGTCGATGACAGAATGATTCAGGCCAATGGCTTCGAAGATTTGCGCGCCGCAATAACTCGCCATCGTGGAAATGCCCATTTTGGCCATCGTCTTGATGACGCTCTTGGTCACAGCCTTGAGGTAATTTTTGACCGCCTTCTTGTGGTCGATGTCCTTGAGAATGCCCTGACGAATCATATCGTCGAGAGATTCGAAAGCTAGGTACGGATTAATCGCGCCCGCGCCATAGCCAATCAGCAAGGCGAAATGGTGAACCTCGCGCGGTTCGCCCGATTCGAGCACCAGTGCGACACGCGTACGCATGCCCTTGCGGATGAGATGATGGTGCATGCCAGACACGGCCAGCAAAGCCGGAATAGCAGCGTTCTCGGCATCAATACCGCGATCGGAAAGAACCAGAATGTTGTGTCCGTCCTTGATCGCTTTACTCGCCTTGGCAAACAATTTGTCGAGCGCCTTTTCCAATCCTTTGCCACCCTCTTCCACTTTGAAGAGAATCGGCAGCGTAATCGACTTGAAGCCCGGCTGCTGGATGTGGCGCAGCCTCTCGAACTCTTCGTTGCTAAGCACCGGACCTTTGAGCAGAATCTGGTGGCAGCTTTCTGGCCGAGGATCGAGCAAATTTCCCTCGGCGCCGATGGTTGTGTAGGTCGAAGTGATGATCTCTTCGCGGATACAATCGATGGGAGGATTGGTGACCTGAGCAAAGAGTTGTTTGAAATAGTTGTAAAGCAACTGTGGCCGTTGGGAGAGCACCGCGAGGGGCGTATCAGTTCCCATTGAACCGATCGGTTGAACGGCGTCGCGCGCCATGGGCGCGAGCAGAATGCGCAAGTCCTCGAACGTGTATCCGAACGCCTGCTGCCGCAACAAAACCGTGGCATGATCGGGTTGGTGTACGTGCAGGGGTTCCGGCAGACTTTCGAGATCGACGAGATTCTCCTTCAGCCAAAGACGATATGGGTGCTCGGTGGCAATTTTGTGTTTGATCTCTTCGTCGGAGACGATGCGGCCGAGTTCGGTATCAATCAGGAACATGCGACCCGGTTGAAGCCGTCCCTTCTGCAGGACCCGGTCGGGTGGTACATCCAGCACGCCGACCTCCGACGCCATGATGACCTGATCGTCCTTGGTCACATAATACCGCGACGGACGCAGGCCGTTGCGGTCCAGCACTGCGCCGATTTTCACGCCGTCGGTGAAGGCGATGGAGGCCGGACCGTCCCACGGCTCCATCAGGCACCCGTGGTATTCGTAGAACGCCTTCTTCTCGTCGCTCATGCTCTCGTGTCCCGTCCACGGCTCGGGAATCATCATCATCACGGCATGAGGCAGCGAGCGCCCACTGAGGACGAGAAACTCAAGGCAATTGTCGAACATCGCCGAATCACTGCCGTCCTCATTGATGATCGGCAAAAGCTTCTTGATGTCGCCGCCGAACAGATCTGATTCCAGCAGCGATTCGCGGGCGTGCGTCCAATTGATGTTGCCGCGGAGCGTGTTGATCTCGCCGTTGTGAGCCACGTACCGGTAGGGATGCGCCCGGTCCCAACTGGGAAAGGTGTTCGTGCTGAACCGGGAGTGTACCAGTACCAGCGCGGACTGCATCGCGGGGTCTGCCAGATCGGGATAAAACGGCTCGATCTGTTCCGGCATGAGCATTCCCTTGTACACGACGGTTTTGTAGGACAAACTGGAAATGTAGAAGCGATTGCCGCCGCTGATCCCCGAATAACGGATTCCTTTTTCGGCGATTTTCCGAACGACGTACAACTTGCGTTCGAATGCCATGTCGTCTTTGATCTTTCGGTCGCGACCGATGAAGACCTGCCGCACAATCGGCTCAGACGCGAGCGCCGTCTGCCCTAGCATAGTGTGATTGGTCGGAACGGTGCGCCAGCCCAGCAGGCGATGGCCTTCCGTCTCCACGATTTCCTCGAACAACTTCTCGCATTTGTAGCGCTCGGATTTGTCGGGAGGCAAATAGACCATGCCGACGCCGTACTCACCGTAATCAGGCAAGGCGATTTTTTGCTGAGCGCAGACTTTCTTCAGGAACTGATGCGGCGTCTGCATCAGGATGCCCGCTCCGTCACCGGTATTTGCTTCACAGCCGCAGGCGCCGCGATGGCGGAGATTCATCAGCACAGTGAGCGCCTGGCGTACGAGCTCATGCGACTTCCTTCCCTTCACGTTCACCACAAACCCCACCCCGCAGGAATCGTGTTCAAAACGCGGATCGTACAGCCCTTGCTTCCTGGGCCAACCGTAGGGTGTTATGATAGAGTTCCTCATTTTGCCGGCTGCCACTCTCGCCTTTGGGGGATCACTATATGACAACTTCGCTTTGAACTTTCAACGTCTTTGTGAGGCCGTGTCGCCTAATGACCCTTCAAAATTCGCGCCGCCTTTTTCGGATTATCAACCCGCAGAACCATGGCGCCCGTCGCGGCATGAGAAGGCGTGGCACTATAGGCGTACTCAATGTTGACCTTATGTCGGGCCAGCTTGGCGGCGATGCTGGCTAGTTCGCCGGGCTTATTGCGGCCTTCGAGCATCAACACGTCGCGTTCGACCACGAGCACTCCGTGCTCACCCAACAGATGCAACGCCTTTTGTGGATCACTGACCACCATTCGCACCACCGCATGGTCGACCGCATCGGAAACGGAAATGGCGTAGATGTTGATCTTCGCTGCGGCAAGCGCGCCACAGACCTTGGAGAGCGTACCGGGTTTATTTTCCAAGAAGAGAGCCAATTGTTTTACTGTTTTCATGGTGCAGTCTCCTTTGGGTTGATTATCGGGTCAATGAACTCGTGCGCACATCTCGCACGTTTTACATTTCGGCCACAAGTCGTCGATTCACTTCGGTAATCCGGCCGTACGAAATTATTCACAAATGCAACTTTAATGTTGAATTCTGCATGGAAAGTAGCAAAATTATGAACGAAAACAAGCGAAATCTTACCATTTGCTGAACAGTCCGATAGGAGCACACGCCAATGCGCATTCTGGATGAACAGGAGCGAGCCATCTTGAAAACTCTGATTCGCGACCCGCGTCAAAGTGATAATTACATCAGTAAGGTTACTGGCGTGCCCACGCCAAGTGTGAGGCGCAAACGTCACCGGCTGGAAAACGAGGGACTGCTCAGTTACTTCGCCGCAGTCGATCTCCAGGAAACCGGCACGGGAACTTTCGGCGCACGGCATCTGTACACCATCAAGTTTCGTATTGGCATTACGGTGAAACAGATTGTCGAAGAGATCAAGAGCGAGCCAAACGTGCGCTCGGTCTTTACCGATTTGATTTACGAATCTCATATTGCCGAAATGGATGGGCGCGTTGCCTTGGTGATGATTATCGAAGGGAAACACGACGCCGACATTATCGAGAACGTGCAGGGCAAAATCATCCCGTCGCTGCGCAAGAATCACGGGCCAGATTCTATCGAGGAGATCTCAACACTCCGGTTGCTCGGCCCGATTCGCATTTTTCACAACTACGTTCCCCTGGTGAATATGGAGAAAGGCGTATTGCGCAGCGATTGGACCGACGACGCGATCTTTGTGGGATAGACTTCGCTGGTCGGCTGTTTGCGGGCCGCTACTTCTTGCCACAGTCGCGATTGACAGCTTCTTTCAACAAATCAAAGATATCGGGGACAGCCGAAGTGACCCGGTTCCAATTCGAGATGAGAGGGATTCCCAAGGGATCGTGCAAGTATTCATCGGCTGCGATCCGGATGGCCTTGGTAAAGGCGCGCACGGCCAGCAATTCCTGGCGGCGGTCAAATGGCAAACCGTTGATCGCCGCGTCGTCTTCGTATTGCTTGACGGCATCTTGGGCTACCCGGAGATAGCGAACGATCAAGGTCTCAAACACGGCGCGGGACAACACCAAACCTTCGGTGGCCAAATTGCGAAAAATGGACTTGGCAATGTCGGCGCTCATTTTGGTGAGGCCCCGGCTCTCGTCCTCGGCGGAAAGTCTCTGATGCTTGTGATCGTATGTTTCGCAAAGCTCGACCTGGCAAATGCGCTTGGCCGTGCAATTGCGGAAGATTTCGCACAGAACACCCATTTCTAAACCCCAATCGCCCGGGATCCGGTTCACGCGGGCCAGATCCGCCAACATCGAAAACTCACCGGCCAAAGGATAGCGGAAGCTGTCGAGAAACACCAATAGCGGCACGTCGCGTCCAAGAATCTTCTGCAGCGCGCGAATCAGTGGTGTAACCAATAGGCGTGTGACCCGTCCACAGATGCGGTCCGAAACGCGGGCATAGAAACCTTTGCAGAACTCGTAATCCATGTGTGGGCTGGCGAGTGGAAAAACCAGGCGAGCCAGCAATTCGCGGTCGTAGGTGAGAATGTCCCAATCGTGCAGCGCGATGATCTTGCATTCTTCATCCGCCAGCACAAAACCGGAGGATAACCAAATGTTGCTGCCTTTACCGGGGCCGCCGACGGACACATCATTCTGCTCGATCAACTTCAGCAGCTTGCGGATCTTTGGGCCGTCACGCCATAAGATTCTCACTCGCTGAGGCAGCACGGAGAAAAATTTGCGCGCGTGCTCGAATCCTTTCCGATCCGCCCGGTCCAGTCCTACCACAACCTTACGGATGTACGAAACCTGACGAAGGTGATTGAGAATATTGCGCAAGGCCGTCCCTGCCAATTCGCTGTAAAGGCATGGCAATACCAGTGCAATCGGGCGATGTTCGGTGTATTCGGTCAACGTGATCTGAATGGCTTCCAGGTCGTACTTTCCCAGCCGATGGAACGTGGTGATGACGCCGCTTTGGTGAAAATCGCTCATAGCCTCACAAAATGCTTCGCGCGCGCGGGGCGCAACTGTAAGATTAGCTGTCCGTTGGGCATCAACGCAGTCCTTTTTGCCGAGGAGCAGATAATTCGCATGAGCGACATGAATGTGATCTTTTGGGATGTGTACGGCACGCTGATCGCCGCAGAACGTGGTGATTTGGATTCGCTGATCCGGCGCGAGGCCGAGTTGCGGACATCATTCGAGCGGACGGTGAAGAACTTCGGTCTCAGCATTTCGCCGGCGCGGCTACACGATCTCTTTCTGCGCAGCATCGAGGCGGAACGCGAGGCGCGCCGCGCCGAAGGGATCATGCATCCCGAAGTGCGGGTCGATGAGATTTGGTTCAAAATGCTGGAAAAACTCCAGCCGGATGCTTCCCTCACGGTCAATTTCGCGCGCGAGGTCGCGCTGTTCTTTGAGCGGCAGGCCAATCCGAAACAATGGCAGCCGCGTGCTTACGAGGTGTTGACCACTCTTCAGAATCGCCGTTTCCGCCAGGGAATCCTCTCCAATGCGCAGTTTTACACGCCCATCGAATTGTCAGCGTTGTTACGTCATGAAAGCGCGGGGGCGATCTGCACCTACGAATCCGTGTTTGATCCGCGACTCGTCTTTTTTTCGTTCGAGATGGGCGTGGCAAAGCCGGATCCCGCCGCGTTCCGTCCCGCCGTCGAAGCGCTGACCCGGGAGAATCTCGTGCCAGATAGCTGCGTTTTTATTGGGGATTCCCTCGTCAACGACATCGCGCCGGCGGAACATTTGGGATTCAGAACGGTGCTTTACGCCCCCGTGCGCGCTACTGAATCCCCAGTCAAACCCGATCTGGTCATCCACAATCTTTCGCAGCTTCTGGAATGGCTGTGATCCTAACGATCCTGCATTATCACTTGCGTCCCGCCGGAATCACGACTGTCATCCACAACACGCAGCAAGCCCTAGAGGCGAAATTTGATGTCAGAATCCTGGCCGATTTTGGCTACAACGAAAAACCCGCTCGCAGCCGCGAGCACTTTATGGATGAGGCCAGAAAGCTGATGAAGCGGCTGCCACGAATGGGCATTTCTGCACACGCACAACATCGGCTTGGGCAAGAACCCGCGTCTGGCCTACGCCGTCAAACTCCTCGCCCGAGAGTCTTCCATTCGCGTCATCAATCAGGTCCACGACTTTCCCGAAGACAATCGACCCGCGCAGTTGCACGCGTTGCGCTACTGCACCGGCCAACGCGATGACCAGTTCTGGCGTGAGATTTGTTATTACGACCGGCCCAACGTGATTTGGGCGACGCTGACGACGCACGACGCTGCCAAACTCGCGGCGTGCGGCGTGCCTGCGCACAAGATTCATGTGCTGCCGAATCCCATCGGTGATGAGTTCTTCTCGCGACCGGCAATCTCTCGAACCGAGACTCTGGAAAAGCTGGTGGCATACGCACAGCTTCATCGCTACCCGTTTGATCCGTGCCGACCGATTCTGCTCTCGCCAATGAAAGTCATGGTGCGGAAGAACAATGAGGAGGCGATCGAGTTGACCAAGCGACTCGGAAAATATCAGCTTGTGATCTCGCTCGACGCATCTTCACCGTCGGATTGCGCCTACAGCGAGCGGCTCAAACGGAAGATTCGACGGGAGCGGTTGCCGGTTGTTATTGGCGCCGGCTGCGCCTTCGGCAATCCTCGGCCACTGTTCGATGTCGCGCGTGCCGGCTTGACCACATCAAAGGTGGAAGGCTTCGGCTACGCCTTCATCGAGGGCTGGCTGCGAAACAAGCTGGTGTTGGGGCGTGACCTTCCGGAAGTCACAACCGATTTCGTTGCCGCCGGCATGGATTTGCGCCATCTGTACCGCGAGTTGGATGATCACGCAGTGCAACGGATTGCCAGACTATGGACTTCTGCACCACGCACGCTAATCGAAAGAAACCGCCGCATTGTGGTGCGGCAGTATTCGCTGGCGGCGTATGCCCGCCGTTACGAGAAGCTGCTGGCCTCCAAGCCATCGTGGCAATGATTCCGGGCCTCCGCCGCGATAGCGAAAAGCCCCTGCGAGATCACCACCCCAGGAAAACGCTTGCCGCAGGCGGAATGCCTCGTTAGCCTTGATTTTGTGAAACCTCTGGATGGCATCCGCGTGCTTGATCTTTCGCGCATTCTGGCAGGCCCTTACTGCTCGATGTTGCTGAGCGATTTCGGCGCGGAAATCATAAAAATCGAAAATCCCGACAAGGGGGACGACACGCGCGCTTACGGTCCACCGTTTGTGGACGGCGAGAGCGTGTATTTCCTGAGTGTCAATCGCGGCAAGAAGTCGCTCGCGCTGAACCTTAAATCAGCCGAAGGTCGCGAGGCGCTGAAGAAACTCATTGGCCGTTCCGATGTGCTCCTGGAGAACTTTCGGCGTGATTTTTTGCAGAGGATCGGCTTTGGCTACGACGAAGTTGCCCGGCTCAACCCGAAAATCATTTACGCTTCGGTGACGGGTTACGGCCACACGGGTCCGTGGGCGGATCGGCCCGGCTACGATCTCGCGGTCCAAGGCCAGGGCGGCATCATGAGCTTGACGGGCGATCCGAACGGTCCCCCGTACAAGACCGGCACTTCGTTCGCCGACATCACGGCGGGGATTTACGCGACCCTCGGTATTTTGCTGGCACTTCATGCGCGCAACCGGACGGGACGGGGCCAAAAAGTGGATGTGTCGCTACTCGATGGACAGGTCTCCTTCCTCACATACCAGGCCGGCATCTATTTCGGCACCGGCCGGTCACCGACCCGGAAAGGCAACCAGCATCCAACCATCGTTCCCTACGAGACGTTCAAAGCCCGTGACCGTTACTTCAATTTGGCAGTCGGCAACGACCGGCTGTGGCAGCAATTCTGTGACCTCATCGCAAAGCCGGATCTCAAGACGCACGAGAAGTTTGCTACCAATCCGCAACGCGTTCAGAATCACGCGGAGTTACTTCCCATTTTGCAGAAGGTGTTCGCCGAAAAACCTGCCGACCACTGGCTGGCGCTCTTCGAAAAGAATGGCATCCCTTGCGGCCCGATTTTTTCCGTCGCCGAGGTTCTGGAACATCCGCAGGTTCAGGCCCGCGAAATGGTCGTCGAGCGCCCACATCCGAAACTTGGCAAGGTGAAGATGACCGGCGTGCCCGTTAAACTTTCGGACACCCCCGGAGAGGCAGGTATCGCACCGCCTCTGCTCGGTCAGCACACGGACGAGGTGCTGGGCGAATTGGGATACAGTGCTGACGACATTGCGGGCCTCAGGAAGGCGGGCGCGATATGATCCAGGGAATCGACCACATCGGCATTGCCGTCAAAAGCATCGACGAAGCGAAAAAGTTCTGGGTCGATACGCTCGGCTTGAAATTGACGCACGTCGAAGAGGTGCCCGAGCAGAAGGTGCGCGTCGCGATGCTGGAAGCGGGCGCGGCCACCATTGAATTGCTCGAACCGACTTCACCTGACAGTCCCGTGGCCAAGTTCATCGAGAAACGGGGTGAGGGCCTGCATCACGTGACACTGCAAACTGATCAGTTGGCCGAGTGTCTGAAAGCGCTTAGGGCAGCGGGCGTGAGTTTGATCGACGAAAAGCCGCGCGTTGGCGCCGGCGGCTCCCGCATTGCTTTCCTGCACCCGAAATCCGCCCACGGCGTCTTGATTGAATTGTGCGAGTAACTACGCCATCGCTGAACGCCGCCTGAGGTCACGTGGCCTGCAAGATTCGGGCGCGGGAACCCGTACTTGATTTCTCTCCGCTCACAGATGTAGTATCAAGCTGCGCGTTGATTCAATAAAAGTAACACAATCATTCCCGGAGGTTCATCATGTCACTCCTGATCAAGAACGGCAACGTCATCACCGCCAGCGAGAACTACGTCGCTGATATTTTCTGCGAGGGCGAACAAGTCACCCGCATCGGCACCGGCCTTGAGGCGCCGCCGAATGCCACCGTCATCAATGCCACCGGCAAATACGTGTTCCCCGGGTTCATCGATCCGCATGTGCATATTTACCTGCCATTCATGGGTACGTTCTCCAAGGACACACACGAGACGGGCAGTAAAGCGGCACTCGTGGGCGGGACCACGACAATCATCGAAATGGTCTGTCAGGCGAAGGCGGAACAACCGCTCAAGGACGGCTTTGAACTCTGGCTTGGTAAAGCGCAGGGCCACAGCGCCTGTGATTTCACGTTCCATCAGACGGTCTCCCGGCTGGACAAAGAAGCCGAAGGACAGATCGCCGAAATCGTCAAGGCCGGCATTGCCAGCTTCAAGATTTTTCTCGCGTACAAAGGCGCGTTCAGTCTCACCGACGAAGAGCTGTATCACACCATGCGGTTGGCCAAAAAACTCGGTGTCATCGTCACCGCACATTGCGAAAACGCAGACCTCGTATTGGAATTACAGAAGAAACTGCTGAGCGAAGGTAAAACCGGTCCCGAATGGCATTACTGGAGCCGGCCGCCACGCGTCGAGGCCGAGGGCGTGCATCATCTGGCAACATTCGCCGAGATGCACGGCACGCACATTTACACGGTCCACACCAGTTGTGAAGAATCGCTTACCGAAGCCATGGCGGCGAAGGCACGCGGCGTGAAGATTTGGGTCGAGACGCTCATCCAATATCTCGTGCTCGACAAGAGCTACGCCGAATTGCCGAATTTCGAGGGTGCGAAGTTTGTCATGTCGCCGCCGTTACGCGACAAGAAGAACCAGGAAATCTATTGGAACGCGCTGCGGCAGCGCTTCGTCAGCACGGTTGCGACCGACCACGCCCCGTTCGATTACAAGACGCAAAAGCCGATGGGTAAAGACGATTTCACCAAGATTCCCAACGGCATTCCGTCGCTCGAAGACCGGGTGAATCTCCTCTACACGCACGGCGTCTGTGAGGGTCGGCTCGACCTGAATCAGTTCGTGGACTGCGGCAGCACGCAGGCGGCGAAGCTGTTCGGTTTATTCCCGCGCAAAGGCACGATTGCCATCGGCAGCGACGCTGACCTCGTCGTCTATGATCCCAAGTACAAGGGCAAGATTTCTGCCAAGACGCAGATGATCAACGTGGACTACAGCGCGTTCGAAGGCTGGGAGATCAAAGGACGCCCGAGCGTCGTTACTGTCCGCGGCGAAGTCGCTGTGAAAGACGGTAAGTTTGTTGGCCAACCCGGTCGCGGCAAACTTCTGAAACGCGAGCCTACGCATTTCTAGGCGGTGGCTGCGGTTCGTCTGGCTGGCATGCAGCACTGTTGGCAGTGTCGCGTGTGGACGTTGCGGGTTTCCTGTAGCGCAAGCATTGCGAGTAATAACTCGTTGTACCCGTTCCGTTCTGGAGCGGAACGCGTCGGCACCCTGGCGGAACGATCACACGGGTTGTGTACGCGTTGGTCCCTGTGACTCACTTCATCATTTCTGCGAGCGCGGGCTGCATGGCATCGGCCCAGATTTGATATCCCTTTGCGTTGGGGTGCAGCAAATCGGGCATAATGCTTCCGGGGAGCGTGCCATCCGCCTCAAGGAACTCCGGCCCAATATCCAGGAACTTCATCATTTTGCCGTCATCCAGCTTGGCCAGCGCCGTGTTGATCACCGCGACCTGGGCGCGTTGCGGGTCGTCGACAACTCCGCGCGGAAAAATCCCGAGGAGTAGAATCTTTGTCTCGGGCAGTCGAGCACGCAAACCTTTGACGACGGCAGTGACCCCTTCAATGACCTCAGGAATGCTGTTGCGGGGTTTGCCGTTCCGCTCCTTACCGGTATTGTTGGTGCCGATCATCAGCACGACAACCTTGGGCTTGAGACCGTCCAGTTCGCCATGCTGCAGGCGCCAAAGCACGTGCTGCGTGCGGTCACCGCCGATACCGAAGTTGGCGGCATGCAGTGGCGCATAACACTTGTTCCAAACATTCGAGCCTCGGGTGCGCCAGCCATCGGTAATCGAATCGCCCAGAAACAGAAGATTGATGCCACCCGCTTTGGTAAGCACCAGAAATCCTTCGTGACGCTTCAGCCATTTCGCATCGCGCGGCACAGGAATGATCGCCGTGTTGCCGGCAAGGACTTCCGACGGCTTAGGGGGAAGGTCGGCAGGACTTTGAGCAGTTGCCACCGTGAAGGCTGAGATCGTGGAGAAAAGGAGAATGGAAGAGAGCAAACGTAAAGCTTTCATGCGGTCATCCTAACATTTTGGGGGAAAAGAGACGACCAGGTTTCACGATTGCGGCTCGCGCCTTTATTTCAGAAGCAACCGGAGTAATTGAATGGCAACGCTCACCGCCGCGTCAGGACCGTTCTCAGAACCCGGGAAGAGCCACAAATTGCCGGTCCGCCCGACTGGCGGAAGACAGTCTTGCATCAGATCCAGATCGCCTTCTCGTTCCAGCTTCATGGCACGTTCGCTGTGATAATTGCTCTTGGCCAACGCCAGGAGCATATTCTGCAATTCGTTGGCGTCGAGCCACACCAGTGCACACGAATCGCAGCGGTCGATCTGAATCGCGCCGAGGCTCATGTAACCATATTTCTCCATCACTTTGCCGCAATCCGGGCAATGCAGGGCGGTCTCATTTTGCCAACCTTCAAGGGCATGAAACTGCATCTCCTCAGCCTGTTTCTCTGAAACAGAATGCCAGCTCGATTCCAGGATTCGCACCAAATCCGGGTGCGCCAATAGCAGGCCACGACCCGCCTGACAGAGCCGAACCTGAATCGTGTCAACCTGCGCGGTCTCGAGCGTCTTTTGGCACCGAGGACAACAGGCGCTCACACTTTTCTCCCGAATTTCTTCTCCAGTTCCGCGTACGAAATCTGGATCATCGTCGGGCGTCCGTGCGGACAGGTGTAAGGCAGGTCGCATTGGTGGAGCTGCTGGAGCAGCGCGCGCAGTTCCTCGCCGCGCAGGGGATCGTGCGCCTTGACCGCGTGACGGCAGACCGTTGTGGCGATCTTATCCTCACCGAGTCGACGCGCGTGAATTTGCTCACCGGTTTGCCGTAACTCATCGACGATGTCACGAAATGTTTGCGCGAGATTGGCCGTCGGAAAATACGGGGGCAAAGCATCAATAAGAAACGTTCGTTCGCCGAACTCGTTCACGCCGATGCCAAGCTTCTGGAGCACTTTCTCATTTGCCTGCAGGAACGCGGCGTCACGCGCATCGAGTTCGAGCGTCAAAGGGAGCAACAGCTTCTGCGAGGGTGCCGAATCGGTTTCGAGTTCCTTGAGCATCTTTTCGAACAGGACGCGTTCGTGGGCAGCATGTTGATCCATCAAGACCAAGCCTTCCGGAGATTCCAGCAGCACGTAGAGTTGCCCGATTACACCGACCACGCGCCAACCACCCTCAGCGGCGGGGACTTCGGCCGGAGTTTCAACCGGCGGCTCGAAATCCGACTGGATATAGTTTCGGCTGCCTCCAGCCAATTCCTCCGGTGCGGCTACTTCGCCAGGGACCGCTGCAGTTGCTGCTGGTCCGCTGGAAACAGCGGACCCTACAACTGCTCCGCCGGGGACGGCAGATACTACATCGATTCGCACTGGTCGCACTTCGCCTTTCGGTTCGAGCGCGGTGCGCACGGCGTCGATCACGGCCTGTCGCACGGCGAATTCGTCGCGGAAACGCACTTCACGTTTGGCAGGATGAATGTTTACGTCCACCAATTCCGGATCGATATCGATAAACAGGAATGTGACCGGGAATTTTCCTTTCATCAGTGCGGTGTGATACCCCTCAAGCAGAGCGTAGTTGATGCCCTTACTTTCGACCGGACGGCGGTTGACGAACAAATGCTGTTGGCTGCGATCGGACCGGCTCACACCCGGTCTGCCGATGAAGCCAGAAACCTGAATGGCAGATGCGACTTTCGGCGACGTGCTGGTCGCCCCGACTCTCGCCTCGAGGCTCCCACAAGACAAGCCTACCGGCACCAATTGTTCCACCAGTTGTGCACCGTTGAGTTCGCGCAGTCGATCGGGCAATTCTTTCGTCGGCGCGAGATTGAAGGTTTCGCGGCCATCAATGACGAGCTTGAACGCCACGTTGGGATGTGCCAGCGCGCACAAGGTCACGATGTGCTCGATGTGCGCGGTTTCCGTGGGCAACGAGCGCAGAAACTTACGGCGGGCCGGCAGGTTGAAGAACAAATTGCGTACTTCGACGACGGTACCCTCCGCCGCGCCGACGTCGATCACCGAAAGAATCTTACCGCCTGCAATTTCGATTTGTGTGCCGTTGAGCGTCCCGCGTTCCCGGCTGCTGAGCGTGAACCGGGACACCGCGGCGACGCTGGGAATGGCTTCGCCGCGAAAACCGAGCGAGGTGATGCTGTGCAGGTCCTCCGCTTTGGAAATCTTGCTGGTCGCGTGCCGTTCCAGCGCCAACAGCGCGTCGTCGCGTCCCATGCCGCACCCGTCATCAGAGACGTTGATGAGGGAGCGTCCTCCATTCTTGATCGTGACACTGATACGCCCTGCGCCTGCGTCCAGCGAGTTTTCAACCAGTTCTTTAACCACCGATGCCGGACGCTCGACGACCTCGCCGGCCGCGATTTGGTTGGCCACCTGTTCGGGTAGTAGTCGAATCCGGTTCACGGCGTGCAGTGTAGCGCCGCAGGATTTTCTTTTCCAAGGCTAAACCAAACCGTGACGCAGCATCGCTTGACCCTCGTTCTGGCGGAGGGTAAGATTGCTGCGCCGATTCGGGATGGTGGCTGTAGCTCAGCCTGGTTAGAGCCCCAGATTGTGGATCTGGTTGTCGCGGGTTCGAATCCCGTCAGCCACCCCATCCTTCACTCGAACTTGGGCTTCTTGATACAAACCATTAAAAGCACAATCACTTGCAACGGTTCTAACACCCTCTTTATCTTTAAAAGTAAATCCCCTTGGACTCAAAACCGCGAGCAGACGTTTCTTCGGTTCAACTGATAACTGAGAATAGAACGACTTCGCGTCACTCGTTCAGTGACGCTTTTGCAGCCACAGACTGGTTGCGAAGTCTTGCATGGCGAACCACCTTTTCCATCCTAATCGCGGTGCAGTTTGGACCACGGTGCAGCAAAGGCAGCGACACCGGTTAGGAAAAGGCTGAGAACCGAAACAACGATTCCAAGTCTGAGGACCGGCGGCGAGAAATGGACGACGATTCGACCGCTACCCGGTTCAGGAATGACCAGACCCTGAAATGCGCCGAAGACCTCCACAATCTTCAGGCGTCCATCGTTCGCCACCCACCCGGGATAAAATGACTGAGAGACGAAGATGATGCCCGGCTGACTAACCTTGTATTTGAGGGAATAGGTTTCGGGACGCGCGGTCTTGAACTGAACTACATCCGCCGCAATGGGCCTTTGCCGGAACTGTGCCTGCTGGCGCAGCGTCTCAGTGCCCACCGGTTTTACGACAGCGATTTCGTTGTTCCAATCAATCGTGCACCGTTCCAGTTCGCCGAGAAGGGTCGTGCGGGAATCCGATTGATGAATCCGGGAGAAAAACTTCGCGCGGGGGAGAGAGTTGGTGATGATGTCGACCCACGAATTACCTTGGGAGTCGAATTCAGTGGCCAGCGCAACGTTTTGGATGCCCAGTTTGGCTGCGCGGTTGGTGATGTTTTGGAATCTGGCAACGGAGTCCAGATAAAAACTCGTGTAGCCTTCCGGAACTTCCAAAAAATCGTGGAAATAAGCGAGGTTTCGCGGGCAGGTCAGTTCTTCTCGGACTTTGTCTCGAATGATTTGCGCGAAACGAAAGGGGTGGTACTGCCGGTGATAATCTTGAATGAAAGAGAGCAGTTCACTGCTTTGCGGATAAAACACATCGGGATTCTCTGCGCCGCATTGAAAATCCGCATATGAATGGTAAAAATCGACGAACAAAACCAACGGGATAGCCCAGAGACAAAACGTTTGGCCCCAGCTTCTTCGCACGTGCGTAGTCCCGTGGACGGCCAACGCGCAGAGTGCGCCTGCGGCGAGCGCGAACAACGATTCGTGCAGCGCCCAGCTCAATTTATCGGCATCACTGAGGCCAACTCCAAAGTGTTTCCCCCAGGAGAATAATACGAGACAAAGGCAGGCACACACTGCTGCCGGTAACCACGCCGGCCAGAATCGGGAGACTGCAGCAGGATACTTCAAAAACTCAATGGCTTGCGCGCAGAGGACCGCGGCCGCAAAGGTGGCAACACAAGACATCTTCGCCGGTCCACGGAACAGGGAGGCGCCGGGGAGGCTGTAATACAGGGCTTGGAACAAGCCGCCATATCGTCCCAACATAAACCAGACGCTGGCGAGCCATACGACGAGAAAAAATCCGACGGCGGCTTTCTTTTCGAGACATCTCCAATTAAAGAGCAGCAGAAAAATTGAGATCCAAAACAGTTGACCGGCGTAAGCGCCGAATTCCCAATACTGCCAATAGCCGGTCTGGGCTCGATAGGTCCCGGTTTGCATGACCGTCGGGCTGCGACGATCGTAGCCCCAGAAGGCACGCGGCGAGCCACCATCCAGGGACTCTCCGAAAAATCTCGGCACCAAGAGGGTTAAGAGCTGATCGCGGGGCAACGATGTGTCCGCAACTGTGACAAATGGCTGTCGTGAACGGCCTGTGTGCGACCAGTTTTGTATGGCCGGCAACACCATCACGGCGCCCAAACCAACAACCAGCAGGAACGTTGCAATCAGTCGCGGAATTTCCACTGTGGCAACCTGCCATATCGTTGCCCGCCAGTTCGCAGCAACTTTCCGCCGCGAGCACCAACTGCGGTACAACCAATAAGCGGCAACCAGGTACCAGCAATAAACGGTGGTTTGCTGATGACCTGCCAATAGCGACATCAGCGCGGCGCCGACGAAGCCCAGCCATGCCCAGCGCCCCCCACGCTCGGTCAATCTGTGCACACACATTAATTGCAGCGGAAGCCACACGTACACCTGAATCATCACGAAGTTAACAACCCTCAAGGAAGGGAAGCCGGAAAGACTGAAAACGAGCGCACCAGTCAATCCGGCAATGGGGCTGAGCTTGAGCTGTTTCAGAAACAAGTACATCAGGACGCCGCCCAAAGCGTAATGCAGGATAATGTATCTCTGATAAACCAAGAACGGCAAACGCCCATTGTGCACGAACGGAACCAAGAGCCATTGGAGCGGATAGAACACCGACATCTGTGGATCAGAATAAAAGGGCATCCCGTCGTGTACCCCTGGAAACCACAACGGAAACCGGCCGGCATGGATCGCCCGGGCGAAGTAGTTGATCCCGGGATAAAACTCCGTCAGTGTGTCCTCCCATATGAAGTGTGTCCCCATGAGGAAATCCCGATAGAAGAATGCCACGAACCCCATCAAAACGGCGATGGCGATAACGTCAGGAATGGCTGGCGCAGGTTTTTCTTTCCCCAATAGCAGAGCCTTGCGCATGCTTTAAAGCGGTTAGCCGCCCGAGAGGTCAGCGCTCGATCGATTCGGGGTGCTGGTTTCGGTTCGCCCTATCTGCATGCCCATCAATGCGCGCGCCGGTTGGAACGCGAGTAAGATCACGACTATCATGCTGAAGAGCGTAATTGCGATTCCCCATTTGAGCACCTGCGGCGAGAAACGCAAATGGATTTGGCCGGTTCCCGCTTGGGGAATGACAATGCCTTGGAATGCGCCAAAAGTCTCGATCAGTTGGTGGTGAGGACTTACCCCCCAACCCGGGTAAAATGTTTGCGAAATGAAGATGACCCCGGGCCGACTCACATTGTAGGTAATCAGATTGCTCTCGGGCGTGAGGCTCTCAAATTGGATCGAATCGTTGGTGCTCGCTTGTTGGCCATGCTCGTCCTCGTTCCCAACATCGAAACCGGGCATCTCGCAAACGGCTACTTCGTTTCGCCAGTCAAATTCGTCTTGAGCCAGCGCGTGTCGCAATTCATCTGGTGAATCGAAGTAACGGACTCGCGAAAAGAACCTGGCACGCGGGAATGAATTGGTCCGCGTGCCCAGCCAGTCCCTGCCCTGGGCATCTCGTTCCATGGTCACGCGGATATTTTGGATGGCAATCTTGGCTTCCTCATTGGTAATCCCTTGAAACTGGGCGACCGAATCCACGTAAAAACCGGTATAGCCTTCGGGAACTTCCAAGAAGTCATGGAAATACGGAAGATTTCGAAACGTTGCGATTTCCTCCCCAATTTTGCCGCGGATGATTTGTCCGAAGCGAAAGGGGCCGCGTTTTTCGCGATACTCCTTCAAGAGTACCAGCAGGCGGTTGCTCTTTGGATAATACTCGTCCGGACTCACGCGGCCAGAATGGAAACTCCCATACGCGTGCTGGAAATCGACGAACGAAATCACGATCGCGGCACCCAGGCAAGTGACCTGCATCCGGCTCCGCTCGATCCAGGCTGTGCCGGTCATCGTCAGGGCGCAAATGATAATCACGCCCAACGCATACAGGGTTTCGTGCCGCGCCCAAAGGAGCCTCTTGGTGTCATGCAATCCTACAGCCAGATGTTCCCCGCCGACGAACAACGCCAAGACCAGGCACCCATACGCTGCTGCCGGCAGAAACAGAGGCCAGGTTCGTAACCGCGTCCCGCGTCGTTGTAAGAGCAAATTGATCGCGTAAGCAGTCAACATCCCCGCAGCCAGTGCAGCCACAGAAGTCATTCTCGCCGCCCCGCGAAACAGGGCTGCGCCGGGCACGAGATAATAGGCGAGATTGAACAAACCGCCGTATCTTCCAAGCGCGAACCACATGGCGCCAAACCAGGCAACCGTGAAAAACCCGACGGTCCCTTTGTCCGTGACTCGCTTCCAATTAAATAGGATGAGGAGCAATGCCAACCAGAAGATTTGTCCGACATAGGCCCCGAACTCCCAGTACTGCCAGTAACCCGGCCCGGCATTTACCGGGTGGAGACGCCGGACATTGGGGCTCTGGGGATCGAATCCCCAAAAGGTCACGGGCGGTGTTACGTCAGCCGTAGTTGTAGTGCCGAAGAAGTTGGGCACAAAGAGAGTGAGCAATTCATGGTACGGCAATGACGGGTCAGCGATTTCCTGGAAGGGCAGCTTCGGACGCCCGGAAAGCCACCAGTTTTGTATCGTGGGGAGTACCATGATCGCCGCGATACCGAAAACCAATGCGTACGCGGCGAGCTGTCGTGGAAGCTCGACATGGGCCAACCGGCACAGAGCCACTTTCCATGACCGATCGTCCTTGTGGTGATGCCGCAGGGAGAGATACAGCCAATACGCGATGACCAGATACCACCCATAAAGCGTCGTTTGCGGAAATCCTGCAACGAGCGACATCAGCATGGCACTTAACAACCCCAGCCACGCCCACCGGCTGCCGGAACTTGTGAGACGATGGACAAGAAGAAGTTGCAGCGGGAGCCAGGCGTACACCTGAATTTTCACGAAACTCACGACCATTAGCGACGCGAAACCTGAAAAGCAGAAGACAAGCGCGCCGCCCAGGGCCGCCATCGGATCGAGCTTGAGCTGCTTGAGAAACGCATACATACACAGGCCCGCAAATAGGTAGTGCAAAACGATGTATCTCTGGTAGACCAGGAACGGCAACCGTCCATTCTGCACGAAGGGAATCAACAGCCATTGCGGCGGATAGTAGACGGCCATTTCCGGGTCCGAATAGAATGGCATCCCATCATGAACCCCCGGAATCCAGAGGGGAAACCGGCTCGCCTTGATCGATTTGGCGAAGTAGTTTACGCCCGGGTAAAACTCCGTCATGGTGTCATCCCAAATGAAACCGCGGCCCGTGAGAAAATCCCAATAGAAGAACGTCAGGAATAATGCCAGGACCGCTACCGCCAGGACATCAGGAGCGATTCGTCTGAGACGCTGTTGATCGAATGTCGGAGTCTCTTCCATCGACAAGGCTTGCGAACGATTTCAAACGCGTGCGACACGCCAGAGCAGCCACAGACCCAGCAATTCGAAAAGCAAATCTGGTGACCAGAGAATCGCTTCCGGGTACAGGTAGGGACGACTCTTGAGCGTAGCGGCCACAACGGTAACAAAATAAAACAAGAGCGCCAACCCGAGGCTAATCGCGATGCCGACGGAAGTTTCGCGCCGGCTCGTCTTCAGACCGAGAGGGATGCCAATCAGGGTGAACGCCAGACAAGCGACAGCTCCGGCCACCCGTTGGTGAGCTTCCATCAAGGCGGCTGCCGGATAAATGCCCCGTTCGCGCAAGCCGCGAATCTCTTCGCACAATTCGGAAAATAGCAGATCGCCGAGTTGGCGCGAGGCGTGCGCCTGTCGCAAGGCGCTGCTCAGGTCCAACTCGATCGGATACCGCCGGGCGGTGGTGCCCGGCCTGATCTTGCTAATATTGGTCGGGTCTTTGGGATCGCGGAGGTCGCTGCGCACGTTGTACAGATCGAGCAACAATTTGTGCTCGGCCGGCCGGGTGGTCACGATCCCCTTTTCCGCCCGCAGACTCTGCTCGACGTTGTTGTGTTCATCGAGCTTGTACAGCATGACGTCTTCAATCACGTTTCCCTTTTTTCGGCCCACGTAAATCACATAACCGGGAAAATCTTTGATGTAGGTTCCTTCTTTGATCAATGACATGGGCCGCTCGGAGCCGAGCCGCACGAACATGGTCTTGAATTGAAAACGGGACCAAGGGGCGACCGTGGCATTGATGAACAGACACACGAGGCTTACGATTGTGGCCAGGAGAATGATGGGGGCGACGATTTGTCCGAGGCTTACGCCACTGGCGCGCAGCGCCGTAATCTCGTTGTCGGCGCTCATTCGTCCGAATACCAGCAACGCGGTCGCCAGCATCGCCATCGGCAGTGAAAAGCTCAGCACGTTGGGCAACACCAGCAGGATAAACATGCCCACCACATCCAGGCCCACATCGCCGTTCACCAGCAGATCACTGAGTTGTCTCAAGATTCGCGCCAGCAAGAGCACGAAGGTGAACACGCCGATCGTAAAAAACAACGTGATGACCGCCTGGCGTGTGATATACTTCGGTAGAATTCTCATTCGCTGTGTGTACGACTAGCAACTTTTCCGTTCCAACGCCACGCAAAAGCTCTCTCAATCGTTTGGCCGAGGCGCTGGCCGAATGCTGCCGCACACAGTTGCTGCGCGAAAAATGGCTGTTGGTTCCCTCCTACCGCGTGGGGCAGCAATGGTTGGATGTGGTGGCTCGCGCTGGCCAGCCCGTGGTCAACGTCCACCTGAGAACTCTAGTGGCTCTTGCTCTGGAATTGGCCGGGCCCTCACTCGCCCGAGACGGACTGCGTCCGCTCTCGCCACTCGCTCGCTTCGTCACGATAGGACGGGTGTTGCAGCAACATCGCGAATTTGACTACCTCGGCTCTCCTCCGGTCGGTCTTTCTCGGATTCAACAACTCGCCGCTACGCTGAGCGACTTACGATTGGCCGGATTGGGCCCGGACGATCTGGAACGAGTTCCATACGAAGCCGCTCAGAAGGGGCGCGACCTCATCGGCTTGCTCCGCGCTTATCTGGATCGATTGCGTCAGGATAAAATCGCGGATGAAGCCGACGTGTTGCGTCGGGCGTTGGCGGCAAACCTCAAACAAGACGTTCTTGTGCTCGTGCCCGACGACCTCGAACTCCCCGCGCTCGGAAAAAAGCTGATCGGCGGAATTCCTGATTCGCAACGAATCGAGCTACCCGTTGATCCTCCGTCCAGCCGAAGCGTCGACGACGTGTTTCGCGCCCTGGGCGAAACCAATGAAGTGCGGGGAGTATTGCGGCGTTGTCTGGCCAATGGCTGGCCACTCGATCAGGTCGAAATGGTCTCCACGGATTCCGATCTTTACGGCGGACTCAGTTATGAAGTCGCGGCGGCTTTGCATCGTGAAGACTCTGTCACATTCGCCGACGGCATTCCCGTCCGCTACTCAAGGCCGGGGCGTGCGCTAACCGCGTGGCTGGCCTGGCGTCGCGCCGACTTCCCGCAGTCGTCGCTGGTAGCGATGGTCCGTGATGGACTCATCACAATCACCGAAGAAGTTTCGATTGCCCGTCTGGCTGGTGTCCTGCGGATCGTGCCGGTCGGCTTCGGACGCGAGCGCTACATGGCAAAGCTGGACGAATTTATCACCGGACTCACGCGCCAGTTTGCCGACGCGGATGAAGAACGCCGCCCTCATCTGGCACGTCGTCTCGAAATCGCGCGGTTGCTCCGTCCGATGATTGACGGTTTATTGCAGACCGCCAGCGGCCCATTGCTTTCGGATGCAGCCGTGTTTCTGCGGAACCATGCGCGCTGCGCTACCGAACTGGACAACAATGCTCGACAAGTGCTTCTCGAACGGATTGACGAAATGAGCCTGCTGCTGGCTCAGAACGAGACCGCTCCCGTTGACGAGTCGGAATGGTTGGAAATGCTCGCGCGGGAAACACACGTTCTCGGTTCGGGTCCGCGTCCCGGTTGTCTCCACGTTGCGAGTATTTGGTCTGGCGGTCATTCGGGCCGGCCCCACACGTTTATTCTGGGCCTGGACAGAGGACGATTTCCGCCAGCGGGCGGGCAGGATCCGGTGTTATTGGACGAAGAACGACGATCGCTCTCGAATCATCTTCCGACTTCCCGCCAACAACGGGACCGAGTGCTGCAGCGATGGTCGGAGTTGCTCGCGCGTTTGCGCGGCCGCGCCACACTGAGTTATTCCTGTCGCAATCTGGCGGACGACTCCGAAATGTTCCCCAGCAGCGCCGTCCTTCAGCAACTCCACAATCCCAAAGAATTGCCGAATGCCATGGCACTCGCGCCGTCGCATGCCGAGGAAAGTTTGGATGGAACCGAATGGTGGCTGTGGCGCTTATGCGTGGACCGACCCGTACGTGCGCCGCTGGCGCTACTGGGCGAATGCTTCCCGCGCTTGGGACGTGGGCTGCAGGCTGCGCGGCAGCGTGCCAGCGAAGCATTCACAGCCTACGATGGCTTCGTACCCGAAGCCGGGCCGAACCTCGATCCGGCTGGATTCCCCGACCGTCTGTTCTCGCCCAGTCGGCTGGAAACACTCGGCGCGTGTCCGCTGCGGTACTTCTATCAGTATGCGTTGGGATTGGAAGTGCCGGACGAATTGGAGATGGATCCGCATCGCTGGCTACCTCCCGCCGAATCCGGGCAATTGCTGCACGAAGTGTTTTGCCGGTTCCTGCGCGACGGTGGAAAGCTGACGGACATTTTGCAGGAGCGGATCGAGCATTTTCGGAAAAAGTTTCCTCCGCCGAATGCCGGCGTATTTCGTCGCGAGTGCCGGGAGTTGGAACGCGCCGGGCGTATCTTTTTGGCGGAAGAGGAAGAATTACATTCGCACTGCCGGCCGCTGGACTTCGAGAGAGAGATTAGTGACGTGCCGCTGCGCTTGCCGGACGGCACAGCCATTCACGTTCGGGGACGTATCGATCGCGTGGACGAAATGGATGGCGAACTCGCGCTGTGGGACTACAAAACCGGCAGTACGTTTCGTTTTCGCGATACGCGCAAAGATCCGTTCGCGCAAGGCCGCGTGCTGCAGCACGCGCTGTATCTGGCGCTGGCCGAAGCTTATTATGGTCGGTCCGTCGCGCAGTTTGGTTATTTCTTTCCAACGGAAAAAGGGCGCGGCGAACGGTTGGTCTTCACGCCCGCTCAACTCGCGGACGCGCCCGGCCTTCTCGCGCGGCTGCGGCAACTGATCGCGCGCGGCGCCTTCCCGGCCACCAACACGGTCGCCGACTGCGCGTTTTGCGATTACCAGGCGGTTTGCGGCGACGTCGAAAACACAATTGCCCACAGCAGCCAGAAACTGGCGTCAGCCACCAATGACGTTTTGCAGCCGTTCCGGCAATTGCGTCTCCCATGAAAGCACCGGATCAAAAGCAACGCGCATTGATTGAAACCCGGCTCGATGCCACGGTGCTGGTCGAGGCGGCCGCTGGCACAGGCAAGACCACCGCCATGGTTCACCGCATGCTCGCGCTGGTAAAAGCCGGTCGCTGCCGAGTCGAGGAGATGGCTGCGGTGACGTTCACGCGTAAAGCGGCCGCGGAACTGCAAGAGAGATTTCAAGCTGAACTGGCGAAGGTAGACGGACGGGACGCCGAGCCATGCTTTATCGGCACGGTCCATTCCTTTTGCGCGCGACTGCTGCGAGAGCGTCCCGTGGAAGCGGGCGTTGATCCATCGTTCGAGGAATTGGATGAGGAGCGGGACGCGCGTCTGCGGGAACGGGCCTGGGAAACCTTCGGCAACGAACTTTTTGCTAGCGACGATCCCGTGCTCGATGAACTGGAACGACTCGGCTTGACGCTGCCGGAACTTCGCGAGGCATTCCTGCAGTTTGCGGATTACCCGGATGTGGATGAATGGCCTGCGCCCGCGGTGTCGGCGCCGCCGTTGAAGCCGGCGGTGGAAGCGTTGCGCGACTACGCCGAGCACATGAAAGCCGTTTTGCCGGCGGAGCACGGTACGGATGAATTGTGCAGCCTGTTCCGCCGCGTCTTGCGGATGGTGCGGTCCCGCGACCTGAGTCGGCATTCTGACGTGGCAGAAATCTTCGAGCCCATCAAGCCGGAGCGAAAATGCACCCACAAGAATTGGCCGGGCGGCAAGGAACAGGCATTGCGTGAACACGAACGCTGGGACCGGTTCGCCATGGAAGTGGCCAAACCGTTTCTGGACGCCTGGCGGACACATCGGTATCCGACCGTGCTGAAAGTACTCCAGCGGGCGCGAGATGTTTACGACCGGCAACGACAGGCAGCGCATGGGTTGAACTTTCAAGATTTGCTGATGCGTGCTGCCGCCTTGTTGCGCGACCATCCTGAAATCCGCCGCTATTTCCGCCGGCGGTTTACCCACGTGCTGGTGGACGAATTCCAGGACACGGATCCGGTTCAGGCCGAAGTGCTGTTGTTACTCACGGCAGATAATCCAGACGAACGGGACTGGCGCAAATGCCGGCCGATGCCCGGCTCGCTGTTCATTGTGGGGGATCCGAAACAGTCCATTTACCGCTTTCGTCGCGCCGACATTGTGACTTACAACACTGTTAAGAACATCATTGCCAGCACGGGTGGCTTGTGTGTCACGCTGGCGGCCAATTTCCGTTGCGCCGAGCCTTTGGTGGATTGGGTGAACGCGACCTTCAGGACGGGGAGGTTTTTCCCTGAAACCGCGGATGATTTTTCTCCCCAATATGTGCCTCTGTTGGTGGGTCGTGAGGACGTTTCCAAAGCGCCCGGCGTTTTCAGGATGATCAGCACCGTGGCCAAAACCAAGCAAGATGACGTGGCCGCATACGAAGCCGATTTCCTGGCGCGTCATATCCGTGCCGCAATCGACAAAGGCGAGAGACGGCCGGGGGATTTTCTCGTTATCACCAGAACGAAAAAGCGCCTCAATGTGTATGCCACCGCGTTGCAGCGTCTCGGTATTCCGTACGAGGTGACGGGTGGAGGTTCTCTGAATGAGGTGCCGGAACTCGGTTTGTTGTACACCGCATTGCAGGCGGCGCTTGAGCCCGACAATCCCGTGGCACTGGTGACAGCGTTGCGTGGTGAATTATTCGGATTGAGCGATCAGCAGTTATACGCTTACCGGAACGCAGGGGGACGATTCGATTTCCGTCATCCTGTTGGCGATGGTTTTTTTCAAGATGCGTTCGCCGCTCTTTCGCGGTATGCCGACTGGCTCATCAATCTGGCGCCGATTGTGGCGATCGACCGTATTGCCAGCGATCTTGGTCTGGTTCCACGGGCCGCTGCTGCAGTTGGAGGCGACGTCCAGGCCGGCAGTCTTGGCAAAGCCATCGAATTGCTCCGCAGCGCCCAAGCCGACGCGCCGACCGCTACGGAATTGGTGTCGCAGTTGGGCCGGTTGCTCGATCAGGCCGAGCAATATGATGGTGTCCGCGCCACTTCGCCGGCGGAGTCTGTTGTGCGGTTGATGAACTTGCATAAAGTCAAGGGTCTTCAAGCGCCGGTCGTGTTTCTGGCCGATCCGTCCGGCGCCTCGGAACACGCAGTGAAACTTCACGTGGACCGGAGCCGAAGCCGCGTCACCGGCTACGTGGCGTTGTATGGCGAAACGAATGCATGGAGACAGGCTCCTCTACTGGCGCATCCACCAGATTGGGAATCGTTGGTCGCGCGGGAAGAGCAGTTTCAGGCTGCCGAGAATCACCGCCTGCTCTACGTCGCCGCCACACGCGCTCGGGATCAATTGGTTGTTTCGCTGCGCCGCCAGCGCGTGGAAGTCAATCCATGGCAGCCGTTGGAAATCAAACTGGACTCCGCCCCCCAACTGCCGGATCTTGGACCCCAGCCGGCACCGCCGGTCGAAAGCGTGAGCGTGGCAACTAATGACGTTATCAAGGAAATGGATCAGATTCGCGGTCGCTGGGAAACAACGCTGGCCTCGACGTATCTCTCCCACGCCGCGAAGCAGGTCAGTTTTCCGGGTACGCCAGTGGCCCCGCGCGATGAAACGAGAGGAGTGCGCTGGGGCGGCGTGATCCATTCCTTGTTGCAGGCCGCGATGAGCGCGCCGCAGACCCACTGGCCGGCGCTGGCTCCCGCCTTGCTGGAAGCTGCGGATTTGGACGGCTCGCTTGTCCAAGAAGCTGTGGAAACTGCTCGCAAGGTCATGAAGTCATCGGTCTGGCAACGGGCGATGCACAGCCAGCAGCGCTTTAGCGAATTACCATTTGTCGCACTCGGCGCCAACGACGGAGCCTTGGTGCGTGGCGTAATCGATCTCGCGTTTGAAGAGGCGGAGGGATGGGTCTTGGTGGACTACAAGACGGATCGGGCCTCGGAGCGGGAGTTGGATAAACTTGTGGAGAAGTATCATCTGCAGTTGGACGCGTATCGCGCCGCCTGGACACAAATCATGCGGCAGCCGGTGAAAGAAATGGGTTTATATTTCACGCACCCGGACCGGTATTTGACGGTGGCACTATGATCAAAGTGGATTTGCACATGCATTCCGGCGAGGATCCGGAAGACGGCTTGCGTTATCCGGCGACCGCGCTGGTGGACAAGGCTGTCGAGCTTGGATTTGGCGCCATTGCGATCACGTTGCATAGTAAGGTGCTCGAAGATGAGCGGGTCTTCGACTACGCCCGTAAGAAAAGGCTGCTGCTGATTCGCGCGGCGGAATGGAATCTGGAGCGCGTAGATGTGTTGCTCTACAACATCACGCAAGCCGAGGCCGAGAAGATCCACACCTTCGCGGATTTGCGGGCCTTCAAAAAAGATCGGGGGGACGACCTGCTGATCGTGGCTCCGCATCCTTATTATCCGATTGGCCACAGCCTGAAAGGCAAATTGGAGCGTCACATTGATTTGTTCGATGCGATTGAGTACTCCCAAGTTCACCTGCCTTGGTTGAATCCCAGCAAGCGGGCTGAGGTCATTGCGCGGAAATATCACAAGCCAGTTATCGCCAATTCGGACACGCATAGTCTCTGGATGTTTGGCCGACACTATACGGACGTGGATGCCGAGCCAACGATGCCTTCGATCTTTCTCGCGATCCGAGAGAATCGCGTCGAGTGGCATAGTCCGCACATTTCCGTCTGGGAATGTCTGCGGATGTTCGTGTTCGATCCCTTGCTCGTGCGCAGATGCGGCAAGACTGTCAACAGCTTCGATTGAAGCATCCGGTTCGCTCATGCAATGCCGAACCCATCCCCTGCGGTCTTGAGGTAAACTGATCGCCGCGGCGTTTTTGTAGTGTCCCAAAAAAATCCGAGATCTCATTGCTTTTTTTTGGACATTGTCCCACTGCTGGAGATATTGTTAAGAATCGTTCTGAAGCAGGCTGATCGGGGCCGGCGAGCGCAGTCGGAACGAAGGCGGAGACAATCCGCCTCTCTGCCGGGTTGATCTGGTTGAGGAGAGACGTAAAACCTAAGTCTTTCAGGCGATTCAAGCATGATGCATACACGGCCAATAATCGAATGGAAATGGCGGAAGGGCGCACGCTGCGCTTTTCTGGTGTTCGTGGTCGCCTGGCTATGCGCACCGCTCGAAATCAGAGCCTGGGCTGCCGATACAAATAATGGGCAGCAATCGGCAATTACCTCAACGGCGGCGTCAGGCCCCGCCCAGACGGCGCCCAAAGAGGCGCCCGCCTGGCAGAAACGACTGCAAGATTTCCGAGCGATGCTAACCCCGGTTCTCGGCCCGTGGATCAAGACACGACTATTCCTGGGGATCAGTTGGCTGCAAATCCTGCTGTCCGCGGGCGCGCTGGTGCTCGCAGCGATTGTCGACCTGATCTTGCGTTTCCTGCTACGTCGTCAGATTCGACGGGAGACCGCCCGGCCAAGTACTGAGAGAAAACGTTTCTCTTGGATCAAGCCCGCGCTGGAGGCCACCGTCGCGCCGCTGGTTTTATTCGTTTGGATTTGGGGACTCTACGCGGCCTTCTCAATTCTCTTCGCCCATCTGGAAGGCGAGCAGACCACGTTTGTTTTGAATGGTCTGGCCTGGCTCAACGAGGCCGGAGAAATCGTAGTGCTTTTCTGGTTCCTGTTTCGCATGGCCAATGTTGCGGACGAGGAATGGAAGAAGTGGGCCGCGTCCACCACGAGCAAGTGGGACGACATCATCGCGGCGGTGGCCGGACGCGCCGTACGCCTGATTTTGCCGTTGGTGGCCGCCATTTTGATTCTTCCGACTTTGCACATTTCGGCCGCGTCCCACGAGGTGTTTAAGGAAGGCATGAGCCTGCTGCTGATTTTCGCGGTGGGCTTCATCCTCTACGAAATGGTCAACGCAGTCGAGCAAGCCGTCCTCAATCAGTACCGGATCGACGTAAAAGATAACCTCGAAGCGCGCAAGGTATACACCCAGGTGAAAGTTCTGAAGAAAGTGGCGATCGTGGTCATCGCCATCTTCACCGTGGCCTCAATGCTGATGGTGTTCGACTCCGTCCGGCAATTGGGCACGAGCATTCTGGCGTCGGCTGGCATCGCCGGCATCATTTTGGGATTTGCCGCGCAACGCAGTCTCTCCACCTTGTTGGCGGGACTGCAGATCGCGATTACGCAACCGATCCGCCTCGACGACGTGGTGATCGTGGAAAACGAATGGGGACGCATCGAGGAGATTACACTTACCTACGTCGTCGTACGCATTTGGGATTTGCGGCGACTGATCGTGCCCATCAATTACTTCATCGAAAAGCCGTTTCAGAATTGGACTCGCGTCAGCGCGGATTTGTTGGGCAGTGTAATGTTATACGTGGATTACACCGTGCCACTGAAGGCGTTGCGCGATGAATTGGATCGGCTCCTGGAAAACTCCAAACGCTGGGATCGCAAAGTGAAGGTCATCCAGGTCACCGACGCCAAGCTGAACGGAATGGAAGTACGCGTGTTGGTAAGCGCACCCGACGCGTCCACGGCGTGGGATCTGCGGTGCGAATTGCGCGAGAAACTGATCGATTTCGTGCAACGCAATTATCCGCAGAGCCTGCCGCGGATGCGTGCAGAAATTCTCGATCTGAGGCTGGCAAAAGCTGGAGCGGCGTAACCTTCGGCTTCCGGTGGCTGGCCGTGGCCGAAAGAACGGTGCTGTGTTGGTTCCGTGGGAAACCGTAAAGGCGTTGGAAAAGATCGTGGGAAAACCGATACACGACAATTGTCGAGGGCGTCTCGCCGGCTGCCGACGGCGGACAGCTTCCGCTGAGACGGTCGCGCACAGCACGTTGCCGGCTGCCGAGGGGCGCGCTTTGTCGTTTGGCGGGACGGGGATCGATGCGACTCTCTGTCTATGGAAACATCTGATCAGGGGAGGAGTAAAAAGTCATGACGGCGCCCCGTCAACTTCGTAACGGTTTGACACCCGATCCGCACTGGTACAAGAGCGGGGTGATCTACGAACTGCACGTCCGTGCCTTTTACGACTGCGATGGTAATGGCATTGGCGATTTCCGCGGGCTGACCGAGAAGCTGGACTACCTCAAGGAACTCGGGGTGACCGCGCTTTGGCTCCTGCCGTTTTATCCATCGCCTCTCAAGGACGACGGTTACGACATCGCGGATTATTGTGCCGTGCATCCGATGTACGGCACGTTGGCAGATTTCAAAATGTTTCTGCGTGAAGCGCATCGCCGCGGATTGCGGGTCATCACAGAATTGGTATTGAATCACACTTCGGACCAACACGCCTGGTTTCAGCGGGCCCGTCGCGCCAAGCCCGGCAGCCGCCAACGTGACTTCTATGTCTGGAGCGACACGACGGGCAGGTACAAAGACGCTCGCATCATCTTCAAAGACGTCGAGTACTCGAATTGGACTTGGGACGCTGTCGCCAACGCCTACTACTGGCATCGTTTCTTTTCGCACCAGCCCGATCTCAATTATGAAAATCCCGAAGTTCACAAAGAAATGCTGAAGGTTGTGGATTTCTGGTTCGATCTGGGTGTGGACGGGCTGCGCCTGGATGCTGTCCCGTATCTTTACGAAAAGGAGGGGACCAGTTGCGAAAACCTGCCGGAAACGCATGCGTTCTTGAAGAAACTCCGTGCCCACGTGGACGGGAAGTATCGTGACAGGATGTTGCTCGCCGAGGCCAATCAATGGCCCGAAGATGCGGTAGCTTATTTCGGTCAAGCGCCGGGCGACGAATGTCACATGGCGTATCATTTCCCACTGATGCCCCGATTATTCATGGGTTTGCGGATGGAAGACCGCACGCCGATTGTGGACATTCTCGAACAAACACCCGCGATTCCCGAAGCCTGCCAGTGGGTGTTATTCCTGCGCAATCACGACGAACTAACCCTCGAGATGGTGACCGACGAAGAGCGCGATTACATGTACCGCATGTACGCCAAAACACATCAGGCGCGGCTTAATTTGGGCATCCGTCGTCGCCTGGCTCCGTTGTTGGGAAACGACCGCAAGCGCATCGAATTGCTCAATGCGCTTCTGTTTTCTCTGCCCGGCACGCCATCCTTGTACTACGGGGATGAGATCGGCATGGGTGAAAACATCTTCCTCGGCGACCGCAATGGCGTGCGCACGCCCATGCAATGGAGTTCCGATAAGAACGCCGGTTTCTCGCGTGCCAACCCACAGGGTCTGTATCTGCCGATCATTTACGACCCCGAATATCATTACGAAGCGATCAATGTGGACGCACAAGCGAAAAACCCGCATTCGCTGCTGTGGTGGATGCGGCGGCTGCTCGCTCTGCGCAAACGCTGGCGCGCGCTGGGCGAAGGTCGGTGTGAATTTCTGCGTCCCGAGAACCGCAAAATCCTCAGCTATATTTTGCGTCACGAAGACGAGACCATTCTGGTCGTGGCCAATCTCTCGCGATTCGTGCAACCGGTGGAGTTGGAATTATCGGCTTTCAAAGGCATGGTACCGACGGAGTTGTTTGGTCGGACCAGGTTTCCAGTGATCGCCGACCGCCCGTATTTCCTCACGCTTAGTCCGCACGCGTTTTATTGGTTTTCGCTGGAATCGCGACCTGTAGCGATCGTCCAGGCGTCGGTTCCTGCCGGCCACCAAGATGAACCGCGCGTCCTCGAGGTGGCAGACGAATGGGCGCTGGTGCTCGCCGAAAAGGAACGGGCGCAGCTCGAAGCCTTGTTGTCGGCGTGGCTGCCCGCACGACCTTGGTTTATCGCCAAGGGAAAAACCATCAAAGCGGTTACCATTGGAGAGTCCATTCCCGTACCGTGCGGCGCCGACACAGTTTTACTGGTGCTGGCGCAGGTCGAATACGTGGAAGGCGATACCGATCTTTACTCATTGCCGTTGGCCTTTGCCCGGGGCGACGAGGCCGCCCTGCTTCGCCAGGACACTCCTTGGTTCATCATTTGCGGCCTGAGAATATTGGCGACGGGAGAGAGCGGCGTCCTTTATGACGCGGTGGGCAGCAAGACTTTTGCGCGGACATTGCTGGAATTGATCTCTGGCCGCCGGCGCATCAAAACCGACCGGGTGGAAGTGCAGGCGCTGCGCACGCGAAATTTCCGCCGCCTACTGAACGACAACCCAGTGCCGGAGCCAATTGTTGGGAAGTTGGAGCGAAGCAATTCCTCCATTATTTTCGGCGATCGTTTCATCTTGAAATTGTTTCGCCGTCTCGACACGGGCACAAATCCGGACCTGGAACTCACCTGGTTTCTTACGGAACAGAAATTTCCGCACGCCCAGCAATTGGCCGGTGCCCTGGAGTTGTGCGGTCTCGCGGACGAACGGATCAGTCTGGCGATTCTCAATGGATTCATTTCCAATGCGCGCGGCGCTTGGGAATACACCCTCGACGGGCTCGGCCGGTATTACGACCGCGTCCTCACCTTTGTGGCGGAAGGCCGTGAGGTGCCGGCAGGTCAAACGCCGCTGGCGAGATTATTGCACGAAGAGCCGCCGGCGAAAATTGCCCAGGCGGTAGGGACCTATCTGGAATCAGCCCGCTTGTTGGGTGAGCGGACGGCCGGGATGCATCTGGCGTTGGCTGCGGGTACGGCCTATCGGGATCTGGCACCCGAACCGTTCACGCCGCATTACGTGCGTGGTCTGTTTCAATCCATGCGGAACCTCGCGACGCAAAATTTCCGCCTGCTGCGCACCCAACTCAAAACGCTGCCACCCAATGTCATCCCGCTGGCTCAGCGCGCACTGGAGCGGGAACAGGAGATCATCAGTTGCTACCGCCTGCTTTACACGCGCCGCATTACCGCGCGTCGCATCCGTTGTCACGGCGATTTTCACCTCGGGCAGATCCTCTATACCGGGAAAGATTTTGTCATGATCGATTTCGAGGGTGAGCCGCTCACGCCGCTCAGCGAGCGCCGCATCAAGCGTTCGGCGCTGCGCGACGTGTCCAGCATGGTGCGGTCGTTCCATTACGCGGCATGGACGGGTCTGTACGAGCATGTCCAGCGCGGTGGTGGCGACCCCCAGAGTTTGTCCAAATTTGAGCCCTGGGCGAACCTGTGGTATCAGGTGGTCAGCTCGGTTTATCTGCGAGCCTATTTGAAAGCGATGGGGCACTCGGAAGTCCTCCCTGATTCGGACGAGGAATTGCTGGCGATGTTGCCGGCCTACCTGCTGAACAAAGCGGTTTACGAAGTCGGCTACGAACTGAATAATCGGCCGGCGTGGTTGCACATCCCGCTATTGGGCATACTGCATTTGCTCGGGACGGAAGTGAAATGATCACAGTGATTCACAAACCAGCTTGGTTCAGTTCTGACGACCTGCACTGGTTTAACGAAGGGACGCATTCGCGGATTTATGAGAAATTCGGCGCGCAGCTTACCAGCCAGAATGGAAGTACGGGCGTCCACTTTGCCGTCTGGGCCCCGAATGCGGAGCGCGTGTCGGTCATCGGCAACTTCAACAGTTGGAGCAAATCGAAGAACCTATTGCAGGCCATCGGCGCCTCTGGCGTGTGGGCGGGGTTCGTCCCCGAAATCGCGCGCGGGACGACTTACAAATATCACATCGTGTCCCGTTACGATGGCTACGAAGTGGACAAGGCGGACCCCGTGGGATTTCGGCAGGAGACAGCCCCCAAAACGGCTTCATTGGTTTGGGATCTGGAGTATGCCTGGCAAGATCGAAATTGGATGAAGGTCCGCGGACAGCGTCAGAACCTGAGCCAACCCACCTCCATTTACGAAGTGCATCTGGGCTCTTGGATGCGCTTGCCGGAGGAAGGCAACCGCTGGCTCACGTATCGCGAATCGGCACCTCGGCTCGCCGAATACGTCCAACGGCTGGGGTTCACGCATGTCGAGTTCTTACCCGTCATGAAACACCCATTCTACGGTTCCTGGGGTTATCAAACCACGTGCTACTATGCGCCCACCGGCCGCTATGGAACGCCGCAGGATTTGATGTATCTGATTGACTACCTTCACCAGCACGAAATCGGCGTGATTCTGGATTGGGTACCGTCGCATTTTCCTGCCGACGAATATGGCCTGGCCTATTTCGATGGAACTCATCTGTATGAACACGGCGACCCGCGCCAGGGAGTCCAACCAGATTGGCATAGTTACATTTTCAATTACGGACGCCACGAGGTGCACAGCTTTCTGCTGAGCAACGCGTTGTTCTGGCTGGATAAATATCACGCCGATGGGTTGCGGGTAGACGCCGTGGCTTCCATGCTTTATCTGGACTATTCGCGCAAGCCCGGGGAATGGATCCCAAACCGCTTTGGTGGACGAGAAAATCTGGAGGCGATTGATTTCTTGCGACGGCTGAACGAGACCATTTATCGCGAGTATCCGGACGTGCAGACCTGTGCTGAAGAATCCACAGCTTGGCCTATGGTTTCGCGTCCGCTCTATGTGGGCGGATTGGGCTTCGGGTATAAATGGGACATGGGGTTTATGCACGACACCCTCAGCTACTTCAGCAAGGAGCCGGTGCACCGCAAGTACCATCACAGCCAGATCACCTTCCGCGCCATGTACGCCTTCTCGGAGAATTTTATCCTGCCCTTTTCTCACGACGAAGTCGTCTATGGCAAGGGCTCTCTGCTTGCCAAGATGCCCGGGGACGACTGGCAGAGATTTGCCAACCTGCGCCTGCTATTCGCCTACCTGTTTCTTCAGCCCGGCAAGAAGCTGCTGTTCATGGGCGATGAATTTGGCCAACGAAACGAATGGAATCACGAGACCAGTCTCGACTGGCGTTTGCTGCAATTTCCGCCGCATGCCGGCGTGCAACGATTGGTGAGCGATCTCAATCGCTTGTATCGGGGGCAACCCGCTCTGCATGAATGCGACACGTCCCCGGATGGCTTTGCGTGGGTGGACTGCAACGATTCGGAACAGAGCACTCTCAGTTGGCTGCGACGCGGGACGCAGCCCGACGATACGGTGGTGAGTGTTTTCAATTTCACGCCGGTGGTGCGTCACAATTTTCGCGTCGGCCTCCCGCAGGGCGGTTTTTGGAGTGAATTGCTAAATACCGACGCTGCCGATTATGGGGGGAGCGGTCAGGGAAATCTCGGCGGACTCGAAGCCGCGCCGTTTTCGTGGCATGGGCAACCGAATACGTTCAGCATCACCCTGCCGCCCTTGGGTGCAGTCTGTTTCAAACGAGCCCAGTCATGAGAGCATCCCGGGGAAGACCTCATCGAATTCGGAACCATCGTTTCCCATGTCACAAGGCCTGCAATGGGAAGGCCGGGAGTAGGGTTCCATGAGACGCATTTTGCCGGGCGAACCATATCCCCTGGGTGCGACTTGGGACGGCAGAGGGGTGAACTTTGCGATTTTCTCCGAGCGCGCCGAGCGGGTCGAACTCTGCCTCTTCGACTCACCCGCCTCGAGAAAGGAGTCGGTGCGGATTTCGCTTCCGGAAAGGACGGATCTCGTTTGGCATGGATACCTGCCGGGTATGCGCCCCGGCCAACTGTATGGCTACCGGGTCTGGGGCCCTTACGATCCGAAAAACGGACAACGCTTCAATCCCCACAAGGTGCTCTTTGATCCTTACGCCAAAGCCGTCGGACGCCCACTGCGCTGGGGCGATGAGTTGTTCGGGTACCGGATTGGGGATCACCACGAAGATCTCTCGTTTGATAAACGCGACGATGCAGCATCGGCCCCGTTGGGAACCGTTGTCGATCCTGATTTCGATTGGGAGAATGACCGGCCACTGCGCCACCGCTGGCGCGATACCGTGATTTACGAGACGCACGTGAAAGGCTTTACCCGTCGGCATCCGAAAGTGCCCGAAGCGCTGCGCGGGACGTATGCCGGGTTGGTTTCGAAACCGGCGATCGAGCATTTGAAAAACCTCGGCATCACGGCGGTGGAAATCATGCCGGTCCATCATTTCGTTGACGACCGGCATCTGCTGGAGCGCAAGCTCTCAAATTACTGGGGCTACAACACGCTCGGATTCTTTGCCTTGGAGCCTCGATATGCCTCTTCTCGAACTTCTCACGGCACGGTCCGAGAATTCAAAACGATGGTCAAAACCCTTCATCAGGCCGACCTCGAAGTCATTCTTGATGTGGCTTATAACCATACCGCCGAAGGCAATCACTTTGGCCCGACCCTTTCGTTTCGAGGTATCGACAATACCGCCTACTATCGACTCGTATCCGGCGACCGACGCTACTACATGGATTTCACCGGCTGCGGCAACACGCTGAACATGACACATCCACGCGTACTGCAGATCATCATGGATAGCCTACGGTATTGGGTGGTGGAAATGCACGTGGACGGCTTCCGATTCGATTTGGCGGCGGCGCTGGCGCGAGAGTTTTACGAAGTGGATCGTTTGGGAGCCTTCTTTGACATTATCCACCAAGATCCTGTTTTGTCGCAGGTGAAACTCATTGCCGAACCGTGGGACCTCGGCAAAGGCGGCTATCAGGTCGGCAATTTCCCGGTCGGCTGGACCGAGTGGAACGGCAAGTATCGCGATGCCATCCGCCGCTTTTGGAAGGGGGACAGCGGCGCCATGTCGGAGTTGGCCACTCGTCTTTGCGGCAGCAGCGATTTGTACGAACAGAGTGGGCGCCGTCCATCGGCGAGTATCAATTTCGTCACGAGCCACGACGGGTTCACACTCGAGGACCTCGTCAGCTACGATCACAAGCACAACGAAGCCAACGGCGAACAGAATCGTGATGGGACTGACCACAATCTTTCCTGGAACCACGGCGTGGAAGGGCTCACCGACAAGACGGCCATCCTCGATCTCCGCGAGCGCCAAAAGAGGAATTTTCTGGCCACGCTTCTTTTCTCGCAGGGTGTTCCGATGCTGAGCGGAGGTGACGAGATGGGACGCACCCAACGCGGGAACAACAACGCCTTTTGTCAGGACAATGAACTGACCTGGTACGACTGGGATCTGGACGATCGCCAGCGAGCGTTGCTGGATTTCACTCGCCGAATCATCCAATTCCGAAAACAACATGCGAACTTGCGCCGACGCAAGTTCTTTCAGGGTCGCTCCATTCGTGGCTCCAGAGCCAAAGACGTCGTCTGGCTGCGGGCAGACGGCACGGAGATGACCGACAAAGAGTGGGCGGCCCGGTGGATGCGTGCCCTTGGGATGCGTCTCGATGGCGACGCTCTGGAAGTCGTGGATGCGCGCGGTCAGCGGATTACGGACAACACATTGTTGCTATTGCTGAATGCCCATCACAAAGCGGTCTCTTTCACATTGCCGAAATTTGTACTGCACGCGCGCTGGTCCATGATTTTTGATACGAACCGGCCCAATTTGAAGGAAGGGGAGCAAATCGCGGCCGGGCGAACGTCGATTATTCTCGCCGCGCGTTCCCTGATGCTATTGCGTCATGTCGACTGAAGCCTCAAACTCCGGTTCGGTGGACTCGTTCGCGCGTGTTCCGCGTGCCACGTACCGGCTGCAATTCAATCACGAATTTACGTTACGCCAGGCGATCGAATTGGTTCCGTATCTGAATGACTTGGGCATCAGCCACCTTTATGCCTCGCCTCTGCTCAAGGCTTGTCCCGAGAGCATGCACGGCTATGACGTTTGCGATTACTCCCAGCTCAACCCAGAACTGGGAACAGAGGTGGAGTTGGAGGAGTTGGTGGCGCATTTGCGAAAGCACGACATGGGCTTGGTGCTCGACATCGTGCCGAATCACATGGGCATCAGCAGCCGCGAGAACCGGTGGTGGTGGGACGTGCTCAAGAACGGACGCGCCAGCCGCTTTGCGGATTTCTTTGATATCGACTGGGAGTCGCCGGACCCGCGACTGCGCGGCAAAGTGCTCGTGCCGGTGCTCGGCGATTTCTACGGTCGCATCCTGCAGCGCGGCGAATTGAAGCTGGCCTACGAGCAGGGGGAAATCGTGCTCTGCTATTACGATCATCGTTTCCCCATTTCATCCGAGACGTTGACCGTCGCGCCCGCTTCCCTTGCAGAATCGCTGGCAAAACTGAATGGGGACCTCACCGCGCTGGATGAGTTGATTCAAAAGCAGCATTACCGGCTTGCGGGCTGGCGGCATGGCAACGCGGAGTTGAACTACCGCCGCTTCTTCGATATCTCCACACTGGCCGGCATCCGCGTGGAAGACCCGCGTGTATTCGGGGCTGTCCACGCCCTCGGGCTCCGTTGGTATGCCAATGGATGGATTGACGGGTTTCGTGTGGATCATCCCGATGGCTTGCACGATCCGACGGAGTACTTCGAACGCCTGCGCGTTGCCGCGCCGTGCGCTTGGATCGTGGCGGAGAAAATACTCCAACCCGGCGAGGTGATGCCGGAGGATTGGCCGGTCGCCGGCACCACCGGTTACGAATTTATGCGCCGCGTCACGGGCTTGTTCATTGATCCCGAAAGCGAAAAACCGTTGACCGATGTCTATGTCGAGTTCACCGGCGAGCCAACGGACTATGGTTTCGTGGTGCGCGAAAAGCAGAAGCTGGTCCTGCGTGGCCTGCTCGAGGCCGAGGTCAACTGGTTGACCCGGTTGCTCGTGCGCATTGCGGGTCGGTACTGGCGTTATCGCGATCTCGCCGAGACGGATCTTCGGGAGACCCTGATTGAAGTGACGGCGCGGCTGCCGGTCTACTGCACGTATGTACAGGCACACCTCGGTCGCGTGCCAGACGCGGACGCAGCGGTGATTTCCGAGACGATCTCCTGGGCGCGACAACGCAGGTCGAATCTGCCGCCGGAAGGATTCGATTTCATTGAAGACCTGCTGCTGCTCCGCCTCAGCGGCGAAGTCGAGCACGAATTCGTGATGCGGTTTCAGCAACTCACCGGCCCGACGATGGCCAAGGGCGCCGAGGACACGGCGTGTTACTGTTTCAACCGGTTGATTGCCCTGAACATCGTGAGTGGTGACCCCGGCCGCTTTGGTCTGACGCCGCAGTCTTTTCACGAACGCTGCGCGCGCGCCCGGCGGCGCTGGCCTCATTCGATGCTTACCACTTCGACCCATGACACCAAACGCAGCGGAGATGTGCGGATGCGGATCTGTCTGCTTTCGGAAATCCCGCAGGAATGGCGCACCGCGGTCGTTCGCTGGTCCACGATGAATGAGAAACATCGCCGCGGCGAGTGGCCGGACCGTAATATTGAATATTTCTACTATCAAACCCTCGTTGGCGCGTGGCCTCTGCCGTTGGAACGGGCCCTCTTGGTCATGGAAAAGGCCGCACGCGAAGCCAAGCAGTATACTTCCTGGACCCGACCAAATTCGGGATACGATTCCGCCCTGCGCGAGTTTGTGAAGGGCACGCTCGGTGACCAACAATTCATTGCCGACCTGGAGCGCTTTATGGCGAAGTTGGTCGAACCCGGCCAGGTGAACTCGCTGGCGGAACTCCTTTTGAAGCTTACCACACCCGGTGTTCCCGATATTTATCAAGGCGATGAACTTTGGGACTTCAGCTTGGTTGACCCGGACAACCGACGTTCCATCGACTTTGCAATGCGTCGCCGGCTATTGGCCGAGTTGTCCGGATTATCCGTTGACCAGGTCTGGCGTCGGCGAAACGAGGGGCTGCCCAAAATTTGGCTGCTGCAAAAGACGCTCCATTTCCGACGCGATCACCCCGAACTACTCGGCGGCGAAAGCAGTTATGAGCCGTGCTCCGCCACCGGCGCCAAAGCTGAACACGTTGTGGCCTTCATTCGTAGCGCGCGCGTCGCTACAATTGTGCCGCGTCTCGTCGTACGCCTGAAGGGCGAATGGAACGATACCAGGCTGAGCTTGCCGGCCGGTAACTGGACCAACGAACTCACCGGTGAAGCGGTCGCCGGCGGCGTCTGTCACCTGGCCGATTTGTTGAAACATTTCCCGGTGGCATTACTTTCTAGGAAAGAACGGGATTGATGCACACGTTCCGCGTTTGGGCTCCCCTTCCCAAAAGAGTGGAGCTTCTCGTTCAGGGCCGACGCTCACCAATGCAGCGGGGCCAGGATGGGTGGTGGACGGCAACTAACCAATCTGCAGCGCCGGGCAGCGACTACGGTTTTTTCGTCGATAACGAGGGTCCATTCCCGGATCCGCGCTCCGCTTGGCAACCCTCCGGAGTGCATGCCTTGTCGCGGTTGGTCGATCATTCGGCTTTTCAGTGGACCGATGGGGGCTGGCAGGCGCCGCCACTCTCAAAAGGGATGGTTTACGAACTACACGTCGGGACCTTTACGCCCCAGGGAACATTCGCCGCCGCCATCGGGAAACTGAATCATCTGGTATCTCTCGGAGTGACTCATGTCCAATTGATGCCCGTGGTCGAATTCCCGGGGGCTTACGGTTGGGGATATGATGGCGTCGATGTATTTGCTCCTCGACACGTCTATGGCGGGCCGAGTGGACTCAAGCAGTTTGTGGACGCCTGCCATGCGGACGGTCTGGCTGTGCTCTTGGACGTTGTCTACAACCACTTGGGACCTTCTGGGAATTATCTCGCGAAGTATGCACCCTATTTCACACGGCGCTACCACACGCCGTGGGGCGACGCTGTGAATTTTGACGGGCCAGATAGCGACGAAGTGCGCCGCTTCTTTTGTGACAACACGCTGATGTGGCTCCGCGATTATCATTTCGATGGCGTGCGCTTGGACGCCGTGCATGCCATCAAGGACGCGTCCGCTTTCCCCTTTTTGGAGCAACTTGGACGGGAAGTAAAAGATCTGGAATCCTCGCTGGGACGGCCATTGGTCGTCATTCCGGAAAGCGACTTGAACGATCCCCGGCTTCTCTGGCCTTACGAGCACGGCGGTTTCAACCTCGATGCGCAATGGAGTGACGACTTTCATCACGCGCTGCACACGGTTCTGACGGGCGAGCGAACCGGTTACTACGAAGATTTCGGCACGTTGGCGGATGTGGCCAAGGCGCTGGAGAAGGCCTATGTTTATGCTGGGGGCTATTCCGTTCATCGTCGCCGCAGCCACGGTCGACCACCGATCGGCTTGGGCGGTAATCGCTTCTTGGGATATCTACAGAACCACGACCAGGTCGGTAATCGAGCCCGGGGGGAGCGCATCAGCCAACTCGTCAGCGTCGACCGCTTGAAGATCGGCGCGGCTTTGGTGATGACTTCACCATTCGTGCCGATGCTGTTCCAAGGGGAAGAATGGGGCGCTTCGACACCATTCCTCTATTTTACGGATCATCAGGAACCAGAACTCGCGAAAGCCGTGTGCGAAGGGCGACGCCGGGAATTCGCCGCTTTCGGCTGGAAACCAGAGGAGATTCCCGATCCGCAGGCGCCCGAAACATTTCAGCGGTCAAAGCTGAACTGGTCGGAACTTACGCGCGAGCCACACGCCGAGATTCTCGACTGGCATCGGCGTCTGATCCAGTTGCGTCGCTCCGAGCCTTCTTTGACGGACGGTCGGTTGGATCGTGTCCGTGTCCATTTCAACGAGCAGGATCGTTGGCTGGTGGTTGAACGCGGCCCGATCAGTGTGGTCTGTAACCTTGCGGACCGATCTCAGCGAATTCCGATACGCACGGGAACACATGAGGTACTGATGGCTTCGGCCGCAGGAAATGTAGTGGCCGGCGCGAGCGCAAATTTGCCGCCGGATGCAGTTGTGATTTTGAAATCATCTGAATCTCGGTCCGGTCTCTGCTGAATCCACTTGTCAGAGGTGAGGCCAAAACGTATGAGTCGAATATGCACGTTTTGAAAACGGCCCTACTCTAAGGCTTATGAGGACACGTCTAATTTGTGCATGGTTTTGTTTGTCAGCGGCAAGCGTCTTCGCGGAGCCGTTCTACGATTTAAGTTTTGACGCCGCGTCGAAAAAGGCGGCGCACACGGGCAAGATCGTTTTGGTGGATTTCTACGCGACCTGGTGTGGTCCATGCCGACTCTTGGATAAACGGACCTGGACCGATGCCGCTGTGATCAAGATGCTCGAACAAGAAACCGTTGCGTTACGCATCGACGCGGAAAAGCAAACGGACCTTGCTACACGCTACCACATCGACGCCTATCCCAGTGTGCTCCTCATTAAACCCAATGGAACAGAACTGGGGCGGTTGGTCGGTTACCGCGATCCCGAAACTTTTCTGGCCGATTTCAACGCTGCGCTTAAGGGAACCTTCCCTCCGGTCCATGTCGCACCTCTGGGAACCAACGATCCGATGGTTCGAATGGGGCAGGGCCACATGCTGGCCCAAAAGGGAAAGGATGCCGAAGCGTTGCAGGAGTATTTGTGGTGTTTTGATCACGGCAACGAAGTCAGTTCGTCTTTTGACTTGGTGCGCACCAGCATTCTGTTGGGTTACATCAAGGACTTGGGGCTTCGTTATCCTGCCGCGAAGAAGGCGATGGAAAGCGAGCGTGACGAGCGACAGGCCAAACTGCTGTCCGGCTCCGCCGATCAACATACCGTCTATGAAATCATACAACTCAATAGCGCGCTGGATCAAAGGGAGAAGAACTTGGCGGTGTTCGATCAACTTCCATCTGGAAGCGCTGATCGAGAGTATGTTTTGCCTTTGCTCATTGATCAGCTTTTGGGGGCTAAACGCTACGCCGATATTCTGGGCGGCAAGGACGGAAAATCTGCGTTTGCGGAGCTAGTTGACGGATACAATTACATGGTGGACACGCTGAACCCGAAGAATCCGCAGAGGGGCATGTACGAGAAATCCTATCGTAATTACACGGTAATGGCAGGCGCACACTTCTTCGAGGCCCTGGCCGGACTGAAGCGGAACGGCGAAGCCAAGGAGTTGGCGCAACAGATACTGAAGTTCGATTCGTCGAGGGCAACTCGCATCATACTGGCCGAAGCTGCAGAGCGAGCCGACAACGCCGAATTGGCGCAATACGTGAAGCAGCGGGGGATCGTCCGGAACCCGATGAGCGACCACGCCCAATGAGACACAGATCCTCTGCGTTGAAGGTTTGGTCAAACCACCCTAACTTAAAGCATGAACTTCGAATCCATCGAGAACCATGGGATTATTGGCGACCTGCAAACCTCTGCTCTGGTAGGCATCGATGGCTCGGTCGACTTCATGTGTTTCCCGCGGTTTGATTCCCCGACCGTCTTTGCGGCACTTCTGGACAGCAAGAATGGCGGACGGTTCCAAATCGCTCCGACGACTTCGGAAGAGTTTCAGCGCAAGCAGATCTATTTCCCAGACACAAACATGTTGTTGACTCGTTTCCTATCGAATGACGGTGTGGCTGAGATCTCTGACTTCATGCCGCTCGAGCACTTGGGGCACAGCCACGATCTCGTGCGCCGTGTGAAGGTCGTGCGCGGGCAACTCCGGCTGCGAATGGTTTGCGCGCCCCGCTTCGACTATGGCCGTGCCAAGCACAAGGTGGAAAAGCGGAAGGGCGAAGTGTTGTTCATTGCCGAAGGTAAAAAGGGCATAACCTTGCGGCTGCGCGCGAGTGTTCCCGTACGAATCAAGAACGGAGATGCCATCGCAGAATTCACCTTGAAGGCGGAGGAAAACGCCTCGTTTATTTTGGAACAGGTAGCGCCGCGGCAGGAATCTCCATCCACCCAACCTGACTACATCTCGGAATCTTTCAAGCAGACAATGAATTTCTGGCAGATGTGGGCGGGACGGTCCCAGTATCGCGGTCGCTGGCGCGAAATGATCACACGGTCCGCCCTCACCCTGAAGTTGTTAACCTACGCACCGTCTGGCTCCATAGTCGCGGCTCCAACCTTTGGCTTGCCAGAGGAAATTGGCGGCCCGCGCAATTGGGATTACCGGTACACCTGGGTCCGCGACGCATCCTTCACGCTCTATGCCTTGATGCGCCTTGGCTACACGGAGGAAGCGGCGGCCTTCATGCGCTGGATTGAGGAGCGTTGCCAGGAGACGACCGCATCCAATCCGCTGCAGGTGATGTATGGAATTGACGGTCGCCGCGACCTTGCGGAGATCGAGCTGCCACATTTCGAAGGGTACCGCCATTCCAAGCCGGTGCGCATCGGTAACGCGGCGTATCGCCAACTGCAGCTCGATATCTACGGCGAATTGATGGATTCCGTTTACATCTACAACAAATACGGCGAGCCCATCTCCTATGATTTTTGGATGAACCTCACACGACTGATCGACTGGGTGTGCGAGCATTGGCAGGAGCCCGACGATGGAATTTGGGAAGTTCGTGGGGGCCCACGGCTGTTTCTGTATTCACGGGTGTTGTGCTGGGTGGCGATCGACCGCGGAATTCGCCTGGCGCTCAAGCGGTCGTTTCCCGCGCCGCTGGGCCGCTGGCAACGCATTCGTGACGAGATTTATCAGGACGTATATCATAAGTTTTGGAACGCGAGATTGCGCGCTTTCGTGCAATTTAAAGGGGCCAAAACGGTGGATGCGTCGAGTCTGCTCATGCCGATGTTGAAATTCATCAGCCCGATGGACCCGCGTTGGTCCTCCCATCTGGCGACGGTAGAAAACAAGCTGGTGGAAGATTCGTTGGTGTACCGGTACAAAGTGCTCGAAGGAAGCCAGGACGGATTGCCGGGGAGCGAAGGCACTTTCACCATGTGCTCCTTCTGGTATGTCGAATGTCTGGCCCGCGCTGGCGATCTGAAACTGGCCCGGTTCATTCTCGAAAAGGCCTTTGGTTATGCCAACCACGTTGGGCTGTATGCGGAGGAACTGGGACATTGCGGTGAGCAACTGGGCAACTTCCCGCAAGCCTTTACCCATCTGGCGCTCATCAGTGCCTGCTCGTACCTGGACCGGAAACTGGGTCCCGGCGCTTAAATCCCACTCCAGCCTCGCTTATCGTATCGCCGGGTTCTTCTTGAGATGGAAACTGGCCTCAAATGAGTTGAACAGATCCAGATACTGCTCCAGGTAACGTGTGAGCAGAAAATGATTCGCGACGGTTTTGCGGGCGCTACGACCGAAGCGTTCCCGGAGCCGCTTGTCTTTCAGCAACTGGACGACGCGTCGCACCGTCTGTTCTACCGAGGAAACAAGGAAACCGTTGACCCCATCCCGGATCTGATAACGAATGCCACCAACGTTGCCACCGACGACCGGCGTGCCTTTCCACATCGCTTCGGTCACCGTCAGGCCAAATCCTTCGCGGATGGATTTTTGCAGAATCACTGCCGCCCGGCTTTGGATGGTGTTCACCAGCGCCGTATCGTCGCCATTGGGCAAAATGAGGATCCGTTCATCACGGGCATTCAACAGCGATTCGTAGATTTCTGCGCCCTCCGGATCGTCGGAAGCGAAATTGCCGAGCATGACCAGCGCGCAATCCACTTCCTTTCGGATCAGCCGAAAGGCTTCGATGACCCCGCGCGGATCCTTCCAGGGATCGAAACGCGAAACCCGGGCGATGATGGGAAGGTCTGTCGGGATACCGTAGTACGCAAGACGCCCATCCATTTCTCGATCTTGCAGTCGCTGGTTTTTCGTGGTGAACGGATCAATGGCTGGCAGGAAAAACAGTTGCGGCGGTCTCAGTTTCCGCGCGTACTCGGGAATACCAAGGATGACGGCGTCGTGCTGCTCGATGAAGCGCGCCAGGTAGTGGGGATGAGAGAGATCGATGTGGCAACGCCAGATCCACGGCGCCCTTTTTGTATTTTTGTATAATGGCGGATAAGCGGGAGCGGCTGCGGATCGTGAACGACCACCAGATCATGATTGAAATGGTTCCGAATGGAATTCTCGAAGACGACCTTTTCGTAAATCTGGCGAACCCTGCAACACGCGCCAGCCGGCTTCCAGGCCGAGCCCGTTCATCAACAACGTCATCGAGGACAACAGCTCGGCAACACCTCCGCCGTAATAAGTCGAATTGATGTTGGTGAAGCGGAATCCGCGCAAGGCCTCGGCTTTGGAGAGAATTCGATCGACCGCTTTGGCACCGATGAATGGCGCGTAATCCTCAACCTTTGGCAGTTTGTATCGCACGACAGGTCTTCCGTGAACGAGATCGGCATGTTGCCCGGTCACTACGATGGCAACTTAGTCCAACCCCAAGTTAGAAAGCAAGTGGAGTGCCCGGACACAACAGCCTAACGTCTTCGTGGAATGCTATCCTTTCGTGGCTCCAGCGGTGAGACCTTGGATGATTCGTTTCTGGAAGACTACGACCAGCCCAATCAGTGGCAGCGTGCTCACCACGACCGCGGCCGCGATGGCGCCCCAGGGGATTTCATAGATGCTCCCACCGCTCAGACTCGCGACGCCGGCGGTCACCGTTTTGGCCGAGTCGCGGGTCATGAACGTCAGCGCCAGCAGGAATTCATTCCAGCAAAAGATGAAGATCAAAATGGCGGTGGTCGCCAACGCAGGCGCAGACAGTGGCATGATGATTTTCATGAGAATCTGCCAGCGATTGAATCCATCCACTTTGGCGGCTTCCTCGATATCGAGCGAGATGGTACGGAAGAACGCCGTTAGAATCAGCGTCGCGAATGGAAGATTGAAGGTGATGTAGGGAACGATCAGCGCGATGGGATTGTTGGCCATGCCCGTTCGTCGCACCAGTTCGTACAACGGGAAAAAGAAGATGATGGTTGGGAAAAATGAAATGGAGATCAGTCCGACTTGCAGCCCTCTCGCGCCACGCACTTTAAGTCGTGAAAAACTGTAGGCCGCCATCGCGCTGACCAGCACACAGACAACTGTTGACACGCTCGAAATCAAGAAACTGTTCCACAAATAACGCGCGAACGGTTTACGGCTGAATAGCTCTTGATAATGGCCCCAAGTCGGATGCACCGGAGCATAAATGGTGGGGATGTGAGCGATCTCCGCATTGGTCTTCAGCGAGGTGATGATCTGCCAGGCAAACGGTGCAAGACACCACACCACCGCCAGCCAAATCAGAATTTGCTGCAGCGTCTTTTTCACATGGCCTCGGATTTTTCCACGGCGCGCTCCGTCGCCAGAGCGCGTGCACCGCGTGTTCGCGACAGTGGCCAGTAAATCAACAGGCAAATTCCGCTCGTAATCAGGAATGTCACCACGATCATCGCCGCACCGTAGCCGAAATCCAGGTAGCGCAGAAAGGTACGGTAATTGTAAATCGCAACGGTTTCAGTGGCGCCACCCGGGCCGCCACCGGTCATCACGAAGATCAGGTCGAAGATTCCAAAGGACTGGATGGTTCGAAACAACAGGGCCAGCATGATCGACGGCATCAACATCGGCAGCGTGATTAAACGAAAGCTGTTCCAGGCGCGGGCGCCATCGATTTGGACCGCTTCGTACAGATCCTCGGGAATGTTCTGCAGCCCGGCCAGCAGGATAATCATCATGAACGGTGTTGTCTTCCAAACGTCGGCAAAGATCACTGAGAACATGGCGGTGGGACCGCTGCCGAGCCAGGCCACAGGGCGCGAGAGCAAGCCCAAGCGCATCATCAAATCGTTGAAGACACCAGATTGATCGTTGAAGATCCAGGCCCACGCCAAGGCGAGCACCGCCGTCGGTAACGCCCAGGGAATGAGCGTTGCCGTCCGCGCAAAGGAGCGACCGTGAAATTTCTCATTAAGCAGAAGAGCGAACCACAATCCAAGCAGTAGTTCCGTGCTGACGGCAATAAATGTGAAAACAGTTGTTGTCATCATGGTCTGCCAGTAATGCCCGTCCTTCAGCAGACGGACGTAATTGAGCGTACCGCTGAATTGCGGATGCAAGCCGGTGCCGAGATTCTGGGTAAAGAAGCTTAACCAAAGAATTCGCAGAACCGGATACACGGCCACGACCAACACAAATATCGCTGCTGGCCATAGCATGAGATATCCAAACGCTTGGTCTTCCAAACGCATCTTCTTGTTGTGTGCGGGTGTCCTCATCGAAGTTGAGCCATTGGAAACGCGTGGGAATCGCGGCCTTTTGAAGTCCTGGTCCGTCGCAATAGCAATCGTGTCTCGCTGGCTGCTCCGCGCATTGCCTGTTTGGGAGTGAGCCGTCCCGTTAAGGCGGCGCTGACATACCGCTGCAAAATATCGGAAGCTTGCGCGTATTGTGGCACAGGAGGACGAGGAACGGTGGTTTGCAGCACCCGATAAATGGCCTGCTGCACGGGATCGGGACTGTTCTCGTAGAAACTTTTCAGTGCCGGCTGAATGGCGGTGGCTTGGTTGATTCTGCGGATTTGCGGCAAGGCACTGATGAATTCGCAAAACTTCCACGCTGCGTCTTGGTGGTGACTGCTTTTGGCAATGGCAAAGCCGTATCCGCCTAGGGTCGAGGCTGGTCGTCCGTCGTCCGATTTTGGCATTGGCGCCAGGCCCACCTTGCCTTTGATCGGCGATTCTTCCCGCTGCGACAGCGGCCAGACGTATGGCCAATTGCGAAGGAAAATTGCCCGCCCGCTCTGAAATAGTTGACGGCTCTGTTCCTCCGCATACGTCGTCACGCCCGGCGGCGAAATCTTCCACTTCTGCACGCAGTCGGTCAGGAACGTCAGCGCCGCCACGCCCGCAGGCTGATCGAGTCCGACCTGATCCGTGTCCGGGTTGATCCAAAATCCACCGTAACCGATCAGCACTTCCAGAAAATCACACGCCAGCCCCTCGTATTGTTTTCCCTGCCAAACAAAGCCCCAGAGTTGGGGTGGATGCTGCAATTTCTGCGAAATTTGGGCCAAATCATCGAAGGTCGCAGGCGGTCGCTCGCCCGCCTTTGCCAGCAAATCTTTACGGTAAAAAAGCACGGCGCCGTCGATCTGTGTCGGCACACGGTAAATGCGTCCCCGATACTTGCTGCCTTCGATCGAACCGCTGATGAACCGATCCCACTCGGACGGGCTCCAGCGGTCTGTCAAATCTTCCAGCCAACCGGCCGCGGCAAATTTCGGAATCCACACCACATCGGCGTACACCAGATCATAAGCAGACTCGCCACTGAGAAACGAGGTCGTATAAAGATCTTCGCGAGCATCGGTCGCCGTCGGTCCTTCGACGTGGTGGATCTGAATTCCCGGATTCCTTTCGTGGAACTCGGCAAACAATTTCCGCCAAATGCCGGTGGTGTCCGGCTCCATTAAAACATTCAGCACCACCACGCCTTCTGTCGATTCGGCCCTTTTTTCGCAGCCGACCAAAGACGCCGCGAACAGCAGCAACAATCCCATCCAAAACCGAGAATCCCACGTCCTGAATCGCATCACAGTTTCTCCTCGGTCTGCGAATTGAAAAAGTGGAGTCGAGATTCATCGGGCTGCAACGGAATGGCGCCGCTCCAATCGCCATGCGGCTCGACCAGAACCTGCAGCTTCTGGCCCTCAACACGCACATTCAGAACGGTGAAGGCACCAAGCGGTTCAATCACTTCTACCTTGCCCGTCAAAGTCCCCTGGCCGACACGCATGTTTTCCGGACGCACGCCGACCAGCACTTCCTTTTGTCCTTGCAGAGTCTCCAGTCGCGACCGGCTTAGCGGGATTTTCTGGTTGCCTAACTTCAGTCCGTCCTCGGTCACGCGACATTTAAGAATGTTGATGCGCGGACTGCCGACGAAGTTGGCCACGAAGACGTTCGCGGGTTGATGATAAATCTCCTCAGGTGTGCCGAGTTGTTGGACGCGGGCGTTGTAAATCACGGCAATGCGGGAAGACATGGTCATCGCCTCGGTCTGGTCGTGCGTGACATAGATCACCGTCGCGCCGAGGTCCGCGAACAGACGTTTCAATTCCGCGCGCATTCGTTCCCGCAGAATGGCGTCGAGGTTGGAGAGTGGTTCATCGAGGAGAAACGCCTTCGGCTTGCGAATGATGGCGCGTCCGAGCGCCACCCGCTGCCGTTGGCCGCCGCTCAACGCCCGCGGCTTGCGATCCAACAACGCTTCGATGTCGAGCAGCCGTGCGGTCTCTTTGACCCGGTGTTGGATTTCGCTCGCTGAAATTTCCCTGAGCCTGAGATTGACCGCGATGTTTTCGTAGACCGTCATGTGCGGATAAAGCGCATAACTTTGAAACACCATCGCGATGTCGCGGTCGGACGGATGCACATGATTGACCCGGCGCTCGCCGATGAAAATCTCACCGTCGGTCACGGTTTCCAGGCCCGCGATCATGCGCAGAATCGTGGATTTCCCGCATCCCGACGGCCCGAGCAAGGTCAAAAATCCCTTGTCCTCGACTTCAAAACTGACCGACCGAACGGGAGTGACGCCCGGTGCGAAGGTCTTGGTAAGATTATGCACGAACACCCGTGCCATGGCTGTTCTCCCTTGTTAACGCAAGGCGTTTAAGCTCTGTGGGAAGCATTTTCACACAAGCAGGAACAACCCGAAAGACAAAATCCGGTTTAATCAGCCAAGCTGAAAGCTATTGGGCCCGAGAGGAGCTCGTCATCCTTGCGGCGCGGTTCCACCTCACGGTTTTCGGAGGATCAGGAACACATGCATTCGCTCTGCCAGGGGAAGTCACTTCTCGAGTAATGCCGCAAGACTTCGGTACGATTCCCATCTCAACAAGCTCAGGCCGAGGAACTCCGAGCGCGGCTCAGCGTCAGTCGGCCCTGAGCCACGATTTCCCCGCCGACGCGCAAAACGGTTTCGAATTGAGAGAGCGCCCCGAAGTCTTTCGCGAGCATCACTTCAATTTCCAGCGTCTGATCGGGCAATACCGGCTTGATGAATCGGAACTGCGTCACCGCCGCGAGAAAAGCGGCGCCCGGTTGCTGCCAAAGTACACCGGCCGCTTGCGCGGCGCATTCGATCAGCAGCACGCCCGGCATCAGGGGATTGCCGGGAAAATGGTCGGCAAAAAACGGCGCGGCCGGGTCGAGCCATTTGCGTCCGCGTCCACGTTTTCCAGCGTCAAGAACCTCGAACGCATCGATGAACGAAAATCCGGGACCATGTGGGGTCAAGCTCATTCTTGAGGCACCTCGAAAACTTTCTTGTCCAGCGGCTGGTTGCGGCGTACGCGATCAAAATCATAGATGATATAGCTGTTCAGAATCAGCCCGATCCGCATCGATTGGATATCCATCGACGGCCACGTCATCACATTTTCCACCGAGCATAGCGGAAACATTTGGAGGCGGTGTTTGGGGGTCAATGTGACCGTCCTCGTGTTGTTACTGCTGCTGGTGCTCGCGTCGAACAGCCCGGCAAAATTCGTACAACCGTTTTGGAAAAAGCTCAGCAAGAACTGGACGTTCTGTGTGGGTTTCCCGTGGCGCACTTCCAACTTGTACTTGGCGAGCCGTTTCCTGTCACGCTTGATGTACAATTCGTCGCCGCGGACCAGCACGAGTTCGGGCGCGGGATTCGTGAATACAATGGCGAGAAGATCGGGCGCCTGGTAGCAGATGTGGCCCAGGCTGACGACGTGCCGCGGTGGAAATGTCCAATGGAACGTTTGCCGCAGATCCGCCTCGAAGGTTCGCGTCGCGACCTGATGCGCGACAAAAACGTCGGCATCGGTGTCGGCCCGGGCGAACGGTCGGTTCGCGAGCAGGATCAGGGCTGCGCCAACGGTGCGAATTGATACCATTGATCGGGATGATTGCATATTGATTCTCGAAATCGGCCGGCCAGTTCGATCGTGTGTGCGCGCACCTCGGCCTGGCGGTCAGGACCCCGCCACTTGGGCCGAAACGGCGGAAGCGCTTCCATGGCGTACTTGCCGGATGGCGTCGCCAGAATGGTGGCAGGCACGAGGGGCGCGCCTGTCAACAAGCTCAGCCAAACGGGCCCCGTAGAAAACGCCACGTTTCCATGGGGAAGCTCCAGCCAAACGGCATCGGCGTTGCCGTGCGGGCGATCCATCAACATGGCGACGCATTTGCCCTGGGCGAGCTGATGGGCGATTTCCACAAAGCTGAACTCGTTGTCTCCGACCTCCAGCGTTTCTGCGCCCCAACGTTGACGGTAGGCGGCGCGCCACCGTCCCAGGGCCAGACTCGGCTCCGGCAACGATAACACGACCAGCGGGAGGTGAAATTGCTCCATCAGCAAACCGCCGAGTTCAAACAACCCGGAATGAACCGTGACCAGCAACGCGCCCTTGCCGTCCGCCAATGCATTTTGCAGGTGCTCGAAACCATGTCGCGTCTCCATCAATGCCAGCGCTTCTTCGCGGGTCCGGGCGCCGAGTTGGAAATAATCGGCCAACGTCGCCCCAAAGTTGTGAAACGTGCGCCGTACCGTTTCTTCGTGAAGGTCTGGGCCACAAACAAGCGCTAGGTTGCGGCGCAACGTCAGTTGCACGTGGGGATGGGTCCAGCGGTAAACTTCGGCCAATCCGCGGCCCAGTCGGCGAGCGCGTCCGATTCCGAGCGCGCGCGCCAGCGCTACGCCGGCCTCAAACCAGAGAGCTCGGTAAAATGTCTGGGAATAATGCGGTTTCAAGACTCAGAGTAATCGAGCCGCGGCACGATCGGCACGCGTCGATGAATGGCACAAACGAAATGGAATAATTTGACCCGCCACCACACCTTGAACATGCGATGAAAATTCCCGGCCAGAACCGAGTTCACGGCGGGCACCATACCCAAACCGCCCCGGGGATACATCAACACTTCAAATGCGCGATTGTCGTAATACATTTCCACCATCTCGCGATAAACGTCCATATAGCGATGCACGTGGCGCGAATAATCTTGTTGTTCCCGGATGCTCAAAGCCCGGCCTTGCGCGTGCGCGCCGCAAATGAGCCGCGTCGCCAACTGCGCTGATTTCGTGGCGATGTGCACGCCGGACGAAAAAATCGGGTCGATGAACCCGGCCGCGTCGCCGATCAACAGGGCGCGGTCCGTGGCCAGTTGCTCGTGATAGTAACTGTAATCGCTGGCTTTGTAGAAGGGGCTGATCTGCAGAGCCTCATTCATCCGCTGCCGCAATTCGCGGCTAAGAGCGATCGTTTTTGCGAACCATTCTTCGACGGTGCCACCAAACCGTTTGAAATCATCGAGCGATCGCACCATGCCGACCGACATTTTTCCGTTTGTCAGGGGAATCAACCAGAACCAGCCGTCTTTGATGCGCACGATGGTGATGTGACCTTCCGCGTCGCCGGGATTTCGGTAGACGCCTTTGAAATGCGCATAGACCGCGATACGTTTCGGCAGGTTCATCGGTTTTCGGGCCACGCCCAGCGTCCGAGTAAGAAAAGCGTCGCATCCGCTGGCATCGATCAACCACCGGCTGCGCGCCTCGCCTTCGCGGTACACTATCCGCCACTCGTCGCCATCCCGACTGACGGTTTTCGCTTCACAGCCTTCGCGCACTTCGCAACCACAACTGGCGGCGTGGTCGAGCAAGACCTCGTCGAACCGGGCACGCTCGACCTGGAATGTCTGTCCGTAGCCGGGTACCAATCCGCGGGCGAACCAGAAACGCTGCCACCGGGACCCGTTGCCGACAAAAAACTCTGCACCGTGTTTCGGCTGGAACCCGGCCGCTTCGATCTTCGGCCACGCGCCGCTTTCTTTGAGGACATCGTTGCCAAACGGCAACAGCGACTCGCCAATGTGAAAACGTGGAAAAACTTCTTTCTCCAAAATCAACACCCGCCGACCGGCCTTGGCCAGAAACGCCCCGGCCGTGCTGCCGCCGGGCCCGCCGCCGATAACGATTGTGTCGTAAACCATCGGCGCACTCATGGAACGACCCTACTGTTTTGCGCCGGGCGGTGGCTGTTGCGCCAGCCAACGACGCAGAGTACCCAAAGATTGCATGACCTGGCGCGCGACTTCCGCGTCGTTGATCACGATACCATAATGCTTCTCAATCGCCACGGTGAGTTGGAGCGCGTCCAGTGAATCCAGTCCGACACCTTTGGGGCCGAATAATGGAGTATCCTCAAGGATCTCACCAGGTTGGACCCTGAGAATACAGTTTTCGACAACCAGTTTTTTCAATTCGTCCAGAGAAATATCAGCCATTTGTCGAGCCTCACGCTCCTGTATGTAAATTATCCGCCAGCCAAAAGCAAAGCCGAAGATTCGCCATTGAGCCCCCACACGGGTAGCAGTATTTCGCGCCGCTGGTTGCGGGCAAGTTCGGCGGCGTGCACTGTATTCCAAGCTGCCGACGCCGTAAAGGCCTCACCGTGGTAGGGAAACGCGGCTGGTGTCCCTTTCATCATTTCCCTTTCGATTTCTCCCAACCAACTATGCTGCGCGGTGTGGCAGACCGCGATGTCCGCAGGGAAATGTGCGAAACAATCCTGCGCCGCCTGCCGGACTTCCGCGCGGGCGCGATAAGTGAAGCCACCGGCCATTTGCGCGATGCGCACCCCTTGTTGCACATTGGATTTTTGCAGTAACAACGCGGCAGCGCCTTCGCTGGGCACAAATCCCGTTCGACCGTGCGGCGGCAGCCAGCCGCCAACCGCATAGGCATCAATCGAGATCGGGTCGAGTTCGGTCGCGCCGATCACCAGGGCGTATTCGACCAGTTGATTGGCCAACCACACCTCCGCCACCCGCAAGGCGCCCACCCAGGCCGCATCATCGCTCACCAACGAATAACAGGGCCCACCAACGCCGAGGATAGCGGCAACGTGACTCGTCGCAGAGTTAAAAACTGTTTCTGGAAAAACATTCGGGCTGGCGAACCGCTGGCCGTTCTTCAGAATTCCTTCAAAAAACCGACGGGTCGGCACAACCACGCCCGTGTTGAAAGCCGCAACGATTCCCAGTCGGTCAGGCCGCAGCGTCGGTTCTGCAGCCATTGCCTGTTGCGCCGCACCGAGCATGAACAACGTGATGGGGCTGGCCCGTCGCACGCGCATTTCGTTCTGAAGTTTTGCCAGCGGCTCGCGCGTCTGATCCACGCAGAACACCGTGTGCTCACCGCTGGCGACGCTAAGACCTTTCATGCGTTGCGGGGTTTCCGAAGGCAGCACCGCACCCAGGCCAACGATGGTTAGCGTTGAACGGGCCTCGTGCCTGTTTGGGGCAACCACCGACAGGCGGGAGGCGTGTCCAACGTTTTCCTCATACCGTTTGAATACCAAGGCGGCATTTGACCCGCCGAACCCCAGGTTCATGGATAAGACTGCGTTCATTTCGGGGTGGCTTTCGCCAACCGCCACCAGATTGGTTGCGACGCGCGGCTCCGGCCGCCGCACGTTCAGATTTGGCGGCAAATGACCTGACCGCAGAGCCGCAATGACGAACAGCGCTTCAATGCTGCCCGCTGCGCCCAGCGTGTGCCCGATGGCGGCTTTGGTCGAACTGATCCGAATCGATTTTGGAATTGGCGAATCAGGCTGTGCGGAATCGCCGTTTCCAAAGACTGTGGCGAACGCCGCACATTCACTCGCATCGTTCAGCAGCGTGCCCGTTCCATGCGCGTTCACATAACTGATTTCCGACGCATCGCATTGCGCTCTTGCGAGGGCCTCTCGCATCGCTCTCACCGCCGGCGCTCCGCATGGATCCGGCTGCGTGAGATGGTGCAAATCGGTCGTATGTCCGTAGCCGGCCAACTCGCACAGCATGTGGGCACCTCGCGCGCGAGCATGCGATTCCGATTCGAGAACCGCAAAGGCGGCCGCCTCGCCGAGCATCAGTCCGTTGCGTCCCAAATCGAACGGGCAACAACGCTCGGGGCTCATGGTTTGTAGACAGTCGAAACCCACGTAGATCAACTCGGTCAAGGCTTCAAAGCCTCCCGCCAAGACGCAGTCATGCGCGCCGGCACGAATGAGATCGGCGCCATGACCAATCGCATTGGCGCCGCTGGCGCAGGCGTTGGCGATAATGGTGATCGGCCCGCGAAAACCGAGGTGCCGTTGGAGGTCGTGGATTTGGTGATGCGCCTGATAACGCACGATGTACGGATACAATCCGGCGTTATCCTGCTGCGCCAACATGGCTCGTAGAAACTTTTCGCCCCAGGCCATCCCGCCGCCGGTCGTGCTTACGGAAAGAGGCAGCCACGCGAACTTTGATCGTCCAGCTTCGTCCAACAATCCGGCTTGCGCCAGTGCTTCCCGCGCGGCAGGCAGAGCGAGACGCGCGGCCCGCGACAACCGGGACAGTTGTTTGGGAGTGAGATCCGGAAGTCCCGGCAGTTGTGCCGACGCGGCCCGTTTGCAGCGGCATCCGGCCACATCAAACAGGGTCACCGGCGCGGCGGCGCTTTCTCCGGCGACGATTCGTTGCCACGAGGTCTGGAAATCAAAGCCCAGCGGCGTCACCGCTCCCATTCCGGTGACAACGACGCGGGTTTGGGGATGAGCGACCATCGGACTACGTCAGCCGCTGAAGCGCCGGGTAATATTCCCAGAGCGGACCCACCACTCCACGGTGGCGGAGTCGGTCAGACAACGGGACAAAGGACGTTGGGGGATTGCCGATGAGCCAGTTGGGGCCTTGCTGGCGGAATTCCTCCAACTGTTGCAGCAATTCCTCTTTGGTAAGAGCCGGAGAAATGTAGTAAACGGGGCGAAGCAGATCCGCGTCGGCTGACAGCAGTCCCTCGCGCACGGCGCGCGCGAACAAGGGCGTGCCGGGGTAAATGCGCATACCCGCCAGGGCAAAAATGACCGCGCCAGGCAGCCGCTTCGAATTGGCAAATGTGGTCTGTAGCGTCTCGCGGGTTTCGCCCGGCCCGCCGCAGATCAGGAAGTGTCCGTAGTGGATGCCGGCGGCCCGCGCCAGTGTGCTGGACTTCAAAATGTCTTCAAAGGTGATCGCTTTACCGTACTCCGCCAGTACCGAATCGCAGAGGCTATCGGCACCGAATTCGATATGCGTCAGTCCGGCTCGCGCCATCAAATTCATCAGCTCGGCCGTCAACCCTTTCGGGCGGAGAAAACAGGTCCAGGTCACTTCGACACCCCGCCGCAGTATGGCTTCACAAACACGGGCGATGTGATCGTTTTGCAGGTTAAAAACCGCATCGACAATAAACACGTGTTTCGTTCCCTGGCGTTGGAGCGTCATCAGCTCAGCCGCGATCGCCTCGGGCTCCCGGCGGCGGATTCGCCGACCTTCGATCAAGGGATAGGTGCAATAACAGCACGGCATACTACAACCCCGTTGCGTCTCGATGTTCAACATGGCGCTGTGCTGTAGATAATAGTTCATCAACTCCGGTGGCCGCTCCGCTGTGAAGGCGTAAATCGGCTCCTCGGGATCACATGGGTTGACGACGATCTGATCCCCGCGCCGGTACACCAGTCCCGGAATGCCGCTGGAGTCGTCCCCAGTGGTGATCGCCTTGATCAACTGGACAAACGCGACTTCGCCGGGACCTTGGACACCAAAATCGGCACCGCTCAACCTCAAAAGCTTTTCGGGGAAAATAGAAAACGCAGTGCCGCCGAGGACGATCGGGGAAGGGCTGCAGCTACGCACTTTATGGCTGAGTGCGATCGCATCGTCGTAATAGGTTTCCTGGCTCTGGAACTGCACATCATCCACGTTGCGAATGGAAATCCCAATCACGTGAGGTTGGAATTCAGCGATGGCTTGTTCGAGCGGCACGTTCATCGCCTGCCGATCCACCCAGCAGGTCGTGTGGCCAGCGTGGCGGAGCGCGGATTCCAAGTGGGCCAACCCCAGCGGGAATACAGGGTATGGCTGGTCACAGCGGTTGCTGCTGATCAATAGAACCCGTCGCGAATCCATCGCCGCATTGTAAAAACAGAACTCCTGAAAGCAATCCGTAAATTCCCTTTTCATTCCCCTCGATGGCAAACTGTCCGAGCGCCTGGCGCCAGTAATCTTCTTGACGGCAAGTGTGGCCCGCTGTATCTGACGCCACGCAAGTTGCGCATTTCACGGCGGGAACAAATCAATGTTTGAATGCCAGTAGGAAATTGCCAAATCGTGCGGAAAAGCCGTCTCGCCCAATCATGGCACGTCCTCCTCCCAGCAAGCAATCGATCTGGGAGATTCTTGGTGTTTCTCCCCTTGATTTTCTTGGCCCTGCTAACTGCCGCTTGCCGCACATCGGCAACCCGTCAGGTTTGGGGTGTCAATCCAGCCATCGCCCGTCTCCAAGCGGGCCACAATCTTCAATCTGAAGTCGACGCGTTGGCGCAACCGCTGTTGGACAGCGGAGAGGCCTACGGCATGGTCATCGGAGTCGTCCTGCCAGACGGAACCACCCAGACGTTCTGTTATGGCCACAATGATGGTCCCGGCGATCCCCGCCCACTGAATGCCGATTCCTTGTTCCAGATCGGCTCGGTCTCAAAGGTTTTCCTCGCGACGCTGGTCGTGCGCTTGGTGGAACAAGGTCGGTTGCGCTACGACGAGACCGTTCGCAGTATCTTGCCGACCAACATCGTCGTCAGTGCCGACGCGGGCCGCCTGACCGTCTACGAACTGCTCACGCACACGAGCGGCCTTTCCCGTGAACTCTGGTGGCCGAACCAGGTCGGTTCTGTGATTGCCTACTTCGTGTTGGGACGAAATGTTTACGCGCACCTCACCACGCCTTTTCTCTACAATTACCTGCGGGTCTGCCATCTGCACGTACAGAAACCGCCCCAGTTCAAGTATTCAAACATTGGCTTTGGTTTGCTGGCGAACCTGGTCGCGGTGAAGACGGGTCGCCCCGCAACTGATTTGATTGAGGAGGAAATCTGCCGGCCACTCAACATGACGAATTCCGTCTTCTTCCTGGACGACAAGCAGAAACGACGCCTGGCTGTTGGCCATGTCGGCAACCAAGCGTGCTGGAGATTTCGCTCGGCGCGGATGGCTCCCTGGGACATGGGCGATTTGATGCGTCCGGTGAGCGGCATGTACTCGAGCGTCAACGACCTTTTGATTTTTGCGAAGGCCAACCTGGGAATGTTGCATCTTCCCCTGGAATCCACGCTGGCCGCCACCCATCAGGTACAGATTGAAAGCGCTCGAGGCGGCGAAGCGTTCGGCTGGATCGTAAGTCGTTTCGACGAAGGACGGCAGATCCTCACCTTCAAAGACGGCATGGTTTCGGGTTATCGAGCCTACATCGGGATGGATCTCAATGCTCGCGTCGCCGTCGTGGTGCTCAACAACCAGTTCGATTGGGACGACAAGATCGGACACAATCTGCTGCTCCGTCTTGCCGGCGCCTACGGCCGGAAAAACTCAGCACTGCAAGCCCGTTCCCATCTTTCAAACACACCATTGACTCCCTCCCGGTAAAACTTTAGCCTGCACCCGAGGTTTGACCCGGCATGCGAGTTCTGTTGATCGCCCCACGCTTTGCCCGCAATTTGTGGACGTACGAGCGGGCGCTCGCCCTAATTGGACGCAAATCGACTCTGCCACCCCTGGGTCTGATCACGGTCGCCGCTCTCCTGCCGCAAGATTGGGAGTTCCGCTTGGTGGACCGCAATGTGAGCGAAGTCGCCCAGGCGGATTGGGCTTGGGCGGAACTAATTCTTCTTTCCGGGATGACCACTCAACGGGAGGATTTCCTGGCGCTCGTTCGCGAAGCCAAACAGCGCGGCAAGCGCGTCGCCGTGGGCGGTCCTTATCCCACCACGCTGCCGGGTGAAGTCGCGGCTGCAGGCGCCGACTATCTCGCGCTGGGTGAAGGTGAATTGACCATCCCCGCGTTCGTCGCTGCGCTCCAGCAGGGCGAGAAGGAGGGGTGTTTCAGTCCGAATGGAGAGTTTGCTGACCTGTCGCACACCGTCGTGCCCCGGTTTGATCTACTTGATCTCCGTGCCTACGAAAGCATGTCAGTGCAGTTCTCGCGCGGCTGTCCGTTCCGTTGTGAGTTTTGCGAGATCGGAGTGCTTTTCGGTTCCCGTGCTCGGGCCAAGACTCCCGCACAGATGTTGGCTGAGTTCGACCGGCTCCGCGAACTCGGTTGGCGCCGCTCGATCTTCGTTGTGGACGACAATTTCGTCGGCAACCGCGTGAAAGTCCGCGACCTGTTGCGGGAGTTGAAGCCGTGGCAAAAGCGGCACGGCTATCCCTTCACGCTCAATACCGAGGCGTCGATGGATCTGGCTTCCGACCGGGAATTGCTCGATCTGATGGCCGACTGCAATTTCAACGGTGTGTTCCTCGGTATCGAAACGCCAGACGACGCCAGCCTCAAACGGGCCGGCAAATTGCAGAACACCCGCTTGCCGCTGGAAACGGCGGTCGAGACCATCACCCGCGCCGGGCTCTGCGTCATGGGTTCCTTTATCCTTGGCTTCGACGGCGAACAACCCGGCGCCGGCGAACGGATCTGTGAGTTTATGGAGCGGACTTCCATCCCGACGACCGTGGTTTCCATGCTCCAGGCGTTGCCGCGGACGACGCTGTGGGAGCGGCTGAAGCGCGAAGGACGGTTACGTGGTGAGGACGCACGGCTGAACCTCGAAACGTTGATGAACTTCGAGCCCACCCGGCCGATGGATGAAATTGCCCGCGAATATTCCGCGGCGCTGTGGCAGATTTACGACCCGGTCCGGTTTCTCGACCGCACCTACCATCATTTCCAAATGCTCGCTCCGCCCCGTTGGGATTTGAAGGAGCGCACGCCGGACGAACATGGTTGGCAGGACATCCGCGCCTTGCTGACACTCTGTTGGCGACAAGGAATCAAACGGCGTAGCCGCTGGAAATTCTGGCAGTACCTGTTCAGGATTGGACGGAATAATCCGCGCGTGGTCGGCCATTACATCTGTACCCTGGCCCATCTCGAACATTTCCTCTGGATCCGCAAATCCGTTCGCCATCAGGTCGAGACCCAATTGGGTGTTCATTCGCTGCCCCAACAAGCCGCGCCACGCAAAACGAGTCCTCGCCCCGATTCACCCGCTCCGGTGATTTGAACGAAAGCTTGGCAAACCGGAAAGGCTTTTGTTCGAAGGCAAGTATTCACTTGTTTTCGAATTTCCCACGTATAGGATTGTCTCCAACTCCTACAACCCACCGGAGGAAGAACTATGAAGCGTTGGATCGTATCTGTGATTCTATGTTCGACACTGGCTGCCGTAGTCGACGCCGCCTCGACGAAGGACAAACAAAAGGCTCTCGACCGGGCAAACTATGTTGCCTATCAGGGAGAGCAACAAGCCTGGCCGACCAGCGACCAGAATGTGCCCAACACCATCGAGACCAAGCAAGGGGTAACCATTTACCGGAGTTTGCCGAGTCGCCTCTATGAAATCCTGGGCGTCATTCAGGTCACGCACGATGACAAGGTAGCCAAACGCGTTTCGGCAGCCGCCCACGCCGCCGGCGCCAATGCAGTTCTGGTGTGCGCAGATGACGCCTTCGTGAAAGCGGGTATTACCATTCAGCCGAGTTTGGTCATCGAAGGCAAGAAAGCCAGTGGCATAACTTCCCTCACCGGTTTTCTCATCCGCTGGAAGCTGGTTCCGAGCGGTACAAGCGCTTCGCCCACTAATGGGCCCGCTACTCCGCCTGCCCCTTCGTCGTAACCTGTCGTTTGCCGCTGCTTTGCAATCCGAAACGCTGGAATGTCACTTTGTCGTCCAGCGAACTAGAATGGCGCACATCCGGGTGACGCGAATGGTAGGGTGTTCGTCCTTAGTCGTCAACGCCTCCGGGTGATCGAGTCGCGAAACAGTGGTCGGGCCTCGCGGATCGGGAATTTCGGCATTCTCCATTAGCTGCGGACTAACTTTCAGTCCGGCGTCTGCAAAGGCTTTGTCACCGACAATGAGGAGCGCATCGGCTTCGATCAAACGGGCCGCCTCGACCACGTGCTTGACGGCGTGATCGCCTTCATCGCTCATCGTCCCCAGCACCTCATAGGGACGGCTCGGCAGTTTTTCATAAATGGGCAGGCCATAGCGCGTTTTAACGAGCGCGATCGGCTCGGTGGAACGTGGCCAGTCCTTCTGCTCTCCGGCATATTGCTCGTAATGAACTTTTGACAGAACTTTGGAGGGGCTGGACGCCACCAGAAGGCGACTCGGGAAAAACGCCGTCGAAACCAGTACCAAACAGATGGGAATTCTGTTCGATTTCATGAGACAACTTCTCCTTTCTTTGAGCGGAAGTATTCCGCTAACAGCCAGCTTGGTCAAGTCGCGTGTCACCCTGTTTTCCTGAACAAACGAGCTTGTCAATATCTCTCCATGGCCTACAATCCCGTCGGATCTCAAAAATCAATCAAACTACAGGAGAGCGAGTATGAAGAAGCTGGCCTCGGTGCTTTGCGTCGTGTGTCTATTCGTCAGTTGGCTTTCGGCAACGGCGGTTGCCGCGGGAGAAAAACTGACCAACGCCTCAGTAGTCGAGATGCACAAACTCGGCCTCGGCGATAATGTCGTAATCGAGAAAATCAAGGTTTCGGCCTGCAACTTCGACGTCGGCCTTGACGCCCTGAAGCAACTCAAGGATGACGGCATCTCGGATGCGATCATTCAAGCGATGATTGCGGTCGGCTCTCCCACCAAACCAGAAACTGCGGCTACCGTGGGCACGGTCGCCGGCGATCCCAATGACCCGCAAGCCGCTCATGAAACCGGTATCTGGTTATTCCAGCAGTTGGACGGCAAGAATAAGATGACCATGCTCACTCCGAATACATTTGATCAAGTCACCACTGGAGGTGGTTGGGGCGTCGCCTGGGGCGGCACCGCCAAGAGCCGCGCAGTTCTGCAAGGCGAGCATGCCGATCTCCAGATTCCCAGTTCCGTGCCGGTATTTTACTTTTATTTCGATAGGAGCGGCAGCAGTTTGAGCAGCGCTTCCAAAGTCGCCACTGCTCCGAATGATTTTTCGCTGGTCCAGATGGAAATCCGCAAATCGAAGCATCAGCGGCGCTTGGAGATTGGCAAGGTCAATCTCGGCGGATCCAAGCAGGGCCTCAGCCCCAAGGTGATTCGCGCGATTCAATCCGAGAAAGTCGGCGATGGCATTTACAAAGTCACCCCGCAAGAAAACCTCAAGGATGGAGAATACGCTTTTGTTTACAATGCCAGCCAATATGGCGGCAAGGTGTTCGACTTTGGCGTCGAAGCTGGAATGGAAGCGTCAAGGAAGTGAATTGGGCTTTGACCTGAACAACGGTCTGTTCTGTCCGAAACCGCAAAGGCGACCAGTGAAGCGAGCGTAGTCAAACGCACCGCTCGGAACAGTTTTGCGAAGTGGTTTTATGTGCCGGCTTCGCTGCAGCGGTATAAGTTCCACCAGATCCGCCGTTGCGACCGGAACACGACCGGCCACGGGAGCCAGCAAGCGAGCCAGGTGAGCGCTCGCAGCCCGCTCCAGCCCGCCAACACCGGCGCGTCGCGCAGCCGCGGCGCACAGCCAACTCGGGCACATAACCGGGCCGCAACCAGCGCTTCCAACAGCACCGTCACACCCAAGCCGGTCCAGGTCCACCACGCTGTCGGTTGCCACAACACCGCTCCGAGCCAGCCGAGCACGGGTGTAATGATCAACTCCGCCGCGTAGCCTGCGGGCCGACACCACCGCACCGTCTTGTGCCAACGCAGGTAATGCAGGACGGCATCGGTCCACCGGGTTTCCGCGGACAAGGTTTCCAGTGTCACGCTGCTGATGTGGACCGGCGCGAGCCGTCGGCCCAGGAGATTGTCCTCGGCCATGCGGGCACCTAGCTCGTCCCAGGGCAGGCGCTGTTGGAGGTCGTCGGCGTCGAACAACATCGCTGCGCCAAATGCGAAACTCGGTTTGCCCCACGCCCGACAGGCCAGCACGCCGGGATAGAATTCGGCGTTTACAAACAGTGCTTCCAACCACATCGGCCGCAGCGTCACCCGGCGGATGACGTACGGACAGGTCACCAGTCCTGAGTTGGTTGCCGACTGCTCGCCGCGCAAAGTCGTCAACAATCCGGGGACTGCAATCATGTCCGCATCGCTCCACAACCAGAGTCGCCCCTGCGCCCGACCGGCCAAAGCATGCCACCACGAGCTTTTCGGACTACGGAAGGTGGCCGGCCGCGGCTGACACACGACCGTAAACCGCGCCTTCGAATAGCGCCGCCGCCATGCGGCAAAAATCGGTTCCCAGGCCGCGGCGTCCTGCTGTTCCACACCGAACAACACTTCCGCGCCGTCACCGGTTTGCGCAACGAAGGACTCGAGCGCGGCAACAAGTTTGGACGAAGGCACCGGCGTGCGCAACGCGCAGAGCGGTTTGAAAACGGTGAGCGTCTGGGCTGACCCGGTCGTCGGGGTGGGGGAGGCGGCACCTTCGTTTTCGGCCGTCATGCGACAGCGAACCAATCGGAGGGCGTAAATCCACCAACCTGCGGCCAGCGCAGTCCAGCCGACCAACAGCCACTCAAGCCGCGGCCACATCTGGTTTCACACGAGATGCGACACTGGCGGTGGCTGCGTCAGAATCCAATCGAAGGCGAAACCAATCGACCGCCTCGCGCACGGTGGCTCGGGCCGGACGCTGGGGCTGCCAACCCAATTCTTCAGCCGCTTTCCGGCAGGAATAGCGTGCGCGGCGCCGCGCATGGAGCGCTGTTTCCCAACACAAACGATCGTTCCCGGCGGTTTCGCCAATGGCGCCCGCCACGGCGATGATGCCCCACGGCAGGCAAATCCGTGGCGCATCTTGTGCCGTGCACCCGGCCAGCAACTGCAACAACTCGAACAGCGTCAAATGATGATGCCCCAGCAGGTAACGTTCGCCGCGACGACCTCGTTCCGCCACGACCAGAATGCCTTCGGCCAGTTCGCTGACATTGATCACATTCAGACTCGTGTGCGTTGCGAACGGGAAGCGTCCCCGCAAAAAATCCAAAACCATTCGACCCGTGGGAGTCGGTTCCTCATCCTCGGCGCCAAGCGGCGCCACGGGGTTGGCGATGACGACGTCCAGTCCCCGCCGAGACCAATCCAGCGCCACGCGTTCCCCGAGCCATTTGGAACGACGATAATGTTGCCCGGCCGCGACGCGCTCGGGGAAATCCCGCTCGGTGACCAGGCCGTTGCGCGACTCCAGCACGCTGCACGAACTGACGTGTACGAACCGTTCGACCCGTTGGTCCCAGGCCGCCCGCAACATATTCTCCGTGCCCCGATGGTTGGCGGCTTCCATCGAAAGCCGGTGGCGCCGGCCAAAGCGGTACAAGCCGCCCAGATGAATCACCGTCTGCACGCCGCGAGCCGCCTGCTGACAGCAGACCGGTTCCAACAAATCGCCCACCAGAATTTCCACGCGGTCGCCAAACAATCTCCGCGCCTTGAATTCGTTGCGGCAGAGAAGCCGGACCGTGGCGCCCCGACTGAGAAGCTTGCGGACGACGAACCGCCCAATAAACCCGGTGCCACCCGTGATGAGAGTTTGCGTCGACCCATGCATTGGGGCAGAATCTACGATAATAATGCACGACGGAAAAGTGATTTTCGTGGCTGACGATTTCGGGATGGACGCGGAGACCAATCGCGCCATTCTCCACGCTCACCATCACGGGGCGCTGCAGGGGGCCAGTTTGATGATGGGACAACAGGCGACCGACGACGCGGTGCGCCGGGCTCGTGAAAATCCCTCGCTGCAAATCGGTTGGCATCTTCATCTCTGCGATTCGCAACCCGTGACGTGCCACTCGTGGCCGTGGGGCAATGCGTACGTTCAGGCAGGCTGGAGGATTGGGCTGATGCCCGGCGCGCGTCGCTTGATGCGCAACGAAGTCGCCGCGCAATGGGAGTTGTATCAACAAACAGGCTTGCCCTGCGCGTTCGTCAATTCCCATCACCATCTTCATGCCCATCCCATGGTCTACGCCGCGCTGCTGGAAGTCTTGCCGCGACCGTTCAACGGCTGGCTGCGTCTGGGCAGGCCCTGTTTCTTTGGGCCAACTGAGAACCAGCACCTTTATAGTTGGGCGGACGGAATTTTCATGCGGACCCGCCGCCGCCATTGTCCCTTTCGTTGCAGTGACACAATCTGGGGACTCGGGCGGACTTATCGAATGCAGGCACAGGAAGTCATTGAGGCTGTGCAACGCTTGCCCGAGGGTTTGCATGAGTTTTATTTTCATCCGCGCTCGAAGGACGATGCCGATACACAATGTTTGCTGGAGTTAAGAAAATGCGGATTCTAATCGCCCTGTCATTGGCCGCGGTCCTGACCGGATGCGCGACTGTTTCGCCGACTGCCGGACCCGGGCGTCCGTTCGATTTCCGACGCGACACATTCGCGTTCCACAATGAACTCGTATTCAAATCCTCGGATCCGTCCTCGGTTTCTGGCGTCGCCACGACGCTGCAGAAATTGGAGCATCCCTACACGCGGCGTTGTTTCATCATGGCGGCCGGCGTCGTGCAATTCTGGAAACATGCGCGCTTCGATCCGTCGGCGCCGCCCGTGGCGGAGAGCGAACTGGCTCGTCGCATCCGCGAGGTCCGCGATGACGCGGCTTGGTGGCCCGGTGAACCGCCCACCAAACGCGTCGTGTTTCCCGGATTTGCCGGCTTGCGCGACCTCAGCCAGCGCGAGGGCCGGTTGCTGCGGGCCAACATGGGCGCGGGCTGGACCACGTATTTTCATCTGCGCAAATTCCCCATGCCGTTCGTGCCTTCGCGCACCCATCAGGCGCGCTTGTGCCAGGAAGTGCGCGCCTGGCTTCGCTCAGGCCATCCCATGGTTCTCTGGCTCTATAATTTTCCCGACGTCAACATCAACCACGCCGTGACCGTCTTCGAGGAAATCGCGCCGCCCAATCCCGATCAGATCGCCTTTCACGTCTACGACCCGAACTACACTGATGCACCGCGCACGCTCATATTTGACCGGGCCACCAGTGCGTTTTATTACGAGAAGACTTTCTATTTCCCCGGCGGGCTCGTCCACGCTCGGCAGATGTTCACCAGCTTGCTGAGATGATGGCCCGTGGCCGTTTTTGTCCGTCCTCTAGGATTCTTTCCTGTCGAAAAATCAGGTGTTTGGATAATTGACCGCTCTTGCGTCCTGCGGAAGGTTTTCATGTGTTAGGTCGCATTGCAATCGGTGAGAGGAGTCGCACTTGAAGATTCGAAACGGATTGCTAACGATCGGGATACTTCTGGCAGTCATGACGCTGGCGTGTCGCGCCGATCAAGCATCCTGGTACGGGAAGGAGCATCGCGGCCGGTTGATGGCGAACGGCCACCGCTTCGATCCCGACAAGCTCACTGCGGCTTCGTGGGCGTATGACCTTGGTACCAAGGTGGTCGTCACCCACGACGGCCGCAGCGTGCTGGTGGAAATCACCGACCGCGGCCCGGCCAAGCGGCTGGTCGAGCAGGGACGCATCATCGATCTGAGTCGCGCCGCCTTCGCGAAGCTGGCGCCTCTCGAACTTGGCCTCATCGACGTCACGGTCAAGAAGCAAAAAGGCATTGAGCAATGAGCTTTGAGCAATGCGCTCAGAGGCTGTTGAAAAAGTGGTTGAACCTGCGGATCCGGGTTGTAGGCCGACTCTGTGAGTCGGCGATCCCTTCGAGAATGCCGCCGCTTCGCAGAAGCGGCCTACAGTTAGACGGCTGGAATGTGAGTTTTTCAACAGCCTCCTCAGATGTGACCGTGACATTGCTGGAAGCTTCGTGGCGTTTGGTGGTGAGCGGCATTCGGAGCTGTGCTTTATCCGTACAATCCGCGCTCTAAGACGGTTCGGTGTCGCAGTGATTCTCGTTCAGTGTTCGGCGTTCTACGTTCAATGTTCGACGTTCGTGCGTCTGATTGTCGCGCCCAGCTCGGCATGCGCGGCCATGAACCGTTTCACGCGGCGCGCGTCGACCGGCTTGTTCCAGCGTCCGTCCACCTTGAAGTAGGATCCCACGATGAATCCGTCCGCGGCATCGTAGAACGTGGGCAGATTCTCCGCCGTGATGCCGGAACCGAGATACACCGGCAATCGACAATGACGTTTGGCGTCGGTGACGTCGATCAGTTGCGGCGCATCGCCGGTGACCGATCCCGTCACAATCACCGCATCGCCCCGCATAAACTCCACCGCTTCCGCCGTCGCCGCAATGTCCACGTCGGCGGTAATCGCATGGGAACTGTGTTTCTTCTTCACGTCCGCCCAGACCTGCACGCGGTCGGCGCCAATTTGTTTCCGATACCGCAATAACTTTGCCGCCGACGACTGGATCAATCCTTCGTCGGCGACGTGGGCAAACGCGAATCCCTCGGCGCGGATGAAATCGAGCCCGGCCGTATGCGCGACGGCCATCGCTTCGAGGTTGGCGCCGGCCAACACCTGCACGCCGCAGGGTAATCCGCTGGCCTCTTTCATCGCGCGGGCAATGAGCGTCATCGCGGCGACGATCTCGGGGCCGACCTCGCCGCGGAGGTACGGCGTGTCGTGCATGTTCTCCAACATCAATCCGTGCACGCCCGCCGACCGGTAGAGTTTGGCCTCCCGCACCGCGTCGGCTTCGAGTTGCGCCAGATTGAATCGCGCCGCCGGCGTGCCGGGCAGCGCGCCCACGTGAATCATGGCAATGACAGGTTTCTTCGCTGAAAAGCGCATGACGCGGGATTATAGCCGTCCGCCGACGCGAACCAAGCCGTAAACCACGAAGTCGACCTGCTGTGGCGGGGAGGCGAAGTCTTCACCCAAAGGAACACGAATCGACGCGAAGAGGCAGCGCGCCTTTTGTTCGGAGTCTGCCTTCTATTTTCTTTCAAGATTCCAGTAGCGCTTCCACCTTCCACCCAGTATGATGGCGCCAGTGATTCAGAGAAGTATGGTGTGGTTGTTCGCTTTTGCGAGCCTGTTCTTATCGTCGGTGGCCTGGGCCGGACCAGATCCGTTGGTGAGGCTGAAGGGTTTCAGCGAGTTTCCATCCGTCAACATCCAAGACCTCCTCAAGGGCGAGATTCTGAGCGAGCCGGGTGCGCTCATGGACTTCAAAAACGGGATTTCGGCACAGACCTGTTACGCCGTGTTCGTGCCAGCCCAACAAGCGGCCCGAAAACTCCAACTTTGGAATCCGTCCCTTCACCAGGACTTGAAGATCTTCAAGTTTCACCCCGTCAACGAGCCCTCCGCACCGATGGATTTTCGGGACATGAGTCTGAAATCAAACCAACGCCCGATCCGCTGGTTGCTGGATAAGACGCGCGCGACAACACCAACGCAATCGGACCTGAACTTGTCAAAGGAGGAAGCCGAGCAACTGGCCGCTTGCGTGAAGAACCACCCCGACCCTCAAGCCGTCAGCGCCTGCTGGGCGCAGTTGCTGCAGCAACGCGCGCTGGCGTTCGAGCAGCAGGGCTTCGCCGGCGTCGCGCCCTACGAAACCGGCGGCGAGACCATGTCTCCGGTAACGCAGCTTCGAACCATGTTGCGCGAGCAGCCTGCCGTCGCCACTGAATTCGCCCCGATGCTGCGAGAAAGCGGCGTCCTCGGGCAAGAGGGCAAGCTCGATCCGTTTCATTATTGGGGCATGTACGAAGCCGATCACCGCGCCGTATTGAATTTGGGAGCGGTGTATCTGCTGCCGGTGGGCAACCGCTACCAACTGATGGACGCGCAGTATTATGTCAGCGGCGTCTATTATTCATTTGTCACGCTGTACGAGGTTTGGCCCATTCAACTCGGCAACCAGGCGGCTTCGCTGATTTGGCGAGGTGACTTCTTTGCGGCCCCTGTGCTACAGTTCACCAGTGGATTTGAAAGGCTCGCGTACGGCGCGGTCATGGTCCAGGAACTCAAGAAGGCGATTCGCGCCTTTCAAGATGACGTGAAAACGAAACCTTAAACACCGGTCCCCACCCGTCATGACCCGTTGGTGCCCACAAACGCCAGGGGCGGCTTTCCTTCTCACGCTACTCGCCTTGCCGTTCCTCCTGTCCAACACCAACGCGGCCTCCCCCTTGATGGCCACGGCGCAGGAATTCGACGCCGACTTTGATTACGTGGCGGGCGCGCCCACGCACCTGCGGGGCGCGAACATCGGTTCCGTCGAAGAATTCAACGCGGCCGCCCGCTATGCCGTTTCCCCGGCGATTACGAAGCGCTTGCTGCTGCGGCTCGGTGCGGAATGGCAGCGCTCCGATCTGCGGGTGCCGGACAACGTCCCGCTGCCCAAGACGCTCCAACAAGCCAGCGCGATTGTCGGCCTGGACTGCCAACTCACAGACCAATGGCTCTTGCGCACGGAACTCGACCCCGGCATTTACAGCGATTTCAAGGACGTGAGTTGGCGCGACGTCAATGCGCCGTTCCTGCTCACCGCGGCGTGCGTGGTGGACGCCGATTTCCAATGGTTCGTCGGGCTGCGCCTCAACCTCTACAGCCAATATCCCGTCTGGCCCGTGCTCGGCCTGCGCTGGAAATTCGCTGATGAATGGACCTTGAACCTGATCCTGCCGCACCCGCGGCTGGAGTACGACGTGAACGAACGGTTGAAGCTTTACCTCGGCGGACGAGTCCAGGGCGGCACCTACCGGGTCAGCGACGACTTCGGGACCGACCACGGCGACCCCCGGCTCAACCACGAACTGTTGGATCAATATGAATTGCGAGTCGGCCCCGGCGTTTCGTGGAGACTGCTTCGCAACATGACCATCGACCTCGACGTCGGCTACATGGTTTATCGGGAGTTCAACTTCTTCGATCACCACGTTGTGCTGCGAAGCAATCCCGCGCCTTACGGCCAAATCGCCTGGCACCTCCGTTTTTGAATGGACAGGAAGTTCTTGACCGCGAATGCGCGCGACTGCGCAAATATTCCCTCACTCGCCGGCGCAAACGACAGCGTATCCGGCCTCTCCCTCAACCAAGGGAGAGGGAACGGTGAGAGGCTGTTGAAAAAGTGGTTGAACCTGCGGATCCGGGTTGTAGGCCGACTCTGTGAGTCGGCGATCCCTTCGAGAATTCCGCCGCTTCGCAGAAGCGGCCTACAGTTAGACGGCTGGAATGTGAGTTTTTCAACGGTTTCGTGAGGGTTGCCCCCCTTGTCGCGATGTAGCTTCATGCGAAGGCGGATGCTATACTTCGCGGCTCATGCATCTCGCGAAACGAATCATGTCCTGCAGGCGTCGAGTCACCGTGGGATTGGTTGGCCTTCGAGCGGCCAACAAAACCATGCGGCTCGTAACGGCACGGTTTGCCGGCGCACCTTTGCTGCGCAGGCTAAAGCCTGCGGCTACAGTTTTGTTGGGCGCTCTTCTGCTCCTCGGCGCGGGCCGTTTGCCCGCTGCGGCGCCGGCCGACGACGAGCAAACGGGATTTCTCGCTGTCACCGATGAGAACGATTCGTTCGCCAATATGTTCGGCGACCATCAAGATCGCCATTACACGGCGGGACTCAAGATACTTCTGATGGGCGGCGACGATTTCGCCACCAACCTGACCGGGCGCCTCAATCGCCTGGAGAACTGGGGAATCGTGCCCGAAGCCGCCGACCTTGGCTGGATTATTCTCGGCCAGAACATTTACACGCCGCAAGACATCCTCAACCCGGACCCGATCCACGAAGACCGGCCCTACGCCGGCTGGCTGTACACGGGCGCCGTTTACCAGCGCCGCGGCGCGCTCGCCACCAATCTGTTCGTGATGGAGAATTTCGAGATTAACATCGGCATGGTGGGCGAGGACTCGTTGGCCGAGGAAGCGCAGAAAACGATCCATCGCTGGTGGTTTCCCGACGACATCCCGAAAGGGTGGGGGCACCAACTCCGCGACGAACCCGGCCTCGTATTGAAGTATGCGCGTTTGTGGCGTTACTCGCCTACGACCGAAACGGCGCGGCATATGGACCTGATTCCCTACGTCGGCGGCGACTTGGGCAACGTGTTCACCTTCGCCACCGCGGGCGCGACCGCACGCGTCGGGTTCAATCTGCCCGACGACTTCGGGATGCAGATCATCGACTCGCCCGCATCCGTCAACGGCGGGTTGACGCGCCAGGCGCCCTCGTGGTCGGCGTACGCGTTTGGCGGAATGGCCGGCCGTTTGGTGGCGCACGACATTACGCTCGACGGCAATTCCTTCCGTGGCGGCCCGAGCGTCGAGAAGCGGAACCTGGTGGGCGACCTGAGTTGGGGCGGCGCGATCCGCTTGTTCCGTCACGTCGAAGTCGCTTACACGCACACCGAGCGGACGATCGAATTTCGCGGTCAACACGGCGACGACAAGTTCGGCTCGATCACCGTCAAAGGCATGTTTTGCTTTTAATCCACTGATTACACGGATTGCACGGATTCGTTTGTAGGGCGCGAATGCCCGAAGGGTTTCGCGCCTAAGCTCCGTCGTGATGCTGTTTCCAAAGACAGCGGCGCGATACCTACACCACAGGCATCGCGCCCTACAATCATTTGCCTGCACGGCTATATCCAGATGCGCATCTTCTTCGGATTGCCTCTTGTTTTCGGTGATGCTACTTTGGACAATCATTCAAAACAGGAGGCAACATGGGTCTTTATCTCGTCGAACACAGGCACACTGCCGAGACGTGTCCGCGTCGGAGCAAGGAGACAGTGAACCAACTGTTTACCCATCTCACGCCGTACAACGCCGCCAAGCTTGGCGTGCAAATCCTCGGCGACTGGGTGAACGACGACGAGCATCATCTCGTGTTGATTTTGGAAGCGTCCGATCAAGACACGGTGGCACGCTTCGTCAATCCGCTGGCGGCGATTGGCTCGGTGGCGATTCACCAGGGGACGGTCTGCTCGGAAGTGTCGGAGCAATGCCTGGCCGCTGAATCCAAATCCACCACAAAGTAAAACGAATTCACAACGGTCTGCTGATTTCCATGTAGCCGCACCGTTGCCGCAGACAACAGCGGCTGACAAAACTGTAGTCGCAGGCTTTAGCCTGCGCGGGGAAGACGCACCCATAAAGGGTACGGCTACACGGAAATCGGTTTTGTTAGGCGCTCTAAGCCGAAAACTGCACCAGCAGCTTGAGACGACATGACGACGTTTTCACGGCAACCCTGCGGCTACAGTTCTGTTGGTTGTATTCGGCTTCGCCCCGCGGACCGGAACCGGTGACGGTTCCGGTCTTCCAATTGTAGGGCGCGAACGCCTGAAAGGTTTCGCGCCGCGGAGCGGAACGTGTGAACGTTCCGTTCGTCTCAGCGTTCCGTTATTTTCTGATTCACGGCCAGCCTCTTCCAGCCTAACCGCATTCATCTCACAGAAGCAAACGAAGCAAACGAAGTTCTTCCTCCGATTCCTTGCCTCTTCTTCCTTCGTCCAATGCTTTCCTGATCTTTTCCATCACCTTCTGGATTCTGACTTCTGGCTCCTGACTCCTGTTCGAGGCCAACTCATGTTCCCAAATCCGCACCACGCGCCATCCTCGCCTCCGCAATTCCCGGTTCACGAACCGGTCGCGCGCGATGTTCGCCGCCATCTTCTCACGCCAGAACGCCTTGCCGGTTCTTTGCGTCTTTGCGCCTTGGCGTGAACCAGCCGTTGTCGGCATTGCGCTTTTCTTCAGCCATTTCTTTGGATGTGAATACTTCGGACAGCCGTGCCAGAAACAACCGTCCACGAAGACCGCGACGCGCTCTTTGGGAAACAGGAAATCAATCCCGACGTTGGTAGGGCGTGCTGCCCCAGCGCGCCGCTTCTGACCTTCGATTCTCAGTCTCTGCTGTCGTCTCCATCCGGTGATGCCGTGAGCGCGCAGCAGTCTGGTGAGTGCAAGCTCCGTGTCCTTGTTGCCGCTTCCGCGAATCCGCGACATTACCTCGGAGCGTTTGTGCTACCAGTTGCCGGCTCCGAAGCAATTCCCGTCAGCATCAATAATTGAGCCATCCGGCAAGACATCGACCTCGACAACGTACTCCTCAATTGTCGCTGCGTCCTCAAAATCGCGCTCGCCGTCGAGAAATTGCTGGAATCGTTCGATGGCCTCTTTTGCCATTTCGCGCTGGACATCAGCCAAACTTTGGTAAACGACTGGGTTGCCTAGTTCGTCACGCCACAGAGGCACAGGGCCCGCACAGACCGTATCGACGTATATGCAGAATCCCGCTCGGTTCATTTTCTTCGCTTCGTTGCGACGCCTATTCTCGATCGCCGGCCGGATTGTTTTTCGACTTGCTCGCGAATTTGCTTAAGAATGGATCGGTAATGCCGAGCGATATTCTCCGCCTCTTCCGCGTCCCTGCACTCTTCGGGCATGAAATACTCATCAGGCGACTCGCCGTTTCGCATGTAAAAGGCTGTGTCCTCCCAAGCCTTGGCACGAACCTCAAGTCCGTCAACTGCTTGGCCGAGGTCGTTCGAATCCAGTTCGATGTGTAGTTTCCGTCCCATACTTGGACTTTCCTTTCCATCCGATGAATTGGTTTTCGGACTTTCATGTTGGAGGGTCTTTCCCCACAATGGTTGCATGACCAAAGCGCCGAGCGTTAAATGGACGCGCGAACACGAACTCATCGCGCTGAATCTTTACTGCAAGCTGCCCTTCGGGACATTTCATCATCACAACCCAATCATCATCGAAGTCGCCCGCAAGATGGGGCGGACGGCAAATAGTCTCGCGATGAAATTGTGCAACTTCACTTCGCTTGACCCCGTACAAAAAGCACGAGGCATTAAGGGACTTGAAGGCGCCTCCAAACAAGACAGGCTCATGTGGAGTGAGTTTCAATCTGATGCTGCAAAACTCGCTCCCACGAGCGAACAGTTGCTCCATGACCTCTTCACGCAGGACGATGACAAGGAACTGAATTTCCTCACCCGTGATAAAGTGCGATTGGAGAGACCGGTAAGTTATGTGACGCCGACTGGACCTACAGAAGGAAAAGCGACGGTTCGGGTCCGCCGCGGGCAACAGTTCTTTCGACAAGCCATCCTCAATGCCTATGACGTCAGTTGCTGTATTACCGGAATTGCCGTGCCACGTTTGCTTGTGGCCAGCCATATCAAGCCGTGGCGGGATTTCCCGAGAGAGCGGTTGGACCCGCGAAACGGTCTGTGTCTTTCGTCGCTTCACGATGCCGCGTTTGACGACGGCCTCATCACGCTCGATGAGAGATTTCGCGTGGTGCTCAGCAAGCGATTGAAGGGCTATCTTCCTCAGCCTGCGTTGTCGAAGAATTTCGTCGCGTATGAGGGCAAGATGATCCGCTTGCCTGAAAAACTGGCTGAACCCGCTCCAGAATTCTTGGAATACCACCGCAGCAAAATTTTTGAGGATTGAAACCCTGCCCTGCTCAATACCGCTGAAGTAGGTTTGGTCAAGGTCGGCCTTTTCGGCAAGCGCCTCTTGAGTTAGTCCTCGTGCCTCACGTTGCTTGCGGACGTTGAGGCCGAACGCGATGAGAACAGGGTGTCGCTTCGCCATGACTCATAGTCTAAGGAGTCGCCACGAAATGCCCATAGACGATGAGTCATATTGTTCGGACAGGTGAAAAGTGGAGAGGAGCGGCGGTCAGCCCTCAGTTGCACGAAGCGTTGAACCGGGTACATCGTCTTGCGACGGCTGAGCAGCGAGTCCTGACAAGCCGAGTTCGACGAGACGCCGTTGAAGTTTACGGCAACTGCGCTCCTGCCAAGGCCGCATGGGGATGGACCTCCTTGCGTTACTCAGCCGCTGCATTTCTTTGCGAGATCAAGTCATCTCCACCTATTCGTGTCCATTCGTGTGCATTCGTGGTGGAAAACTCTGCATTCTCTGCGCCTCTGCGGTGAACAAGAACCCGATCGCGGCGGGACGCTGCTCCCACGAAAAATGAGACGCGGGAAAACGGCTCTCTACAGGCTCTCATCGCCGTTCTGATGCCGAACGATAGAAATCAGCGGCGCGGCGATCGCCGCACTGATTGGTAAGACGGCCGCGCCGTCATCACTCATCGCCTGTCACTTTCGAGTACAACACGCTAACTCCCCAGCCAATCAGCCCGCCCAGTATCATGCAATAAATTGCGGCGCATAGCCAACCCAGCAACGCCGTGCTCCCATCACTCAACCCAAAAATCTTCTGAGCCAGCCACATCGCGAACTCGACCGGCTTGAGTACGATGCGCTGAACGAAAAGCGTCTTCTTGTCCTCAGTTGCAATAGACGCCAGCCCAATCAAGAAGCCGACAGCAGCGCCTTTGCATATCGGGCCGAGATGTTTGGTGATGCTCATCGCGCCGAACGAGAGAACTCAGCCACGCCGGGCCGCATGGTTCACGATGTCTTCTTCAGCACAACATAACAGATGGTCGCCGCCATCGCCGCAACGGCGGTCACCCCTATGGCCATGGGCCAAACCGGCTTAAAGACAAGAGCCCAGAGCGCCATAAACGCGACGAGACACGCCGTGCAACTGGCGATAATGATCTGTTTGGTTCGCTGTCGCTCCGCGTTCGTGGACTCTTTTTCGGTGGGTGGTTGAGTGGCATCGTTCATATCGTGCGCTTGGTAGTCTAACTATTGGATAGGTTGCATTGCGTTTTCGCCAAACCGAAGTGGCAATCGTCGTAGGAAGCGCTTATCGAAACGGCGCATTCCGCATTCTCCCGGACTCGAATTGTAGGACTTTGATAGGACGGAGCAAGCGCAAATGCTCATTCGCGGGAAACACTCTGCGTCCTTGGCGCCTTGGCGAGAGACGACAGCAGCCGGACCGGTTGCCCTACAGTTTAATACTGAACAGAAGCTAACAAAGCAAACGAAGATCTTCGTTACCTTCGTTGCCTTCTGTTCAAATTCATCCACTTCGATTCGCGTTCATTGGCGGGAAGACATTCTTCACGGCGGCTGGCCACTTAACAACGCCCCAGCTCAGCGATGGGCGCCGTAAATGGGCGTTGCTGGCAAGATAAGCTCGAGGAAATCATAAAACGGTCAAGCGCCCGGCGCGGGGCACACGTTTGTTGTAGCGCGCATGGTTAGACCGGGCCTGCGCCTGGTAAGGAGATAGAGATAGCGCGTTAAGACAACCGCAGGCGCATTGTAAATGAGTTCAAAGATGGCCCAAGCCACAGCCCACACATAACATCTACGTTGCGCGTCGAACAGACCGGAAAGCGCCGCTCTATGGGCGAAGTAGAGATAAAACATGATGAGCATCAGCACCAAGGCCGAACATGCCGCATGAGTGTTACTGGCCAAAAGATGCCGCCGGTGATCAAAGCCTTTGTTCTTTGCCCAAGAGTTTATGAGCGGATTCCAGAATCGCTTCCGGTAAAGCCGGCAGAACAGGAGGTGGAAAACTCCGCGCAGATTCTTGTTGCGGGAAAAACCCATTTCCGCGATCGGCCAATAAATCGATGGTACCTGGAAGGACATGCGAGCCCCAACTATTGTTTATGTTGCATTGCGTTTACGCCAAACCGATCTGGCAATCGTCGCCTGAAGCATTTACCGCAACGGCGCATTCCGCATTCTCCCTGAGTAGTGGTACAGTTCGCTGTAGCGGCGCTCTGCGAGCGTCGAATCATAAGCGTCGGCGGTCGTAGACCGCCGCTACAATTCCCAAACTTTAGCAATGCCTCTCCCTGACTCGAATTGTAGGACTTTGACGCGGCGGGGCAAGCGCAAACAACCATTCGCGGGGATTCCGGTCGCATCCGAGCACTGCCGCCGGTGTAGCGTGCGCTGTCCCCAGCGGAGTATGAGGACCGTCCAGCCGGATGCGCTGGGGACAGCGCACGTTACACCAGCCATGACAATCAATTGGGTCGTATCAAGGTGCATCCGTCGATTCCTCCAAACCTCTCCGCGTTCTCAGCGCCTCTGCGGTGCAAGAGAGGCTGGCGATATGGCGTGGGATGCGGTTAAACTGCGGCAGGCACCAAAACATATGCAACCGACGATCATTCCGGAAAAGTTTCGAACCGGTGACCAGATTCGCGTGTTGGCGTTGTCACGTTCTCTCGGCGGCCTCAAGCAGTATCCCGGAATCACGGAGGCGGATATCGAGTTTGCCCGAAACCGAGTGGAGGCGCTCGGTTTGCGGGTGACCTTTGGCCGGCATGTGATGGAAGGCAACGCGCACTTGACGACCTCGGTCGAATCGCGCCTCGCGGATTTGCGCGCGGCTCTCACCGACCCAGCGGTCAAAGGGATCCTGTCGGTTGCGGGCGGCAGCGGTGCCATTCAAATTGTCGACCAGTTGGATTACGACCTGATCGCGGCGCACCCGAAGATTTTTTGCGGCTACTCGGACAACGGCTTTCTGTGGAACGCGGTTTATGCCCGGACCGGTTTGGTGAGCTATTATGGACCCAATTTCAGCGGCTTCATGAACCGCAAGGACGGTGACTACACCGGGCGGAGTTTTCAGACCTGTTTGTTTAACGCGCAACCTTTCGACGTGGTCCCGGCCACCGAGTGGAGCGATGATAACTGGGTCAAAGACCAGGAGAATCGCACCTTTCTCCCGAACGAAGGTTGGTGGGCGGTCAACGAAGGCGAAGCGGAAGGAACCATAATCGGCGGTAACACTTACATCCTGAACCTGTTGAAAGGCAGCGCGTATTTTCCTCCCTTGCAAGAGGCGATCCTGTTTTTAGAGCCCGTGAGTACAGGCAAAGGTACCCTGATGGACCTCGACACGGGCCTGCGCGCCCTGACACTTCTGTCCCAATTCAAACAGGTCCGTGGGATTGTGATCGGCCGCTTTGCGAGGAATGCCCTCATTGACCGGGAAAAGCTCACTTCGATCATTCAATCCATCACTGCGGTTGCTCATATTCCAATCGCCGCGAACTGTGACTTTGGCCACACGACACCAATGCTGACCGTTCCGATTGGGGGGAGATGTCGGCTGCGGGTTGGTGGCGGCAAAGCGGAAATGGTCATCACGCAACACTAGCGGTGGGATGGCGGAACGAATCAAGTTGAGCCACCGCCACGGGCGGCTGGCTCACGATTGCAATAATGAGTCCAATCTTCATTGCTCAATCCACAACTGAAGGGGCAGTGGACGTTGGTTTCAGAGCGCTGATAGGCGACAGAATCATACGCCAGCTAAACTCTGTAAAACCTGATGCATGTGCCGAACCTGCGAAGCGCCGCCCCACTCCTCCCAATAGACCGCCACATCCGACGCTGTGCCTTCAAATTCAAAATAATCCTCCGAAAACTCTGTGGCCAATTTCGTGAGCCTTTTGCGCAGGGCATCGGAAACCTCACCCTGTAATAAATAGCCGTTGGGCAGTTGTGCTCCGTCGCGCTCCGTCCGTTGGAGAAGCGACCAACCAGAGCGTGTGCCTTCGCCGTAGCGCGGTAGCGAATACCTGGCACATGAACCGCGAATAAGGCGGCAGGACCGGTTACCGTGGGAGAACTCCGGTAATTGGCGCTCAACGTCGCTGACGGTAATACCGAGGCGAAGTGCTTCTTTACGCTCTGCTTTGTGTCCTCCTACCGAGAATTTGCCAAAATTCCAACCTCTAATTCCGCGATAGACCAACGCTCCGCCGGCTAAAAGAGGAAAGCCCACCGAAATCCAGAAATAAACAGGTTCTCTTGCAGCATAATATACGTGCCAGCTACCTGCGTGGCCCGTGGAGATATGCCCTTTGACAATCGCCACGAGTCCGTAAACGAGAAACACGGAGCCTAAACCAAAAAATATCAATCGTGTGATTATTTTATTGCCTTTGGGCGGTTGCATCGGGAACAGGTTGTGGCCTAACTATTGGATATGTTGCATTGCGTTTACGCCAAACCGATCTGGCAATCGTCGCCTGGAGCATTTACCGCAACGGCGCATTCCGCATTCTCCCTGAGTAGTGGTACAGTTCGCTGTAGCGGCGCTCTGCGAGCGTCGAATCATAAGCGTCGGCGGTCGTAGACCGCCGCTACAATTCCCAAACTTTAGCAATGCCTCTCCCTGACTCGAATTGTAGGACTTTGACGCGGCGGGGCAAGCGCAAAACTCAGTCCTCCGATGGTGATCGCAATTCTTGCTAACAAAACTGTCGTCGCAGGGCTGCCGTGAAAACGTCATCACGTCGTCTCAAACTGCTAGTGCAGCTTTCGGCTTAGAGCCGCCTAACAAAACCAATTTCCATGTAGCCGCACCGTTGCCGCAGACAACAGCGGCGTCTCGTCTGACTCGGCTTATGGGTGCGTCTTCCCCCGCGCAGGCTAAAGCCTGCGACTACAGTTTTGTTAGGCGCTCTTCGGGAAAGATCCACTCAAGAACCGCAAGCGGGATGCTTGCGCCACCAAGCCGGGCGCAATTTGCGAGGGCCAGGTTTATAGCTTCCGGCTTGCAAGCTGCTCTGGAACAAGTTTGCAGGCTATGAGAAGATCGTCCGCATCGTCCGGAGAAGTTGGTTCCACCGTGAGCGCATTTGATCAGGACAGAGATGCCACCGAAGGTGCCGATGCGGTCGCGCGGACAGGGTTGTTGTCGGAATCCGCGCGTCTTTCCAAACAACATTTCCACATCCTTTTGTTGAGTTGGGCGGGGTGGGTCTTCGACTTCTACGATCTGCTGCTGTACACGTTTCTTCTCATTCCCATCGGTCAGGAGTTGCATCTTTCGCGGATCGCGTTGTCGTACGTGCTGGGCGCGTCGCTGACGGCCACGGCCGTTGGCGGGGTGGCATTTGGTTTCTTGTCGGACCGGTTTGGACGAAAAAGCGTCTTGCAGTGGACGATCCTGACCTACAGCGTGGGAACGTTTCTCAGCGGGTTCTCGATGAATCTCCATTGGCTGGTTCTCTCGCGGATCGTCGCGGGCCTCGGCGTGGGCGGGGAATGGGCCACGGGACAAACCTACGTCTGCGAAACGTTTCCGCCGAAGGTGCGCGGGCGTTATGGAGCGTTCATGCAAACCGGCGCGCCCATCGGCATCGCGCTCGCATCGATCGTGGGCGGGTTCCTGATGCCGGTGATCGGTTGGCGGGGATGCTTCTTCGTGTCGCTGTTGCCGGCCGCGCTCGTGATCATCATCCGCCGCGCGTTGCCGGAGTCGGATCTGTGGAAACAACAGCGCACGTCGAAGATCCGGACGACAGGATTCCGGCCGCTATTCTCGAAACAGTACCGCGCGACGTTCGCGGCTTGTCTGGTCCTGGCGGTGTTCGACATGTCGGCCTACTGGTTCACCTATTCGTGGTTGCCGGGTTACCTGCAGCAGGAACGTCAGATGTCCCTGGTCAAATCGGCGCTGTGGATTCTGGTGACGCAAACCGGAGGGTTCTTCGGTTATTTCACGTTCGGGTTCGTGGCGGATTTGCTCGGCCGCCGTCCGGCTTATTCCATTTACTGTGTATTGATGGCTTTGGGATTGGTGATGATCACCGTGCTCTGGACCATGGTCGCAATGTACCCGGCGTTGCTGCTGGCGTTTATGTTTCTCGTCGGATTCGGGACGGGGATGTTCGGTGGCTACGGCCCCTTGTTCTCCGAACTTTTCCCGACGAACATTCGCAACACTGCCATGGGGTCGGCCTTCAATCTGGCGCGCGGCGTCCAATTCTTCACTCCCGTCATCATCGCGGTCATCGCGAAGAGCTATGGCCTGGCGGGCGGCATCTCGCTCGCGGCACTGTTCGCCTTGTTGACCGGAGCCTGGATTTGGGTTTTCCCCGAAACGAAAGGGATCCGGTTGTCGTCGTAGGGAAAACGGATGGCAACTTCCAACGACCGCCGCGCGGGCTGCCCTGCAATTCAGTGTTGAACGGGAGTTAACAGAGAAAACGAAGCTCTTCGTTGCCTTCGTTCGCTTCTGTGAAAATCATCGGCGGCCACGACGGAGCATGGCCCTCCAACTTTTAAGGCGACGACGCAAGCAGGGACGCTCGCGCTACCAAATTCTGGCAGACTCCGTTGTATTGTAGCCGCAGGCTTTAGCCTGCGGGGCGTCCGCAGAGTCGCGCCGGTCCACTCACGCACCCATCAAGGGTGCGGCTACCTAACAAGAACGACAGTCAAAAATCAGTACCAGCCGATCCCGGCCTCGTTCAGATTGATGTGGACCTGCTTCGTTTCGAGAAATTCTTCGATGCCGTGCAGGCTCATCTCGCGGCCCTGCCCGCTCTGTTTGTAGCCGCCCCACGGACTCTCGACATAACAGGGTTGCATGGTGTTGACCCAAACGATGCCGGCCCGCAACGCTTTGACTGTGCGCAGGCACTTGAAGATGTCGCGGGACCACAGCGCCGCGGAAAGTCCGTACGGCGTGTCGTTGGCGATCTGGATCGCCTCGGCTTCGTCCTTGAACGGGATGCAAGCCACGACCGGGCCGAAAATCTCTTCCCGGGCAATCCGCGTGGTGTTGTCCGTCTCGAATATCGTCGGCTCGACGAAGTAACCTTTGCCCTTGGGTTGGCCGCCGCCCATGACCAACTTCGCCTCCTTCCTGCCCAGGTCGATATAACTCAAAACCTTTTGTTGGTGTTCCTCGGTGACGAGCGGCCCCATTTTGGTCGCGCGCTTGAGCGGGTCGCCGAGCTTGATGCGTTTGGTTTTCTCTTTCATCCGGTCCATGAACTTCTTCCAGATGTCTTTTTGGACCAGCACCCGCGAGCCGGCGGTGCAAACTTCGCCCTGATTGATGAACACACCGAACAGGGCGCCATCGGTCGCGGCCTCGAGGTCGGCGTCGGCAAAGAAGATGTTCGGCGATTTGCCACCGAGTTCGAACGTGATCTTCTTGATGTGCGAGCTGCCGATGGCTCGCAGAATGGCTTTGCCCGTGTCGGTCCCGCCCGTCAGCGAAATCTTATCCACGTCGGGCGATTCGGACAGCGCCCGGCCAACAATCGAGCCGTCGCCGGTGATGACGTTGAGCACACCCGGCGGGAGTTCGGGGATTTCCTTCTGCACGAGCTTGCAGAGTTCGAGCATGGTCAGCGGCGTTTGCCGCGCGGGTTTGACGATCACGGTGCAACCGGCGGCGATGGCCGGGGCCAGTTTCCACGCGGTGAGCAGCAGCGGATAATTCCACGGAATGATCAGGCCGCAAACTCCCATCGCTTCTTTCAGGGTGAAATTGAGCGCGTTGTCGGGGACGTTGATCGTTTCGCCGTGATATTTCGTGGCCAATCCGCCGCTGTACTCGAAGCAGGTGGCGGTATCGTTGATGTCGAACTCGCTTTCGACGATCGGTTTGCCGCAGCTCATGGTTTCCAGTTCGGCCAACGCAGCGGCGTGTTTGCGGACGAGCGCCGCCATCTTGAACAGGATGCGCCCGCGCAACTGGGCCTTGGTGGAATCGCGCCAGTCCGTGTTGTCGAAGGTCGCGCGCGCCACAGCAATGGCGCGTTCGACGTCCTGGCGGTCCGCCTCGGCAACGACGGCAAGCGGTTGGCCGTTGGCGGGATTGACGATTTCACGGGTGTCGGCGCCGCCGACCCACTCATTGTTGACGTACAGTTTGTAGCTTTTCATGCGCGAGCCTCCGGAAAGAGTTTTTACCCGAACGGACGCGAATGCACGCAAATAATGCGAACGCGTTCGCCGCTTCAAACTGATACACTATCAATCGCAGCCGTCGATTGACAAGCAGCGGACGAACGCGTATAAGCGTGGCTTCGAGTTCTGAAACATCCTTCGACAGCCGCTGCCAATAGCATGAAGACCTGCTTTTTGATTCCTGCCTACAATTGCGCCCACGTGATTGGAGAAGTGATCAAACCGTTGGCGTTGTCGGAAAACGACGAAATTATCGTGGTCGACGATGCCAGTAGCGACGACACACTGGCGGTGGCCAGTCGGTTCCCGCGGGTTCACGCCGTGCGCAATCCCGTCAATCTTGGTTATGGCGGAACGAGCCAGCGGTTGTACGAACTGGCGGTTGAGCGAAAGGCCGATTATGCCATCAGCATTCACGGCGATCTGGGGCACCGCCCGGAAGATGCGCCCCTGGTTCTGGCGCCGCTCTATCACGGGGACGCGGAAATTGTTTTGGGATCGCGTTTGCTCTATCTGATGAATATCCGCAAGGAACACGGGTGGAGTTCCCTGTTCAAACCCGAGTTCCGATTTGGCATGCCGTTGAACCGGGTCTTTGGGCATTTTGGCCTGACGTGGTTTCAGAACCGGTGTTTCGGAACAAACCTGCATTCGTTTCACGATGGGATGCGGGCTTGCACGCGCCCGGTCATGGAATGGGTTTTGCAGAATCAGTTCAGCACCTGGTACAATTACGACACCGACTTGATTGTGCACGCTCACCGTTGCGGCTTGCGGATCAGTGAGGTGGCCGTCAAACCATTTTATCACGGCCAGTCAAAATCGGCGGCGCCGTCGTTCCGTTACGGTTTGCGCGTGGTCCGTTATACTCTCCGAACGATGGGCAATCATGCTTCCCCCACTGTGCCGCGGGACGCGTCTCGTTCGGGGAAACGCTCGTGACGCAGGGGATGGATTAATTCCAGTCCGTCGATAATTGCCATTGTCTGCCGTGAATTCCATCGGTATGCTGGCGGGCCAAGTTAACTACCGATTGGAGTACCATGAAGAACATCCTCGTGACCGGCGGTTTTGGTTTTCTGGGCAGCCATCTGCTGGAGGTCTTGCTTTCCTCGCCGGAAAACCACATCCACGTTGTCGATAATCTCAGCACCAATGTCGTCGACCCCGCGGAGTTTTCCCGCTCGTCCGGAGAGCGGCTGACGTACGATGCGGTCAGCGTGGAAGAGTTTTTCACCAAAACCGCGCGCCCGAAGCAGTTCTCCGAAATCTATCACCTCGCTTCGGTGGTCGGTCCGGTGGGGGTGCTGAGACACGCGGGAAATATCGTTCGGTCGGTCGTGCGCGACACCTATCTCTTGATCGACTATTGTCTTGCGACGAAGGCGAAGCTGCTCGACGTCAGCACCTCGGAGGTATACGGCGGCGGCAAGGAAGGTTTTTGCTCGGAAGATTTCGACAAGATCGTGCCGGCCAACACGACGATTCGGCTGGAGTACGCCGTCGGAAAACTGGCTGCCGAGACGGCGCTGATCAACACCCAGAGAACCAGGGACCTTTGGACGGTGATCATCCGCCCGTTTAACATCTCGGGCAAACGCCAGCGTCCCGGTGGCGGGTTTGTTTTGCCGCGGTTTGTCTCGCAAGCCTTAAAAGGGGAACCGTTGACGGTGTATGGCGATGGCTCACAAATCCGGGCGTTCACGCACGCGCACGACATTTCCACCGGCATAGAAGCCGCCATGGCGCTCGGACGGCCAGGTGAAGCCTACAATCTGGGGAATCCAAACAACCGGGTTACCATTCTGGAACTCGCCCAAAAAGTCATCAAGATTTCCGGCAGCTCGAGCCAGATTCAGTTTGTCGATCCGGTAAAACTACACGGCCAACTCTTTGCCGAAGCGGCGAACAAATTCCCCAATTCCACCAAGGCCCAGAAAGAATTGAATTGGCGTTTCGATATCGGCATTGATGAAATTGTCGAGGAAGCTGTGGAGGAGTGGAAGGGAATCCTCGGCTCTGCAAAAAAACCGTCTTCTGGCAAAACGCATTCCAGGTAAGAATCGCATGAAAGGCGTCATTCTGGCGGGTGGGCTCGGCACGCGGCTGTCGCCGTTGACAAAAATCACCAACAAACATCTGCTGCCGATTTACAACAAGCCGATGATTTTTTACCCGATCCAGACGTTGGTGGATGCGGGAGTGCGCGACCTGCTGATCGTGACCGGTGGGAATAATGCCGGCGATTTTCTCCGTTTGCTTGGCAACGGGAAAGCTTTCGGTTTGCCGCACATCAACTACACCCATCAGGAGGGCGAGGGGGGCATCGCCGAGGCGTTGCGCCTCGCCGAACATTTTACCGCCGGACGAAAATTCGTGGTCATGCTGGGCGATAACGTCATCGAAAAAGACATCCGCCGTGGTGTGGCGGCGTTTGCCAATCAAAAAAGTGGCGCCCGCGTTTATTTGAAAAAAGTCCCCAACCCCCACGCGTACGGCGTCGCCGAATTGCGCGGCGAGCGCATCGTGGGTATCGTGGAGAAACCGGTCCGTCCCAAGTCCCGGTACGCGGTAATTGGTATTTACATGTACGACGGCTCGGTCTTCGACATCATCAAAAAGCTCAAACCGTCCCGGCGCGGCGAATTGGAAATCACCGATGTTAACAACGCCTACGTCAAACGGGGCGAACTCGCGTACGAAATTCTCGACGGCTGGTGGGCCGACGCGGGTGCCTCGCCCGAACAACTGCTGCAAACCAGCCTGCTTGTCGCCCGCCAACAAAGGGTCCGCCTGTGATCCCGACCATTCTTCCAATGTTATGCTTCCGGCGAGGAGCGCCTAACAAGACTGTAGTCGCAGGCTTCAGCCTGCGCGGGGAAGTCGCGCCCGTAAGCCGAGTCAGACGAGACGCCGTCGTGTGCGGCAACGGTGCGGCCACATGGGAATCGGTTTTGTTGGCGGCTCCAGAGATGGTTTGGATTGACAGGGGAAATCAATCTTGGGGGCCGTCACGGTGAGGCGCGTGTTGGTCACCGGCGGCGCAGGGTTCATTGGCTCGCATTTTGTAAAGGTCGCGCTTCGCGAACATCCCGATTGGCACATTCTCAATCTCGACAAGCTCAGCTACGCGGGAAATCTTGAAAACCTGGCGGAGCTTCCCGACGCCAACCGTCACGAGTTTATCAAAGGCGATATCACCGACCATGAAGCCGTGGCGGGTGTTTGGCGCGACGGAATCGACTGCGTTGTCAATTTTGCCGCCGAAACGCACGTGGACCGCTCGATCCTTTGGGCCGACGAGTTCATCAAGACCGATGTGCTCGGAACCTTCACCCTGCTCGAAGCCGCGCGGCAATTCGGCGTGAAAAAATTCATCCAGATATCCACCGATGAAGTTTACGGCAGTATCTCGCAAGGCAGTTTCACCGAAGACTCGCCGCTCAATCCCCGCAATCCCTACTCGGCCAGCAAGGCCGGGGCCGATCGGCTGGCCTTTGCCTATTTCGCCACGCACCAGGTGCCGGTCATCGTCACCCGCTGCTCGAACAACTTCGGCCCGAACCAGCATCCCGAGAAGTTCATCCCGCTATTCATTACCAACGCGCTCGAAGACAAGCCGCTTCCGCTGTACGGCGATGGGCGGTACGTGCGCGATTGGATTTACGTCGAAGATCACTGTGCGGCGATCGATTTCTTGATCGCTCACGGAACGGCTGGCGAAACCTTCAACATCGCCGGCGGCAACGAAGTCGAAAACATCGAGATCGCCCGACGCGTTCTCCGCAAACTCGGCAAACCCGAATCGCTCATTCAACTCGTCAAGGATCGCCCCGGTCATGACCGCCGGTATTCACTTGAGGCCGGTAGACTTGCCGCGCTGGGTTGGAAACCGCAGCGCGACTTCGCCGAGTCGCTGGATGACACGGTCGATTGGTACGCCCGGAACGAACGCTGGTGGCGCAAGATCAAGAGCGGTGATTTTCAGAAGTATTACGCCGCGCAGTACGGTCCCCGCCTGTGAAAATACTGCTCACTGGCGCCACCGGGTTTATTGGATCTCACGTCGCACGGGCCCTGGTCAGGGACCGCCATGAAGTCCAAGCGCTCGTCCTGCCGCGTTCGGATTATCGCCGGATTGAAGACATTCGATCTTCACTCCACTTCATCGAAGCGGACCTGCTTTCTTCGTCAACGATTCCCCGTCCCGCTTCTCTGGACGTCTGCATCCATCTCGCGTGGTATGTCGAACCCGGCAAGTATCTGGAGGCACCGGAAAATCAGCAATGGATCGAGGCCAGCTTGCGACTGGCGCGCACGCTCAAGGAGGCTGGATGCCGTCGATTCGTTGCCGCGGGCACGTGCTTCGAGTACGCGCCCAGCCATCCGCCGCAGCAGGAATCCGCTCCCACTCAGCCGACGACCTTGTACGTGAAATCAAAACTCGCACTGTTTCAGGAGTTGCAATCCATCGGAATCGATTGCGCCTGGATGCGCTTTTTTTATCAGTATGGACCTGACGAAGATCCGCGGCGATTCGTACCGGTGGTGATCAATCACTTGTTGAACGGACAAGAGGTAAAGCTGGTGCCTGGCGATCGCCTCCGTGATTTCCTTTACATCGAGGACGTCGCCCGGGCGGCGATTTCAGTGGCGCAAAGCGGACTCACCGGAGCCGTCAATATTGGCAGCGGTGTGCCGGTTACGGTGCGCGAAATTGCTTTGAAGATTGGTGACCTGCTGGGACGCCCCGAACTGATCAAGCCCGGCACCCTGCCCTATTCATCGAATGAACCGATGGATTTGCTGGCTGATAATACCCGACTTCGCAGCACAGGGTGGCAACCGCGGGTCAACCTCAACGACGGGTTGCGCGAGACTGTCGCTTGGTGGAACTCACCACAACGCCCAAAGCGGCCAGCAAGATCAGCGCACTGAAACCGGCCGCTACCGGGTAAGCGCGTGGCGGTTGGTAGCGGAGGACAATGTCGTGACTGCCGGCGGGCAATTCCAAGCCCATCACGCCACAACTGACGCGTAAGACGTCCGCAGCCCGACCGTCCACTTCTGCATGCCAGAACGGGTAATAACTTTCCGAGATCACCACAAGGCAATCCCGAGCCGCTTTGAGGTGCATGCGAATTCGTTCGTTATTCTCCCGAACGAGTTGCACATCTGACAAAGGGACCGGTTCGCCATCGCTCAGGGGCGGCGGGCCGTTGCCGTTTCGGTAAACAGCTTCATATTTCGTGGCCGCACCGGCGCCCGCGCCATTCTGCACGAGGGGCCAGTTGTGTTCGCTCAACAACAGCGCCAATTTCGCTGACTCGAGGATATCGCCATCAAACAGGCACGCCCGCGCAAAGGCGCTCACGTAGGGCCGGGCGTTGTCGTTGCGAAAGACGACCATGTCCTCATTCTCGAGGAACACGGGAAAACTCTGCTGGTAGGCTTTTAAGAGGTTTTGGTTGCCAGCATTGTTGGGATCGGATTTGTCGAACACGACGTAGCGCGCCGCCAGCAAATTCAGAAACGCACGGTGATTATCCCAGGAACTGAACGCCTGTTCATTCAGCAGCCCGGTTCCGAGCGGACACATCCAATTGTAAAACGCTTCGTAGACTTGAGGCTTGCCGCCCCACAGCGGCCCGAGCAGATGGAAGTACCGGCCGGAAACCGAATACGTTTTTACCCAGTCGTGATCCGATTTGAGCAAACTGTATGCGGCTTGAAGGTTTTGTAGCGTGTGCGCCGGCACGCCATTGTCTTCCGTGGGTTTTTGGTACGGCCAATAATCGAGCAACAACAATACGCCGACGCCCAAGACGATTTTCGGAATGTGGGCGCGCCACTTTTCCGCCGAAAGCACGTCGGTCACGAAAAATCCAATCAGCATCGCGCCCCAAAACACACTCGGACCGTCGTAAAATACGTAGGGCGCGCGGATGTCCTTGAAATACGGCAGCGCGGCCAACATCTGAAAGCCCGGCAAGAAAAGGAAAATCGCCAGCGCTACACTGGTGATGACCTTCTTGCGCGGAGTGGTTAGCTTGCGTCGATAGAAGATCGCCAAAAACGCCGCGCACACCAACAATCCGAAAATTGCGATGCCTGTCTGCCCTTGCGATGACAGAGCCCCCCATGTTGTCCAGTTGGCGCTCCAGACGTTCGTGAGGCCGGTCGCCAGCATGACACTGACCAGGAACGCGCCAACAAAAAACCAGAACAAGCGGCGGTCAATCCGCCGACGATTCCACAGGATGGTGGTGGCAATTACAGCCAGCAACACGACGCCCATATATTTCTCGGGCGCATCTGTCCTAAGGGAAAGGATTCGTTGCACTTGCTCCAATTCAGCCTGACTGTTCACGCGCCCGCCGTTGGCTTGGACGCGGCTGAGCACCGTCTGGACAATGTTACTGGTAACGGCGCCGTCCCGGTCCACCAGTCCCAAGAGGCTCTTAAATGCGTAGGTCTTCTGCCAGGCGGCAATCGGATCGCCAATGAACAATTTGACATACTTCGATTCTACGAGCCCCGGAACGATGACCCACGCCCCAAGCGCGAGACCGAACGCCGCCAACAAACCGCAGGTGCGAGTGGCAGGCTGCCACTGTTTGCGACGCGGCCAGAGCCAGTAAACGGCGTAGCCGAACAGAAATAAGAATTGGACGAACGCCTGTTTGTTGTCGGTCCACCAGGCGAGTACGGCCACCACGGCGCATACCAAAGTGTCGCGGCTTGAATTCGATTCCAACGCCCGCGACAACGTCAACCACAACAGTGGGATGAAGGGAAAGAACAAGCTGATCGTAATATGCTCCGCGCCCGCGGCGCGGATGAGTTGCTCGGGATGAAGCATGTAGGCCAGCGCGGCCAGGACCGCGGCCCATTCGCTCTTCAAAAAGTGCCGGGCGCAAAAGTACATCGTTATGGCGCTCGCGAAGATGGCCAGCAACGCCGTCAGTTTGCCCGCCGTCATCAGCCCGGTAAATGTGGAAAACAGAATCCAGGGCAGAAGATAAAATCCCCGAGCGTAATTCAGTCCGTAGCTGGAGCCGCTCATGTAATCGGGCGTCCACCAGGGCAGGAGATGGTGCTGCACGATTTCGCGTTTGATGTCCCAGACCCGCGAGGCTGATGCCGCCAACTCCTTGTCGCTCATTCCCAACGGCAGCCAGTGAATCCCCAGCCAGACGCAGTAGGCCACGGCGATCGCCGCCGTGAGCCACAGCCCAAACCGGACACGCTCAGGCTTGAGGGTTGATGGGGGTTGCATGGGGCGATTGGAGGAGTTGACGGGCGGCCGCTTCCACAAGTTCCAATGGTAATTCCCGCACACAGGCGTAATCCAATCGCGCAGGACAGCTCAGTGGGCGACTGGAATATTTGAAGCAGGGGCTACAGGGCAAGCCGCGGCTGACGATTACGTGCCGCGTCTTCCAGGGAGCAACCCATGTCGGATTGGTCGGCCCGAAGATGGCCACGCAGGGAACTTTGCAGGCTGAGGCCACGTGCAACAAGCCGGAGTCGTTACCGACAAACAACTGGCATCGCCTGATCAACGCTCCGACAATGCCCAATGGCAACATCCGCGCGGTGGTGACCGAATGCGCGTTTTGTCGGATCATCCCGGCCAGCCGGGCGTCGGACGGGCCTTCGAACAAAAGAAACCGGGCGGAGGGCATCTGGGTGCTCATGCTCTCGATGAATTGTACAAAATGCTGCGGAGGCCAACATCGATTCTGCTGATTCTTCAACGAGTTGCAACTGGGGTGAATGCCAATCAATGGCGTGGCGTGCTCCAAACCGTGCGCGGTGAGAAACTCCTCGGCCTCGCGGACGGATTCGGGACGGCTGCGCAAGAGCATCTCATCGGGAAGGGCGCGCATCTCTTCCCCCCTGAGGTAGGCTGCCCAGCGCAGATTCTCCTGGACCACGTGCAACCCCGGGTCTTCGCTAAAAACCACGTTGCTGAGTCTGGGCAAATTCATCCGCCCTTGGCGCTGGTAGCGAAAACCGATCCGTTCATTGGCCCCGATGACACGGCTCATGAAGTTATAGCCGAGTCGATTCATGGCGTAGGGGATGATGCTGACATCGAAGTGTTCCTGCCGCAACGGCCACACGTTTCGCAGGATCTTCAGCTTGGGCATGTGCAGGAATTGGATGAGCCGCACATCGTCGGTGAGTTGCTGGTCGCGCAGGTACTCAGCAACACTGGGAAACATCGCCAGCAACGTGAGCCGAAACCGTTCCGGGCGTGCATGCAACGCCGCCATTGCAGGCGACGCCATGATGGCATCGCCCAATCCCGAAAGACAGAAGATCAATACTCTTTTAGGCTGTTGACGTTCCATTTGCGAATCGCATGTGGGGTCCGCGCAGAATACGGCAGAGCAGTCTTCCGCACAGGAACCAAAGCCTACCACATTCTTTAGGATTTCCGCAAGACCTGTGTCCGCAGAGGTCAGGGCGATTGCATTTAGAAACCCAAGAGGCTGCGCAGGTAATCGTGATTCCAACCGGCTACTTTTTGCTTGGTGCGGATTCCCCGTTTGAGCTTCTGATCCCGCCGCAACAGATTCAGGCATAAGGCTCGTAGTGCCGCCAGATTCTGAGCGGCATTCTGGTCTCGCACCGCACAGCGGTCTTCGCCCATCTGCACGTCCAAGACCCAGTGCAAACAGTTCTCAATCTCCCAATGACCGCGCACCGCCGCTGCGAACCGCTCCACCTCAGCCGGCAGGCTGCTGAGGTAATAGCGCCGTTCGGTGCTGACTTGACCCTCGATCTCCTGCACCGCTTCCACCATCCCGACGCTCCGCAAGGCTTCCCACTGCGGTCGGTCGGCCAACCACCCGATCTGCTCGCTGACCCAGTAGCGGCGGGTCTCCAGCCGACCGTGGTCTTTCTCCACGGTCTGGACAAACTGATGGGCCACACCGGCAAAGCCCCGCGCTTGGGCGTCGTCCAAGAACGCTTTGACCTCCGCGTGCAGCGTGCCCTGATGGCCCTTGAGCGCCAGCACGTAGTCGGCATCCGCCTCGTGGATCTCTTTGGCCACGTCTTTCTGACAGCCCATCGCGTCCAGCGTGACCACGCAGCCGGCCAGTTCCAACGCGCGCAGCAACTCGGGCAACGCCGTGATCTCGTTGCTGTGATCGGCGACTTTCAATTGCCCCAACACCAAGCGGTTGCGGGCCGCCCAGACGTTGACCAGATGGATGGGCCCCTGGCCGCACGCCCGACTGCGCCGCACGGTCTTGCCGTCCAGCGCCACCAGTTCGCCGGCCACGGCGGTGCGCAGGCTCTGCGTCCACGTCAGGAAACAGTCCATGAACTTCGGGGGATCGATCAGACCGAACACCCGATTGAAGGTGTCGTGGGAGGGGATGCCGTGCGGTAGCGCCAACCACGTTTTGAACCAGTTGAGTTTGCAGCGACCGAACTCCTCCCTGTCGGTGAAGTTCTCCGCGCCACAGAGCATGGCACACACCGCGATCAGCAGGATGTCGAGCAACTCATGGCGCTTAGCGCGCCCGACCCGAGGATCGACGAGTTGGCCAAAG
>Ga0335081_10000235_pt1 | contig 105184 bp, 97 predicted proteins | sample Lox_Sample_35_FD_206713 | JGI IMG/M metagenome (GOLD analysis project Ga0335081, IMG submission 206713) | Soil microbial communities from Loxahatchee National Wildlife Refuge, Florida, United States - Lox_Sample_3.5 | ecosystem: Environmental > Terrestrial > Soil > Wetlands | place: USA...
GTGGCGCCCTGAGTCGCCGCGAAACACGTCGTTAGTAACGACTCGTGGAGACGCCCCCTCACCCCGACCCTCTCCCCGCGCGCGGGGAGAGGGAGCGCGAGCGCTGTGCTCGGAGGCCGGTTGGCCGATCGGGATATGCGCAAGTCCTACGGCGCCTCGCTCGCCGCCGCGAGCGCAGGCGCGTCGTCGGCGCCGACCACCCGCAGGCGCGGCGCGTGGCTTTCGCCGACGGCGCGATAGACCGAGAGATACTCCTGCGCCATCCGCCGCGCCGTGAAGCGCTGCTCGAACCGCCGGCGCACGCCGGCGCGGTCGAGATCCGCCAGGCGCTGCACCGCGCCGATCGCGCCAAGCTCGTCCTCGACGATGAAGCCGGTGACGCCGTCGTCGACGACCTCGGGCACCGAGCCGCGGTTGAACGCGATCACCGGCGTCCCGCACGCCATCGCCTCGATCATGACGAGGCCGAACGGCTCGGGCCAGTCGATCGTCGCCAGCAGCGCATGCGCGCCGCTGAGGAAGTCGGATTTCTCGCCGTCGCTGATCTCGCCGATGTATTCGACGTGCGGCGGCTCGATCAGCGGGCGGATGCGCTGCTCGTAGTACTCGGCGTCGACGCGGTCGACCTTGGCGGCGATCTTGAGCGGGATGCCGCATTGGCGCGCGATGTGGATCGCGCGGTCGACCGCCTTTTCGGGCGCGATGCGCCCGAGGAACGCGAGGTAGGACGGACGCACGGGTTTCGGCATGATCAGCGTCTCCGGCAGGCCGTGATAGATGGTGCGCACCCAGCGCGCCTGCGGTATCGGGCGCCGCTGCGAATTCGAGATCGAGACCACCGGCGCGGATGCGAACGTGCTGAAGACGGGCTGCAGCTCGGGCAGGTCGAGGCGCCCGTGCAGCGTGGTGAGGAAGGGCGTCTGCTGGCGCGAGAACAGCGAGAACGGGTAGTAGTCGAGATGGAAATGGATGAAGTCGAACTCGCTTGCCCGGCGCCGCACGTTTTCCAGCATGGCGAGGTGCAGCGCGTTGGCGTCGCGAATGGCGCCGTCGAGACGCAGCGCGCGCGGCCACCCCGGCTGCAGCTTCGCCGAGGTGCGTGAATCGCCGCTCGCGAACAGGGTCACGTCATGCCCGAGGGCGACCAGCTCTTCGGTCAGCCAATGGATGACACGCTCGGTACCACCGTACAGTCTTGGCGGAACCGCTTCCGTCAAAGGCGCGATCTGCGCAATGCGCATGGGAGGAATCTCCTTGTTACGAGTTTGACTTGATGTCGCCACCGGCGACCAAGGAACGCGCACGCCCGCATAAACGGTCAAAAAGGCATGCAACTTTTTTTGCAGGCGGAACCCGGAACAATCGTTTCGCTGGTTCGTCGAGGAGGGTGAGTCGTGCGGCGCGTTCGACTGTGACGCAATCCGGGCCGCATCTCGGCGCGAGCTTGACCGTGACGGCGAACTTGATCGGGAGGCGGGCAACTTGGATGCATGGACACAGGCGATTGCGATCCCGCGGCAGGCACTGCGGCGGGCGCGGAAGCGCAGGTCGGCGCGGGCCGCAAAAGCGCGCCGTCGCCGATGCGAGATGCCTGCGGACGATCTTTCCCGCTACGGCGATCGCCCGCTTGCGTTCATCGCGCGCTACCTACGCCGCCGGCCGTTGGCGCATGCCGCGATCCTCGCCGCGGTCGCGGCGGCGGTCGCCTGCTCGGTGACGACGCAGTACGGCGTGAAATTCCTCGTCGACAGCCTTTCGCGCGGGCCGCAGGCATCGGGGATCTGGCTCGCGTTCGGGATGCTCGTCGCGCTCATCGCCTTGGACAACCTGCTGTGGCGCGCCGCCAGCTGGATCGCGAGCGGCGCCTTCACGGCCGTCACCGGCGACCTGCGGCAGGATCTGTTCTGCCATCTCACCGGCCACGCGCCGAGCTATTTCGCCGCGCGGCAGCCGGGCATGCTGACGAGCCGCATCACGGCGACCGCGAATGCGATCTTCACCATCGAGAACATGTTCGTGTGGAACGTCATGCCGCCGTGCGCCGCGACCGTTGCGGCGATCAGCTTCGTCGCGACGGTCAGCCTGCCGATGGCCGGCGTGCTGCTCGCGATCGGCGGCATCCTGGTCTGCATCATGTTTCGCCTTGCGGCGGCCGGCCGGCCGCTGCACCACGATTTCGCCGATCGTGCCGCCGCGGTCGACGGCGAGATGGTCGACATCATCGGCAACATGCCGCTGGTGCGCGCCTTCCATGGCTTCCGCCGGGAGCGGCGCCGCTTCGGCGAGACCGTCGAGCGCGAGATGACGGCACGCCGCGCGAGCCTCGTCTATCTCGAGAAGCTGCGCCTGCTGCATGCCGGCTCGACCATCGCGCTGACGATCGCGCTGCTCGCCTGGGCGATCCGGCTGTGGCAGCAGGGCGCGGCGACGACCGGCGACGTCGTCCTGGTCTGCACCCTCGGCCTCTCGGTGCTGCACGCGACGCGCGATCTCGCGGTGGCGCTGGTCGACGTGACGCAGCACCTCGCGCGGTTGACCGAGGCGCTCGCGACGCTGCTCGTGCCGCACGAGCTGCGCGATCACCCGACGGCGGCGGCGCTTGCCCGCCGCGCCGCGCGCGTCGAGTTCGAGCATGTCGCCTTCAAGTATCCGGACGGCCACGCGGTCTTCGATGACTTCAACCTGCGCCTGGCGGCGGGCGAGCATGTCGGGATCGTCGGTCCGTCGGGCGCCGGAAAATCGACGCTGTTTGCCCTGCTGCAGCGGTTCTACGACGCCCAGCGCGGGCGCATCCTGATCGACGGGCACGACATCGCGCGGGTGACGCAGGAGAGCCTGCGTCTCGCCATCGCGGTCGTGCCGCAGGAGGCCTCGCTGTTTCATCGCTCGGTCGCCGAGAACATCCGCTACGGCCGTCCGGAGGCGGGCGACGACGAGCTGATCAGGGCGGCGATCGCGGCGCGCTGCGAATTCATCGAGGCGATGCCGGAAGGTTTCGACACCATCGTCGGCGAGCGCGGCGTCAAGCTTTCCGGCGGCCAGCGCCAGCGCATCGCGATCGCCCGCGCCTTCCTCAAGGACGCGCCGATCCTGCTGCTCGACGAGGCGACCTCGGCGCTCGATGGCGACTCCGAGGAGGCGATCCGCGACGCGCTGCGCCACCTCATCCGCGGCAGGACCGTGATCGCGATCGCGCATCGGCTCTCGACCGTGCGCAGCTTCGACCGCATCGTCGTGATGCAGGCGGGCCGCGTCGTGCAGGATGGCCCGCCCGACATGCTGGCACGCCGCGAGGGCCTCTACCGCGAGCTGGTGGAACGCGAAATCACCCGCCTGTCGAAGCATCGGGTCGCCGCGTAGCGCGCCCGCATGCGGGCGCAGGACGGAACCAAAGTTCCGCGGCGGCGTTTGTCCACCGCATGGGCCATCCGAATGGTCGCAAGCAATGCGATGATTTCACGGATGAATTTACGCAACTTGTCGCGTCACCATCGGCCCGTTCCGCTTGCTCATTCGCAGGGCCGGCCCGCCGCCTTGCTCGACCATGGGCTTGCCACGCCGCCGCGCAACCGCGCGGCCGACGACGGAACGGTGATCGACAGCGATATCGCGGTGCGGCTCGACCGCTTGCCGTGGGATCGGTTTCATACGCTCGTGGTGGCGGCGCTCGGCATCACCTGGATTCTCGACGGCCTCGAGGTCACGATGGTGGGCTCGCTTGCCGCGGCCCTGGAGGCGAGCCCGGCGCTGCATCTTTCGACCTTCGAGGTCGGCGTCACCGGCAGCGCGTATATTGCGGGCGCGGTGCTCGGCGCGATCTGCTTCGGCTGGCTCACCGACCGGCTCGGGCGCAAGAAGCTGTTCTTCGTCACGCTCACCGTCTATCTCGCCGCGACCGCGGCGACCGCCGCGTCGTGGGATCTGGCGAGCTTCTTCGCCTTTCGCTTTCTCACCGGCGCCGGCATCGGCGGCGAATACACGGCGATCAACTCGGCCATCCAGGAGCTGATTCCCGCGCGCTACCGCGGCCGCACCGATCTCGCCATCAACGGCAGCTTCTGGATCGGCGCCGCGCTCGGCGCCCTCGTATCGATCGCGCTGCTCGGCGCCGTGCCGAGCGGCTCGGACTGGGGCTGGCGGCTCGCCTTCCTGGTCGGCGCCGCGCTCGGCCTGGTGATCCTGTTCATGCGCCTGTGGATCCCGGAAAGCCCGCGCTGGCTCGTGCTGCACGGATACGGCGACGCGGCGCACGCGGTCGTCGCCGCCATCGAGGAACGCGTGCGCGCGCACGGCCATGCGCTGCCCCCGGTCGAGGGCGCGCGGGTGCGCCTGCGCACGCGCCGCCGGACCCCGATCCTGCAGGTCGTGATCGCGCTGTTCCGCACCTATCGGCGGCGCACGCTCGTCGGGTTGAGCCTGATGGCGGCGCAGGCGTTCTTCTACAACGCGATCTTCTTCACCTATGCGCTGATCCTCACCCACTTCTATGGCGTGCCCGCCGCGCAGGTCGGCTGGTACATCCTGCCGTTCGCGGCGGGGAATTTCTTCGGGCCGCTGCTGCTTGGTCGATTTTTCGACACGATCGGGCGCAAGACGATGATCGCCTCGACCTACGCCGTCTCCGGCCTGCTCCTCGCCGCGACGGGCTACCTGTTCAGCGTCGCCGTGCTGTCGGCGCCGGCGCAGACGATCGCATGGATGATGATCTTCTTCGTCGCCTCGGCCGCTGCCAGCTCCGCCTATCTCACGGTCGGCGAGATCTTTCCGCTCGAGATTCGCGCGCTGGCAATCGCCTTCTTCTATGCGGTCGGCACCGGCGTCGGCGGCGTGGTCGGCCCCCTCTTGTTCGGCGCGCTGATCGCCAGCGGCTCGCGCGCGAGCGTGTTCGTGGGCTACCTCGCCGGCGCGGCGTTGATGATTGCGGCGGCCGCGGTCGAGTGGGTCTGGGGCGTTGCGGCCGAGCGCCGGCCGCTCGAATCGATCGCTCGCCCGCTTGCCGCGGTCGACTGAGAGCGGGCAACTTGCGTTAGGCGGCGGCAGGACAAGGTAGCGGATTCTTCGATGCACATGGACGAGACGCTGCTTGACCCCGACTTGCGCAAGTGCGCGCTGCTGCTCGACGTCGACGGCACCATCGTCGACATCGCGCCGACCCCGGATGCGGTGCGCGTCCCCGCCTCGTTGAAAGCGGCGCTGGCGCGGCTGGTCGCCGCGACCGATGGCGCGGTCGCGCTGGTGAGCGGCCGCATGCTCGCCGACCTCGATCGGCTGTTCGCGCCCCTGCGCCTTGCGGCGGTCGGCGGCCATGGCGCGGAGCTGCGCCTGCTCGATGGCGCGGCCGGACGCGCGCGCCAACCGCCCCGGCTCGACGCCGAGCTGGCGAGGCGCCTGGCCGCGCTCGCCGTCGGCGGCGTCGTCAAGGAGGACAAAGGGAGCTCGATCGCCTTGCACTATCGCCAGGCGCCGGAACGGGAGCGGCCCGTCCGGGAGGCGGTGGCGCGAATCTGCGCCGAACGCTGGCCGACGCCGGTCGAGATCCTTCCCGGCAAGGCGGTCGTCGAGATCAAGGCGGCGGGCTTCAGCAAGGCGACCGGCGTGCGCGAGCTGATGACGCATGCGCCCTTCGCGGGTCGCCGTCCGATCTTCATCGGCGACGATGCGACCGACGAGTCGGTGTTCGCCATCATGCCGGATCTCGATGGCATCGCCTTCTCGGTCGGGCGCGGGGTCGCGGGCGTCGCCGGCTGCTTCGCGGCGCCGGCGCGCGTGCGTGCCTGGCTCGACCGGATCGCGCCGGTCGATGCAGGCGTCGCACCATGACCGACTACGGTCTCGACCTCGCGCTCATCGGCAACGGGCGCACGGCGGCGCTGGTCGACCCCGCCGCGCGCATCGTCTGGTGGTGCTTTCCGCGCTTCGACGGCGACCCGCTGTTCTCCCGTCTGCTCGCCGGCGACGAGGAGAAGGGCTTTTCCGACGTCGTCCTCGCCGACCTCGCCGACGTGCATTCGGAATACGTGCGCAACACGGCGGTCGTCTCGACGCGGCTGACCGACCGGCATGGCAACGCGGTGCGCGTCACCGATTTCGCGCCGCGATTCCACCAGTTCGGGCGCGTGTTTCGCCCGCCGCAGCTGTTTCGCATCATCGAGCCGGTCTCCGGCCTGCCCCGCATCACCATCCGGGTGCGGCCGACGCACGGCTATGGCCGGCCGTTCGAGCGCCATTCGATCGGCAGCAACCACATCCGCTACCACGACGACGGCTCGGTGCTGCGCGTGACCACCGACGCGCCGCTGTCGCTGATCGAAAGCGAGGCGCCGTTCGTCGTCACCCGGCCGCTGCATCTCGTCTTCGGCCCCGACGAGCCGTTCACCGGCGAGCTCGCGCATATCGTCGAAGAGTTCGGCAATCGCACGCGCGACTATTGGATGACCTGGGTGCGCGGCCTGTCGATCTCCTACGACTGGCAGGAGGCGGTGATCCGCGCCGCCATCACGCTCAAGCTCAGCACGTTCGACGAGACCGGCGGCGTCGTCGCGGCAATGACCACGTCGATCCCCGAGGCGCCCGGCTCGGGCCGCACGTGGGACTACCGCTATTGCTGGCTGCGCGACGCCTATTTCGTCGTCAAGGCGCTCAACCGCATCAGCGCGACGCAGACGATGGAGGATTTCATCGCCTTCACGCTGTCGATCGCCGCCAATCGCGACGAGATGCTGCGGCCGGTGTACAGCGTGGTGCCGGCCGATCCGCTCGATGAGCTCACCGCGCCGGCGCTCAAGGGCTATCGCGGCGACGGGCCGGTGCGCATCGGCAATGCGGCGGCCGGGCAGGCGCAGCACGACACCTATGGCAGCATCATCCTCGCCGCGACGCCGATGTTCTTCGACCGGCGGCTGCCGCGTCCCGGCGACGAGGGCCTTTTCCGCCTGCTGGAATCGCTCGGCGGCAAGGCGGCGCAGACCGCCCTGATCCCCGACGCCGGCATCTGGGAATTTCGCGGGCGCAAACGCATCCACACCCATTCGGTGGCGATGTGCTGGGCGGGCTGCCACCGGCTCGCCGCCATCGCGGCCCGGCTCGGCCTCAAGGACCGCGCCGACCACTGGAACCGGATCGCCGCGCCGATCCGCGACGCGCTGCTCGCGCGCGCCTGGAACGAGAAGCGCGGCGCATTCACGGCGGCGTTCGAGTCGGACGATCTCGACGCCAGCGTGCTGCTGCTGCCCGAGCTCGGCGTGCTCGATGCCGACGACCCGCGCTTCGCGCGCACGGTCGCCGCGATGGAGCGCGACCTCGTGCGGGAACGGCACGTGATGCGCTACGCCGACGCCGACGACTTCGGCCTGCCGGTCACCGCCTTCCTGATCTGCCGGTTCTGGCTGATCGACGCCTGGTGGTCGCTCGGCCGGCTCGACGCGGCGCGCGAGCTGTTCGACGACGCGCTCGCCCACCGCAACCGCTACGGGCTCCTCTCGGAGGACCTCGATCCGAAGACCGGCGCCCTGTGGGGCAATTTCCCGCAGACCTATTCGATGGCCGGCCTGATTCTCAGCGCGATGCGGCTGTCGCGCAGCTGGGAAGACCGGTATTGGCGCTGAGCTTAGCTGCATGATCGGCGGGTAGCCCGGATGGAGCCGAAGGCGTAATCCGGGGCAACTCTTTCCCCGCATTCCGCTTCGCTCCATGCGGGCTACGCGCTGGCGCTGACGTCTGACCGCATCACTCCGCCGCTTCGGCGCCTTGCGCGCGCTGCTCGACCGGCTTCTCGACCTGCGTCAGGTTGAAGGCGGTGTTGGCAAGCCCGACGTGGGAGAACGCCTGCGGAAAGTTGCCGGCGAGGCGCTGGCCGCGGAAATCGTATTCCTCGCTCAGCAGTCCGACGTCGTTGCGCAGCGACACCAGGCGCCGGAACAGGCGCTCGGCCTCGGCGAGGCGGCCCTGCAGGATATAGACGTCGGCGAGCCAGAAGCTGCAGGCCAGGAAGGCGCCTTCGCCCGGCGCGAGGCCGTCGACGCCCGTATGCGTGCGGTAGCGCAGGACGAATCCGTCGACCAGGAGGTCGCGCTCGATCGCCGCGATCGTGCCGCGGATGCGCGGGTCATCGATCGGCAGGAAACCGACGCTCGGCAGCAGCAGCAGGCTGGCGTCGACCTCCTTGGCGCCGAAATACTGGACGAAGCTGCCGAGCTCCGCGTCGAATCCCTGCGCACAGGTGGCGTCGTGGATGTCCGCGCGCAGCTTGCGCCAGCGGTCGACCGGGCCCTCGAAGCCGAACATCTCGGCGCTCTTGATCGCCCGGTCGAACGCGACCCACGCCATGACCTTCGAGTGGGTGAACTGCTTGCGTCCGCCGCGCATCTCCCAGATGCCTTCGTCCGGCTCCTGCCAGATGCCGGCGAGATGGTCGAGCAGCTCGAGATGCATCTGCCAGCCCGACTCGTGCGTCGCGAGCCCGCTGCGTCGCGCCTGATGCGCCGCGTCCGTCACCTCGCCGTACACGTCGAGCTGCAGCTGGCGATGGGCGGCGTTGCCGATGCGCACCGGCCGCGCGCCTTCGTAGCCGGGCAGCCAGTCGGCCTCCCATTCGATCATGCGGCGCTCGCCGGCGAGCCCGTACAGGATCTGTATTTGGTCGGGGCTGCCGGCGATCGCCCGCAGCAGCCACTCGTTCCACGCCTGCGCCGAGTTGTGGTAGCCGGCACTGAGCAGCGTCAGCAGCGTGAGCGTCGCGTCGCGCAGCCAGCAGAACCGATAGTCCCAGTTGCGCGACCCGCCGAACTGCTCGGGCAGCGACGTCGTCGGCGCCGCAACGATGCCGCCGGTCGGCGCGTAGGTCAGCGCCTTGAGCGTGATCAGCGAGCGCACCACCACCTCGCTCCATTGCCCGGCGGGGCGGCAGTGTGCGGCCCATTCCTGCCAGCACGCTTCGGTCGCCTTGAGGGCGTCCTGCGGCCCGATGGCGTCGGGGCTGGGCAGATGCGACGGCGCGTAGGTGAGAATGAACGGCACCAACTCGCCCGCCGAGATGGTGAATTCGCCGACCGTCGTGAGGTTGCGGCCCGTGAGATGCACCGGCGTGTGCAGCACGACCATGTCGGGGCCGGCGACCGCGCGCAGCGTGCCGTCTTCCGTGCGCGTCACCCACGGCACGATCGCGCCGAAGCCGAAGCGCAGCACCAGCTCGAGCCGCATGGCGAGGCGGCCGCGCTCGCCGGCGACGAGACGGACGACGGTCGGATTGCGGCCGCGCATCGGCATGAAATCGATGAGCGTCGCCGCGCCCGCGTCGGTCTCGAAGCGCGTCTCCAGGATCAGCGTGTTCGGACGGTAGCGCCGGCTCACCCGCGCCTTGCCGTCATGCGGCGCGATCAGCCAGCGGCCGTTGTCGGATGTGCCGAGCAGTGCCGCGAAGCAGGCTTCGGAATCGAAGCGCGGCCAGCACAGCCAGTCGATCGAGCCGTCGCGGCCGACCAGCGCCGCGGACTCGCAGTCGCCGATGATCGCATAGTCCTCGATGCGGGAAGGCATTTGACCGGACCTTGGCGTCACGCGGCGAAATCGATGACGACCTTGACGTCGCCGGGGCGGTTCTCCAGCGCCTGCGCCCACTGCTCGACCGCAACGCGGCGCGTGATCAGGCGCCCGAGCCATTTCTTGTCGGCGCGCGCCAGCGCCTCCGCCGCCATCGCGTAGTGGCGCCGGTTGGCGTTGACGGTGCCGAACACGGTCTCGTTGTTGAGCACCATGGTGCGGTTGTAGGCGCCGATGTCGAAGTCGAATGCGTGGCCGGGCGCCGTGACGCCGGCGAGGCAGACGATTCCGTCCGGCGCCGTGCGGCCGAGCACGTCGCGAATGAGGGCCGGCGCGCCGGTGCATTCCATCAAGATGTCGGGGGCGAAACCGTCGAGCGCCTCGATGCCCGTGTGATAGGTACCGCCGAGCTCCTTGACGAGCGCGGGCTTCGGTCCGACCGCGCTGCGATCGAGCACGTGCACCTCGAGCCCGCGTTGCGCGCCCATCAGCGCCGCCAGCAATCCGACCGGCCCGGCGCCGGTGATCAGCACGGTGCGCGGCCGCCAGGCGCGCGAGCGCGCGCCGATGCGCTCGGTGTGGTCCCATGCCTTGGCGACGATGCTGGTGGGCTCGACGAGCACGCCGAGGAATCCCAGCGCCGGATCGAGCTTGACGGCGAAATCCGGCTCGACGCGGAACTGCTCGGCGCCGTAGCCGTGGCGCTCCTTGATCCCGCGCTCGACGTAGCGCCCGTTGCGGCACATGTCCCACTCGCCAGCCGCGCAGGCCGGGCAGGGGACCGGGTCGGGCCGCCGCACGATGCCGACGACGAGATCGCCGGGCGCGAAGCCGGATCCTGCCGGCGCCGCTTCGACCCGGCCGAGCGACTCGTGGCCGAGCACCAGGCGCTTCTCGCCCGGCGGCGTCCAGCCGTACTCGCCGGCGACGATCTCGCGATCGGTGCCGCAGATGCCGAGCGCCAGGGTCCGCACCAGGATAGCGCCATCCGCGAGCGGCGGCGCCGGCACGTCGTCGAGACGGGCCGATTTGGCGACGCCGGGCGATACCGTGATGGCACGCATGATCATGGTCCTTTGCCTGAGCTCCTGCCCGCGCGCCGCCGCCTTGCGCCGGGCCAAAATGAAGAGACGCCGCATGGAACCAATGGTTCCGCGACGCGGCAATGGACCGCCGTTGCGATGGAACCCGCGCGGGCGAGGGAACCTGGAGTTCCCGCGCGCGTTACCGAAGACCACGCATTTATCGAGGAGGCGGCGGCGATGCAGGCGGTTGGACGCACGCGCTGGGCCATTGCCGAAGGCTACATCCCGTCCGCAAGCTCGTTTTCCGAGCGCGCACTCATCTCGCACGAGACCGCCTGCATCCTCAACGCAACGGATCGCGACGCGCACGTGACGATCACGATCTACTTCGCCAATCGCGAGCCGGTCGGACCGTATCGGCTGACCGTCGCGGCGCGCCGCACGCTGCATCTGCGTTTCAACGATCTCGACGACCCGCAACCGATTCCGCGCGACACCGATTACGCATCGGTTTTCGAATCCGACGTGCCGATCGTGGTGCAGCACACGCGGCTCGACTCGCGGCATGCCGAAGTCGCGCTGCTGTCGACGATGGCCTACGCGGCCGAGTGAACGCGCTCGGCTTCGCCCAAACGGAAGGCGGTATGCGGATTTCTTCGGCAGGATTCCAACCCGTGCGATGCGGCAGTGCGGGAGGGAACCAGGAACCATAATCGTGACCGCAGGTTATCCGGTCGGCAGCGGAGACAACCCATGAGCCTGGTGGTCGTTTCTAATCGAGTGGCGAAAGCAAAGGCGGACGAGCCGATGGCGGGCGGGCTTGCGAGCGCGCTCCTGCCCGTCGTGCAGAAATGCGGCGCCATCTGGGTCGGTTCGAGCGGACGGTTGCGCGACGCCTCGCACAAGGACTCGTTTGCCAAGATCGAGGCGCTCGGCGCCGGCGCGATCGCGACCGTCGATCTGCCGGCCGCGTCCTATCGCGGCTACTACGAGGGATTTGCCAATTCGGTGCTGTGGCCGGCGCTGCACTCGCGCGCCGATCTGATCCGCGCCACGCTCGACGACTATCGCTGCTATCGCGACGTCAATGCTTTCATGGCGCGTGGCCTGCTCCGCTTCGCGCGCGCCGACGCGATCTACTGGATTCACGACTACCATTTCCTCACGCTCGGCGCCGAGCTGCGCCGGCTCGGCGTCACGCTTCCGCTCGGCTTCTTCCTGCATACGCCGTGGGCGAACCGCGGCGTGATGCAGGGCGTGCCGCAGCATCGCGATCTGGTCGAGGCCATGCTGGCCTACGACCTCATCGGATTCCAGACCGAGGATGACAAGCGGAATTTCGTCGACTACGTCGTCAACGAGCTCGGCCTCGACGTGGTCGACGATCTCGTCGCCTGCGCGCGCGGCATCTCGCGCATCGCGGTCTTCCCGATCGGCATCGACGCGGACGCGTTCGCCTCGCGCGCCGCCAAGGCGGTGACGCGGCACGAGTTCTCCCGCCTGCGCGCAAGCCTGCAGGGCGCCCGGCTCGCGATCGGCGTCGATCGCGTCGATTATTCGAAGGGCCTCGACAACCGCATCCGCGCCTTCGACCGCATGCTGACGGCGCACCCGTCGCTGCACGGCGAAGTCTCGCTGCTGCAGATCGCCGTGCCCTCGCGCAAGGAGATTCCGACCTACAGCCAGCTCAACCGCGATCTCGCGACGCTGGTCGGCGAGGTCAACGGCCGGCATGGCGAGGTCGACTGGGCGCCGGTGCGCTACGTCAACAAGGGCTACGCCCAGTCGACGCTTGCGGGCTTCTATCGCGTCGCCCCGGTGGGCCTCGTGACCCCGCTGCACGACGGGATGAATCTCGTCGCCAAGGAATACGTCGCGGCGCAGAACCCGAACGATCCGGGCGTGCTGGTGCTCTCCGAATTCGCCGGCGCCGCCAAGCAGCTCGATGCCGCGCTGCTCGTCAACCCGCACGACATCGACGGCATGGCGCAGGCCTTCGCCCGCGCCTTCGCGATGCCGCTCGACGAGCGGCGCGCGCGCTGGAGCGCGCTGATCGGCAAGCTGCGGACGAATTCGGTGCAGAAGTGGTTTGCCGACTTCATGGCGGCGCTCAAGGACACGCGCGCGGTTGCCGAGCCGGTGCGGATGGCGCCGCCGCAGGCGGCGGCCGCGCTCACCTATCGGCCCGAGCGGCCGGCGGTCGGGCTGCCCTGATCGTCGTGCGTCGGCGGCTCACGCGATCGGCGCCGCGCCCTCGCCGCCGCGCCGGCGAAAGATCCGTCCGCCGCAATGCAGGCACCCGGCGGCCTTGAGCGCCGCGATCGTCGTGGGCGCACCATCCTCTCCCAGCATCGTTTCGGCGCCGCAGGCGGCGCAGACGTAGACGCGCGTGCGCGGATTGATCTCGGCGGTGTAGAGCGGCGCGTCCCACGCCGGCAGATCGGCATCAGGCACCCGCACCTGGGCGAGCTCGAACAGATCGCCGACATTGCCGAGCACCCCGGCGCCGAGATAGCGATTGAAGCCCGGGTGCACGGCGCGGATCGCGAAGCCGAGATCGAGAAAGAGCCGCTGCAGCTCGGCGAGCTGCGTCGCCGGCCATTGCGTGAAGGAGAAGTAGCAGGCGCCGTCGCCGCGCAGCGCCTCGGCGCCGCGGCCGAGGAAGAGGCGTGCGCCCGCCAGCGTGTAGGGCGGGTCGGTCGCGAGCACGTCGAAATGTCGCTTGAGCGCCGCCGGCAGCGGCGCGCGCAGGTCATGCTCGATGGCGTCGATGGCAATCTCTTCGCTTGCCGCCGCGGCACGCAGGAACGATACGCGGCGCGGATCGGATTCGATCACGCTCACGCCGCGCGTCATATCGCCTTGCCGCATGGCGCGACCGACGAGCCCGATCGCGACCGACAGCGAATCGTCGTCGCCCAGGATGAGCACGCGCCTGCCCTCGAGCGCGCCATTCCTGAGCATGAGCAGCGCGCGCAGGATGGCGGTCTCGGGCGTGCACGGGCACTGGTCGAGCGTCACGTCGGTCGACGGCGCATCGGCAATGAGCGCGGCGAGACGCTCGACCGCCGGACGCAGTGCCGCCGGAACGACGATGCCGCGCCCGCCGCAGGCCGGACACGTCACGTCGTGCGTTGCGCCGAGACCGAGCGCGCTTTCGACGAAGCCGCGGCCGACTGCGGTGAGCGCGAGGCCGTGCTTGCGCTCGAGCAGGCCGGCTTTCTCCAGCTCGCGCCGGATCGCGGTCGTCACCGGCAGCGGCAGGCGCGCCTCGCGCGCCGCATCCTGCAGGCGCAGCGAGCCCGCCCGATAGACCGCGCGCAGCACCGCCGCGACGCCGGCCGGCCCTTCGCGCAGCCGCGTCGCGCGGGCAACCGTTTCGAGGAGGGTGGCGTCGTGCATGCGCGCCTTGTACGCGATGGCAAGGAGCCGCGCCACGGGCGCCCGCGTCTATGCTATGCCTTGCCCAGTGCTGACGGAGATCTTGATGGCGGAAAACCCGGCTGGCCGGGTCGTCTTGCGGCGGCTCAAGCCCGAGGACGTGCCGGTGGTCGCGCAATTCGAGCGCGAGATCGCCGAGATTTCCTTTCCCGACGATCCGGTGACCGATCTTGCGTTCTACGAACGCAAGCTCGGCCAGGCGGTGAGCGATGCGAAGAGCGAGCCGATGGTGGGCGAGGCGGACGGCCGCATCGTCGCCTGGGCGTGGATCGGCGCGCGCGAGAACTTCATCACCCACGAACGCTACGGCGAGCTGCGCAGCTTCTACGTGGCGGCGGATTTCCGCGGCACCGGCTACGCCATGAAGCTGATGCGCGCCTGCCTCGACTATTGCGCGGCGCACGGGCTCGCCTACCTCATGGGGCGCACCCACGCGGCAAACGAGGCGATGCAGTCGGTCTACCAGATGTTCGGCTTCGCGCCGAAGCACGTCACCTATGAGCGCCGGGTCGAGCCGGCGGCCGAGCGCGCGGTCGCGACGCGGCCACGTCCCAAGCCGGGCGAGGGGCTGTTTCGCCGCAAGCGGGGGAAGGGGCCGCGTTAGCGAACTCGTATGGTGGGCACCACACGCAACGATCCGGTCCGCCCTTGCCTACTTACGATCTTCGTAGCTCGGGTGGAGGCGTACGGCCCCTCAACCCGCATAAATAGTCCCGCATTACGCTTCGCTCCATGCGGGCTACTCGGATGTTTCGCGTCATTGTGCGGAGCGAGCCGACGGTCGAAAGCACATTATTTGCGTAGGGAATCAGGCGGCGAACTACGATACTGCTCGAGATATTGTCGACCCGCTTTGCTTATCGGCGTCCCGTCGTCTTGCGAAAAGAAAATTTCATTTTCTATCCAGAAGCGCCAAAGGAATGCTTCGAAGGATTCGGCAACGAACACGATCGCACGCGGATCGGGCTCCCCGTAGTTCCACTCTTTTGCGTCGGGGCCATACAGATCTATGCTGGCCACAACGGCGTGGTCCGAACTTCCAGTCGGGATATATAAGTACCAGAAGATACAGCCTTGTGAATCGGCCATAAAGTGGACGAGCGCGCCATCTCCGACAGGTGATTGAACCGCTGTTGGAGAGAGATAAAGGAAGCAATCCGTGTTCGAGCGGATACGCGCCTGCAGTTGAGGATCGTGAATGAACTTCAGGAATGACCGCGGCAACGAGATTCCTGCGCAATTACATGATTCGAGCAGCTTCGGGATTTTTTCGACATTCTTGGTCGCCTCCCGTTCACCGATGTGCCGGTCGTGCGTCGGTTCATGAGCGAGCCATCCCAAATCGCCCTCGAGAAGGGCCGGCAACGGAGGTAGATTGGCATATTCATAACGACCGTAGGTTCCGACATATGGCCGCTGATCCTCCAAATTTCCCAGCGCTGTGCCCCACCAGCCAAGCGGAAAAGGAGATTGCTGACGCTCCATGGCGGCCTCTGATAACCCTGACGGGGCCCCGCTGTAAGAGTCATAGCAGAGATTGGGTGACTTGGCCCAAGCTGTGAGCGTCATAGCCCGGATGGAGGGTGCGTGCGGGCTGTTCGCCGCAAGCGCGGCGGAAAGAAGCAGCGCTAGCCCATCGCGAGCACTGCGAGCGCCGCGACTGCCGCCGCGAGGCCAATGGCCTTGCGCGTCGTCACCGGCTCGCGCAGCACGACGATGCCGAGCGCGGCGGTGACGATGAATCCCATCTGCGCGATCGGCACGAGCACGCTCGCCGGGCCGCGCGCGACGCCGTGCAGCATGAACAGGAACGCGACGATCAGCACGGCGGCGGCCGCCGCCGTGTGCTTCCAGATCATGCGCGGCGGCGCGATCTTGCCGTCGACGATGCGCACGAACGCGGTCGACAGGACGATGAAGACGGCGGCCTGCGATGCGAGCAGCGTCTCGGGCAGACCCCCGCGGCGCAGCCCAACGGTGTGGCAGAAGTTGGCAATGCCGAGCGCGAGCGTCGCGATCAGCACGGCGCCGAGCGCGCGGCGGTCGATCTCGGGCCGCTTGCCGCGCTCGCTGCCGCCGAGCAGCAGCCAGATCGCGGCGAGCGCCAGCACGAGCGCGACCGGCATGGCGAGCCGCACCGGTTCGCCCAGCACCGTGATCGCGAGCAGCGCGGTGACGAGGAAGTTGAGGCGAAAGACCGGCGCGCTGATGCTGACCGAGCCGCCCGCGAGGCTGCGCAGGAAGTTGTAGAAGGCGATGAAGAGGAAGAGACCGGCGAGCCCGCCCCAGGCGGAGGACGGACCGACCACGAGCGTACCGGTGGCCCAGGCATAAAGAACGATTGCCGGCGTGAAGCACCAGGCCTGCCCCATCAGGAAATGATGCGGCTTCACGCCCGCGGCCGTCGCATTCTTGTAGATGAAGTCGCCGAGCCCGTAGCAGACGAGCGCCGCGAAGGCGTAACCGGTCCCGCCGGTCATGCAATGTCCGTCATGTGCAGCTGATGTTTGCCGGGCGGTCGATTCGTCTGATAGATCATAGCGGCACCCATACCGGGAGGTGACGCGTGAACATGCATGGCCGGGCCGCGCGCCGCGCGGTCGCGATCGGCGGCTCGATGTCGGGCCTGTTCGCGGCCGCGTGCTTGCGCAAGATCGGCTGGCAGGTCGACGTGTTCGAGCGCTCGCCGGTCGAGCTGGTCGGCCGCGGTGCCGGGATCACCGGCCATCCGGAGTTGTTCGACGCGCTGGAGCGGAGCGGCGCCGGCACGCGCGACCTCGGCGTCATGGTCGAGCGGCGCATCGCGATCGACCGCAAGGGGCGTGTCATCGCCGACATTCCCTATCCGCAGATGCTGACATCGTGGGACCGGCTGCAGCGCCTGCTGCGGGCGACGCTGCCGGCGGCGAACTATCATCTCGGCTGCAATTTCGAGCGCGTCGAGCAGGACGGCCGCGGGGTCATGGTCCATTTCAGCGGCGGGCGAACCGAGCGCGCCGACCTCCTCATCGGCGGCGACGGCATCCGCTCGGGCGTGCGCGCCCAGCTCGCGCCGCACATGCAGCCGATCTATGCGGGCTACTACATCTGGCGCGGCGCGCCGAACGAAGCCGCGCTCGCGCCCGAGACGTTGGCGAGCATCTTCCCGCACTTCGCGTTCTATCTGCCCGAGCGCCAGCAGGTCATCGGCTATCCCATCGCGGGCCTTGACGACGATCTCACGCCGGGTCGGCGGCGCTACAATTTCATCTGGTATCGCGTCGGCGACGCCGCGACGTTGCGCGCGATGTGCGTCGATGAAAACGGGCGGCAGCATGAGTACTCGGTCCCGCCGCCGCTGGTCCGCAAGGACCTGGTGGCGGACCTGCTCGCCGAGGGCGAGCGCGAGCTGCCGCCGGCCTTCCTCGACGCGCTGCGCAAGATCCGGCAGCCGTTCTTCACGCCGATCTACGATTTCGCCTCCCCGCAAATCGTGTTCGGCCGCGCCGTCCTCGTCGGCGACGCCGCCGCGAGCGCGCGCCCGCATATGGGCTTCGGCGTCTCCAAGGCGGGCGGCGACGCCTGCGCGCTCGCCGAGGCGCTCGCCGCCCATGATGACATCGATCGTGCGCTCGCTCAGTATCAGGCGGTGCGCGCCCCGTTCGGCGAACGCGTCGTGGGTCACGGGCGACTCCTCGGAACCCATCTGGGCGTCGACCTCAAGACCGCAGAGGAGCGCGAGATGTGGAAGAAGCTCCAGGACTACCGCGCCATGATGGACTTGATCGCCGAGCCGAATTTTCTCGCGGCGTGACCTCTTCCTCCCCCGCTTGCGCCGCTTGCGGGCGAGGGTCGGGGAGGGGGCAAGCGGCAGGCGATTGCGCAGGCGGGGGAGAGGACGCTAGAGCCGCAGCCGTGCTTCGAGACGAGATACACCATGACCGACCTTCCCACGCCCGACCACGCCCGCAACATGCGCCTCATCGGCTACTGCGATCAGGGCGGCCGCCCGGACGGCGTGCAGATCATGGTCGAGCGCGGCTTCGCCTATGTGGGCCACATGTTCTCCAAGGGCTTCAGCGTCCTCGACGTGCGCGACCCGCGCGCGCCGAGGCCCGCCGGCTACATCGCGGCGCCGCCCGGCACCTGGAACATCCATCTCCAGGTCCACGGCGATCTCTTGCTCGTCGTCAATGCAAAGGACATGTTCGCCGAGGCCGCCTTCGCCGACGAGCGCGCCTACTACCGCGGCCAGGTCGGGACCGTCGTCGGCACCGCGGACGCCAGGATTGCGGACGCAAAGCCCGCCGCGCGCGACTGGACCGCGGGGCTCGCGGTCTACGACATCTCGATGCCGGGATCGCCGCGCCAGATCGGCTTCATGCCGGTCGAGGGCGGCGGCATTCATCGCATCTGGTACACGGGCGGGCGCTGGGCTTACGTGTCGGCGCTCATCGACGGCTTCACGGACTACATTTTCGTGACCGTCGACATGGCGGACCCGACGCGGCCGCGCGAGGCCGGACGCTATTGGCTGCCGGGAATGCATCGCGCGGGCGGCGAGACGCCGTCATGGCCGGCGACGCGGCGCTACGGCCTGCATCACGCGATCGTGCACGGCGACACGGCCTATGGCGCCTGGCGCGATGCCGGCCTGGTGATGCTCGATGTCGCCGACCGCAGTGCGCCGAAGCTGATTGCGCATCGCAACTGGTCGCCGCCGTTCGGCGGCGGCACGCACAACTGCCTGCCGCTGCCCGACCGCGATCTCCTCGTCGTGCTCGACGAGGCCGTGCTTGACCACCAAGAGGACGGGCTGAAGCTCGTCTGGCTGTTCGACATCCGCGCGCCCGAAAACCCGGTCAGCATCGCGACCTTCCCGACGCCGCACGAGGCCGACTACAAGGCCAAGGGCGCGCATTTCGGTCCGCACAATATCCACGAGAACCGTCCCGGCAGCTTCGTCAGCTCGGAGCTGATCTTCGCGACCTACCAGAACGCGGGCGTGCGCGCCTTCGACATTCGCGACCGCTATCGGCCCGTCGAGGTCGGCGCGCTCGTCCCGCCGGCGCCGCGCCGGCTGGTCGATCATCGGCCGAACCGCGCCTGCGTCATTCAGTCCACGGACGTATTCGTCGACCGCAATGGGATTGTCTATTGCACCGATTACAATGCCGGGCTTTATATCATGGAATATCTTGGCGGATGACGGCGTTGCCCGACAGCGACGCTCAAGCCGAACAGCCCCGCAAGTGGGCGAACCGAAGGAGGACTGGCAATGCCCATTCGCATCAATCGTCGCAAATTCCTGGCGAGCACGGCGGCCAGCGCCGCCGCAACGGCTGTCGCCATGCCGGCGGTCGCGCAGCCCACGCCTTTCAAGCTCGGCCTGCTGACCGTCAAGACCGGTCCGCTCGCGCAGGGCGGAATCCAGATGGAGCAGGGCGTGCTCACCTGGCTCAAGCAGCACGGCAACATGATGGGCGGCCGCAAGGTCGACTTCATCTCCGCCGATACCGGCGGCAATCCGGCCGGGACCAAGACCAAGGCGCAGGAGCTGGTCGAGCGCGACAAGGTCGACGTCATCCTCGGACCGCTCGCCGCCTTCGAGCTCTACGCCATCAACGAGTACGTCCAACAGCAGAAGGTTCCCACGCTCAGCCTCGCCGCGGCCGACAACCTCACCCAGCGCACGCCCAATCCCTACCTGCTGCGCGCGTCGGCCACCTCATCGCAGGCGATGCAGCCGATGGGGCACTACGCGGCGACGGAGCTGAAGCTCAAGCGCGTCGTCACCATCGTCGAGGACTTCGCCTTCGGGTATGAGCAGATGGGCGGCTTCCAGGCGTCGTTCCAGAAGGACGGCGGCTGCGTCGTCAAGAAGCTGTGGCCGCCGCTGGTCACCCCGGACTACACGCCGTACATCGCCCAGATCGGCGATTGCGACGGCGTCTGTCAGGGTTTCGCCGGATCGAATCCGCTCCGCTTCATGAAGGCATATGCGGGCGCCGGCCTCAAGTATCAGGTGTGCACCGGCGAGACCGGCGGCGACGACGCGCTGCTGCACAGCTTCGGCGACGAGGCGCTGGGTCTTGTGAGCTGCTGCCCCTACACGCTCGATCTCGAGAGCGAAGCCAACCAGCGCTTCGTCGCCGACATCATGAAGGACTTCAACATCATTCCGGGGTTCTACGCCGCCGGCCTCTACGTCAATTGCCAGGTGGTCGATGCCGGCCTCAAGGCGGCCGGCGGCGACGCGAGCGACAAGGCGAAATTCATGGCGGCGCTCAAGGCGGTCAGCCTGGCCGACACGCCGCGCGGCCCGATCAAGTTCGACCACCTCAACAACGTGATCGGTACCTTCTACGTCCGTCGCATCGGCAAGGAAGGCGCCAAATACGGGCTCAAGCTGTGGAACAAGACGATAAAGACCTACGAGAACGTCAGCCAGTTCTGGACCTGGCCGGAACAGGAATTCCTCGCGCATCCGGTCTATTCGCGCGATTATCCGCCGCTCAAGCCATGCTGATCTGAGTGGCGCCGGCGCAGACCGTTCGGGCGGCTGCGTCGGCGGCATCTCCGGGCAGGGTGGAAAGACCACGGATATGAACTTCTGGCTGCTGCTGACCGTCAACAGCATCACCTTTGGCGGTCTGCTCTTCCTGTTGTCGGCGGGCTTCTCGCTGATCTTCGGATTGATGCGCATTCCCAACCTGACGCATGGCTCGCTGTTCATGCTGGGCGCCTATTTCGGCGCCACTTTTCTCGCCGGGACGCTGGGCTTCACGCTCGATTTCGGGCTGGCGGCCGTCCTCGCCGGGCTTGTGGTCGCGGCATTCGGCGCGCTGATCGAGCGCCTGCTGTTGCGGCGGCTTCCCGGCGAGCAGCTCGCGCAGGTGCTGGTGACGCTGGGCGTGTCGTTCATGGTGGCCGATCTGTGCCTGATGGGCTGGGGCGGCGACCCGATCTCGGTGGCGACGCCGCCCGGCCTCGAGGGCTTCATCCGTGTCGGCCCGTTGGTGCTGCCGTACTATCGGCTCGCCGTCATCCTGATCGCGGTTGCGTTCGCGGTCGTGCTCTGGCTGATGCTCGAGCGCACGCGGCTCGGCGCCATGATCCGGGCCGGCGTCGACGATCCCGACATGGCGCGCGTCGTGGGCATCAAGGTGTCGCAGCTCTTCACCATCGTCTTTGCGCTCGGCGCCGGGCTCGCCGGCTTCGCCGGCATCATCGGCGGGCCGATTCTGTCGGTCTATCCCGGGCTCGATCAGGACATGCTGCCGCTCGCGCTCGTCGTCGTCATCCTCGGCGGCACCGGCAGCCTGCTCGGCTCCTTCGTCGGCAGCATCGTCATCGGGTTCATCTACAATTTCGGCCAGGCGCTCCTGCCCGAGCTTGCCTATTTCGTTCTGTTCCTGCCCATGCTGCTGATGCTGCTGTTTCGCCCGCAGGGCATGTTCGGCCGGCAATCGCCATGAAAGGCGCCATGACAAGCGCCATGACAAGCGCCATGATCGGCCGCACCATCGCGCTCGCCATCGCGCTCATTGCGCTCGTCAGCCTGCCTGGTTGGATCGGCGGCATTTTCTACGTCAACATCGCGAGCCAGATCCTCTTCTACGCCATCCTCGCGCTCGGCGTGAACGTGCTGGTCGGCTACGCCGGGCTGGTGTCGCTCGGCCACGCGGGACTGTTCGGGATCGCGGCCTACGCCGCGGCCTATCTGCTCGCGAACGGCCACGGCCATCCGGTCGCCATCGTCGGCGCGCTCGCGGTCGGGCTTGCGGCGACCGCCGTCTTCGCCGTGCTCTCGCTGCGCGCGACCGGCATCGGCTTCATCATGATCACGCTCGCGGTCGGCGAGATCGTCTGGGGCCTCGCCTATCGCTGGATCAGCATCACCAACGGCGACAACGGCATCAACGTCAGCTCGCGCCCGCAACCGTTCGGCCTGTCGCTCGCCTCGCCGGTCAATTTCTATTACGCCAGCCTCGTGGTTTTCCTCCTCGCGCTCGCCGCCACCGCCGTGTTCGTGGCGTCCCCGTTCGGCGCCGCGCTGCGCGGCACCCGCGATCAGCCGCGCCGCATGACCGCGCTCGGCTATCACGTGTGGCTGATCCGCTTCTTTGCCTGCATGTTCTCCGGGCTGCTGACCTGCGTCGCCGGTCTCCTTTTCATCTACTACAACCAGTTCATCAGCCCGCAGACGCTGGCGCTCACCGCATCCGCCGAGGCCCTGCTGATGGCGATCTCGGGCGGCGCCGGCACGCTGCTCGGGCCCGCGGTCGGCGCGGCCGTCGTCATCGTCGTCAAGAACGTCGTGAGCGGCGTTCGCTTCACCGACCTGAGCGGGCCGCTGCTCGTCGTGTGGGGCAAGAGCCTTCTCAATGGGCTGTTCCAGCACTGGAATTTCCTGCTCGGCGCGATCTTCGTCGCCATCGTCATCTTGATGCCGGAAGGCCTCGTTCCCGGCACCGTGCGGCTCACGCGCGCCGGGTGGCGGGCGCTCGGCCGGCGCAAGGCGGCGGCCGCGCCGGCGGCCCCGAAGGCGATGCCATGAGCGCGCTCGTCGTGAAGGGCCTGTGCAAGGCGTTCGGCGGCCTGCAGGTCACGTCCGACGTCAACCTCAAGGTCGAGCCCGGCGAGCGGCGGCTGATCATCGGGCCGAACGGCGCCGGCAAGACCACCCTGTTCAACCTGATCACCGGCGAGCTGATACCCGACGGCGGCTCGGTGTCCCTGTTCGACCAAGACATCACCGGCTTGCCGAGCCGCCGGCGCGCGCATCTCGGCATGGCGCGGACCTACCAGATCATCACGCTGTTCGCGCGCGACACCATCGTGCACAATGTCAAGCTCGCCTTGCTCGGCCTGTCGCCGCTGCGTTGGAACGCGCTGGTCGACCTGCGCCGCCGGCACGACCTGACGGCCGAGGCGCGCGCCGCGCTCGCGCGCGTCGGGCTCGACCACATCGCCGACCGGCCGCTGTCGCAGACATCCTACGGCGAGCGGCGGCGCGTCGAGATCGCGATGGCGCTCGCGCAGAAGCCCAAGGTGCTTCTGCTCGACGAGCCCTTCGCCGGACTGTCGATCGACGAGCGGCGCGACGTCCGTCAGCTCCTGCACGCCATTCCGCGCGACGTGACCATCGTCATGATCGAGCACGACATGGACGTCGCGCTCGAGTTCGCCGAGCGGATCACGCTTCTGCATTTCGGCGCCGTGATCGTCGAAGGCACGCGCGCCGAGGTGGTCGCCGATCCGCGCACGCGGGAGGTCTACCTTGGCGAATGACGCCCTTACCCTGACGGGCATCGATGCCTTCTACGGCGACAGCCACGTGCTGCAGAAGGTGTCGTTCACGCTCGGCGAGGGGCGGCTCTTGGGCCTCCTCGGCCGCAACGGGGCGGGCAAGTCGACCTGCATGAACGTCACCGTCGGCCTGCTGCATCCGCGCGCCGGCACCGTCGAGGTGTTCGGCCGGCCCGTCACCGGGCTCTCGCCCGAGCGCATCGCGGCGCGCGGCGTCGCGCTGGTGCCGCAGGGCCGTCGCGTCTTCAAGAGTCTCACGGTGCGGGAGAATCTCGCGGTCGCCGCGCGCCGCCCCGAGCCCGGAGCGCGCCATGCGCCATGGACCGCCGATACGGTCTTCGCGATGTTTCCCCGGCTTGCCGAGCGGCGCGGCCAGATGGCGGCGCATCTTTCCGGCGGCGAGCAGCAGATGCTGGCGATCGGCCGCGCCCTGATGGCCAATCCGCGCGTGCTCTTGATGGACGAGCCGTCCGAGGGGCTCGCGCCGCAGATCGTCGCCGAGGTGATGGCGACCATCCGCAAGCTCAAGGAAAGCGGCCTCTCGATCGTGCTGGTCGAGCAGAACCCCAAACTGGTGTTCGACGTCGCCGACGACGTCGTCATCCTCAACAGCGGGCGGGTCGCGGTGGTCGATGCGGCCGCCCGCCTCAAGGACGGCGCGGTCGACCTGCGCCAGCATCTCGGCATCTTCTGACGCCTTTGTGATCGAACTTTCGGTTGTGCGCTGCGAAATGCCCGCTTGTTTGTGACGCGCGGGTTGATTAAAGTTGCCGCAACTGACGGCCGGGACGAAGCTCGGGCCGATGGTTAGTCTGCGGAAGAGGAGCGCGACAATGGCTTGGACCACCCCGACCCTCGTCGAGATCTGCGTCGGCCTCGAGATCAATGGCTATCTGCCGGCCGAAATCTGATCTTTCTGATCCTCTGACGACCCGGCCCCGTTGATGGGGCGCAAGGGGACCCTGACCGCCATCGTGCTCGGTGCAGCGGCCGGTGGTGGGTTTCCGCAATGGAATTGTCGTTGCCCGGTCTGCCGCCTGGCCTGGGAGGGCGATGCGCGCGTTCGGCGCAGCACCCAGGCAAGCCTTGCGGTCACGGTCGACGGCGAGAACTTCGTCCTCCTCAATGCCTCACCCGATCTGCGCGAGCAGATCGCCGCGACGCCGGCATTGCAACCGCATGCCGGCCTGCGCGGCAGCCCGATCGCCGCGGTGGTGCTGACCGGCGCCGAAATCGACCAGACCGCGGGGTTGCTGGCGTTGCGCGAACGGCATGCCTTCACGATCCACGGCAGCGCCGGGACGCTCACGGCGGTTGCGGCCAACCCGATGTTCAACGTGCTCGCGGCGGATATGGTGGCGCGGCGCGCCTGCGCGCTGGGCGCGCCGTTCGCGCTCGCCGACGGTCTTTCGGCCGAGCTGTTCACCGTGCCCGGCAAGGTGCCGCTCTATCTCGAAGGCAGCAATCCCGATCTCGCCGCCGAGACCGAGGCCAATGTCGGGATCGAGCTTGCCTCCGGTGACCGTCGGCTCGCCTTCGTTCCCGGCTGCGCCGCCGTCACCCCGGCGCTTACGGCGCGGCTCGCGCGCGCCGACGCAATGCTGTTCGACGGCACGCTGTTTGCCGACGACGAGATGATCGCGAGCGGCACCGGCACGAAGACCGGCCACCGCATGGGGCACATGCCGATTGCAGGCGAAGGCGGATCGCTCGCGGCGCTTGCGGATCTGCCCGGCCGGCGCATCTATATGCACATCAACAACACCAACCCGATCCGCGTCGCCGGCTCGCCGGAGCGCCGCCAGGTCGAGGCGGCGGGCTGGGAGATCGCCGAGGACGGGCTGAGGATCGAGCTATGAATCTGCTCTCGCCGGATGAGCTGGAGGCGCGCCTGCGCGACATCGGCGCGCGGCAGTACCATCGCCTGCATCCGTTCCATCACCTGCTGCACGGCGGCAAGTGCACCAAGGGCCAGGTCCAGGCCTGGGCGCTCAACCGCTACTACTACCAGGCGACGATTCCGGTGAAGGACGCGAGCCTGATCGCACGCTGCCGCGATAGCGACGTCCGCCGCGAATGGCGCCGCCGGCTCGCCGACCACGACGGCGCACAGGCGGGCGACGGCGGCATCGCGCGCTGGCTCAAGCTCACCGACGGGCTCGGGCTCGATCGCGGCTACGTCACCTCGCTCGCCGGGCTCCTGCCGGCGACGCGCTTCGCGGTCGACGCCTATGTGCATTTCGTCGCCGAGAAGACCCTGCTCGAGGCGATCGCGTCCTCGCTCACCGAGCTGTTCTCGCCGGTGATCATCAGCGAGCGCATGGACGGGATGCTCAAGAGCTACGACTTCGTCACCTCCGAGACGCTCGCCTATTTCACCGCGCGTCCGCCGCAGGCGCGTCAGGATTCGGATTTCGCGCTCGCCTACGTGAAGCAGAACGCCAAGACGCCCGAGCAGCAGCAGCTCGTGCTGGCGGCGCTCGAGTTCAAGTGCGGCGTGCTGTGGGCGATGCTCGATGCGCTCTATCTCGCCTATGTCGATCCGAAGATGCCGCCGCCCGGCGCCTTCGTGCCGAAGGACTGAGCGTGCCAAGCTATCCCGAGATGCGCGACAAGGTCGCGCTGGTGACCGGCGGAAGCAGCGGCATCGGCCTCGCGACCGCGCGCGCCTTCGCCCAGCAGGGCGCTCGCGTCGTGATCGCGAGCCGCAACGAGCGGCGCGGCAAGGAGGCAATCAAGGCGCTGGAAGGCGAGGCTGACGTGCAATGGCGTGCCGCCGACGTGGCCGACGGCAAGTCGGTTGGAAAACTGATCGACGGCGTCATCAAGCTGCACGGCCGCCTCGACTACGCGTTCAACAATGGCGGCAGCGGCGGGCGCGGCGCGCCGGTCGGCAAGATGAGCGAGGACGCCTGGCGGCGCACCATCGACGGCTTTCTCACCTCGGTCTTCCTTTGCATGCGCGCCGAGATCCCGGCGATGGAGAAATCCGGCGTGATCGTCAACAACGCCTCGGTCGACGGCCTGCGCGGCTACCCGTTTCCGGCGGGCGCCGCCTATTCGGCGGCGAAGCACGGCGTGGTGGGCTTGACCCGCAGCGCGGCGCTCGAATATGCGGCGTTGGGGCCGCGCATCTGCGCGATCTGTCCCGGCTGGGTCGACACGCCGCCGGTCGTCAACTGGATGCAGCGCGACCTCGAGGTCGCGAGCGCGATCATCCGCCAGACGCCGCGCGGCCGCATCGGCGATCCCGCCGAGATCGCCGCCGCCGTGCTATGGTTGTGCTGCGACGCCGCCTCCTATGCGATCGGGACCGTGCTGCCGATCGACGGCGGCTACATGGCCTGAGCCGCTTGGCGTGAGGGAGAGCCCGTGACCGCTACGCCGCCGACCGAACCGATTTCGCCGCAATCGCGTCCGCGCCTGCCGCGCGGCGTGCGGCTCGTGCACAACGAGGCGCAGGGCGGCTGGGTGCTGCTCGCGCCCGAGCGCGTGTTCAAGGCGGATGCGATCGCGGCCGAGATCGTCAAGCGCTGCACCGGCGAGGCGACGTTCGGCGAGATCGTCGACGATCTCGCCAAGACCTATGCGGCGCCGCGCGAGCGCATCGCGGCCGACGCGGGCGCGCTGCTGCGCGGCCTCGCCGACAAGAAGCTGATGGAGCTCTAGCGCGTGTCCCGGCGAAGTGGATACCGGTTCGCCGACAAGGACATGCGCCAACGCGTGAATCGGAAGCACATCCCGATTCCGCAGGAACGGGATGTGCTCTGATGGCCCAGAATGGCGCCGCGCTGCCGCGTCCGCTCGGCCTGCTCGCCGAGCTGACCCACCGCTGCCCGCTCGGCTGCCCCTATTGCTCCAATCCGCTCGCGCTCGACCGCCGCGAGGACGAGCTCGATGCCGCGACCTGGGCCCGCGTGTTCAAGGAAGCGGCCGCGCTCGGCGTGCTGCAGGTCCATCTCTCCGGCGGCGAGCCGGCGGCGCGGCGCGACCTCGTCGACATCACGGCGTCGGCGCGCGACGCCGGTCTCTACACCAATCTCATCACCTCCGGCGTCGGCGTGACGCAGAAGCTTCTCGGCGCGCTCGCCGAGGCCGGCCTCGACCACGTGCAGGTGTCGATCCAGGACAGCGAGGAGAAATCCGCCGACCATATTGCCGGTTACGAGGGCGCCTTTGCGCGCAAGCGCGCGCTCGCGGCCGAGGTGGTCGCGCTGAAGATCCCGCTCACCGTCAACGCGGTCATTCACCGCGCCAATATCGCGCGCATCGAGAGCCTGGTGACGCTCGCGCTCGCCATGGGCGCGACGCGGGTCGAGATCGCGCATGTGCAGTACTACGGCTGGGCGCTGAAGAATCGCGCCGCGCTGATGCCGACGCGCGAGCAGGTCGACGCGGCGATCGCGGCCGTCGCGGCGCTGCGCGCACGCCATCATGGCCGCATCGTCATCGATGCGGTGGTGCCCGACTATCATGCGCGCTTCCCCAAGCCGTGCGTCGGCGGCTGGGGACGCCGCTCGCTCAACGTGACCCCGGCCGGCCGGGTGCTGCCGTGCCATGCGGCGGAGAGCATCCCGGGCCTCGAGTTCTGGTCGGTGAAGGACCGCTCGCTCGCCGACATCTGGCTGTCGTCGCCGGCGTTCAACGCGTTCCGCGGCACCGGTTTCCTGCCCGAGCCGTGCCAAAGCTGCGAGCGGCGCGAGGTCGATTTCGGCGGCTGCCGCTGCCAGGCTTTTGCGCTCACCGGCGATGCGCGCGCGACCGATCCGGTGTGCCAGCTCTCGCCGCATCACGGCAAAGTGGCGGAGCTTGCCGCGCAGCACGAGGATCGCTCCTATTCATATCGACGAATGTAACCTGCAATTCGCAATTGCGGAGCGCCCCGGAAATGTCGACACTGGCTTCAAGGAAGCCGGCCGGCGGCATCCTGCCGATCTTGGTGCCGATGCCGCGGCGCAACAGCTTCCCAACCTGGGAGGAGCACCAATGATCCTGCGATCCATATCTGCGCGGAGCCTGCTGCTCGCCGGAACCTTTGCGGCCGCGTTTGCGGTTGCCGGGACGGCGGGCGCGCAACAACCGGCCGCTGCGCCGGCACCCGCCGCGGCGCCGGCAGCTGCACCGGCCGCCGCGCCGGCTGCGGCACCGGCCACGACGGCCGCCGCACCGGCCCTGCCGGCCGGCTCGCCTCTGATCGGTCGGCCCGACAACGAGGCCGCCATGAAGCTCGCGCCGATCATCCCGCCGCCGATCGCGGCGCCGGTCGACAAGCTGCCGGTGAGCAAGCTCAAGCTGCCGCGGGGATTCCACATCGAGGTCTATGCGAGCGGCATTCCGGACGCGCGCGAGATCCGGCTCGGCGACAAGGGAACGCTGTTCATCGGCAACCGCCTGCAGGACAAGGTCTGGGCGGTCTACGAGAAGGACGGCAGGCGCGTGCAGAAGCCGATCATCACCGGCATGCATCGGCCGAACGGCGTCGCCTTCCACGACGGCACGCTCTACGTCGCCGAGCTGTCGAAGATCTGGAAGCTGGAAAAGATCGAGGACAATCTCGACAATCCGCCCAAGCCCGTTTTGGTCTATGACGACCTGCCGACTGACGAGCCGCACGGCTGGAAGTTCATCAGCATCGGGCCGGACAACAAGCTCTATGTCCCGGTCGGCCAGCCCTGCAACAACTGCATCCCGGACGACCGGCACGGCCAGATCCGCCGCATGACGCTCGACGGCAAGAACGTCGAGGTCGTTGCGCGCGGCGTGCGCAACACGGTGGGCTTCGACTGGAGCCCGGTCAACCACCAGCTCTACTTCACCGACAACGGCCGCGACTGGATGTCCGAGGACGTGCCGGAAGACGAGCTCAACCGGATCACCAAGGTCGGCCAGCACTTCGGCTCGCCCTACTGCTACCAGGGCAACCTCCCCGATCCGCAGTTCGGCTGGGGGCACTCGTGCAGCGAGTTCGTTCCGCCGGTCGCGCTGATGGGACCGCACGCCGCCGCGCTCGGCATGCGCTTCTACACCGGAACCATGTTCCCGTACGAGTACCGTGGCGCCATCTTGGTCGCCCGCCATGGCTCGTGGAACCGGACCCACAAGTTCGGCGGCGACATCGCGGTGGTCAAGCTCAACCGCGACGGCAGCGTGCGCTCGGTCGAGCCGTTCATCACCGGCTTCATCGTCGACAACAAGTACATCGGCCGCCCGGTGGACGTGCAGCCGATGAAGGACGGTTCGCTGTTGATCTCCGACGACTACAACGGCGCCGTCTATCGCGTGACCTACGGCAACCCGCCGCGCACCGCACATCGTTGATAGCGACGAACAAGGCCGAGGGCGCGCCCGCGCCCTCGGCTTCTTTGTTCGGGCGCAGGATATTCGCGATGAAAACCCCGATCGGCGCGGCGCTGACCGCGGCCCTGCTTGTCGCCGCCGCGCCGTCGAACGCCGATGCGCTGTCCGATCGGCTCCCTGCCTGCGTGTCCTGTCACGGCGACAAGGGCGAGTCGCCCAATCCGGTTACGCCCTCGCTCGGCGCGCAGCAGCAGGCCTACGTCCTCACCCAGCTCTACATGTTTCGCGAGAACCTGCGCAAAGCCGATGTCATGAACCAGATCGCCCAGGGTCTCAGCGACGACGACCTGCGCGTTTTTGCCGATTACATCGCCAAGCTGCCGGCGCCGCCGCCGATCGCGGATGCGGGCGATGCGGCGCGCATCGCGCGCGCCAAGGACATCGTCGCCAAGAACCGCTGCAATTCCTGCCACACGCCCAGCCTCGCGGGCCAGGACCAGGTGCCGCGCATCGCCGACCAGCGCGAGGATTACTTGTTGAAGACCTTGCGCGAGTACAAGTCCGGAGCGCGCAGCGGCTACGACGCCACCATGGCCGAGGTCGTGGCGCCGCTGCAGGACCAGGATTTCGCCGACCTCGCCTATTATCTCGCGCGCGTGAAGTGATCGCCGTTACGCGCCATCGTCAACGATCGCGACCGCCCGCGTCCAGCCGGCCGAACCGCCGCGCACCTTGACCGGGAAGCAGCTCACCGTGAACCCCTTTGCCGGCAGCGCCTCGAGATTGTGCAGCTTCTCGATATGGCAGTAGCCGATCTCGCGGCCGGCGCGATGGCCTTCCCAGATGATGCTCGCGTCATGCGTCTTGGCGTAGCGCGCCATGGTGTGGATGAAGGGCGCGTCCCAGCTCCATCCATCGGTGCCGGTCACGCGCACGCCGCGCTCGAGCAGATAAAGGGTCGCCTCCCGCCCCATGCCGCAGCCGCGCGCCACGTAGTCCGGGCGCCCGTAGGCCGCGCCGGCGCTCGTGTTCACCACCACGATTTCAAGCGGCGAAAGCGCATGGCCGATGCGCTCGAGCTCCGCTTCGACGTCGGCCGCCGTCGCCACGTAGCCGTCGGGAAAATGGCGGAAATCGAGCTTCACGCCAGGCTGGAAGCACCAGTCGATCGGCACCTCATCGATCGTGATGGCGCGCTTGCCGCGGTCCATGGTGGAGGCGAAGTGATAGGGCGCGTCGAGATGGGTGGTGCAATGGGTCGAGAGCCTGATCCACTCCATCGCCCAACCCTCACGGTCCGGCAGGTCGTCGACCGTGAGGCCGGGGAAGAACTTGACCACCTCGGACGCGGTCTGGCGGTGGTCGCGATACTCGATCGCCGGGCCGTAGCCGGGCGGGTCGGCGGCGACGTCGTTCTCGAGCGGCACCGATATGTCGATCAGCCAGCGGGCCATGCATTTCCTCGGTTTGACAGGGCGAAAGAGTCACTCAATTCTGCAATCGGTTTTTGCGTAAAGTCCAGGAGCTTGCCAAGGAGCTTTCCATGCCTGCCTATTGGGTCGCGCGCTCGCGCGTGATCGATCCGGTCGAGTACAAGAAGTACACCGATCCGCTGCCGGCGATCTTCGCCAAGTACGGCGGCAAGGTGCTGGCGCGCGGCGGGCGATTCCAGATCATGGAAGGACCGGACAAGTTTCACCGCTTCGTGGTGATCGAGTTTCCCACCTTCGAGCAGGCAGTCGCCTGCTTCAATTCGCCCGACTACGTGGCCGCCGCCGCTTTCCGCCGCAATGGCGCCGGCGAGGTCGAGAATGTCATCGTCGATGGCGGCGACGCGACGCCGCGCTGAGGCGGGCCGTTCGGCTGCTTCGCCGGGGACGGTGCCCACGCGGTTAAGCATGCGTCGGTTAGCCTCTGGCGCCGGCGCGGTGAATGATCGTAAAGTGGCGCCAAATCAACGAGTCAGCTGGGAGGAACCTGCATGATTTTCAAACATCTGCTTGCGCGCGCGGCGCTGCTCGCCGCCGCCGCATCGCTGGTCGGCGCGACCGGCGTCGCGGCCCAGTCGGGCCCGCCCATCAAGATCGGCTACAGCATGGCGATGACGGGCGGCCTCGGGCCGAACGGCAAGTCGGCGCTGCTCGCCCAGAAGATCTGGGAAGAGGAGGTCAATGCCAAAGGCGGGCTGCTCGGGCGGCAGGTCAAGCTCGTCTACTACGATGACCAGTCGAACCCCTCGACGGTGCCCGGCATCTACACCAAGCTGCTCGACGTCGACAAGGTCGACCTCGTGATCGGCGGTTATGCGACCGTGATGCTGGCGCCCGCGATGCCGATCATGATGCAGCGCAAGAAGCTGTTCATCGGCCTGCTCGGCCTCGGCGTGAACAGCGAGTTCAACTACCCGAACTACTTCGTGATGATCCCGTCGGGTCCCGATCCGAAGCCCGCCTTCACCAAGGGCTTCTTCGACATCGCGATGAAGCAGAACCCGAAGCCGACGACCGTGGCGATCGTCGCGGCCGACCAGGAATTCTCCCGCAACGCGGCCGACGGCGCCCGCGCCAACGCCAAGGCGGCCGGCCTCAAGGTCGTCTACGACAAGACCTATCCGCCCTCGACCACCGACTATACGTCGGTCGTGCGCGCGATCGCGGCGACCAATCCGGACATCGTGGTGGTGTGCTCCTATCCGCCCGATTCGGTCGGCATCGTGCGCGCCGTCAACGAGGTCGGCTTCAAGCCGAAGATGATCGGCGGCGGCATGGTCGGCCTGCAGAACACCGCGCTCAAGGCGCAGCTCGGCCCGCTGCTCAACGGCTTCGTCAACTACGACTTCTGGCTGCCGGTTCCGAAGATGATGTTCCCGGGCGTCGAGGACCTGATGAAGAAGTACCAGGCGCGCGCCGCGGCGGAAGGCGTCGATGCGCTCGGCTACTACATGGCGCCGCAGGCCTATGCCCAGCTGCAGGTGCTGCAGCAGGCGATCGAGGCGACCAAGAGCCTCAACGACCAGAAGCTCGCCGACTACATCCGCGCCAATACGTTCCATACGGTGCTGGGCGACGTGAGGTTCGGCCGCGGCGGCGAGTGGGCGCAGTCGCGCGTGCTGCAGGTGCAATTCCAGAACGTCAAGGGCAATGACGCGGCCCAGTTCAAGGACGTCAAGACGCAGGTCGTGCTGACGCCCGCCGAATACGCCTCGGGCAGCGTGATCTATCCGTACGAAAAGGCGAAGTAAGCCTTCTCCTCAATGACGACGCCGCGCAGCCTTGCCGCGCGGCGTTTCCTTTCCGTCATTGCGAGGCGCGCGTAGCGCGACGAAGCAATCCCGAGCCGCATATGCATGCGCTTGTGGACCGAGATTGCTTCGGCGCGCTACGCGCGCCTCGCAATGACCGCGGTTTAAAGTCCCAGATAAAACTTGCGGATCAGATCGTTGTTGTTGAGCTCGTCCGCCGACTTGCCCTCGAACGCGATCTTGCCGTGCACGATCACGTAGCCGCGGTCGGCGATGCGCAACGCCTGGGGGAAGTTCTGCTCGGCCATCAGCACGGTGAGCTGATAGCGGTCCTTGAGCTCCTTGATCTTGTCGATGGTGCGGCTCACCAGCACCGGCGCGAGACCCACCGACGGCTCATCGACCAGCAGGATGCGCGGCGCCGACATCAGCGCGCGGGCGAGCGCCAGCATCTGCTGCTCGCCGCCGCTCATGCTGCCGGCGAGCTGGCCGCGCCGCTCGGCGAGCCGTGGAAACGCCTCGAAGCAGAAATCGAGATTGCGCTTGATCTCGGCGCGCGCGCGCGGCCGGAAGGCGCCGAGCAGGAGGTTCTCCTCGACCGACAGGCGCGGAAACAGCCGCCGCCCTTCGGGCACCAGCGCGATGCCGAGATCGACGATCTCCTCGGTCGAGCGGCCGATGAGATCGTGCGTGATGCCGTCGATCTCCGCCATGATTCGCCCGGCGCTCGGCCGCACCATGCCCATGATGCTCTTCATGAGCGTGCTCTTGCCGTTGCCGTTGGTGCCGAGCAGCACCACGGTCTCGCCGCCGGCGACGGTGAGCGTCACGTCTTCCAGCACGCGGACGGCGCCGTAGGCGGCGTGGATGCCCTCGACGCTGATGCTATTGGCCAAGGTACGCCCTCTCGACTTCGGCGTCGCGGATGACCTCGTCGGGACGCCCGTCCGCGATCTTGCGGCCGGAGACGAGCACGACGAGGCGCTGCGAGAAGTTCATCACGGCGCGCATGATGTGCTCGATCAGGATCACGGTGGTGCCGCGCTCGTTGAGCCGGATCAGCAGCGCGACGATGTCGCTCACCTCCGAATGCGACAGCCCCGCCATCGCCTCGTCGGCGATCAGCAGCCTGGGCTCGGCCGCCATCGCGCGGGCGAGCTCGAGCTTGCGCATGTCGACCTGGGTGAGGTCGCGGGGAAACTTGCGCGCGCAATCGACGAGGCCGACGAGGCGCAAGAGCTCCTCGCAGCGCTCCTCGGTCTGCGCCGCGGTCAGATGTCCGTGCGCGCGCCGGTCGACCGCATAGAGGAGCGGAACGCGCAGATTGTCGGCGACCGACATGCTGACGAACGGACGCGGCAGCTGGAAGCTGCGCGCGAGCCCGAGCCGGGTGCGCGCATGCGCCGGCAGCCCGTCGAGGGCGCGGCCCTCGAACTTGACCGAGCCGGTCTCGTTGGCGAGCGTGCCGCACAGGCAGTTGACCAGCGTGCTCTTGCCCGAGCCGTTCGGCCCGATCAGGCCGAGGCGCTCGCCCTCGGCGACGTCGAGGTCGATGCCGTCGAGCGCGACGAAGCCGCCGAAGCGCTTGCCGAGGCCCGCGACCTCAAGGAGCGCGCTCATGCGGCGGCCTCCTGCTCGCCGCGACCCGGCTGATAGAGCCGCCGCACGTCGGGCCGCTGCAGGAAGAAGATCGCGACGATCGCAATCGCGATGATGGCTGCCCGCAGCGCGACGTTGGCGGGCGTGCGATCGAGCCACACACTGGCAGCAGCGATCGGCAGCGACAGGGCGAAGGCGATCGTCGCCGTGAACGGGCTCCAGCGCTGGATCGTCATCAGCCCATAGGCCGATACGAGCCATAGGGCGGCGAGAACGAGGCGGGCCGACGCCAGCGCCCATCCGGCCGGGTCGGGCGCCGTCACGACGGCGAGGCTGAACACGACGTCGAGCACCCCGACAATGAAGCCGAAGCTCGCCAGCGCAACGAGGCCGATCGATCGCGCATCCGGGCGCCCCGGCGAGGCGACGCGCAGGAAGTCCCTGATCAGGCCGACGAGGCCGTTCGGCGCGACGATGACGAAGCCGACCAGCAGCAGGCCGACCAGGAGCAGGTTCACGGCGGACGAGATCGTCACGGTCGCGATCTGCTGCAGCGTGCCGAGCAGGATCGATCCGATCAGCGGGCCGAACCAGACGGTCGTGCCGCCGATCAGCGGCATGGCGATGGAATTGACCGCATAGGGCAGGCCGAAGGTCGAGGCCGGCTCGACATAGCCGATGTAATAGGGGAAGGGCGCGCCGGCCATGCCCATCAGCGCGCCCGACAGCGTCGTCGCGATGAGCTTGAGCTTGAGCGTCGGCACACCGGACGCCTCGGCGGCGAGCTCGTCATCGCGGATGGTGGCAAACCCGTAGCCGAGCTTCGAGCGCTCGATGGTGCGCGCGATCGCGACCGCGGCGGCGGCAAGCAGAAGCATGATCAGGCAGAGGTAGCGGATATAGTCGAGCTGGAAGCCGAAGATGTCGATGCTGTCGGGGCGGATCACGTAAGCGCCGCGCGAGCCGCCCACATAGTCCCAGTTCACCACGAATGTCTGCAGCACCACCGCGAGCGCGAGCGTCGCGATCGAGAAGAATGCGCCGCGCAGCCGCAGCGTCAGGTAGCCGGTACCGAGGCCGATCAACCCGGATACGCCGGCCGCGATGACGAGAAGGACCGGGATCGGCAGCGGATAGGTCTTGTGGAAGAACACCGCCGTATAGGCGCCGAGCGCGAAAAATCCGGCGGTACCGAAATTCACATAGCCGCAGTAGCCGCCCAGGATGTTCCACGCCGAGGCGAGCACGATGAACTGGACCACCGTGTAGCCGGCGAAGAACAGGTAATCGTTTCCGATCAGGAAGGCGACGACGAAGACCAGCGCGGCGGTGCCGATCGCGACAGCGAAGAAGCTCGAGGTGCGCACGGCCTAGCGTCCCAACAGGCCCGCCGGCCGCACCGCGAGGGTGAGCAGCAGCAGGCCGAACGAGATCGCCGGGGCCCACGAAGGTCCGTAGAGCGTCGCCGTGAAGCTTTCGACGATGCCGAGCAGCATGGCGCCGATCAGCGTGCCGGGCAGGCTGCCGAGCCCGCCGAGCACGCAGATGGCGAACACGCGGCCGATATATTCGCGGCCGATCGACGGCTCGACCGGCTGGATGATGATGAGAAACGCGCCGGCAAGCGAGCAGGTTGCGATGGAGATCCCGAAGGCGATACGCTTGATCCGGATCGGGTCGGCCGCCATCAGCCGCAGCGCCCCCTGGTCCTGCGCCACCGCCATGATGGCGCGGCCCAGAAAGGTGCGGCCGAGGAAGAGCTGCAGCGCCGCCAGCATGACGAGCGACATGACGCACGGCACCACCATGCGCATCGGCAGCTGGACGAGACCGAAGGTGTAGGATTTGTCGATATAGGACGCGCTGACGTAGCGGTAATCGACGCCGAACACGAGGATCAGCACGACCTCGGTGATGAACAGGATGCCGAAGAAGAATGCGAGCCCACGCAGCGCTTCCTGGCCGCGTTTCTCGAACGAGACATAGTAGACCTGATAGGTCAGCGCGCCGAGCGCATAGAACGCCGGCAGCGCGATGATGCCGACCAGGACGGGATCGAGCCCGAGCTGCGAATTGACGATATAGGCGATGTAGGAGCCGACGATGATGAAGCCGGGATGCGCGATGTTGACGATATCGAGGATGCCGAACGAAATCGAAATGCCCACCGTCACGGCGGCGTAGAAGCCGCCGAGCAGCAGCCCCGCGACCAGCGCGTTCACCAGGAGATCGGCTGAAAAATCCATCCGCGCCTCGACCGGGACCTATTCACACCAAGACGAGACGACCCTCAAGCGCGCCGCGCCTGCCGTCGACGCGGCGAACGGCCGCGCAAAGGCTGCGTCAGGCAAGCCATCGTCGTGATCCATCCCGGCAGTGGTCGGCATGCTCCCCCCAACTTCCCTCGCCCGGCGCCTGCCGCAATGGCGCTGCGCGGCTGGCCTTTGGCGGCAGTGTGCAGGAAGGTCAAGGGCTTGGCTAGCCTGAAGGGCCCTCGGCGCGGCCTTTCGCCATGTCGAACGGCCCAACGCGGGGCGCCGAGTTGGGCCGTCGATGGGATAGCGGGCGACAGGCGCGCTGGCGCCGGATCGAATCGCTACGCGGCCGCGGCGTCGCGCACGGCTTGCGGGATTGCCAGCGGCTTGTTGGCGCTGTTGAGGAACTCGACCGTCATGAACACCAGCTCCTTGTCGCCGATGTTCTCGAGATCGTGCACCTTGTACTCGCCCGCGCCGTAGGTCTCGTGCCGGGTCTCGCCCGGCTGGTAGCTGTACTCGACGGTCGTGCCGTCCATCAGGTGCTGGCGGCCGCGCCCGCCCGACACAGAGGTCCAGAAATAGTCGAGCACGTGGCGATGGAAGCCGAAACGCTGGCCGGGCTTGAGGCGGATGGTCCACACCCGCACCCGGTCGCTTTCCGACACCAGCTCGCTGCCGACGCAGCCATTGTGGTTCTTCGCCTCGCGCTCGAATTCCTGTTGCAGCGCAGGAGACCACGCGGTCTTGTCGCTGCGCGCCGCCTGCTTGTCGATCATGGACATCGCCATGGCATTCCTCCAGTGATGGTCGCCGCAATATAGCGCATATCCCGTCGAAGTGGACCCCGGTTCGACGATAAGGATATGCGCCGGCTAGCGCATATCCCGTCGAAGTGGACCCCGGTTCGACGATAAGGATATGCGCCGGCTAAAGTGCTCTATTGCTCGCGACGGGACAGGAAACATGGCAAGGCGGGGCGGACGGCGCGCGTTGATCGTCGGCGGCTCGATGAGCGGGCTGCTCGCGGGCCTGACTCTGCGTGAGCGCGGCTGGGACGTGCAGATCGTCGAGCGGGTCGAGAGCGAATTGGCGGGGCGCGGCGCCGGCATCGTCGCCCAGCCGGAGCTGATCGCGACCCTGCGGGCGCTCGGCCTCGACAGCCGCGATCTCGGCGTCGAGGTGCGCACGCGCCAGATCCTCGATGCCGACGGGCATGCCGCGAGCCGCATGGACTGTCCGCAAATCCTGACCGCCTGGGAGCGGGTCTACCGTATCTTGCGCGACGGATTTCCGCCCGACCGCTATCGCCGCGGCACGGGCCTCGTCGCCTTCGCGCAGAGCGATGATTCGGTCATTGCCCAATTGAGCGACGGGACGAGCGTCGCGGCCGACCTGCTGGTCGGCGCCGACGGCCTGCGCTCGACCGTCCGGCAGTCCTGCCTGCCCGATCTCGCGCCGCTCTATGCGGGCTATGTGGCCTGGCGATCGCTCATCGCCGAGGATGCGTTCCCGCCCGCGGTGCATCGCGAGCTGTTCGAGTACATGACGTTCTGCCTGCCGCCCGGCGAGCAATTCCTCGGCTATCCGGTCGCCGGTCCGGACAACGATCTGCGGCCCGGCCATCGCCGCTACAATGTGGTGTGGTACCGGCCGGCCGACGAGGCGAGCGAGCTGCCGCGTCTCCTCACCGACGAGGGCGGCACGCTGCATGCGATATCGATCCCGCCGCCGTTGATCCGCCGCGCCGCCATCGCCGACATGCGCGCGGCGGCGGAGCGCCTGCTCGCGCCGCAGCTGCGCGCGATCGTGCGGCTGATGAGCGAGCCGATCCTGCAGCCGATCTACGATCTCGAAAGCCCGCAAGTGGCCTTCGGGCGCATCGCGATCATCGGCGACGCCGCGTTCGTCGCCCGCCCGCATGTCGCGGCCGGCGTGTCGAAGGCGGCCGAGGATGCGGTCGCCCTCGCCGAGGCGCTCGACGCGGCGGACGACGTCGCCGACGCGCTGCGCCGCTTCGAGGCCCGCCGCCTGCCGGTCAATCGGCGCATCATCGAGCGCGCGCGGCACCTCGGCGCCTACCTGCAGGCGACGCAGACCGCCGAGGAGCGCGCCCGCTCGCAGCAACACGGCATCCCGGAGGCCGTGATGGCGGAGACGGCGGTGCTCGATTTCCTGCACGCCTGAGCGATCGAGCGCTTATGCACAGCGCATCCCGGTACGGGATCGGCACGCGACCGACATTCGGTGTAGCATCGCGATATGGGGGGCCGAACGATACTTGCTGCGTCCGGTTTGGCGGCGATGCTCCTTGCCGCGACCGCGGCGCGCGCGACCGACGAAATCCAGCTCTACAACGCCGAGATCGCCGAGGTCGGCCAATGGACCCTGGAGCAGCATTTCAACTACGCGATCAACGCCCGCAACGAGCCCGATTTTGCCGGCGGGCTCGTGCCGAGCCACGCCCTCAATGGGACGCCGGAGCTTGCCTACGGCCTGTTTCCATGGCTCGAATTGGGATGGTATGCGCCGTTCGTGGTCGACCAGAATGGCCGCTTCTACAGTGACGCCGGCAAGTTCCGGACCCTCTTCGTGGTGCCGGACGCGGCCAAGCGCGATTTCTTCTACGGGGTGAACTTCGAGTTCAGCTACGCGACCCCTGTGTTCTCGCAGACGAAGTACAACATGGAAATTCGCCCGATCATCGGCGTGCGCAACAGCGCGTACGAGCTCATCGTCAATCCGATCGTCGACCTCGGCTTCGGCGACGACGGCGGGGCCGAGCTCACGCCGGCCGCCCGCATCGCGCGCAAGCTCAAGGAGGATCTGTCGGTCGGCGTCGAGTACTACACGGACCTCGGGCCGATCGGAAATCTCCTGCCGCTCGCTCAGCAGCAGCACAACATCTACGGCGTGGTCGATTTCAAGATCGGCAATTTCGACGTCGATTTCGGCGTCGGCTACGGCCTCACCCGCGGCTCCGACCGGCTGATGACCAAGCTGATCATCGGCACCGATCTCAACGATCCGAACCTCGGCGCGAAGAAGAAGTGACGGCGCGCCCCGTCATTGCGAGGCGTGCGCAGCACGCCGAAGCAATCTCGATCCGCAGGTGCATGAATCTGCGGATCGAGATTGCTTCGGCGACCTGCGGTCGCCTCGCAATGACGGGCACTTACATCCTGAGCAGCTTCTTCGCGTTGAGCCCGGCGATCGCCGCGACCGTCGAGGCATCGAGCCCGGACGACACGAGGTGCTCGATCGGCTCGTACTCGGCCATGTCGTAGGGATAGTCCGTGCCGAGCACGACGCGGTCGGCGCCGAAGGTTTCGATCAGCGCGCGCAGCTGCACGGGCGTGAACACCACGGTGTCGAAATAGATCTTCTTGAGATAGTGCGTCGGCGGCTTCGGCAGGTCCGCCTTGCAGTCCGAGCGCGCGCCCCAGGCGTGATCGATGCGTCCCGAATAGGCGGCGAGATAGCCGCCGCCGTGCACGGCCAGGATCTTGAGATCGGGGTGGCGCTCGAGCACGCCATCGAAGATGAGATAGTGCAGCGCGAGCGTGGTCTCGAACGGATTGCCGATCACGTTGTTGAAATAGAAGCGCGACAGGCGCTGCCCTTCGGTGAAGCCGAGCGGGTGCAGCAGCACGAGCGCCTGCAATTCCTCGGCCTTCTTCCAGAACGGCGCGAAGGCGGGGTCGGAAAGGTCGCGGCCGGCGACGTTGGTCAGGATCTGCACGCCCTTGAACTTGAGCCGGGTCATGCAGCGTTCCAGTTCCTTTGAGGCCTCGGCGCCGTCCGGCATCGGCACGGTGCCGAGGGCGACGAAGCGGTCGGGGCGTCCCGCGACATATTCGGCGATGCCGTCATTGACCATGCGGGCCGACTGCACCGCGATATCGAGCGGGACCGTGTAGTAGCACTGGTTCGGCGCGCACATCACGAGCTGGAGGTCGATGCCCATGGCGTCGAGATCGGCGAGCCGCTGGTCATAGCTCGTCATGACCGACGTGCGCTCCGCGTCTTGGCGAATATTGATCGCCTTGGTGTCGGGCGTGCTGTAGCGCGCGAGCGGAATGGTCGACAGATCGAGGTGCGGCTTGACGAGCTCGGCCGCCCGCGGGAGCGCGATATGCGCGTGCAGGTCGATGGTGACGCTCCGCGGCCGCGTCGTGCGGCCGGGCTTTCCGGCCGGACGCGCCGCGGTCGGGCCATAGCGGTTCCAGTCGTCGGCCATCTCAATCCTCGTCCGTTCGCAGGGTGAGCAAAGGCGCGGAACGCGCCGTGCCCACGGGTGACTCAGCGGTGGGCACGCTTCGCTTTGCCCACCCTACGTTTTGCTGCCTTCTCTTCCGTCTTCGCCGGAATGATCGGCAGCAGCACGTAGTTCGCGTGGCGGCCGCCGGAATGCAGCGTGGTGACGCCGGCGAAAATCTCGGATGGCCGGTCGATCGGATCGTCGTGCAGGAACGGCCCGCAGCCTTTCAGCTCGTTCTTGAAGTTCGACAGCCGCCCGCCGCTCGGGCCGCCATATTCGTAGTCCTTGCCGCGCACCGTGAGCGCCACCCGGTAGCCGGCCGGCACGACGATCGAGGTCGGCCACAGCTCGATGTCGAGCTCGACCACCTCGTCCTTCTTCAGCGGCTGCTTCCTGTCGTGCGCGTGATACGGCCGATAGGGGAGGGTGAGCTTCTTGTCGAGCCGGCGATGCGAGGCGCGCAGCCAGCCCTGCGCGATCGGGGTATGCGGGTCGATTGCGCCCTGGAAGACGACTTCCTTCAGGTCCGGCGAGAACACCCGCAGGATCAGGAACAGATCCGCGTCGCTGGTCGACGACGAGACGAACAGCTTCGCGGCGATCGGCCCGGTGATCTCGGTCGCCGCGGCGAGCGGCGCCGTCATGAAGGTGAGCCCGTCGCCCATGGCGTCGAAGCTGCGCGTGCGCTTGTTGGTCGCGCGCTCCTCCTTGAGCGAGCCCGACGTCATGTGCAGGTAGAGCTTCGTCCATCTGGTGCGCCCGAGCGGCCATTCGTTCTCGGCGCGCTCGACGAATTTCTCGCCCGGATGGCGCACCTGCAGCAGCACCTTCGGCCGCCGGTCCCAGCCGTTCGGCTTGCCGTGCAGGAAATGGTCGAAGAAGGCGAGCTGCTGCTGGCGGCCGTAGTCGGTATAGAAATGCGTCCAATGCTCGATGCCGTGCGCTTCGAGCCACTTCTGCTTGGCGGCGGCGCGCGCGAAACCCTCGAAATTGCCGCGCGGATGCAGGCCCTGGCCGCCCCAGTTGGCGGCCGTGAACAGCGGCGTCTTCACGCTCGCCCACACCGGCGAGCGCGCCCGGTGATAGGCGTCGTCGAGCGGATGGTTGCGGATCTCGTTGCCGAAATCCGCGCGGTTCTTGGCGAGTTGCTCCTCCGACAGCGTCTCCGGTCCACAGACCAGCTCGCCGTGCACGCGGCTGCGCTTGCCGCGCTCGCCCGCGCCGTATTGCACGGTCTTCACCTGCATGTCGTACCAGTTGGCCCAGAAGGTCGAGAGGATACCGCCGTGATGCGTCATGTCGCGGTACCAGTCGGCGGCGCCTTCCCAGATGCACATGGCGGCGAGGTGCGGCGGCTGCCGCGAAGCGACATGCCACTGGTTGATGCCGTAGTACGAGATGCCGTTGAGGCCGACCTTGCCGTTCGACCACGGCTGCACCCCGGCCCATTCGATGCAGTCGTAGAAATCCTTGGTCTCGCGCGGGGAAAAGTGGTCGATGAAGCCCGGGGAGACGCCGCAGCCGCGCGAGTCGACGCGCACGCAGGCATAGTCGTGCGGCACCCATTTTTCCGGATCGACCACCTCCCAGCTCTGGTAGAGGTTGCTCGACCCCGCCGTCACGTCGGGATGCTTTTCCGCCATGCGCTGCCATGCGCTCGGATAGCCGTCCTGAAACGCGAGGCCCTTGGCGTAGGGGCCGTAGCTGAGAATGACCGGATAGCGGCCGTCGCGAATGGGCCGAAACACGTCGGCCTTGAGCACCAGGCCGTCGTCCATGCGGATCTCGACGTCCCAGTCGATGCGCATGCCGTCGCGCACTTCCGAGCGCGGCTGATGGGTTTTCGCGGCCGTCGACATCGTGCGTACCTCCGGAAATCCGCGGACCGGTCGCGCAGGCGCGCTCAGCGCTTCTTGCGCGCCTTGCGGGTGCGCTTGACGCCCGCCATCTTCTCCAGCACGGCACAGACCGCGGCGGTGTCCTGCATGGCGTGGCCGGTCGCCATCGCCTTCGCATAGACCGGTTCGGTGGCGGTGAACAGCGGGGTCGGCACGCGCAGCTTTTTCGCGAATCGGCCGATCACGTCCATGTCCTTCTGCCAGACCTTGATCTTCATGGAGGCGGCGTCGTAGTCGTCCTTCACCATCATGGGCGCGCGCAATTCGAACACGCGCGAATTGCCGGCGCCGATCTTGATCAGGTCGAAAATCCGCTGCGGATCGAGCCCGGCCTTCATGCCGAGCACCATGGCCTCGGCGCTCGCCACATTGTGGATCGCGACCAAGAGGTTGGCGACGTATTTCATCTTGCTGCCGTTGCCGAACGCGCCGAGGTCGTGCACGGCGCGCGCGAAGCCGAGAAACAGCGGCTTGAGCCGCGCGATCGCCTTGCCGTCGCCGCTCGCATAGACGACGAGGTCCTTGACGGCGGCCTGCGCGCCGGTGCCGCTGATCGGGCAGTCGAGCGGGACATGCCCGGCCTTCTTCAGCGCGCGCTCGGCCCGCAGCTTGTCGTCGAGCGTGAAGGTGCCCGCCTCGATCACGATTTTCGGCGGCAGCCTGGCGGCCGCGATCTCGCCGACCACCGTGTCGAGCGCCTGCGGGCTCGGCAGGCTCGTGATGATGACGGGCACCGATTTCGCGAGCGTCGCCACATTGGGCGCGATCTCGACGCCGGCCTTGGCGAGCAGGCGGCCGCGCGCCGGATCGGTGTCGTAGCCGATCACGCGCCAGCCGGATTGCACGAGGTTGCGCGCGAACGATCCGCCCATGATGCCGAGGCCGATCACGCCGACCGTGCCCTTCTTGCGTCCTGCCATTGCGCGCTTCCTTCGCCCGACTCTCTTTTGTAAAGGCCGGCGACGCTAGCACAGGAAGTCATGGGACAGGCAAGGTGGCATTCTCCCAATCCCCATTTTCGCCTATCGTTGCGACAAATTTGATCGGCCTGAACCTGGAGACTGGGCTCATGCGCGTTGGAATTGCCGGCCTCGGCCGGATGGGTGCCGCGATCGCGGCGCGGCTGATCGAGGTCGGCCATGAGGTGACGGTGTGGAATCGCTCCGCCGCCAAGGCGAAGCCGCTCGTCGACGCCGGCGCCAGGACGGCGGCGAGCCCGGCGGCGCTCGCGAGCGCGGTCGAGACCGTCATCACGTGTCTCACCGACGCGGATGCGATCGACAAGGTCTATGGCAGTCCGGAGGGGCTGCTCGCCGGCGATCTCAAGGGCAAGCTCGTCATCGAGATGAGCACGGTGCGGCCGGGCGTCGAGGTCGCGCTCGCCGAGAAGGTGCGCGCCAAGGGCGCCGCCTTCGTCGAATGCCCGGTCGGCGGCTCGACCGGCCCGGCGCGCCAGGGCAAGCTCATCGGCCTGATGGGCGCCGAGCCCGCCGATGCGGCGCGTGCCAAGCCCATTCTCGACCAGCTCTGCCGCCGGCTCGAGCATTGCGGCCCGGTCGGCGCGGGCGAGATCATGAAGTTCACCGTCAACATGCCGCTGATGATCTACTGGCAGGCGCTCGGCGAGGCGCTGGCGCTATGCCGCCCGCTCGGCCTCGATCCGGACCGCGTCATGGAGCTCTTGTCGGATACATCCGGGGGCGCGAATGTGATGAAGGTGCGCTGGCCGACGGTCGCCAAGCAGCTCAAGGGGGTCGATGCCGGAACGGTGACGTTCGACGTCGACAGCGGCCTGAAAGACCTGCGCGCGATGCTCGCCGAGGGCCGCGCGCGCGGCGTCGACATGCCTCTCGTCGAGCGCTCGGTCGCCTGTTACGAAGAGACGTCCCGCCACGGACTGGGCGCGGCCGAGGTCTCGGCCGTATCGGTCTACTGGTCGGGGCGCAAGGCGCACTGACCGCTCCGCCCATTTCCGTTGCGCGTCATTCCAAGGGAGGCCACCCCCATGAAGATCTATTCGTTCTGGCGTTCGCTCGCGACCTACCGCGTGCGCATCACGTTGAACCTCAAGGGCATCGTCCCCGAGGAGGTCATCGAGGTGAACCTGATGAAGGGCGCGCAGCGCGAGGCCGAATTTCGCGCCGTCAACCCGATGATGGCCATCCCGGCGCTGGTCGACGGCCCGGGGCCGGTGATGTTCGAGTCGCTCGCCATCATCGAATATCTCGACGAGACGCATCCCAATCCGCCGCTGCTGCCGAAGGACGCGCGCGGCCGCGCCCGGGTGCGCGGGATCTCCCAGCTCATCGCCGCCGACTCCCATCCGCTGATCGTGCCGCGGGTGCGCGAATATCTCGAGCACGAGCTCAAGCTCGACCAGCCGACCGTCACGGCCTGGTGCCGCCACTGGCACAGCCGCGCGCTCACCGCGCTCGAGACGCACCTGCAGGGCAAGGAGACCGGGCGTTACTGCCATGGCGACCAGCTCACCATGGCCGACGTCTGCCTCGCGAGCCAGGTCGCGGGCGCAAAATTCTTCAACGTCGATCTCAGCTCCTTCCCGACGGTCGCGCGTATCGCCGCGACGTGCAACGAGATCAATGCGTTCGCCCGCGCCCATCCGCTCAAGCAGCCGGGCGCGCCGGCGGCGTGAGCTCGTTCGTCACGCCATGTTGAATGCGGCAGTCATCGGGCTCGGCTGGTGGGGCCAGCGCCTCGTCCAGTCGGCGCAAGGCTCGCGTCACATCTCCTTCTCGCGCGCCGTCACGCTCGAACCCGAGCAGGCGCGCGAGTTCGCGGCCGCGAACGGCCTTGCGCTCGGCACCTCGATCGACGAGGTGCTGGCCGATCCCGCGATCGACGCGGTGGTGCTGGCGACGCCGCACACGCGCCACCGGGCCCAGGTGGAGGCGGCGGCCGCGGCGCGCAAGCACATCTACTGCGAAAAGCCGTTCGCGCTGTGCAAGGCCGACGCGCAGGCGATGCTCGACGCTTGCGCGCGCGCCGGCGTCACGATCGCGGTCGGGCATCATTTCCGCCTGATGCCGTCGATAAAAGCCTTGCGCGCCGAGATCGCGACCGGCGCATTCGGCACGATCATGCATGTGGAGGGAAACTACAGCCACGACTGGCTGGTGGCGCTGCCGGCGGACAGCTGGCGGGCGGCGCCCGAGGAATCGCGCGCCGGCGGCATGACCGGCATGGGCATCCACGTGCTCGACTGCTTTCGTGACCTGGTCGGGCCGATGCGTCGGATCAGCGCGCTGTCGAAGCGCCGCGTGCTGCCGCACGCGACCGGCGACACGACGGCCGCGCTGCTCGAGTTCGCCAACGGCGCGACCGGGACGCTGGCGACGACGATCAAGACGCCGTTCACCTGGCGACTGGCGGTCTATGGCGAGAACGCCTGGGGCGAGAGCGTGAGCGAGACGCGGCTGATCGTCCGCCGCGCCGGCGGCGAGCCGGAGGTCAAAGATCTCCTCCCGGCCAATCACCTCGGCGAGAATCTCGAAGCCTTCGCGGCCGCGGCGCTCGGACGCAGACCGTTTCCGATCGATCCGGCCGGCATCCTGCAGACCGCGGCTGCGCTCGACGCGGTGTTTCGCTCGGTCGACGCGGACGGCGCCTGGCAGGTAGTGTGATGGATCAGCGCGCCACCCGCCGCCCGCCGCGCCGCATCGACTGCGCCGCGCCGCGCGCGGCGATCGCCAATGCGTCGTCCCACAGCGCGTGGATATGCGCGACCTCCGCCTCGAAGCGTTCAAGGAAGAGCCGCGCCTGCGCGGTCAGCGTCCGCCGCGCCGGCTGGATCAGCACGAACTCGGCATGCATCGGCGGATCGGCGAGCGGGTTCACGACGATGTCGCCGGCCGTGATGTCGTTGACCGAGATCAGGCTCGGCAGCACCGTCACCCAGTCGGATCGCGCCACCAGCTCGAGGGTGCCGATCATCGCGTCCATCTCCAGCATGGCGTCGACCGCGACGCCATGGGTCTGGAAATAGGTTTCGAGATTGCGCCGCCGCACATTGTCGGGGCCGGGCACGATCACCTTGAACGGCCGCAGATCGCGCAGCCGCACTGGCGCGAGCGGCGCGAGGCCGCGGCGCGGGCCGGAGAGCAGCATTTCGCGGTCGCGGATCAAGAGCCGCGACTTCAAGCCGATGCGTCCCTCGAACGCCGGCACGACCGCAAAGTCGAGATCGTCGGCGAGCACCATCTCGGTCAAGAGTCCGCTGTAGCCCTCGACGATGTGCAGCCGCACGTCGGGATGGCGGACGACGAAATCGTCGAGCGTCGGCGCGAGCACGGCGCGCGTGAAGGTCGGCATCAGCCCGATGCGCAGCTCGCCCGACACGAAGCTCGCGAGCGAGCGCGCCTCCTCGCCGGCGGTATCGAGCATGCCGACCGCCTCGACGCAGCGCCGGTAGTAGCGCAGGCCCGCCGGCGTCGGCACGACCCCGGTCGAGGTGCGCTCGAACAGCTTGACCTTGAGGGCGCGCTCGACCGCCGCGACGTGCTGCGAGATGCCCGATTGGGTCGCCTTCTCGCGCTCGGCCGCGCGGGTGAACGAGCCTTCCTCGCACACCGCGATGACCGCCCGAACCTGTCGTAGCGCAATCCCGGCCATTAGAATTCCTTATGCCTACCGGCACTATATATTAATTCGGCTACGGCGCCAATCGGATTAAATTGTATGCAAATCCGAATCCGCGGGCATCGGCGCGCGGATCAAGGAGGAACGGCATGGGAACGGCAAATTTCGGCATCGCGGGCCTCGACTGGCAGCAGCGCGTCAACTGGAGCCGGCTGCGCGAATACCGTATCGAGCGCGCGCGCACGATGATGAAGAAGCACGGCCTCGGCGCGGTGCTGTGCATGTATGACGAGAACGTGCGCTACATCACCGGCACGCTGACGCCGGGCTGGAACCGGCTCAAGCCCGGCCTGCGCTACGCCATGCTGTGCGGCGACGGGCGGCCCATCCTGTTCGAGCAGGGCGATCTCGGCTTTCAGATCGAGCGCCATAGCCCGTGGATCCCGAAGGAGAACGTGCGGCACTCGTTCGCCTGGATCAAGGGCGCGGCCGGCCCGGCCTCGGTGCAGCAGGTCACCAAGTTCACCCAGGCGGTGCTGCGGGCGATGCGCGAGAACGGCGTTGCCGGGCAGAAGCTCGGCGTCGACTTCATCGACATCAACATGATCAACATCTTCAAGGAGAACAACATCAACTGGGTCGACGGCATGACCCCGATGATGGAAGCGCGCGCGGTCAAGAGCGAGGACGAGCAGGAGTGCTTCCGCATCGTCGGCGCGATCGGCGACGCGACCCACTGGGAATGCATGAAGTTCCTGCGCCCCGGCATCACCGAGAACCAGGTGACCGCGCACCTGATGGAGTACCTCTACAACATCCCCGGGATGGAGGACGTCGAGGACGTGATCGTCTCGTCCGGCCCGAACACCTGGCCGAACTGGCGCAACTTCTCCGACCGCATCATCCAGCCCGGCGACATCGTGTTCATGGATTTGGCCGCGCTCACCTGGAACGGATACAAGTCCTGCTATTACCGCACCTACTGCGTCGGCAAGGAGCCGAGCCAGGAGCAGAAGGACACCTACGAGACCGCGCTCAAGTGGCTCTACGACTCGATCGGCGCCGTGAAGGTGGGCGCGACCACGCGCGACATCGCCTTGAAGTGGCCCTCCGCGATGGAGACCTGGGGCTACGAGGACGAGGACCAGGCCGCTGCCAACCTGTGGGGCCACGGCCTCGGCCTTGCGCAATACGATCCGCCGGTGATCTCGCGCATCTGGTCGCTCGATCATCCGATCGAGATCCAGGAGGGCATGACCTTCGCGCTCGAGACCCAGCACGGCAAGCGCTACCGCTACGGGGTGCGCATCGAGGAGATGCTGATCGTGAAGAAGAACGACATCGAGATCGTGTCGAACTTCCCGGTCAAGCAGATCACCGTGGTCGATCCGATCCCGGGCTACGGCGACCACGTGAAATAGGCACCGGCCAGGAACAAAGGTGCCGCCCCCCGGTTGGGGGAGCGGCGAGCAGATGCGGCGCCGAGGCGTAGGGCACCGGCCGAATACATCTTGTGATTGTAAGAATGCGAAGATCTAGCTCCGATCCCGACGAGCGCGCATGAGCGAAACGCGGTACGTCATTCCCCTGGGCAGCGCGGCGGCCGCCGATGTCGATCGCGTCGGCCCCAAGGCGGCCAATCTGGCGGCGCTCGCCCGCGCCGGGCTGCCGACGCCGGGCGGCTTCTGCCTGACGGCCGACGCCTATCGGGCGCAGATCGCGGCCCTCGGCCTCGCGGATCTCGTCGCGCGCTTCGGCGCCGCCGATCCGATCGAGCGCCGCCGCCTGTCGGTCGCGATCAGGCTCGGCCTCTACGAGACGCCGGTCGCGCCCGCGGTGCTCGATCCGCTGCTGCGGGCGTGGCAGGCACAGCGCGCCGAAAGCGGCATGCCGTTGGCGGTGCGCTCCTCGGCGCTGATCGAGGACCGCAAGGGCGCGAACTTCGCCGGCCAGTTCGAGAGCTTCCTCGGCATCGCCGACGAGGCCGCGTTCCTCACCGCGGTGCGCGCCTGCTGGGCAGCGCTATGGACCTCGCATGCGCGCCGCTACATGGAGAATCATGATCTGTCGCCGTCCGATACCGCGATGGCGGTGCTGATCCAGCCGCTGGTCGACGCGCGCGCCTCGGGCGGCGGCTTGAGCGAGACCGCGGAAGGCCAGATGCTGCTGAGCGCGACCTGGGGCCTCGGCTCGGCGATCGCCCAGGGCGAGGTCGTGCCCGACCGGATCACGCTCACGCGCCAGGGTTTCCTGCGCAAGAACGAGCCCGGCCGCAAGGATCACCGCGAGACCTGCGGCCACGGGCAGGGCCAAGGTCAAGGCGTCATGCCGCAGGCGGTGCCGAAGGATCTCGTCGACAAGCCCTGCCTCGATGCCGGCCAGGCGACGGCGCTCGGGCGCCTGCTGCGCAAGGCGGAAGAGATCTTCGGCATGCCGGTCGAGATCGAATGGGCGCTCGACGCGCAAGGGTTCAAGCTGCTGCAGGCGCGCCCGCTGCACCTCGAGCCGATCGTGGTGCCGGACCAGATCTGGCTGCAGCATCCCGGCCTCAACGGCCATCCGGCCGGCATCGGCTGGGGCTCCGGCCGCGCCGTGGTGGTCAACTGCGAGTGCGAGCTCGGCCGCGTCGCCCCCGGCGACGTGCTGGTGACCAAGGTCGCCGGCCCGGCGCTGAGCCACGTGCTGCCGCGCGTCGCCGGCGTGGTGGCGGAGCTCGGCGGCTCGACCTCGCACCTCGCCTCGCTCGCGCGCGAGCGCGGAATCCCCATGGTCCTCGGCGTGCTCGACGCCACCCGGCGCATTCCGGACGGCTCGCAGGTCGCGGTCGACGGCGTCGCCGGCATCGTACGGTGGATGCGCTGATGCGGCCAAGAATCTTCGTCACCCAGCCGGTCGCCGAGAGCGCACTCGCGCGCCTGCGCACGGTCGCCGACGTCAAGGTCAACCCGGTCTCGATCCGCGTCCTGCCCAAGAAGGCGCTGATCGCCGCCGTGCGCAAGCACGACATTCTGTTCTCGCTGCTGCACGACACGATCGACCGCGCGGTGCTCGCCGCCAATCCCAAGCTGCGCGCCGTCGCCTCGCAGGCGATCACGCCCGACAATATCGACGTGGCGGCCGCGACCGCGCGAAGAATTCCCGTCACCGTGGTGCCGCCGATCGTCGCCGAGGCGACCGCGGACATCAATTTTGGCCTCATGCTGATGGTCGCGCGCCGCATGGTCGAGGGCGACCGCCTGCTGCGCAAGGGCAAGTTCCCCGGCTCGCAGTCGAGCCATCTCGCCGGCGCCGCGGTCTACGGCAAGACCATCGGTCTCGTCGGCGGCGGCGGCCGCATCGGCACGGCGGTCGCGCGGCGCGCGCACGGCTTCGGCATGCGCATCCTCTACGCGACGCCCAACCGTAAGCCTGAATCGCTCGAGCGCGAATTCCACCTCGAGTATGTTTCGCTCGACCGGCTGCTCGCCGAATCCGACTTCGTGTCGATCCATTCGCCGCTGCGTCCCGAGACGCATCATCAGATCGGCGAGCGCGAGCTCGCGCTGATGAAGCCGACCGCCTTCCTGATCAACACGGCGCGCGGGCCGATCATCGACGAGAAGGCGCTGGTGAAGGCGCTCGCCAAGGGAACGATCGCCGGCGCCGGCCTCGATGTGTTCGAGCACGAGCCGAAGGTGCCGGCCGCGCTGCTCAAGATGGCCAATGTGGCGCTGACGCCGCATCTCGGCAGCGGCGTGGTTGAAGTGCGCGAGCAGATGGCCAATATCGTGGTCGACAATATCCTGGCGATCATCGACGGGCGAAAGCCGCCCAACTGCGTCAATCCGGAGGTTCTCCCGGCTTGACGGAATAGACCCCCATCTCGTGCGGCCTGCGCGTGGAGCAACATCATGGCCCAGCCCCTGATAGCGGTCACCGACAGCCCGTTTCCGTCGCTCGATCCGGCAAAGAAGGCGCTGGCGCGGCTCGCGCCCGAATTCCGCATGGCGAACAGCCCTTCGGCCGACGACATTCTCGCCGTCGCGCGCGACGCCGACGCGATCCTCGTCACCTACGCGAAGCTGCCCGGCGAGCTGTTGCGCCAGCTCACCCGCTGCAAGGCGATCGGCCGCTTCGGGCTCGGCGTCGACAATATCGACCTGCCGGCCGCCAAGGCGCTGGGCATCGCGGTGAACTACGTGCCGGACTACTGCCTGCGCGAGGTCTCGGACCATGCCATGGCGCTGCTGCTCGCGCTCGCCCGCAAGGTGACGTTCGCCAACAAGCTGGTGCAATCCGGCCGCTGGGAGGTGCCGCCGATCGTGCCGCTGCGCCGCCTCGAAGGGCAGGTGCTCGGCCTCGTCGGCTTCGGCAACATCCCGCGCACGCTCGCGCCCAAGGCCAAGGCGTTCGGTTTCAAGGTGCTGACCCACGACCCTTATGTAAAGGCGGACGTGCTGGCGGCGGCCGGCGTCGAGGGCGTCAGCCTCGACGACCTGCTCGCCCGCGCGGACTTCATCTCGGTGCATGCGCCGCTCATGCCGGCGACGCGCGGCCTGATGAATGCGGCCGCCTTCGCCAGGATGAAGAAGGGTGCGTACTTGATCAACACGGCACGCGGGCCGCTGGTCGACGAGGCCGCGCTCGTCGCCGCGCTCGACGCGGGTCATCTCGGCGGCGCCGCGCTCGACGTGGTGACGACCGAGCCGCTCGCCAAGGATTCCCCGCTGCTCGGCCGCGACAACGTGATCCTCACGCCGCACACCGGATTCTATTCGGTCGAGGCGCTCGAGGAGCTCCAGACCAAGTGCGCGAGCGACGTCGCCCGCGTGCTGTCGGGCGAGAAGGCGATCTATCCGATTTCGGCGTGAATTCTCACACCCTCATGGTGAGGAGCGCGGCTGCCGTTGCAGCCGCCGCATCTCGAACCATGGGCGCCGGGTGCAGGTGGTGCAACACGGTGCTCGGCTCATCCTTCGAGACGCTTTTCATCGATGCGACGAAATGCTCCTGGTGAATATCAACGGTCGATCTGCTCGGTCAGCCATTTGAGTACCCATTCCACGGTCTCGCCGACGTCGGCGTTAGCGCCTTGCGCAGCAAGATGCTCTCGCGAGGCCGCGTCGATGTTACGATCAATACTCAAAAGAAAGCTCCGTTTTATTTGTTCACTATATGGCATTCCCTTGGCGCCGAGCTCCTTGAGCATCGCGTCACTTCGCGCATATAGAATCGCAGCCTTCTCGTATTCACGAAGCAAAGTCATCAGTCCCGCAATATCGCCAAGCGTGAAGGCAACCGACCTTCGATCTCCGAAACGAGTTTTTATTTCCAGACTATCATGATAACGATCCAGGGCGTCAGTGAACTCACCGGTTGATCGGTAGACGTTCGCGGATTCGTGCAGGGACCTTGACCGCTCACGATGATCATTGATTGCAAACGATTGACGAATGCTCTCGGAATAAAAGCTCTTCGCATCATCAAATCTGTTAAGCAGCGCGCTCGACAAGCCTTGATTGTTCAAGCTGATCGCCTTCCATCGCGTCGGTCCAGAATTTACTTGCTGAAAGAATAAGTAACTCCGTCGATAGAAGAAAAGGGCATTTCCGTAGCGTTCCTGCGCGAGGCGCGCATTGCCAAGCTCATTGCAAATTTGACCCATTTTGTGAGTTAGGCCTGAGGAGCGGCCCACTCGCAGCGCATTCAGATATGAACGCAGAGCTCGTTTGTGTTCACCTAGTTGGCGACTCAATGCCCCATGGTGTGCATGAAGTTCCACCAAGATCTCTGGGTGATTATCTGCGAGCTCAACTCCCTTCTGCGAATAGGTCCGGGCTAGCCCAATCTCTCCACGCGCGGCCACTAAGTGTGCCGCACCATGTAGAAGCTCGGCTCGTGCTGCCGCATCCGCATGCCTTTCGGCGTTTTCGATCGCCTCATTGATCTGGCTGATCCCTAGATCAAATTCGCGTCGCAGCAGCAAAAAATGCCAATTGCACTTAACCATTTGAATGGTGAGCGTTGAAGCGTTCTTATCCTCCTTCGCTGCCTCGATACATCGATCTAAGCTCGCTCTAATGCCGCTATACTCATTGTCGTATGATTTTACAGCCTCAGTGGTCGCAGTCCCTCCTTCTTGGAGTAGCTTTAGCGTACGGATCAAGAACTCGAGATGATAGGTTGCAAGATCCAGCTGACTTGTGTCTAATCGCGTTACACTTGTCATTTCTCTCGCTCTCGTCGAGGCCGATCTCGATGACAACACTACGCGTCGACCGTCTTCCGCCCCTCCCGATGACCCGGTTGTTTGGGCGAACAAATGATCTCAACGAGATCATTCGGCGTCTTAGAAGTCATCCTATTTTGGTCGTCACCGGGGCGCCCGGCGTCGGGAAGACTGCCATGGTATCTGCGCTGAGTCATGAGCCTCAGTCTACCCTTCAGTACCGCGACGGCATTTTGTGGACTTCGCTTGGGGACTCTCCGCATGATGTTTACGACGAGCTCCTCGCATGGGCCGTTGCTCTCGGGCTGCAGGGCGGCCCAGCGGCAATCTCGACCAAAAGGGCTGCCTCTGCGTGGCTGCGCTCACGGCTTAAGGACGCTGAAATCCTGATGCTCCTCGATGATGTATGGAACGAGGGAGATGCGCGGCCGTTCATAGAGGCTGCGGGCTCGCCCGCGCGCGTGCTCATAACCACCCGCCTACTGGCCGTCGCGTCTGAATTGGCTCCGAGTCCTGATGGCATCTATGAGCTTCAGCCCCTGACAGAGGCCGATAGCATGGAGTTGTTGACGTATCTAGCCCCAACTGCGGTTGGGGCGGACCGGGCAGGCTGTATTGGCCTAATCCGCAAGATTGATGGGCTGCCTCTCACCTTGCAGGTCGCCGGGCGCCTTCTGGAACGGGAAGCTCGGCTGTTCAACGGCCAGATCACAGGCCTCTTGGCTGAACTTAGCGGAGGTGCAACCTTGCTAACCAAGACGGCTCCCGCCGATCGAGTTGACCGTGAGTACAATAGAATTACGATTGCGCAAATCCTGAAAAGAAGCACGGATGCTCTTAGCGCTCAGGCTGTCAGATGTTTCAAGCTCCTCGCTTCGTTTTCGCCTAGGCCCGCGACCTACGACGAAGGCGCCTTCGCGGCGACCTGGAGGGTTGATCCCAAGCCTATACTGAAAGAGCTACTGCTGCTAGGGCTTGTTGAACGAACAGGTCAGCGTTACCATATTCATTCACTTATCATCACTTGCGCAAAGTCTTTGCTTGATGAATTAGAATAGAAAAATGTAAGGATCAAGTTCCGTATGTTTGACTCCGCACAACTTATCGGCCAAGCAGTTGTGGCTGCCGTTGTCACAGCTGTAGTGATGCTGATCAGCACTCTCATCACGACCGCCGCAAGTAGACGGTTGCACGATCAGCGAATCGCGCATGAGATCCATCAACAAGAGGAACGGATTCGCAACGATCTCCGTCAACTTGAAGAACGAATTCGTGCCGACGAGGTCGCGGCTAATCGCAGGCTACGAGCGGAACGGCAAGATGCAGCTCGCGACCAACGACTTGAGGCATACAAACGAATCCAAGACGGCCTCTTCGATTTGCTAAGTGGCCGATTTGATCGTCATCAGGCAGAGCAGGTCCTGCGTGAAATGAGGCACACAAGCTTGCATGCTCCCACGGAGGTCGTGCGCGCGATGAATCAGCTCGCGCAAGAGATTACTGCCGACGACCGAGACGCTTCGCGGATCGTCGAGAGGAGTAACCTTCTGCTTTTTGCGTTTCACAAAGATATCAACGATTTGACCGGTCACGAGATTTTAGACAAAGGAGATCAATTGGTTCTCTCTGACCTCGAAATGATAACAATGACTAAGCTCCCTGTCGATCGTATTTCGTGATCAACTCGCTTGCCTTATCATGGGATGGACATCTACGGGGCGCTCCTCTGGAGCCCGCACTAGGCCAAGCCTCTCTATGCTGCGGGCGCCCAAAGATCTCCTACAGGAAAAGGGGATCGTGTGATCAGAGACAGATCACGATTTCGCCGAGGCCTCGCGGCTCTGCAGCGGCTTCTCCTCGAGCATGAGCAGGCCGAGGAAGGCGACCGTGAGACTCGCGGCGGCGGCGAGGAACACGCGGCGAAAGCCTTCCGCGCCGGCGGCGCCGAGCGCGGTGCCGGCCGGGACGCCGGCGAGCACGATGGCGCCGAAGACCGCGATCAGCATCGTCGTGTAGAGCGTGCGCGAGAAGTTCATCGTGCCGACCGCGGTGCCGAACTGGTGGATCGCCACCGTGTTCTGCAGCACGATCGAGCAGGCGGGCGGCACCGGCCCGAAGCCGATGCCGATCAGCGCCAGCAGCACCTCGAACTGCAGGGCGCTGAGACGGTCGGCCGTGAGCGCGAGGGTGAGCACCGCCGCGATCGCCAGCACGAGCCCCGCCATCGGCAGCCACTTGTAGCGCGTCATGCGCCCGTAGAGTTGGCCGGCGACGCCGGCCGAGGCGTTCACCGTGACCATCAGCACCATCAGGCTCAGGCCGGCGTTGGTCGGGCTCATCCCGATCACGCTCTGCAGGTAGATCGGCAGGAAGATGTTGAGGCCGACGATCGAGCCCCAGCCGAAGCTGTTCAGCGTGAAGGCGCAGCGCACCACCGGATCCTTGAGGATCGGCAGCGGGATCAGCGGCTCGGGCGCCGACAGCAGCCGCGCCACGAAGGCGCCGCCGAGCACGAGCGCGGCGGCCGCCAGCGCGAGGATCTGCGGCGAGGTCCAGGGATAGCGCGCGCCGCCGAGGCTCAGCGCCAGCATGAAGGCGGTGCTCGACGCCATGATCAGTAGCGCGCCGAGCACGTCGAGGCTGTGGTAGCGCTCGTGCCGCGGCAGCCGGCGCAGCAGCCGCCAGCTCAGCATCCAGGCGGCCACGCCCATGGCGAGGCCGAGGCCGAAGATCACCTTCCAGTGCAGGCTCTCGGCGATGAAGCCGCCGAGCGCCGGCCCGCACGCGCCCGCCGTCGTGTAGGTCGCCGAGAACCACGCGTAGTACTTGCCGCGCTCGCGCGGCCCGGCGAGATCGCCGAGCACGACCATGCCCATCGAGGCCATGCCGCCGCCGCCGAGCCCATGCAGCACGCGCCCGCAGATCAGGGTGAGCATGTTGGGCGCCGCGAGGCAGACGATCGAGCCCGCCATGTAGGTCGCGAGCGCGATCAGCACGGTGACGCGGCGGCCGTGGATGTCGCTCACCTTGCCGTAGAGCGGCGTCACCGCCGCCGAGGCGATCAGGTAGGCGGTGACCAGCCAGGGCAGGCTGTGCAGGTCGCCGAGGTCGCGGCCGATGGTCGGCAATGCGCTCGCGAGAATCGTCTGGTCGAGCGAGGACATGAACACCGGCAGCAGCATGCCCCAGACGATCAGCCGCGTTTCCGCGTGGGTGAGGGCCGTGGCAGGTGCCGGATGCGTGGTGGCGTCCATGCGGTTCAATCCGCCGTCCAGCCGCCGTCGAGCACCAGCGCCGAGCCGGTCATCAGCGAGGAGGCATCGGAGGCGAGAAACACGATCGCGCCGGTCAGCTCCTCGAGCTGGCCGAGCCGTCCGAGCTTGATCTTGCCGAGCACCTCGTCGCGAAACGCCTTGTTCTCGAAGAACGGCCGCGTCATCGGCGTCTCCAAAAAGGTCGGGCCGATGCTGTTGACGCGGATGTTGTCGGGCGCGAGCTCGACCGCCATCGCCTTGGTGAAGCCTTCCATGGCGTGCTTGCTGGCGCAGTAGACCGAGCGGCGCGCGGCGCCGACATGGCCCATCTGCGAGGAGATGTTGATGATTGATCCCGGCAGCCTCTCGGCGCGCAGGCGCAGCGCCACCGTCTGCGCCACGAAGAAGGCGGCGCGCACGTTGAGGCCCATGATGGCGTCGAAATCCTCGACCGTGACGTCCGGCAAGAGCTTTGGCCGGTTCATGCCCGCATTGTTGACCAGCACCTGGTAGGGCGGTCGCGTCGCGAGCGCCGCGCGCGTCGCCGCGATGTCGGTGACGTCGAGCACGAGCGCATCGGCCGATTGGCCACGCGCTCGGATCGCCGCGGCCGCCTCCTCGATCTCGCTTCTCGTGCGGGCCGCGAGCGTCACATGCGCGCCGGCGTCGGCGAGTGCGGACGCGGCGGTGAGCCCGATGCCGCGGCCGGCGCCGGTGACGAGCGCGCGCCGGCGGTCGAGACGGAAGGAGGGGGTCGCGGTCAGGCTGATGCTCATGCGGTCAATTCTTGACCCAGAAGCGATTGGTCGCAACCGGCGCGAAGCCGGCCCGGCCATAGAGCGCGACCGCCGGTGCATTGGCGGCAACGGCCTGCAGCGCCAAGGCGCGCACGCCGCGCGCGGCGGCCCAGGCCTCGATGCCCGCAAGCACCGCCGCGGCCGCGCCCTGCCGCCGCGCCTCCGTTCGCGTTGCCATGCATTCCACCACGGCAAACGCGCCGTCGGCGACGCAAAGGCCGGTCGAGATCACCTGTCCGCCGCGCCGGCAGGCGAACCAGGCGCGCGGCCGCGGGATCGCGGCGAGAATCTTCGTATTGATGGCGCGCCGGTTCTCCGTGATGGCGTCGAGATATACCTCGCGCCATTGCGCGCTCGCGTGATCGACGACGTCGACGTCCGTCGGCGGCTCGCGCGCGGCCGCCGGCTTCGCCATCGTGATGGTCGTCTCACTCCCGACGTAGCCGCGCGCTTGCAGCACCTCGGGCAGCTCAGACGGCGCGGTAAGGTCGAAGGTATGGAAACGCGGCGCTGCACCACGGGCACGGTAGCGGGCTTCGACGTCGTCAAGCGCGGCCGCGGGATCGCCGCCCGAGAACTGCACCGTGGAGACCGAGTTGGCGCGCTGCGAGCCGCCGCCCGAGCAGCGCCAGAGCCAGCCGTGCACGTTCGCGGTTTCGAGTGCCGGCCACGCGCGCACGTGCAGGCGCTCGATGGCTCGCACATCGTCTGCAGTCAATTGCAGCGACGGGTGCGTCCCTGGCGCTCGGTCAGGGATGACGAGTGTCACTCGGCCGCCTGCGCATAACCGACATTGCGCCGGCCGTAGCGGCGCACGCGCACGTTCGCCTGCTCGGCATGGCCGAGGAAGCCCTCGAGCACGCACAGGCGCGAGCAGTATTCGCCGACCATGGCGCTCGCCTCGTCGGTCAGCACCTTCTGGAACGTGCAGGTTTTCAGGAACTTGCCGACCCACAGCCCGCCCGTGTAGCGCGCCGCCTTTTTTGTCGGCAGCGTGTGATTGGTGCCGATCACCTTGTCGCCGTACGCCACGTTGGTGCGCGGCCCGAGGAAGAGCGAGCCGTAATTGACCATGTTGTTGAGGAAATAGTCCGGATCGCGCGTCATCACCTGCACGTGCTCGGAGGCGACGCGGTCGGCTTCCTTGACCATCTCGTCGTAGCTCTCGCACACGATCACCTCGCCGAAATCCTCCCACGCCTTCTTCGCCGCGTCGGCGGTCGGCAGGATCGTGAGCAGCCGGTCGACCTCCGCCATGGTGGCGCGCGCGAGCTTTTCCGAGTTGGTGATGAGGATCGCGGGCGAGGTCGGGCCGTGCTCGGCCTGGCCGAGCAGGTCGGTCGCGCAGATTTCCCCGTCGACGCTGTCGTCGGCGATGATCAGCGTCTCGGTCGGGCCGGCGAGCAGGTCGATGCCGACGCGGCCAAAGAGCTGGCGCTTGGCCTCCGCCACATAGGCGTTGCCCGGCCCGACGATCATGTCGACGCCCGGGATCGATTCGGTGCCGAGCGCCATGGCGGCGACCGCCTGCACGCCGCCGAGCACGAAGATCTCGTCGGCGCCGCCGAAATGCATCGCCGCGACGATCGCGGGATGCGGCCCGCCGCGGAACGGCGGCGCGCACGCGATGATGCGCTTCACCCCGGCGACCTTGGCGGTGACGATCGACATGTGCGCGGAAGCGACCATCGGATAGCGCCCGCCCGGCACGTAGCAGCCGATGCTCGCGACCGGGATGTGGCGATGGCCGAGGATCACGCCCGGCAGTGTCTCGACCTCGAGGTCGCGCATCGTCTCCTTCTGCTTCTGCGCGAAGTGGCGCACCTGGCTCTGCGCGAACTTGATGTCCTCGAGGTCGCGCTTGCCCACCTGGGCGATGGCGCGGTCGATCTCCTGGTCGGTCAGACGAAAGCTCGGCGGCTCCCAGTTGTCGAACTTCTTCGACAGGTCGCGCACCGCCGCGTCGCCCCGCGCCTCGATGTCGGCGAGGATGGTTTCAACCGTCTCGCGTACTTTCGCGTCCGCCGCCTTGATGGCGCTCGCGTCCATTCCGCGCTTGAGGTGGCGGGCCATGGGAGCCTCCTTCCTTCATTCCGCGAATGGTGAATAGCGAATGGCGAATGGCAGCCCGCCACTCCCTATGCGCCACTCGCAATTCGCTATTCGCGATCTTCTATTTAATCGCCTGCGGATTGATCGGCGAGCCCGTGCCCCCCGTGATGATGAGCGGCGGGCCGCAGAAGAAGAACTCGTAGACGCCGTCCTCGGCGCAGTCCTCGGCCAGCTCCTTGAGATAGAAGATCTCGCCCATGCACAGGCCCATGGCGGGGATCACGACCCAGTGCCACGGCTGGTTCGCTTCCTTCGTCTCGTTCGGCCGCACCTCGACGCCCCAGGTGTCGGTGCAGATCGCGGCGATCTGCTTGTCCTGGCACCAGTAGCAGTTCTCGAACTTGACGCCCGGCGCGTCGCCGCCCGCGTAGCCGCCCCAGTCCTTCTCCTCCAGGCAGCGCTCCATCTGTCCGGTGCGCACGATGACGAAATCGCCCTTGCGGATTTCCACATTGGCGTCCTTGGCGCACTTGTCGAGCTCCTCATTGGCGATGCTCTCGCCGTCCTTCATCCACTTCACGCCGCGGAAGCGCGCGATATCGAGCAGCACGCCGCGTCCGACCATCTTGCTCTTCGAATGCTCGATGCCCAGCACCGAGAGCCCGCGCGAGTCGATCAGCTTCGCGTCATAGCCGTTGTAGGCCTTGTCTTCGTGGAAGATGTGGCCGAGCGCGTCCCAGTGCGTCGCGCCCTGCACGCACAGCGTCAGCGTGTCGTCGGCATAGCGGATCTTGTTCCAGTCCTGCTGGCCGGCGATCGCGTCGGTGCCGGTCGCCAGCATCTGGTGGATCGGGTTGAAACGGCCACCAAACAGGCCGGTCTGCGGCCCGGTGCGGTCGAGCGGAATGCCGAGCGCGAAAACCTTGCCGGTGCGGATCAGGCTCGCCGCCTTGACGATGTCCTCGGGCGTGACGTGGTTGAGCGTGCCGATCTGGTCGTCCTTGCCCCAGCGGCCCCAGTTGGAGAGCTTCTTCGAGGCTTCCTCGATGGCGGCCTTGCCGACCTTGATGTCCATTGAATTACCTCCGGCTCGCAAACTTGAATTTCCGCCTCCGTGATGATATCACGATATCAAACGAGCGGACCCTTATGGCGCAGGTGATAGTTCGCAATCTGGATGACTCGGTCAAGCGCAAGCTGCAGCGCCGGGCGGCGAAGCATGGCCGCTCGATGGAAGAGGAGGTGCGCGAGATCCTGCGCGACGCAGTGAAGGACGAAGGTGGTCCGCGCAAGGGGCTCGGCACGCGAATCGCCGAGCGGTTCAGGGGGCTCGGATTCAATGAAGAGATCAAAGAGTTCAAGGGATACACGATCGAGCCCCCGGATTTCGACTGATGCTCGTGCTCGACACGAATGTCCTGTCGGCACTGATCAAGGATGTGCCTGACGAGACGGTCGAGCATTGGCTTGATCGTCAGGCGGACCTCTCGGTCTGGACGACGACCATCAGCATCTTCGAGATTCGTTATGGCCTTGCCATCATGCCGGCTGGCCGCCGCCAGTCCGCGATGGTCGCCGAGCTCGAACGCACCATCGAGGAAATCCTTGAGCGGCGCGTTCTTTCCTTTCATCGTGACGCCGCCGAGGCGGCTGCACTGTTGATGGCTCGGCGAAAGGCGGCCGGCCGGCCGATCGATTTGCGCGATACGATGATCGCCGGAATCGTGCTGGCGCAGCGCGCGACGCTGGTCACGAGAAACGTGCGGCACTTTTCCGATCTCGAGCTGTCGATCGTCGATCCGTGGAATCCCTAGCTCAGATCCTTCCAAGCGCTCCGAGCACCACGTCCGGCGTCAACGGAATCTCGGTAATCACCTTCGCGCCGAGCGGCCGCAGCGCGTCGTTGACCGCATTGACGACGCAGCCCGGCGCGCCGGCGGTGCCGGCCTCGCCCGCGCCCTTGGCGCCGAGCTCCGAGTCGGCGGTGGGCGAGACCATGTGGCCGACCTCGATGTCCGGCATCTCGCCGGCCATCGGCACGAGGTAGTCGGCCATGTTGCCGTTGAGGAGCTGGCCGCGCTCGTCGTAGAGGCAGTGCTCGAACAGCGCCGCGCCGAGGCCCTGCACCACGCCGCCGCGCACCTGCTCGTCGACGAGCTGCGGGTTGATCACGGTGCCGCAGTCCTCGACGCACCAGTGTTTCAGCAGCCTGACGAAGCCCGTGTCGGTGTCGACCTCCAGGTAACTCGCCTGGATGCCGTTGGTGAATGCGAACGGCCAGGCGCGCGGGACATAATGCCGCGTCGCCATCAGCTCGGCCTGGAAGCCGGGCGGCAGCGTGTCGGGGCGGAAATACGCGATGCGCGCGACCTCGTCGAGGCCGAGCCGCTCGCGCCCCGTATCGGCGTCGACCACGACGCCGTTGCGGATGTCGAGCGCCTTGGCGTCCACCTGCAGGATCGAGGCGGCGACCGCCAGCACGTTCGCCCGCAGCGCCTTGCCGGCCTGCCAGGCGGCCTCGCCGCCGATGCCGGCGGCGCGCGACGCCCAGGTGCCTCCCCCATAGGGAACGTTGTCGGTGTCGCCGGTGATCACCCGCACCTTGTCGAGCGGCACACCGAACGCGGTGGCGACGCATTGGGCGATCACGGCCTCGGCGCCCTGGCCCTGCTCGGTGACGCCGCTCGCGACGAAGATCGCGCCGGTCGCGTCGAGCCGCACCGTCGCGCCATCCTGCGACGTGATGCGTGCGCCGCCGACGCCATAGAACGCGGCCGACGGGTTGGTCACCTCGATGAAGCTCGCAAACCCGATGCCGCGATGGATCCCCTGCTGGCGCAGCCGCGCCTGCTCGGCGCGCAACGCGTCGTAGCCCATCATCTTCACGATCTTGTCGAGCGAGGCGTGGTGCGACAGCTTCTCGAATTTCAGCCCGGCCGCCGACGCGCACGGATAGCCGTCATCAGGAAACAGGTTGCGCCGGCGGATCTCCACCGGGTCCATGCCGATCGCCGCCGCCGCCATCTCGACCAGGTTCTCGGTGACCGAGGTCGCGATCGGATGGCCGACCGCGCGGTACTGGCACATCACGTTCTTGTTCTGGAAGACGACGCGCGCATGCGCCCGGTAGTTCGGGCATTTGTAGGGGCCGCCCACCAGGTTGACCACTTGATTTGCCTCGATCCCCGAGGTGCGCGGATAGACCGAATAGGGTCCGATGCCGGTGAGGTCGTCGATCTCGAACGCCGTGATGGTGCCGTCGCGCTTGACGCCGATCCTGGCGCGAACGCGATGGTCGCGCGCGTGGATGTCGGTGACGAAGCTCTCGATCCGGTCGGCGACGAACTTGACCGGCCGCCGCAGCAGCTTCGCCAGCGCAACCGTCGCCATCTCGTCCGCATAGGTGTGCACCTTGATGCCGAACGAGCCGCCCACGTCCTTGGTCAGCACGCGCACCTGGTGCTCCTCGAGCCCGAGATGCTTGGCGAACAGGTTCTGCATCATGTGCGGCGCCTGCGTGCCCTGGTAGACGGTGAGGCGCGCCTCGCCTGGATTCCAGTCCGCGACGATCGCGCGCGGCTCGTTGGTGACGCCGGTGTGGCGGCCGAAGCGGAACGTCGCCTCGACGATCTCGTCAGCCTCCTTGAAGGCCTGGTCGACCGCGCCCGCCTCGTGCTTGCGCTCGAAGGTGAGATTGTCGCCGAGCGAGGCGTGGATCACCGGCGTGCCCGGGTCGAGCGCGGTCTCCGCATCGGTGACGGGGACGAGCTCCTGGTAATCGACCGCGACCAGCTCGCAGGCATCCTCGGCTTCGGCGCGCGTCCGCGCCACCACGGCGCACACGGCTTCGCCCTGCCAGCAGGCGCGCTCGACTGCGATCGCGTGCTGCGGCGCCGATTTGATCCCCTTGAGATGCGTCAGCACGCCGACCCACGGCGTGATGACCTCGGCGAGCTCGGCGCCGGCGACCACCGCGATGACGCCCGGCGCCTGCTTCGCCGCCGCCGCGGCGATCGCGCGGATGCGCGCATGCGCGTAAGGGCTGCGCACGAAGGCGACATGCGCCATGCGCGGCAGCGTCACGTCGCTCACATATTGCGCGCGCCCTTGCGTGAGGCGGGCGAGGTTCGGCCGCGGCACCGAGCGGCCGATATAGGAGTTCGGCCGGTCGAGCGCGCTGAGCGCCGAGGGGACGTCGTCGCTGATTTTCACGTACCGCCCCCCGCCCGCGTGCGGGCGGCCGCCTCGATTGCGTCGATGATCGCGTGATAGCCGGTGCAGCGGCAGTAGTTGCCGGAGAGGTGCTCGCGAATCCGGTTTCGGCTCAGCGCGCCGCCTTGCGCCAGCAGCGTTGCCGCGGTGAGCAGCATGCCGGGCGTGCAGAAGCCGCATTGCAGCGCGTTGCGGGTGCGGAACGCCTCCTGCAGGTCGGCGATCTCGCCTGAGTCCGAGATACCCTCGATGGTCTCGACGTTCGCGCCGTCGCACTGCACCGCCAGCGTAAGGCAGCCGCGCACGATGGCGCCGTCGAGCCGCACCGTGCAGGCGCCGCACACGCCGTGCTCGCAGCCGACGTGGCTGCCGGTGAGGTTGAGGTCCTCGCGCAGGAAATCGACCAGCGTCTTGCGCGCATCGACGCGCTCGCGCACCGCGTCGCCATTGACGGTCAGCGCGACGTCGTGGAAACGCTCAGTCACGATCGCGGCTCCGCGAGCTGGGCGAGGACGCGGTCGAGCAGCACGCCCGCCAGATGCCGTTTGGCCGCACCCGACGCCTGCACGTCGCCCTGCGGGTCGAGATCATGCGCGAGCGCCGCGACCGCGTCCTCGCCGCGTTCGAGCGCTTCTTCGGCGGCATGCGCCCGCACCGGCGTCGCGTCGACGCCGAAGAAGGCGAGGCGGACGTCCGCAAGCGCCCCGCCCTCGGCGCGCGCCGCGGCCGCAAGGCCGACCATCGCGTAGTCCCCGTGCCGGCGGGCCAGCTCGGCGAACCCGTAGCGGCTCTCCGGCCGTGCGACCGGAATGCGGATCGCGGTGAGCACGTCGCCGAAGCCGAGCGCGGTCTCGAACAGGCCGGTGAAGAAATCGTCGGCCGCGACGGTGCGCGTGCCGGTCGCATTGGCGATCTCGACCTCGCCGCCGAGGGCGAGCAGGCAGGCCGGCAGCTCGGCGGCCGGGTCCGCATAGGCGATCGAGCCGCCGATGCTGCCGCGGTTGCGGATCGCCGGATGCGCGATGTGCGGCAGCGCGCGCGCGATGAGCGGCGCGTGCCGCGCGATCTCGGCCGAGCGTTCGGCCTCGGCGTGGCGCACCAGCGCGCCGATCTCGAGCATGTCGCCCTTGACCGATATGCGCTTGAGCTCGTCGAGCGCGTTGATGTCGATCAAGAGCCGCGGCGCCGAGAGCCGCATGTTGAGGGTCGCGATCAGGCTCTGGCCGCCGGCGAGCAGCCGCGCATCCGCATACTGCGACAGCAACGAGATCGCCTCGTCGACCGATCGAGCCTTGGCAAAACCGAATGGCGCCGGCTTCAACGCGCGTCCTCCCGCCGTGTTATTGTGCTTGCCGCCATTGTGGCCGAGAACCGAGAGGCGTCAATGGCGACAAATTGGCCCGAGCCGTGGGCATCGTGGGCAGAAGCGAGAGGGTAGAGAAAATGCCAGGAGAGTTTCACGACAAGGTCGTTGTGGTGACCGGCGCGAGCCGCGGCATCGGCCGGGCGATCGCGGTGGCGTTTGCGCGCGAAGGCGCGCAGTGCGTGCTCGCGGCCTCGTCGGCGGAAAACCTCGCCGCGGCCGCCAAGGCCGTGGCGGCGGCTGGCGCCGAGCCGCTGACGGTCGCGGCCGACCTGCGCACGCTCGCCGGTTGCGAGCAGGTGTTCGCGCGCGTCAACGAGAAGTTCAAGCGCTGCGATACGCTGATCAACTGCGCCGGCGCGACCCGCGCGGGCGACTTCCTCACCATCCCGGACGAGGCCTGGCTCGACGGCTTCGCGCTCAAGTTCTTCGGCGCCGTGCGCCTGTCGCGCCTGTTCTGGCCGCTGCTCACGGCCGCGCACGGCCACGTCGTCAACATCATCGGCGGCGCGGCGCGCACCGTCGAGACGGAATTCCTGGTCGGCGGCTCGGTCAACTCGGCGCTCGCCAACTTCACCAAGGGCCTGTCGCGCCGTGGCATGCGCGACGGCGTCAACGTCAACGCCATCCATCCGGGCATGACCGCGACCGAGCGGATGGACACGCTGCTGCGTCAGCGCTCCGAGGCCTCCGGCCGCAGCGTCGACGAGTTGCGCGCCGAGATGATCGCGAAAAGCGGCGTCGCGCGCATGGCCAGCCCCGAGGATGTCGCCGCGCTCACGCTGTTCCTCTGCTCCGAGCGCGCCCGCCACATCCAGGGCACCGCGACCGCCGTCGACGGCGGCGCGACGCCGGGGCTGTATTGAGGGGCTGGTTTCAAGTGCACCGAGGCGCGGGCTGCTACCCTCCCGCCCGTTGGCGGGGTGGGTCGGCCGCGTGAGCGAAGCGAACGCGGACGGGGTGGGGGGACTACGCTTGTTCTGAATCTGCGATGGGCGCGGACCAAGCTCGCTCCGAGCAAGCGGCGCCCCCCATCCGCCTTCGCCCTTCGGGCTTCGGCGGGACAGGCCCCCTCGCCCGCCGTAGCTTTAGCGAAGGCGGGCCCCCGCCACGCGCTTCGCGCGCGGGGGGAGGGGAGCGCTAGCGCAGAACGTTGCGTGTTACGCCGCCGGCGCCTTGGCCGTCATCCAGTCGCGGATGTTGCTCGTGTGGATGCGGAATTCCGGGTCGATCTCCTGCAGCTCGACCGAGCACGAACAGCGTCGTCGCGAACACGCTCTCTAGGTGCTTTGAGGCGGCAGCGAACGCGGTCTCGGCGACGAACCGGCGCGTCTCCGCCGGGCGACCTTTGGCGGGCCGCGTCGTGCGATGATGGTTGCGCCGCTCGCCGCGGGTGCGCGGCCGGCGAAGGCGGCTGCGCATCACCAAACCTCCCAACTGTTACGAGTTGTAGTCGTCTCTCGCTCGGTCATAAATCGTTTCCATGCGGCCATTTGTCCACTGGTATCCATAGGCATCCGGTGCAGGCTTGCCAAAGTGTTTTTTTATGAATTCGATTGGAGGAGCACCTCGGGAAAAGACAAAGCGCTCTGCATTCCCAACCACAACTCGGTTGAATCGTCTCACTCCAACGTTTGAAACTCTTCCCAGAATTCCCCTTCGCGGAAAATATGACACAGGAGCCGGCAAAACTTCGACCGCCAAGTCAGGCGTAAGTGCGGCATGGATTTCGAACGGAATCGGTCCCGATCGCCACGGCTCCTGAGCAACGATCCCAGCATCGGCAAATAAAAATTCATGTCCTGCCTCACGCTTTAAGAACAAGAAATCAGCGGCAACAATTCTCTTTCCGTAAGTGTCAAATAATTTCAACATATTATCTAGAGCGACCGTCTTGACTACTGAACGGAAATCATCAGTGCCAACATTTGATTTGAGCCAGTCAACGCTTTCTCGGTTATGAAATTCCTGCAGCTTGCGGATATACATTGGATTTCGAACAAGCAAGGCTGAAAGATATTTCGAAAGTGACAGTCGATGTTCGTTCGGCAAATCTATTGTCTCTTCGTAGTTGCCAATAATAAATCCGAGCTCCTTTGCTGTATGCTCTTTGTGCTGATGCTCGCGAGGGAGGGGCGGCAGCCGAACTTTTCTGAGTCCAGGAAGGGACGCTAGGAAATCCAGCGTTTCTCGGAACGGCCCCTCGATTTCGCTGGAGAACCACTTCTCAATAGTTAAGTCTTTAGTGCCGGTCAGATCATATCGCGTGTAAAGATCTCCCTCGAGTCCGATGTTCCTGGGATTGACGTAGATCGACTCACCGCTGCTCTTGGTGGCGTAGAGCTTTCCGCTCGCCCCTGTCCAATGCTGCGATTGGAGAATCGGCCACCAGTGGTGACGTTTGGGTTCGTTCATGACAAAGGCGGGTTAACGGCGCGGCTGGTTACGCCGCCGGCGCCTTGGCCTTCATCCAGTCGCGGATGTTGCTCGTGTGGATGCGGAATTCCGGGTCGATCTCCTGCAGCTCGACCGAGAGCACGAACGGGGCCGTGGCGAACACGTTCGCGAGATGCTTCTCGGCCGCCGCGAACACGGTCTGGACGATGAGCTTGCGGGTCTCGACCGGGCGCCCCTTGGCGACCCGGATCGTCACGTTCACGAATCCGTTGGCGGGATCGTTGTCGGCAATCAGGTAATCGGTACGGCGGTCGGCGCGCGTGCGCAGGTCGGCGAGCTCGGCGACGCCGGTGCGCATCATGGCGTCGTGCAGGATTTCGAGCAGCTCGTGAACCCGGATCTTTGCGTCGAGATTCGCTGAATATTCGCAAATGACGTGCGGCATGGGACGCTCCCTCGGGGCATTCCTCGCGTCAGACGGCGTATTGACCCGCGCGGACCCTGATCCTACCAGTTCGCGGCGCGATGTCGAACGGGGCGCGTTCGCCTGGCGTAGGGAGGACGCATGCGGCTGGCGAGCTACAACGTGCGCGGCCGGACGAGCTACGGCGCGGTGGTGGGCGAGGGCGTCGTCGACCTGCGGCTGCGCTTCGCGGCACGCCATCCGACCCTGGTCGACCTCCTGCGCGATCATGCGCTGCACGAGGCGCGCGCCGCGCTGCTCGGCGTGCGGCCGGACTTCGCGCTTGCCGAGGTCGAGCTGCTGCCGCCGCTGGTCGCGCCGGAGAAGATCCTCTGCATCGGCATCAACTACGCCAATCGCAACGCCGATTTCGACGATCCGAACATTCCGAAATTCCCCAGCATGTTCTTTCGAGCGCCCAGCTCGCTGGTGGCGCACGGCCAGCCGCTGGTGCGGCCGCGCGTGTCCGAGCAGCTCGACTACGAGGGCGAGATCGCGCTCGTCATCGGCCGCGAGGGCCGGCATGTGGCGCGCGAGCGCGCGCTCGAGCACGTCGCCGGCGTGACGCTGTGCAACGAAGGCACGGTGCGCGACTGGCTGCGCCACGGCAAGTTCAACGTGACCCAGGGCAAGAACTTCGACGCCTCCGGCAGCATCGGCCCATGGGTCGCGACCGATGTCGACCTCACGCAGCCGCTGCACCTGACCGTCAAGGTCAATGGCGAGGTGACGCAGGACGACACCACCGCGAGCATGATCTTCGGCTTTGCCGACCTCATCGCCTATGTCACGACCTTCATGACGCTCAAGCCCGGCGACGTGCTCGTCACCGGCACGCCGGTGAAGAAGGGGCCGCGCAGCGATCCGCCGCGCTGGCTGAAGCCGGGCGACGTGGTCGAGCTGACGGTTCCGGAGATCGGCACGCTGCGCAACGCAGTCGTAGACGAACAATGAAGTCCGTCATTGCGAATCATGCGCAGCATGCCGACCCGCCTCCGCTTGCTTCGCAAGCTGCGGACGGGCTTTGGAGTCCGCCGAAGCGCGGGAGCGCGAAGGCGGAAGCAATCCCGTGCGGCAGGGATTGCTTCGTCGCGCTTTCGCGCTCCTCGCAATGACGGATAAACGAGGAATTTTGCGTGCCTGAAACCTTCCGCGCCGCATGCATCATCGGCTGGCCGGCCGGGCATTCGCGCTCGCCGATCATCCACAATTACTGGATCAGGCAGCACGGCATCGCCGGCGAATACCGCAAGGAGGCGGTGCCGCCGGAGGAATTTGCCGGGTTCCTCGCCCGCATGGCCGAGCGCGGCTATGTCGGCGCCAACGTCACCATTCCGCACAAGGAGGCGGCGCTGGCGCTGTCGTTGCCTGACGAGCGCGCGCGTGCGGTCGGCGCCGCCAATACGCTGTGGCGCGACGGCGGCACGCTGCGCTCGACCAACACCGACGTCGAAGGCTTTCTCGGCAATCTCGATGCCGCGGCGCCCGGCTGGGATCGCGACCTAGAGGGAGCGCTCGTGCTCGGCGCCGGCGGCTCGGCGCGCGCCGTCGTCTTCGGCCTGATCGAGCGCGGCGCCAAGCGCATCCATCTGGCAAACCGCACGCTCGCGCGCGCGCAGGCGCTGCGCGAACGTTTCGGCGCGGCGGTCGCGCCGGCGCGCTGGGAGGAGGCGCCCGCGCTGCTCGGCGGCGCGCGCCTCCTGGTCAACACCACGTCGCTTGGCATGAAAGGGCAGCCGCCGCTTGCGCTTGATGTCGGATTGCTGCCCGCAGGCGCCGTTGTCGCCGACCTCGTCTACGTGCCGCTGGCGACGCCGCTGCTCGCGGCGGCGCGGGCGCGCGGGCTCGCGACCGCCGACGGGCTCGGCATGCTGCTGCACCAGGCGGTGCGCGGCTTCTCGCTCTGGTTCGGCGTCAAGCCGACGGTCACGCCCGAGCTGCGCGCGCTGGTCGAGGCGGATCTCGCACACGGCTGAGCTTGTGTCGTACCATGCGGCTCTTGCGTCCCCTCTCCCCGGATCGGAGAGGGAAGAACCGGAAGCCGGGGAGGGAAAATATGCGTCGTATTCCATTCGTGCTGCTGCTGCTCGCCGTCGTGTTGCCGGCGGACGCGCGCGCCGAATATCCCGACCGTCCGGTCCGCTTCATCGTGCCGCAGGCGGCGGGAAGCGCGACCGATACGGTGTCGCGCCTGCTCGCGGCCGAGCTCGGGCCCATTCTCGGTACGCAGGTGATCGTCGACGATCGGCCGGGCGCCGCGTTGACGCTCGGGCTCGACCTGCTCGCGAAATCCGCGCCGGACGGCTACACCATCGGCATGGGGCCGATCGGCGCGCTCGCCATCACGCGCCACATGGTCAAGAAGCTCCCCTACAACATCGAGCGCGACTTCCAGCCGATCGCGCTCGTGTTGCGCGGCCATCTCCTGCTCGCGGTGTCGCCGTCGCTGCCGGTCCACTCGGTGCAGGAACTCATCGCCTATGCCAAGGCCAATCCCGGCAAGCTCCTCAATGCCTCCTCGAGCAACGGCTCGCCCGGCCATGTGGGCGGCGAGCTGTTCAAGTACATGACCGGCACCGTGATCGTGCACGTGCCCTACAAGGGCGGCGCCGCCGCGATCCAGGATCTGATCGCCGGACGCGTGCAGGTGATGTTCGAGAGCCTGAACTCGATCGCGCCGTTCGCGCGCTCGGGCGCGGTGCGCGCGCTCGCGGTCGGCAGCGACCATCGCTCGGCGGCGTTTCCCGACCTGCCGACCATCGCCGAGGCCGGCGTGCCCGGCTACGACGCCGGCACCTGGACCGGCGTGATCGCGCCCGCCGGCGTGCCGCGGCCGATCGTCGACAGGCTCAACGCCGCGATCAACAAGGCGATCAATTCGCCGACCTTCAGGGCGCGCTACGCCCAGATCGGCGACGAGCCCGCCGGCGGCAGCCCTGAGGATTTCGCCCGGACGATCGCGGCGGACTCGGCGAAGTGGGCCGACGTGGTGAAACGCTCGGGCGCGAAGATCGAATAACGGTCGTCATTGCGAGGCACGCGCAGCGTGCCGAAGCAATCTCGATCCGCGGAGTATGCCGATCGAGATTGCTCTTCGGCGGCCTTCGGCCTCCTCGCAATGACGCAAGTCGGTCCGCTCACGCCACCTGCTGCTCTTGCGCCGCCGTATCGATCACCGTCGTGCGGCGCATGTCGCGCACATGGCCAGTTGCCGCGAACGGCGTCGCGCGGTGCATGGTGCAGCGGTTGTCCCAGATCACCAGGTCGCCGGGCTGCCATTGATGACGATAGACGAAGCGCGGCTGCGTCGCGAACTCGATCAGCTCGGCGAGCAGCGCCGCTCCCTCGGCGACCGGCATGCCGATGATGTGCGAGGCGTGCGACGCGATGTAGAGCGCGTTGCGCCCCGAGCCCGGGTGCCGGCGCACCAGCGGGTGCCGCGCCGGCGGACGCAGCGCCCGCTCCTCCTCGGTCGGCACGTAGCCGCCGAGCTTTTCGCGCGAATGCCAGATCGAGTGCTCGGCGACGAGGCCGTCGAGCCGGCGCTTCATCGCGTCGGGCAATGCGTCGTAGGCGGCACGCGTGTCGGCGAATTCGGTATCGCCGCCGGCGGGCGGGATCACGCGCGCGTGCAGCATCGACCACGCGGCCGACTTCTGCCGGAACGAGCTGTCGGTGTGCCAGAGCTGGTTGCCGAGCCGGTAGGTCGAGCGGGCGTCGCGCGCGTCGAGGATCGCGCCGCGCTCGTCGAGATTGGAGACGTCGAAGATCTCGCGATGCTGCATCCGCGTGTTGAAGCCGATCCCGCCGGACTTGTTCTGCTGCGGCGGCGACACCTCGAGCGGCCCGTAGAGCCGCGCGAAGGCGATCTGGCGCTCGTCGTCGAGCGCCTGGTCGGGCAGCACGCACACGGCGTACTCGTCCATCGCGCGCTCGATCGCGCGCGCGAGCTCCGCGCCGACCGGCCGACTCAGGTCGGCGCCGGCAACGCGCGCGGCGAACAGCGGGTGAAGCGGCGTGACCGCGAGGTCCATGGCGTCTCCTCCGTTTCGGCGGAGTATACACCGTCATTGCGAGGAGGGCACCGATCTCGGGTTTACCCGAGATCGGCAGCCTTTGATGCGCAAGTCGGGCAAGCCCGACTTGCGTGCCCGACGAAGCAAACTCGCGAGGCATACTCCGTGGATCGAGATTGTTTCGGCACGCTGCGCGCGCCTCGCAATGACGAGCAACATTACTGCTGCTTGATGAACGTGCCGCCGCGCAGCTCGCTCACGGCCTGGCGCAGCTCGGCTTGCGTGTTCATCACGATCGGCCCGTACCACGCGACCGGTTCCTCGATCGGCTTGCCGGAGACGAGCAGGAAGCGGATGCCGTCTTCGCCAGCCTGCACCGTCACCTCGTCGCCGCGGTCGAACACGACTAGCGAGCGGTTGCCGGTGCGCTCGCGCACCAGCGTCTCGTCCTTCTCGGTGAGCACGCCGAACGGCTGCGACGCGGCCGCGAAGGTGCCCGAGCCCTCGAACACATACGCGAAGGCGTGGCGGTCGGTCTCGACCGCAAGCGTCTTGCGCTGGCCCGGCGGCACCGCGATGTCGAGATAGCGCGGATCGGCCGCGACGCCCTCGACCGGGCCGCGCTTGCCCCAGAACTCGCCGCAGATCACCCGCGCGCGCGTGCCGTCGTCGTCGGTGACCTCCGGGATCTCGATCGCCTTGATGTCCTGGTAGCGCGGCTTGGTCATCTTGAGCCGCGACGGCAGGTTCGCCCACAGCTGGAAGCCGTGCATGCGCCCGCGCGCGTCGCCCTGCGGCATCTCCTGGTGCATGATGCCGCTGCCCGCCGTCATCCACTGCACGTCGCCGGCGCCGAGCGCGCCCTTGTTGCCGAGGCTGTCGCCGTGCTCGACCGTGCCGGCGAGCACGTAGGTGATGGTCTCGATGCCGCGGTGCGGATGCCAGGGGAACCCGGCGCGATAGTCGTCCGGCCGGTCGTTGCGGAAGTCGTCGAGCAGCAGGAAGGGATCGAACTCGTCGGTCTCGCCGAAGCCGAAGGCGCGCCGCAGCTTGACGCCGGCGCCCTCCATGGTGGGCTTCGATTCGATGATGCGCTTCACGGGACGGATGGACATGGCACCTCGGGGGATTTTCGGGGGACTAATGACAGAAGCCTTATGTGGGAACGCGGCATCGTCTCGTCCAGCCGGGTGCCCACCCATGCCCGCGCGGGTGCCTTGCCGGAGACACGCGATCGTGTCACGAACCCTGCGCCCGGACCTGATAAGGGAAGGGCGGAACGCCGGCGGCAACCCGGAATACCGGGCCCCGGCCGGGGTTGGTCATGAGGTCGAGGCGGCGTCCGCCGCCGGCCGATATTCCTGGGAGGTTTTCATGCACAAGATCGCACGGGCGGCCGTGATCGCCGCCGGATTGGCACTGGCCGCGACGGCCTGGGCGCAGATGGCGCCGACGAAGCCGGGGCACCTGCGCGGCACCATCGAGAAGGTCGACGGCAATGTCCTGACCGTCAAGACGCGCGAGGGCGTCACCACCACGGTGAAGCTCGCCGACAACGCGCGCATCGCCGGCCTGGTCAAGATCAAGCTCGCCGACATCAAGAAGGGCGATTACCTCAGCATCACCGCCATGCCGCAGGCCGACGGCAGCCAGAAGGCAATCGGACTGGCCATTTTCATGGATGCCCAGCGCACGGTCGTACCCTCCGTGTTCATCCCGTGGGACCGTCAGGCGGGCAGCACCATGACGAATGGCAGCGTCGACTCGATGGTCACCAGCGTCAACGGCCAGACCATCACGGCCAAGTACAAGGACGGCGAGAAGAAGGTGATCGTGCCGCCCGATACGCCGATCGTGCGCTTCGTGCCGGGGAGCAAGGATGACCTCAAGGTCGGCGCGCAGTTCTTCATGGTCGCGGCCGTGAAGCAGGCGGACGGCTCCTACACGTCGGCCGCCATCAATGTCGGGCGCGACGGCGCCGTGCCGCCCATGTAATCGCCGATGTGATTGCGATCGGGGCGACGACCAACGGCCGGCGGCGCTTACGAGCATGATCGCGAAAAGTGGATACCGGTTTTCGGAAGAGATCATGCTCCACGCCTTGGCGCGCCGGCCATTTCAGGGAGAGAACGATGCGTAGCACGTTGTTGGCCGGCGCGGCGATCGCGCTGGCCCTTGCGGTCGCGTCATCCGCCTCGGCGCAGCAGCCGAAGCCGGTGCGCGTGCGCGGCACGATCGAGGCGGTGGACGGGCCGTCGCTCACCATCAAGACGCGCGAGGGCAGCGAGGTGAAGGCCAAGCTCGGCGACAAGACCGTGGTCATGGCCGTGGTCAAGGCCGCCTATGCGGACATCAAGCAGGGCTCGTTCATCGGCGTCACCGGCATGCCGCAGGCGGACGGCAGCCAGAAATGCGTGGAGATCCACATCTTCCCCGAGGCCATGCGCGGCACCGGCGAAGGCCATCGGCCGTGGGATCTCAAGCCGAACAGCACCATGACCAACGCGACCGTCGACCAGATGGTGAGCGCCAAGGACGACAATACGCTCACGCTCAAGTACAAGGACGGCGAGAAGAAGATCGTCGTCGGTCCCGACTGCGCGATCGTGACCTACAAGCCGGGCGACCGCGCCGAGCTCAAGCCGGGCGCGAAAATCTTCATCGCCGCCGCCACCAGGCAGACGGACGGCACGCTCACCTTCCCGCGCATCAATGTCGGGCGCGATGCGCCGCCGCCGATGTGAGAGGGTCGCCATGACGAGCTTCGGAAAACATGTGCTGATCGCGGCTGCGCTGCTCGCGGCGTTCGGTGCGGCATTCGCCTCGGCGCAGCAGAAGGTGCGCGTCAAGGGCGCGATCGAGAAGGTCGAGGGCGACAGGCTGGTGGTGAAATCGGACGACGGCGCCGAGGTGACGCTGACGCTTCCCGCCAAGGCGCTGATCGTCGGCGTCGTCAAGGCGACGCTCGCCGACATCAAGCCCGGCGCCTACGTGGGCAGCGCTGCCATGCCGCAGGCGGACGGCAGCCAGAAGGCGCTCGAGGTGCACATCTTCGCCGAGTCCCAGCGCGGCACCGGCGAGGGTCATCGCCCGTTCAGCATCCCGAACAGCACCATGACCAACGGCACCGTCGGCGACATGGTGACGGCGACCGGCGGCGACACCATCACGGTCAAGTACAAGGGCGGCGAGAAGAAGATCGTGGTCGGGCCCGACGTGCCGATCGTGCGCTACGAGATCGGCACGCGAGCCGAGCTCAAGCCGGGCGCGCATATCGTCGCGATCAACGCGGTGAAGAAGGCGGACGGAACGATCGAGGCGCCGCGCATCAATGTCGGCCGCGACGGAGTGGTGCCGCGCTGACCTTCTTTCCCTCTCCCCGCAGGGAAGAGGGTGGCGAGCCCTCGGGTCTTGCCTTCGGCAAGCCCAAGGGTGAACTCCTCGAGCCGGGTGAGGGGACCTCGGAGTTCGTTATTAGCTCCGAGATCCCCTCACCCCGCCCCTCTCCCCTACGGGGAGAGGGAGTGCAGGCGCCGTGCCGGAGATTGCCGGTCGGTCCGCCTCGCAAAATATCTGACTAAAAATTAGGCGTTCGCCAGTCTAACTTTGCGCAGCGCACCCGCGGGCGCGCAAAATTTTTCGCAAGGTTATGAAAGCGTGGGCTTTTTTGCCACCGCCGCCTTGGCACGTCGATTGCAAACTTACTCCTTGGGGAGTCCGTCCGGCTTTCCCGGACGGCCAGAGGAGCGTGCCCATGACGATGTTCGATCCGTTCGAGTCCGACCGTTCGCGCGAGCAACGAAGCTGCATTTGCGGGCGCCATCGCAGCCAGGCCGAGCACGACTATGCGGCCCGGCTCACGCTCGAATGCGCGCCGGTCGACGACCGGCGGGCGCGTGAGGAGAAACGCTTCGCCGGCGTCGTCGCCCAGCGCGCCATGCGGGTTCGCAGGGCCGCCGCGCCGCTGAGGATGCCCGATCGCTCGACGTGAAGGGGTGCGCGTCCTCGCCGGCGCGCCGCAGCGGCTCACATGGGGCGGTGCGCCCCGCCAACCGGGAAGGACCATCTCATGACCCGTGCCGAGCTCACCGAGAAGATCCTCGACATCAAGCGCGAGAAGGGCTGGAAGTGGAGCCACATCTGCGGCGAGATCGGCGGCATGTCGCCGACGCTGATCGTCGGCGCGCTGCTCGGCCAGATGAAGCTCACCAGGCCGCAGGCCGCCAAGGCCGGCGACCTCTTCGGCCTCTCCAAGGCCGAGACCGCCATGCTCAACGAGGTGCCGTTGCGCGGCACGCCGATGCCGCCGACCGATCCGTTGATCTACCGCTTCTACGAGCTCGTCATGGTCAACGGCCCGGCCTGGAAGGCGCTGATCGAGGAGGAGTTCGGCGACGGCATCATGTCGGCGATCGACTTCGACATGATGCTGGAGCGCCAGCCCGATCCCAAGGGCGACCGCGTCAAGATCACCATGTCGGGCAAGTTCCTGCCCTACAAGTACTACGGCGCGAGCGGCAACGCGCCGCAATACGGCTACAAGGAAGAGTAGGGATCCTCGCGATCGCTTTGCGGCCGACCCGTTCGATGCTAGCCAGCGTGCAGCATGACCGATTCGGGGTCGCTCATGACGCTGTCGCGCCGTCTGCTCGTCTGCACGCTGATCGCCGGTTCCATCGCGGCTGCCCGCGCGGCGCCGCCGATCCCCGTGCCCAAGGGGCCTTCGCCGGCCGAGATCGCGCTCGAGGCCAAATGCAAGGCCGCCTCGTTCGCGCGCCGCCCGGCCGGGCAGATGGCGACCACCATGCGCGAGTTCGAGATCAAGCGCTGCGTCAAGGCCGGCGGCGTGCTGTATTGATCGATTGTCGTCAGCGCCGCCGGCGCGGTTTCCTCCGCGGCAAAATCATCTAATCTTCCCGCCAAGAAGACGGCAGGGAGGATCGAATGCGCAGATTTCTGCTGGCGCTCGCGCTCATGTGGCTCGCCGGGACGGGCGGCGCGTCGGCGCAGGCCTATCCGTCCCGCCCGCTCACCCTGATCGTGCCGTTCCCGCCCGGCGGCATCACCGACATCATCGGCCGCATCGTCGCCGAGGGCATGCGCGCGACGCTCGACCAGGCCGTGGTGGTCGAGAACGTGGCGGGCGCTGGCGGCACCATCGGCGTCACCCGGCTCGCGCGTTCGGCGCCCGACGGCTACACCATCGGCATCGGCCAGTGGACGTCGCATGTGGGCGGCGGCGCCATGTACAACCTGCCGTTCGACCTGCACACGGATCTGCAGCCGATCGCGCTCCTCTCGTCGGGGCCGCTGTGGATCATCGGCCGCAAGACCTTGCCGGCGAACAACCTCAAGGAGCTGATCGCCTGGATCAGGGCGACGCCCAAGGTCACGGCCGCGACCATCGGCGTCGGCAGCGCCGCCCATCTGTGCCTGCTCGACTTCGAGAAGCAGACCGGCGTGAAGCTCGTGATCGTGCCCTATCGCGGCGCCGCGCCGGCGATGCAGGACCTGCTCGCCGGCCAGATCGACGTCTTCTGCCCCGAGGCCGGACAGACCCTGCCGCAATATCGCGCCGGCAGCGTCAAGGCCTTCGCGGTGCTCACCGACAAGCGCTGGTTCGCGGCGCCCGACGTGCCGACCATCGCGGAGGCGGGCGCGCCCGGCCTCTTGTTTCCGTTCTGGCACGGCCTGTGGGCGCCGAAGGGCATCCCGGCCGAGGCGCTGGCGAAGCTCGACGCCGCCGTGCAGGCGGCGCTCGCCGATCCCGCCGTGCGCAAGCGCTTCACCGATCTCGGCCACGAGGTCGTGCCGCGCGAGCAGCAGACGCCGACCGGGCTCGCCGCCTACTACCAGGCGCAGACGGACAAATGGTGGCCGATCATCAAGGCCGCGAATTTGAAGGCGCAATGAGGCGGGCGACCGCGCCTCAGCCGCCTTTTCTCGCCGAACCGGCCAACGCTTCGTCGACCAGCGCGGTATGCTGTTCGATCATCTTGAGTGCGAGCTGCGCGGCCGGATCGGGGCGATATCGCCCCTGTTCCCAGTTCTGCACGGTCGCGAGCTCGAGCCCGAAACGCAGCGCGAATTCGGCCTGCGACAGGCCGAGACGTTCGCGTACGCGGCGCACGTCGGTCTGTGGCGGTTCGATCGCATGGGCAACAACGCCGAGCGCGGCCAACTCGGAAATGAGGCGGCGCGGCGTCGCAGCCTGAAGCTCGACCGCGACCGTTTCGCGGTTGGCAAGTCGGTTGAGCGTCTGGTGCGCCCTGCGCAGCGAAAGGCCGTGCCGCTTCAGCAGCCGCGCGACCTCGACCGGCTGCTTGACGTCATCGAGCGCGAGCACGAGCGCGACGGGGGAAGCGGATCGGTCGCGGGACCGTTCCTTTGTAGTATTTTCCCGTCGTTCGAGCGCCGCCCTGAATGATGATCTCGTCGACATCGGCAACTTCCAGCAATTTGCGGCCTATGGCATTGAGGCCGGATCGACCAAGCGCTCCCGCGGTCAGACCATCGACGTGCACCGCGTCGAGATGCAGCGTGCGTCCGATGATCGAGACATTCGCCATCAGCTTGAGATCGCCGATCGGCGTGGTGACGACGATCTCAACGACCGGGTGGTCGGCATCGACGATATCGACAACGATTTGGTCGGCCGCCCACATGCATATGTACGCTAATAGCGTATAGTTCGCAAATACGATTTGGACGTCGCAAGTTCGTCCGATAAACAGAACAAATCATGAACACGAGCATAAGTCAACGGCTACGCGCCGGACATCCCTTACGCGAACGCCACCCGCCGCCGTCCGCTGCGCAGCAGGAGCCACGTCGCGATCGTGACGTTGAGCAGGTTCCAGCCGATCCCGTTGGCGAAGGCGGCGCGATAGGAGCCCGTGTAGTCGAAGATCGCGCCCGACATCCAGCCGCCGAGCGCCATGCCGAACAGCGTCGCCATGATGACGAGGCCGATGCGGGTGCCGGCCTCGCGCGGCGGGAAATATTCCCGCACGATGATGGCGTAGCTCGGCACGATGCCGCCCTGGAAGAGGCCGAACAGCGCCGAGATCACGTAGAGCGAAAACAGGCCGTCGAAGAAGAAGTAGAGCACCAGCGCAATGCCCTGCAGGGTCGAGCCCATCAGCAGCGTGGCGACGCCGCCGATACGGTCGGCGATGAACCCGGTGGCGAGCCGGCTGACGATGCCGAAGCCGAGCATCAGCGAGAGCATCTCGGCGCCGCGCGCCGGGCCGTAGCCGAGGTCGCCGCAATAGGCGACGATATGCACCTGCGGCATCGACATGGCGACGCAGCAGGCAAGGCCGGCGACGCACAACAGCGCCTGCAGCGCATTGGGCGAGAGGCCGATCGAGCCCTGCACCGCGACCGCGCTCGCGCCGACCGCGGTCGAATGCGGCGGCGTTGGCCGCCGCAGCGCCAGCACCAGCGGCAGCATGGCGATGACGCAGAAGAGGCCGACGCCCATGTGGGTCGCGCGCCAGCCGTCGCGGGCGATGAAGTGCTCGACCACCGGCGGCCAGATGGTGCCGCCGACGTAGTTGCCCGCGGATGCGACCGCGACCGCAATGCCGCGCCGGCGCGTGAACCACTGCGACAGATCCGCCATCGTCGGCCCGAAGGTCGCCGAGGTGCCGCAGCCGATCAGCAAATAGGCGAGCGCGAACAGCCACAGATTGCTCGCGAGCCCCGCCGCGAGGTAGCCGAGGCCGATCGCCGCCGCCCCGCACACGACCGGCGCGATGATGCCGAAGCGATCGGACAGGCGTCCCATGGCGACGCCGCCGAACGCGAAGCCCATCATGGCGAGCGTGAACGGCAGCGACGCGTCCGCGCGCGGCACGCCGAACTCGACCTGCACGGCCGGAAGCGAGACCGGCACCGACCACATGCCGACGCTGCCGATGGTGCCGAGCGCCGCCGCGGCGGCAAGGCGCAGCCAGGCGTAGGTGGAATCGACGCCGCTGGCGGCAGGCGAGGTGGCGGAAGTCACGATGAGAGTCCCGGCATGCAGGGCAAGCTTTCTAGCACCGCGCGCCGCTGCCCGCCCATTCATTAATGTCATGGCGCACAAGGGCTTGCCGAATGCCTCCGGGTCCCATTTGTGGGGTGGGCAAAGCAAAGCGTGCCCACCGTCGCTTCCGCGTGCGCACGCCGCCACGCGTCTTTGCGCACCCTACGACGCCCCAGCAAGCGATTCCGCCGCGGCGGCCTCGCTGGCATCCCGCGCTCCGCCTTATTAACATGCGCTCCCGGGGGAAATCGCGCGGGGGTTCCGCATGCCTGCGGGCAGGCGCAGGATCATCGGCCGGCTCGGCGTCGTCCGCATCGCGGCGGGCGCGGTCGTTCTCGTCGGCTCGTTCGCCGGCGCGCTGTGGGGGCTCGACACCTTCTTTCCGGTCGCCGGCAGCCGGGCGCCCAAGCTCGTCGCGATGCCGCCGCTCAAGCCGGCGACGCGCACCTCGACCATCACGGCGCCGATCGCGGTCGCGCTCACCGCCATCCGCGACGCCATGGAGGCGCGCGCGCCGCGCAACCTGTCCGGCAAGAGCGACAACCCGCTCGCCCAGCTGCTCGGCAAGGCCGACATCGGCTGGACGCTGGCGCGCGGGCCGTTCGCGGTGGTCGGCCGCAGCGAGGCGCTCACCGTCACGACCGCGCTCACCGGCACGCTGCGCCTGACCGGCCAGGTCGCGAGCCGCGCCGGCAATGTCAGCGGCGCGCTCGGCAACCTGATCAACAGCGACGTCGGGCACGGGCTGCAGAGCATCACCGGCCGCACCCTCGACCAGCGCGCGGATCTGCGCGGCACCGTCGCGGTGTCGGCGCGCCCAATCATCGACAACAACTGGCGCATCGAGCCGAACCTCAGCGCCCAGGTCGCCATGGGGGCGAGCGCGCTGTCGATCGCCGGCGTCAAGGTCGACGTCGGCGACCAGGTGAAGCCGCTGCTCGAGCGCACCGTCAACGAGCAGGTCGCCGCCCTCACGGCGCGCATCCGCAACGATCCGGCGATCGAGGTCGCGGCGCGGCGCGAATGGGCCAAGATGTGCCGCTCGATCTCGCTCAAGGGCGTCGGCGCGACCGCGCCCGATCTGTGGCTCGAGGTGCGCCCGACCGGCGCCTTCGCGGCGCAGCCGCGCATCGACGCGAATGCGGTCACGCTCACCCTCGGCGTGCAGGCGCAGACGCGCATCACGCCGAACCAGACCCGGCCCGACTGCCCGTTCCCGGCGCAGCTGCAGATCGTCTCAGGGCTCGACCAGGGCCGCGTCGCCATCGCCGTGCCGATCGACGTGCCGTTCACCGAGGTCAACCGCCTCATCGCGGCGCAGCTCGTGGGTCGCAACTTTCCGGAAAACAACGGCGGCGCGCTCGCGATCACGGTGCTCGGCGCCTCGATCGCGCCGTCGGGCGACCGGCTGCTGATCTCGCTGCGCGTCAAGGCGCGCGAGCAGAAGACCTTTCTCGGCATCGGCGCCCAGGCGACCGTCTATGTGTGGGGCCGCCCGGTGCTCGACCGCGAGCGGCAGATCCTGCGGCTCAGCGACATTACCCTCGACGTGCAATCGCAGGCCGCCTTCGGCCTCATCGGCGCCGCCGCCAAGGCCGCGATGCCCTACCTGCAGTCGGCGATCGCCGACAACGCCGTGATCGATCTGAAACCGTTCGCCGCCGGCGCCGAGCAGAGCATCGGCGCGGCGCTGGCCGAATTCCGCGAGGTGCAGCCAGGCCTGCAGGTCGACGCCGCCATCACCGGCCTGCAGCTCGTCGACATCGAGTACGACGCGAAGATCCTGCGCATCGTCGCCGAAGCGCAAGGCACCGTGCAGGCGTCGGTCACGGCGCTGCCGAAGTGATCATCTCTCGTGCCCCGGGCGCGCCGCAGCGCGCAGCGCTGCGGCGCAGACCCGGGGCCCAGGGGCCAAATGCAATGACCATGCGCTTCTTCGTCTACATCCTCGCCAGCGGCCGCAACGGCACGCTCTACGTCGGGTCACCAACGACCTCGCCAGGCGCATGACGGAGCACAAATCCAAGCTCGTTCCTGGGTTCACCCGCAAGTACGGCGTGGATAAGTTGGTTTATGTCGAGGAATACGGCTCCATCCTCGAAGCCCGCGCCCGCGAGCACACATTGAAGCGCTGGCGCCGTGCATGGAAGATCGCCCTGATCGAAAAGGACAACCCGCAATGGCGAGATTTGAGCGATCAAATTGCATGAATGCGCTGTCTCGTGCCCCGGGCGCACCGCAGCGCCCTCGGGTCCGCGCTTTGCGCGGCCCAAGGGTAAACTCCGCGGTGCGGTGCAGACCCGGGGCCCATGCCCGATGCACAGCGTGGGTCCCGGGTCTGCGGTGCACCGTTCGCTTCGCTCACGCTGCACCGCGCCCGGGACACGAGGGTGTAGCGTGACGTCCAGACTCTCCCTGCTCCCCGACGCCCGCGACTACGACGCGCTCTATCGCCAATTCCGCTGGAACCTGCCGGCGACCTTCAACATCGGCGTCGCCGTGTGCGACCGCTGGGCGGCGGCCGACCCCGGCCGGCTCGCCCTCGTGCACGTCCGCCCCGACGGCCGCAGCGACGACGTCACCTACGGCTGGCTGCGCGAGACCTCGAACCGGCTCGCCAATGCGCTCGTGGCGCACGGCATCGCGCGCCACGATCGCGTCGCGATCCTGCTGCCGCAGTCGCCCGAGGTCGCCGCGGTCCATATCGCGGTCTACAAGCTCGGCGCCGTCGCGCTGCCGGTCGCGAACCTGTTCGGCGTCGATGCGCTGCGCTACCGCTTCGACAATGCGGGCGTGCGCGCCGTCGTCACCGACGCGCCGGGCCTCGCAAAAATCGCCGCCATCCGCGCCGACCTGCCGCGGCTCACGCTCGTGGTGTCGATCGACGGCGCCGGCGACGGCGCCGCCGGATTCGCCGATCTCATCGCCCGCGCGGCGCCGGACTTTTCCCCGGTCGCGACGGCGCCCGACGATCCCGCCATGATGATCTACACCTCGGGGACCACCGGCCAGCCGAAGGGCGCGCTGCATGCCCATCGCGTGCTCATCGGCCATCTGCCCGGCATCGAGCTGCCGCATGATTTCTTCCCCCAGCCGGGCGACCGCTTCTGGACCCCGGCCGACTGGGCCTGGGCCGGCGGCCTGCTCGATTGCCTGCTGCCGAGCCTCTATCACGGCGTGCCCGTGGTGGCGCGCCGCGTCGAGAAGTTCGATCCCGAGGAGGCCTTCGCGCTGATGGCAAGGACCGGGGTGCGCAACGCCTTCATCCCGCCGACCGCGCTGCGCATGCTGCGCACTGCCGCCTCGCCGCGCGGGCGCCACGCGCTTTCGCTGCGCACCGTCGGCTCCGGCGGCGAGTCGCTCGGCGCCGAGACGCTGGACTGGGGCAAGTCCGCGCTCGGCCTCGTCATCAACGAGTTCTACGGCCAGACCGAATGCAACCTCGTGGTCTCGAGCTGCGCCATGATCGGCGTGTCGAAGCCCGGCGCCATGGGCAAGCCGGTGCCTGGCCACACCGTCGCGGTGATCCGCCGCGACGGCGCGGTCTGCGCGCCGGGCGAGCTCGGCCAGGTCGCGGTGCGCCGGCCCGATCCTGTGATGTTCCTCGAATACTGGGGCCGGCCCGATGCGACGCGCGACAAGTTCATCGGCGACTGGATGACCACGGGCGACCAGGGCATGGTCGACGACGAAGGCTACATCACCTTCGTCGGCCGCGACGACGACGTGATCACGTCGTCCGGCTACCGCATCGGCCCGGGCGAGATCGAGGACTGCCTGATCCGCCACCCCGCGGTCGCGCTCGCCGCCGTCGTCGGCAAGCCCGATCCGGTGCGCACCGAGATCGTCAAGGCCTTCATCGTGCTCAAGGACAACGTCGCGGCGACCGACGCGCTCGCCGCCGACATCCAGAGTTTCGTGCGCACCCGCCTCTCGGCGCACGAGTACCCGCGCGAGGTCGCCTTCATCGACGAGATGCCGATGACGACCACCGGCAAGGTGATCCGCCGGCTGCTGCGGGAGCGGGCGTAACGCATGCCTCGCGTCCCGCGCGCAGTGCAGCGCCATAGCCCGCGCGCAGCGCGGGCGTGGAACGGCGGCCGGAGGCCGCCTATGGCGATGCACTGCAGACGCGGGACCCAGGCGGCTTGCGCCGTCCGAGCACTCGGCGGCGGCGCCAAGAGCAAATTCGGCTGGCCCTGAATCAGCACGTCATGCCCGGGCTTGTCCCGGGCATCCACGTCTTTGCGATCCTGCAAGAAAGACGTGGATGGCCGGGACACGCCCGGCCATGACGAGTATGGATCGAATCGATCGGAATTCGCTCTGGCTGTCTGCCGGCCGCACCGAAATTCATTCAAATGAGCCGCAAATCTCCACGCTACGTCTTAAAGCAAATGCAAGACATGCGCGCCTAAGTAGCAGCGCGGATCGATCGGCGGTCCCGTTTCCGGAGGTGGGCATGAAATCCCAATTGCTTCGTTTTCTCCACGACACGTCGGGCGCGACGGCCATCGAGTACGGCCTCATCGCCGCCGGCATCTCGGTCGCCATCATCGCGGTCGTGAACACGTTGGGCGGGCAGCTCGTCAACACGTTCTCGTCCGTCGACAGCCAGCTCGCCAACGCCGGCCAGTAATCACGTGGCATGACGACTGCGGTTCCGCGTGGTGACACGCGGGACCTTTTTTGTGACAGACGGGAGAGCAGGGTAGGGTGGCGCCGCGGATGGAATGCGGAAATACAATGCGGGAATACAAGGAGTCCAATGGCGGCTGATGGGCGACCAGCTGCGATCGGGCCGGGCGGTAATACGCGCGTTGCGGGCCTGCCGGCCGGGACTGCATTGCAACCTCCTCATTGAAGTTAAAGATGAATCAATTCTGATTACCTCCGCACAACAAGCATGCGGCAGGTCATACAATCTTCACTTGCTTTCCGGTCGCTCCCTACTACGGTGGCCACCGCGGATGGAATGCGGGAATGCACGCAACTGCAATGGCGGCTGATGGGCGACCAGCTGCGAGCGCGCGAGAGGCCGGCACCAAGCTCGGCGCCGGGCGGGCTTGTGTCTTCACAGAGCGATTGGGAAACGGTCGGAACTTCCCTGTTGCAGGGAGGGTCGTGGCCGCTCTCGTCGCCACACACTCGTCCGGCCCGCACGCGGCGGTAAAATGAGGCGGGCGGTCATCCTGGTGGCCGCTTTGATTGTCGCCGCACTCGTCCTATGGGCCGACGCCACCATGCCACTGTTATCGTGTGCAGAGTGGACTGACGGTTGCAATACATGCGGTAGGTCGTCATTGCTGAGCGGGATTTCTTGCATCCCCCATGTATGCCGACCGTATAAGCCGAAGTACGTTTGTTTTCGCCGCTTCTTTGAGTCAGCCGCGAAAGATGGGAATCCAAGGAGGTAAATATGGTCGACGATACTTGTGTTCTAGTTAACGCCGACGGATACCCTTGGAAGTACGTGGGAAAATGGGAATTTGGCCAATATCAATTATGGGGCAGTCTGGCGCGTCGGGAAACCGCCCGCTGAGGCACTCGCCGGCGAAGCCAATGCGCTCGGCAAGGGTTGACTCGGAGCGGGGAGGGCTCGCTCAGCTCATTCAAATAGCATCTGCACTGGCAGCCGTGTGTCCACGGTTGGCTCGCACAATACAGACTGCTCATAGCATTGCTGGAAGTTATTAATGGACGAGCGTCGATCTTTGCCTCAAAGGCTTTGGTGGCTTTCGCCTGCCCCAGGCGTTGTTTGGTCGCCGGTGGAGCGATGGACCCGGGGCACAATTTGGGCCATCGCGTTCGGGCTGTGGATTTTGCCATTCTGGGGCGTGTCGGCGATTGCAGTATCGTTCGGATTGGATCGCCACGTGAGCGCAGCGATTTCACTTTTTGTGTGTGCTCCGCCCGCCTTGTGGCTTGCACGAGCGATAACGCTTGGAGCGTGGCCGGACAAGGTACAAGAGGCTGATGAGAATGCTGTAAAGAGAATAGAATCACAAAAGTGAAGGCGTTCTTGAGGCCGACCGACATTCATGAACAGGCAACGGCCCGCGGACTAGGACAACAACGCCATCACTTACGCGCAGGAAGTATTGGATGCGGTGTCGAAGCAGAACCTGTCGACGGATTTCGACAATGTTTTGTGGCTGGTAGTTCGCTGGGAGGTATGCGGTAATTACGGTGACAGTGCACGCTATAGATCCCCTTGCGCCTCGTCCGCCGGCGTCTTCGGGTTCGGCTCGCGCTTGCTCCGCCTGAGGCGGCCGCTCGATCATCGCGAGAAACTTGTCGTCGCCGAGCGGTCGGGCGATGCTCTCGGCGGCACGACCTAATGGATTAGAGGGAAGAATCTGCTATCGCTCGGCACGATGGAACATGAAATCTCGCTCGTGGTTCCGTTTGGCTGGCGCCCGCGCAGGCGCCGACCGGATAATAGCACCGCCCAAACGAGGTAAGACCCATCGTTTGCTTTGCGGGCGCGCGGCCCTATCATTCGACGCCAACATTTGAACTCAAATGCGGTGGGTTTCGCGAAGCCGGTATGAGGAACGTCATACATGTTTTACTGGTCTTCTGCCTGCGATGCGTTTAGCATCGTATTCCGGAAGTCGTCGCAGTGGGCAGTCGCATGAAGCATCGCTCGGATTCTCAGTCAGGCGCGAAGCTGATGGCGGCGGTAGGCGCAGGAATTCTTGGCGTTGCGTGCTTATTAGTTCGCGCAACCTCGACCGAACTCGTATCCCAGGGCGAGCAATTCGTCGTTACCCGGGACTTCGGGCCGGTCACGCTTGATCCGTCAGCGGCAAAGGATGCGCGTGTCTTTATCGAACCTGTTCATATGGTCTCTGCTGAAGAAAATGCAGAATTATATCCCTTCGCGAGCGGCTTATTAAGGACCAGAGTAGCCATCGTCACTGACAAACGACACTCGAACTATTTCGTCCGATTTATTATCCAGAACCTTGTAAATTACAGTGTCGGCAACACACGCGGCCGGCCATCAACAGGCTATATGGCTGCGACGATCTGTCAGTCGCCCATTAAAGACACAGTCCATGATTGCGAGACTTTAACATATTACTATTTTTCAAACGACGCTAAGACTGCGCTTTTTAAGCAACTTCTTCCTTTGTGGATTAACTCGATTTTTCCATCGCCCGCTCGCTAACGGCTCAGAACCTGGGAGGGTAAGACATGTTGCTCAGTGGCGGTTTCTCGGCCGCGGCCTGACCTCGAAGCAGGGCTATCGGCGATTCTCCCTGTTCTCGATCGAGGATCAAGCCGCGTTAAACGCGCTGCACGCCGGACGCCTTGGCGCGTACTTGCGCGCCAAGGCCACCCATGAAACCGGCGGCCCGGTGCTCAATACCGCACGACCACGATCTACAACAATGCGATCGTCACGTCGGCCACAAGACACGGCGGCGGCGTGTTGGTCGTGTTGAGCAACGATCCCGCGAGGGGCGCCAACGATGCTGCGAAGATAGTCGCCGAGCTTCGCCCCCGTCTTGCGCCGACCGCAGGCGAAAGGCGGGCGGCGCCGCCGGACCGGAGGCAGTGATTTCCCCGCCCCGCACCTTCACGGTGCGAGCAGGCAGCGCACCTTCCGCGCTGTGACGAGCGCGTGGCGGCGAAGGATCTCGAGCCGCGATGCGAGCGCGAAGCGGGGCCGCGGCGCGAGCGCGATCAGGTAATCCGCCAGCGTCCGCCGTTCGCGCCAGATCGAGTCGATCATCGCGTGCTCGGCGGTCGCGCAGGAGTCGCACCAGTCGATCGCGTCGTCGCGCAGGATCGCGTCGGTCAGATCGATTGTGAGCTGCACGCCGGGCGAGGCGCGCGCCGCGCTCTCGTCGTGGGCAACCTTCCAGAACCAGGCGCCGCGCCCGCTGGTGAGCAGCACGCCCGCCGCGATCGCGCGCTCGCCGCAGGCGAGCCGCGCGACGGCTGCCTGACCCTGCGCCGCGAGATCGACGACGGCCGCCGCGAAGAAGGCACGAATGGCGCCGTCCTGCGCAGCGGCGGTGCCGGCGCGGCCTTTCCAGCCCTGCGCCTCCAGCGCGAAGAATTCGTCGAGCGCATCGGCGACCGCGGCGGGCTCGCGCGCGAGCGTGAACGCGACGGGCCCCGCCTCATCGAGCCGGCGGCGCTGGCGGCGCAGCTCCTTGCGTTTCTTGCCGCCGAGCGCGGCATCGAGATAGCCGGCGCGCGCGGCGCCCGGCGCGAGCAGCGCGCGGCGATGGCGATCGAATGATGCGATGCCTCCGCCGCGCTGGGCGATCGCGGCGGCGAAGGCGGCGGCGACCGGCCCGTCCTCGACCTGGTAGGGCATCAGCAGCAGCTTCGGCAGGCTTGCGTCGTCGGCGACATGATCGAGAAAGCCCGCGACCGCGGGCGCCACCGCATCGCGATCGACCAGCGGCGTGCCGAGCGGCGCATAAGGGTGCGTCCAGCTCGTGAGCAGCGGGAGGCGCAGGCCGTAGCGCCGCGGCTCGACGCGGCAGGGAAACAGCCCGATCAGCCGGCGCGGCTCGCCGCCGCGCACCAGCACGGCGCCGGCATCCGGCGCGAGCGCCCGCGCGGCGGCAAGCGCGAAGGCGGGCGCGTAGAAGACATTCGGCTCGGCGGCGCGCTCGGCGAGCGCGCGCCACTCGGCGACGCGGCCGGCGAGATCGGCGAGCGGCCGCCACTCGGCGGTGACGGCATTGTCGCGAGGAGCAAGCATGCGATGGCGCCTTGCGTGTGCGCGCCAAGGGGTAGCAAGGCCGCGTTAAGTTTCGGTTCGGCGTCAAAAAAAGGCCCGGGAGAGCTCCTTCCGCCAAACCGTTCGCGCAAAACAACGCTAGAAAACCGTGTGATTTCAATGGTCGGAGCCGACCGCTACCCGGCAAACCCGCCGCCGTCGAGGAAGGCCTGTTCTTCCGGTGTGGTCGTGCGCCCGAGCACTCCATTTCGGTGCGGAAAGCGGCCGAACCGGCGGATGATGTCGGCGTGCACCTCGGCCCATTTGAGCGCATCGGCGTCGCCCGAGGCACGGTTGAGCGCGACGCAGCGCTCCTGGTCGGCAAGCGCCTCCGAGTGCTCGAACGGCAGGTAGAAGAAGCTGCGCTCCGCCACCGCGATCTCCTGGTCGAAGCCGCGCGCGATCGCGCGCGACGCCACCGCGCGGGCGAGCGGATCGGCCGCAAACGCGCGGGCGCTGTCGCGAAACATGTTGCGGGGAAACTGGTCGAGGACGACGACGAGCGCGAGCGCGCCCTCCGCATCGCCGTCCCAGGCGAGCGCGCCGGCGGCGGCCGCGTCATAGGTCGCGAGAAATTTCGCGCGGATCTTCGCGTCGAAGGCGGCGTCCTTGGTGAACCACTTGTCCGCCCCGGCCGCGCGCCAGAAGGCGAGCACGGTTGCGGGCGTGATCGGCTGGTCGGCGTTGCTCATCGCGCTTTTCCACATCACACACGGTCGTCATTACACACGATCGTCATTGCGAGGAGGCCGCAGGCCGACGAAGCAAGCTCGATCCGCTGCTACATGAGTCCGCGTATCGAGATTGCTTCGGCGTGCTGCGCACGCCTTGCAACGACGCGATGCCGGCAATCATAGCCTGATGCTTCCCGCAACGATTTCGCCGTACAACGCGGTATCGAGCCGGACATATTCACCGCGGCGCGGATCGTCGACGTAGAGCGCATCCTCCGTGCCCGCCGGATCGAACCCCTGCGCGACCAGGTCGACCTTCCTCGGCTTGAACGTCATGGTGACCTCGAGCTCGCCGCCGATGCGCACAAACAGCGGGCGCGCATAGGGCGGCAGCCGCGCATGCAGGTGCGCGCGCAGGGCCGCGAGATCGAGCTCGCCGTCGGCGACGATCGTTGCCATGCCGGCGCGGCCCTCGTACCCCGCAATGGCGACGCCGTAGACATTGGCGTCGCGAATGCCGGGGAATGCCGTGAGCGCTTCGGCGACCTCGGCGGTCGAGACGTTCTCGCCTTTCCAGCGGAAGGTGTCGCCGATGCGGTCGACGAAATAGAAATAGCCGCGGGCGTCCTGCCGCATCAGGTCGCCGGTGCGAAACCAGGCGTCGCCCGGCGCGAACACGTCGTGCAGGATCTTGCGCTCGCTGTCGGCGCGGTCCGCATAGCCCTCGAAGCGGCCGGACGGCACGGCGGGATCGTTGACGATCTGCCCGATCGCCTCGCCGACCTCGCCCGGCGCGCAGCGGATGCAGAAGCCGCGCGCGTCGCGCAGCGGCGCCTCGCGCGCGACGTCGAACCGCACGAGCCGTACCGGAAAGCGCCATTCGAGCAGCCGCGGCAGGCGGCCGATCGCGCCCGGCCGCCCCTCGAAATTGAACAGCGTCACGTTGCCTTCGGTCGCGGCATAGAACTCGATGATGCGCGGAATGCGGAAGCGCCCTTGAAAAACGCTCCAGATGTCCGGACGCAGGCCGTTGCCGCAGGCGAGCCGCAGGCGGTGACGCGTCTCGCTCGCGCGCGGGGCTGCGTTGACGAGATAGCGGCACAGCTCGCCGACATATTGGAAGATGGTGCAGTCATGGCGCACGATATCGTCCCAGAAGGCGCTCGCCGAGAATTTTTCGCGGATCACGACGCTGCCGCCCTTGACCAGCAGGGCGCCGGTCGCGACGACGCCGCCGGTCGTGTGATACATCGGCAGGCAGTCGTACATGCGGTCTGCGGCGCGCGTGCCCATCACGCCGGCGAAGCCGAGCGCCGCCAGCATCAGGCGATAGTGGTTGACGTTCGCCGCCTTGGGCAGGCCGGTCGTGCCCGACGTGTAGATGAACAGCGCGCGGTCCTCGATCGTCAGCGCCGGCCGCTCGGCGGCGCCGAGCGGAGCGTCGCTCAACGCCTCGATGGCGCTGTCGATGCGCGGGGTGCTGCCGTCGGTCGCGCCGTGCACCCACGTTTGCGGCGCAGTCGTGAGATGAGCTCTTGCGCTCGCGAGTGCCGGCGCGAGCGTGTCGGCGACGATTACGTGCTTGGGCTCGACGAGATCGATGCAATGCGCAAGTGCGGGCCCGGCGAGGTTGGTGTTGAGCAGCGCGACCGCACCGCCCGCGCCGATGATGCCGAGCCAGATCGCGAGATATTCGGGCCGGTTGGGCATCATGAGGCACACGACCTCGCCCTTGCGTAGCTCCTGCGCCAGCGCCCAGCGCGCATAACGGTTGGCGCGCGCGGCGAGCGCGCGGTAGCTCAGGGTTTCGGTGTCGGAGATGAGGGCGGGTCTATCGCCGTGGCGTTCGGCAAGCTCCGCCATCAGCAGCGGAAAGACGCGCGTCGGATGCCTGGCGATCGGCATCGTCTGCCGCAGCGCGCGCCACGCGCCGGCGGCGAACATCGCGTCGTCTCGGACATGATCGAGGAGCTTCATGCTCCTATTTTGACCGCCATGCCGGCGCTTGTCGCGCGCATCTCACGTTGGGTGGGCAAAATCGCGGGCGGGGCGATCCACTTTGGCACTGCGTCTGCGCGATTTTGCCCACGCGGCATTTCTCGCTGTCGTTCCGCGTGGGCAAAATCGCCCTGAGCGTCAGTGCGCTGGGACATCGATCGAGTGGCGATTTTGCCCACCCTACCGATCGACTCCGCCGAACGGCACCAGCGGATTGTCGGCCAGCGCCGCGCAGTCGGGCTGGTCCACCTGCGCGGCGCCGAGGAACGCATCGAACAATCCGCTGATCATCGCCGGCGCGATATCGCGCACGATGAACACCATGCGGGTGCGGTGGTCCTCGTCCGGCCAGGCGGCAAGCTGCGCGGTCGGGTGAAACACGTGCTGCACGCCGTGGATGACGACGGGCTGCTCGGGGTTCTCGGCGATCTTCACGATGCCCTTGAGCCGCAGCAGGTTGGGGCCGTGCGCCGAGCGCAGCAACTCGAGGAACATGTCGAAGGCCGCGGCCGGGATCGCCCGGTCGCTCGCGAGCGCGAAGGCGCGGATGCGCTCGTCGTGCCGGTTGACGTCGTGCGCGTGGGCGTGGTGATCGTGCGCGTCCGCATGCGCCTCGGCCGCGAGCCAGCGCTTCACGTCGAGGCTCTTCTTGTCCGGATCGTAGAGCCCGCAGTTCAAGAGTTTTTCCGCCGTCGCCTCGCCGGCCGCCGCATCGAGCCGCGGCGCCGCCGGATTGAGCGCGCGCAAGCGGGCGATGAGCTGCGCCTGCGCGGCCGCGCGGGCGGGCGTGTCGACGAGATCGGTCTTCGTCAGCACCAGGCGATCGGCGACCGCCGCCTGCTTTACGGCCTCGGCATGGGCGTCGAGCGTCGCGAGCCCGTTGACGGCATCGACCAAGGTCACGATCCCGTCGAGGCGGAAGCGCAGCACCAGATAGGGGTGCAGCATGATGGTGTGCAGGATCGGCGCCGGGTCGGCGAGGCCGGTGGTCTCGATCACCACGCGATTGAAGCTCACGCGGCCGTTGTCGCGGTCGCGCAGCAGCTTTTCCAGCGAGTCGACGAGGTCGCCGCGCACCGTGCAGCACAGGCAGCCGGTCGTCAGCTGCACCACGTTGCCCTCGACCCGCTCGACCAGCAGATGGTCGAGGCCGATCTCGCCGAACTCGTTGATCAGCACGGCCGTGTCGGCGAGCGCCGGGTCGCGCAGCAGGCGGTTGAGCAGCGTGGTCTTGCCGGCGCCGAGAAAACCGGTGAGCACCGTGAGCGGCAGCGGCGCGACCGGCCCGCGCCGGCGGCCGCCGGGCTCCGTCGTCATGGGTTGGGCGTGGCCTTGGGCTTGGCGGCGCTGACCTTGGTCTGCGCGGGCTTCTTCGGCTTTGCCGACTTGTCGGTCTTGGATTTCGCAGTCTTCGGACCGCCCTTTGACGCCGTTTTGGGACCGTGCTTGCTGTGCTTCTTGCTCGATTTCGGCATGGCGGCGTCGGCCTCGGCCTCGCCGCTGCCGGTCGGCCGCTTCGCGCCGGTGAACACCACGATCGGCGGCACGTCCGCCAGGGGATTGCCGGTCAGCAGCGAGGCGTGGGTCGAGCCCTTGAGATCGGACAGCATGAAGGCACGCTGCGAATCCGTGTCGCCGCTGTTCGATGCCTCGTCGTCCTCGTCCTCGGCGGCCGGGCGCCGGCGATGGTGGTTGCAGATCTCGTCATGCAGGTCGGGCGGCGCCGCGTTGATCGGCTGCAGCGAGTCGACGGTGCCGAGCGAGGGCAGGAGCCAGCTCAGGCCCGAGCCGTTGAAGCCCTGCTCGAGCAGCGCGGCCGCCTTGGCGGCGCGCGCGGCCGAGGAGGGCGCGCCGAGCACGATCGCGATCAGCCGCCGGTCGCCGCGCGTCGCCGAGGCGATGAGATTGAAGCCGGAGGCGCAGATGAAGCCGGTCTTCATGCCGTCGGCGCCCGGATACTCGAGCAGCAGCTTGTTGTAGTTCCGCATCACCCGCCGGCCGAACTTGATCGCCGGGATGTGCCAGTAGAAATCGTCTTGCGGGAAATCGTGCATCAGCGCGCGAGCCAAAATGCCGAGGTCGCGCGCCGAGGTGATCTGGCCTTCCGCCGGCAGGCCGTTCGGGTTGACCCAGCTCGACTGGGTCATGCCGAGGCGCTGCGAGGTGGCGTTCATCTCGTCGGCGAACTTCTCGATCGAGCCGCTGACCCCTTCGGCGAGCACGACCGCGATGTCGTTTGCCGAATGCACCAGCATCATCTTGAGCGCATTGTCGACGGTGAGCTGCACGCCGGCGCGGAACCCCATTTTCGAGGGGGCCTGCGCCGCCGCGGTGGGCGAGACCGTGAGCAGCGTATCCATGCTGATGCGGCCGTCCTTGACGGCCTGCAGCACCACGTAGGTGGTCATCAGCTTGCTCAGCGAGGCCGGATACCACGGGTAGGTGGCGTTCTCGGCCTGGAGGACCTTGCCGCTCGCCGCATCGATGAGGAGGATCGCCTCGTTGCCGGCGGCCGAGGCACGGCCCGCCAGCATGCCCGCCACGAGCCCGACCAGGGCCGCCCGGGCAATGAATCTCACGACTGCTGACACGGTGTGCGGTCCCGCTCTATTACGGTGGCGAAGACGAGATCGGCCGCTGGGCGGCCGGATACCTCGGTTTTTAGCCCATCGCGGGTCCAGCGCAAAGCGCTGGCAAAGCTTGTCCCGCACATTATGCTGGTTGCTGAGGAAAGCGACCAAAGTTCGGCAACGCGACGCCCCAGGAGACGCCTTATGACCGCCTGCATCGTCGGATGGGCCCATACGCCGTTCGGCCGCCTCGACGCCGAAACGGTGGAAAGCCTCGTGGTACGGGCCGCCGATGCGGCGTTGAACGACGCCGGCATTGCGGCGGCGGACGTGGACGAGATCCTGCTCGGACACTTCAACGCCGGGTTCTCGGCGCAGGATTTTACCGCTTCCCTGGTGCTGCAGGCCTCCCCCGACCTGCGCTTCAAGCCCGCCACCCGGGTCGAGAACGCCTGCGCGACCGGTTCCGCGGCGGTTCACCAGGGCCTCAAATCGATCGAGGCCAAGGCGGCCCGCATCGTGCTGGTCGTGGGCGTCGAGCAGATGACGACCACGCCCGGTCCCGAGATCGGCCGCAACCTGCTCAAGGCCTCCTATGTGCGCGAGGAGGCCGATATCGCCGGCGGCTTCGCCGGCATCTTCGGCAAGATCGCCGGGCTCTACTTCCAGAAATACGGCGACCAGTCCGACGCACTGGCGCAGATCGCGGCGAAGAATCACAAGAACGGCGTCGCCAACCCCTATGCGCAGATCCGCAAGGACCTCGGCTTCGACTTCTGCCGCACCGAGAGCGAGAAGAACCCCTACGTCGCCGGGCCGCTCAAGCGCACCGACTGCTCGCTCGTCTCCGACGGCGCCGCCGCGCTCGTGCTCGCCGACGTCGAGACCGCGCTCGCGATGCGCAAGGCGGTGGTCTTCCGCGCCGCCGCGCACGTGCAGGACTTTTTGCCCATGTCGCGGCGCGACATCCTCAAGTTCGAGGGCTGCGCCGAGGCGTGGAAGCGCGCGCTCGCGCGCGCCGGCGTCGCGCTCGGCGACCTCTCGTTCGCCGAGGTGCATGACTGCTTCACCATCGCCGAGCTGATCGAATACGAGGCGATGGGCCTCGTGCCCGAAGGCGAGGGGGCGCGCGCGATCGCGCAGGGCTGGACGCAGAAGGACGGCCGGCTGCCGATCAATCCGTCCGGCGGCCTCAAGGCCAAGGGCCACCCGATCGGCGCGACCGGCGTCTCCATGCACGCGCTGTGCGCCATGCAGCTGACCGGCACGGCCGGCGACATGCAGATCAAGGACGCCAGGCTCGCCGGCCTGTTCAACATGGGCGGCGCCGCGGTCGCGAACTACGTGAGCATCCTGGAGCGGATCAAGTGAGCCATGCCCACGCGACGTCCTGCGTCGGGTGGGCATTGCGCGCTTCCGACATTGCGGCTCGGCTCGGCTTCGCGCGCGCAATGCCCACGCGGACCATCCACGCCGTCGCGCGTGGGCAAAAATCGCAACCTCGAGCGGTGCAAACGCATCGTGTGGCAGCGGCGATTTTTGCCCACCCTACAGCACTCACGCGCCGCGTCGTCATCGCCGCCATGCTCGCCGGCGCGCTCGCGCGGTCCGCGCGCGCTGCGACCTATCCGGACCGGCTCATCAAGCTGATCGTCCCGTTCGCGCCGGGCGGGCCGGTCGACGTGATGGCGCGGCTCGTCGGCCAGTATCTCGCGGCTAAGCTCGGCCAACCGGTGGTCGTCGAGAATCGCCCGGGCGTCGGCGGCACGCTCGCCTCGAAGCTCGTCGCCACCGCCGATCCCGACGGCTACACGCTCTTGTTCGCGAGCGCCGGCTCGCTCGCCATCAGCCCGTCGCTCTACAAGAGCATCGGCTACGATCCGGTCACCGCCTTCGCGCCCGTCGCGATGATCGCCAATCATCCGCTCGCGATGGTGGTGCATCCGAGCGTGCCGGCGCACTCGGTCAAGGAGCTGATCGCCTATGCCAAGGCCAATCCCGGCAAGCTGAACTACGGTGCGCCGACCGGCACGCCGCCGCACCTGATGGGCGAGCTGTTTCGCACGCTTGCCGGCATCGACATCGTGTTCGTGCCGTACAAGGGCGCGGCGCCCGCGCTCACCGACCTCATCGCCGGGCGCACGCAGATGACGATCCTGTCGACCGCCGTGATCGTGCCGCCGATCCTCGCCGGCAAGCTGCGCGCGCTCGCGGTCACCAGCACGACGCGCTGGCACGAGCTGCCCGACGTGCCGACCATGGCGGAGGCGGGATTCCCCGGCTTCCCGCAGGGCTCGTGGACGGCGGTCGTAGCGCCGGCCGGCACGCCGGCCGACGTCGTCGCCAGGCTCAACGCGACGATCAACGAAGGACTTCGTTCATCCGAGCTGCAAGCGAGCCTCATCAAGCTCGGCGCCGAGATCAAGATCGATACGCCGCAGCAGCTCGGGGCGCTGCTCGCCGATGAATCGCGCAAATGGGCCGCGGTGGTCAAATCCGCCGGCATGGCGGTCAATTGAGGGTGCCGTGAGTCGTTGGGCCGGCGATCCCTCGGCGGCGAATGAAACGCGCGGCGAGTGGAGCGCGGCCGAAGCGGCCTTGATCGAACGGGCGCGCGACATGGCGCCGGTCTTGCGCGAACGCGCCGCGGCCGCCGAGGCGTTGCGCCGCATCCCGGACGAGACGCACGCAGCATTCCGCGACGCCGGCTTCTACCGGGTGCTGCAGCCGGCGCGCTACGGCGGGCTCGAGGCGCGCTACGGGCTGCACACCGTGCTCGCGGCCGAGACCGCGCGCGGCTGCGCGTCGAGCGGCTGGGCGCTGTCGGTGACGGCGTGCCATTCCTGGATCCTCGGCATGTTTCCCCGCCGCGCCCAGGATGAGTTCTGGGGCGAGGACCCGGCGCGCATAGCGGCAAGCTCGTTCCTGCCGGTCGGGCCGAAGCTTGCGCCGGAGCCGGGCGGCATTCGCCTGAGCGGCCGCTGGCGCTTCTCCAGCAACGTCGATCATTGCGACGGCGCGATCCTGCTCGCCACGCCGCCCGGCCCGGGCGGCGTCGCGCCGACGTTTCTCCTGGTGCACCGCGATCAGTACGCGGTCGAGGATACCTGGCATTCCGTCGGCCTCGCGGCGAGCGGCAGCAACGACATCGTCGTCGCGGATGCGCTCGTGCCGCCGCACCGCATGCTCGACGTGATCGCGACGCGCGACGGCGGTGCCCCCGGCGCCGAGGCGAATGGGCACTATCTCTATCGCGTGCCGCTGTTCGCCTGCCTGCCGCACAGCCTGGTCGGGGCGGCGCTCGGCGCCGCGCTCGGCGCGGTCGATCAGATCATCGATGACATTGCGGGTCGTGTGTCGGCGACGTCGGTGACGAACGCACGGATTGCCGAGCAACATACGGTCCAGGCGCGCATCGCGGAGGCGACGGCGGAGCTCGCGGCGGCCCGCGCCCTGCTGCAGGTCGATCGCGCGCGCATCAACGACATGGGCCGCGCCGGCGAGCTGCCCGACAATGCGACGCGGCTGCAGTACCGGCTCAATGTCGGCTACGCGGCCAAGCTCTGCGTGCAGGCGGTCGAGCGCCTCATGCCGGTCGTCGGCGGGCGCGGGCTCGAGCTCGCCCACGGCTTCCAGCGCGCCTGGCGCGACGTGCACGCGGTCGCCCAGCACATCGCGCTGACCTGGGACGTGCAGGCGCTCAACTACGCGACCGTGTGGCTCGGGCTCACGGCGGGCGACCCGAAGATTTGAAGTCGAACGGCAGTTCGCCCGCGATCACGGCGACCCTTCGGTCAATGCGCCGGTCACGACGCGAAGCTCCAGCCGGTCGATCAGCTCTATTCGCAGCGTCTCCGCGCGCGCCATGTCGGCCGTCATCTGCTTCGCCGTCGCCATGTTGGTTCCGAGCACGACGATCCCGCCGATGAAGGCGATCACCGCGACCATCATCACGACGGGGTCGAAGCTGATGGCTCCGATGAGGAGGAACACCAGCACGATGGCGCCGAGCGCGATCGCGATCTTCGCTGCCAGTATGATCTTGCGGCACCGCTCGATGCGCTCGGCAAGCTCGTCGATGCGCGCTTCGAGCTGCGCGATCTGATCGCGCGGGTCGGTGTCGTCGGTCATTCTAGACTCGTAGCCCGGATGGAGGCGCGGAGCGCCGTAATCCGGGGGCGGCGCCCCGCATTTCGCTTCGCTCCATGCGGGCCACACGCACGCGCGATGTCACTCCGCCGCCTTTGCGATCGCCGGCGCCGCGAGCATGAACTGCGCGCGCGCAAGCTCGGCGAAGCGCCCGCCCCGCGCGACCAGCTCGTCGAAGCTGCCGCTCTCGATGATGCGGCCCTGGTCGAGCACCAGGATGCGGGTCGCGTTGCGCACGGTCGAGAGCCGATGCGCGATCACGAAAGTGGTGCGGCGCTTCATTACCTCGTCGAGCGCGGCCTGCACCTTGGCCTCGGTCGCGGCGTCGAGCGCGCTCGTCGCCTCGTCGAGGATCAACACCGGCGGGTCCTTGAGCAGCGCGCGGGCGATCGAGAGCCGCTGGCGCTCGCCGCCCGACAGCGCGCGGCCGCGCTCGCCCACCTTGGCGGAGAAGCCTTCCGGATTGCGCTCGATGAACTCCAGCGCCTGCGCGCGCGCGCAGGCCTCGCGCATCTCGGCCTCGGTCGCGTCGGGCTTGCCGGCCTGCAGGTTCTCGGCGATCGAGCGGTTGAACAGCAGCGCCTCCTGGAACACCACGCCGATGTTGTGCCGCAGCGCCGCGAGCTTGAGCCCGCGCACGTCCATGCCGTCGATCTTCACGCTGCCGGACTGCGGATCGAAGGCGCGGTGCAGCAGCGCGAGCGCGGTCGACTTGCCGGCGCCGGTCGCGCCGACGAGCGCGATCGTCTCGCCCGGCAGCGCCGTGAAGGAAAGGTCGGCGACCGCCGCGCGCTTGCCGTCGTAGGAGAACGAGACGTCGGCGAACTCGACCATGCCGCGCAGCCGGCCGGGATCGATCGCGTCGCGCCGGTCGCGCACCGCCGGCTCGGTGTCGAGCACGTTGAAGAACTCGCGCAGCCGCGGCGCGTCCATGAACAGCTTGTTGACGAAGCGCACGAAGCGCTCGAGCTGGGCGATCAGCAGCACCGCGAAGTTCATGAACATCACGATGTCGCCGAGCGAGGCGTCGCCGCGGTAATGCAAAAAGATGCCGCAGATGAAGATCGCGAGCAGCGTCAGCGTGGTCGAGGCGCGCGTGAGCACCGCGACCAGCGCCCACCACGACAGCACCGGGATCTGCGCCGCGAGGAGATTGTCGACCACGGTGCGCAGGCCGGTGACCTCCGCCTCGATCCGCGCGTAGCCCTGCACCAGCGCGATGTTGCCGAGCGTATCGGAGGCGCGCTCGGCAAGGTCGGAATAGTGCCGCTCGACCGTGCGCTGCAGCGTGTCGGTCTTGGCGACGACCAGCGCGGTCAACGCGCCGAATACGGCGGCGACCACCATCAGGGTCAGGCCCAGCCGCCAGTTGAGGACGAGCGACAGCGGCAGGATCACCAGGATCATCATCGCGGCCGCGAAGGAGTCGCGGAAGAAATCGAGCCACAGGCTCCACAGCGCGTCGGTGCCGGCGAGCATCACCTTCATCAGGCGGCCCGAATGGGCGCCGCCGTGGAAGCTCAGCGGCAGCTGCAGCACGTGCTCGAAATAGGAGGTCAGCACCGCATGGCGGCGGCGGTGCGACAGCCGGTCGGCATGCAGCGCGACCGTGACGCCGGCGGCGATCGAGAACAGGCCGAAACCGACCCAGGCGGCCATCAGGGCAACGATGGTCTCGGCCGGCGCCTGCCGGCCGGCGCGTTCAGCCCCTGCAAGCGCGTCGATGATGCGGCCAAATAGCACCGGCTCGGCGAACTGGGAGCCGGCCAGCGCGAGATTCCCCAGGGCGAGCAGCCACCCGAGCCGCGCCTCGGGGCCGAGCAGGGCAAGCACGCGAGCATAGATACGCAATAAATCCATAGGGATAGGCCAAGTCTTGGGGGCGGATCAGCTTAGCGCATTTTGCCGCCGCTGCATCCCCTCCGGCGCGACCGGAGCGGTCCGCGGGCCCGCGTTCGGCGAAAGTCGCACGGGACGCATGCCTCACTGCGCGCAAAGCTATTTGTCGAATCAACCGAAGGATGTAATAAGCAGGGCCTGGGGGTGTAATTCCATACGTTGCGCGCAGGGGAAGCGGGCAGGGGGGTTGTAAGGTGAACGAACGTTTGTTGGCCTGGCGCAAACCGGGCGTGGCCGGGCTATGACCAATATTCCGACGGAGCTTCTCCGCACCTTCGTCGCGGTCGTCGATATGCGCAGCTTCACCCGGGCTGCCCAATCGCTCGGCATCACGCAACCGGCCGTGAGCGCGCAGGTCAAGCGGCTGCAGCAGCTGCTCGGCGGCGACCTGATGGACAAGAGCGCGCCCGGCGTGCTGCTGACCCCGCTCGGCGAGAGCGTGCTCGGCTCGGCCCGCCGGCTGCTCGCCATCAACGACCAGATCCTCAACCTCGCCGCTGCGCCGGCCGTCATGGCGGAAACGATCCGCGTCGGCGCCCCCGGCGACTTCATCGGCGACATCCTGTGGCGGACGGTCGCGCGCAGCCAGGAGGCGCGGCCCGACATCGGCTTTCACGTGAAGAGCTGCCCGAGCGACCTCTTGGCGCGCGACGTGCGCCAGGGCGAGCTCGACGTCGCGGTGGTCGTCTCCGGCGCCGATCGCAGCAATGGCGCCCGCTATCATTGGACCGAGCCGATGGTCTGGGTGCGGGCGGCGTCGACCCGGATCGATCCGGAGGCTGCGGTGCCGCTGGTGAGTCATGGCGACAAATGCTTCATGCACCGCCACGTCGCCGACGCGCTGGAAAGCGCCGGCCGCACCTACAAGCTCTCGTTCACCGAGACGAGCGTCACGAGCCTGGTCACCGCGGTCGGCGCCGGCCTCGGCGTCATGGCGCTGCCGCAATGCGCCTCGCTCCCCGCCGGCCTCACGATCTGGGACGACGCCCCGCTGCCGCCACTGCCGCCGATCGTGTGCAACGTCTGTGTCCGGCCCGCCGCCGACGAAGCGGCCGATCGGTTTGCGCAAAATCTCGCCGCCGCTTTTGCGGAAGGACGGGGGTCGGCGACGCCGGAGTGACCGAGGGCAGGGTGCACGCGGCGCCGGCCCGGCCGGCGCGCAGTCCTGCGCAAGAGCACGGGCATACGGTTGCGGGCGAAGCCCGCAGGGCCCATTTTGCCGGGGACGCCGCGTGCCGAATCGCCCGATGCGGCGTCGAAGAGTGCGCCGATGCCCGCGGGTTCCATGGCTGCCCAGGAATCTCGACGCGATCCCGCGGACGCGGCGCCATTGCGGGCGCCCTATGCGGCAGCGGACGAGGATCTGGCCGCCGCCTTCCTGGCGCAGGCGGCGCGGCCGCCCGCCGCCGAGGCGCGCATCGACGCCCGCGCCACCGCGCTGATCGAGGCGATCCGGGCGCGCGCCGGCGGCGTCGGCGGCATCGAGGATTTCCTGCACGAGTATTCGCTCTCCACCAAGGAGGGCCTCGCGCTCATGGTGCTCGCCGAGGCGCTGCTGCGCGTCCCCGACAACGCGACGGCCGACCGGCTGATCGAGGACAAGCTCGCCGATTTCTCCCACCACGAGGTGCGCTCGGACGCCTTGCTGGTGACGGCATCGGCCTGGGCGCTCGGGCTTTCGGCGCGCATCATCCAGGCGCATGAGACGCCGGAGACGATCGTCGCGAGCCTGATCGGCCGGCTCGGCCTGCCCGCGGTGCGCACCGCGACGCGCCAGGCGATGCGGCTGCTCGGCTCGCATTTCGTGCTCGGCCAGAGCATCGACGAGGCGCTCGGCCGCGCCGCCGCGAACGGCACGGCGCGCTACTCCTTCGACATGCTGGGCGAGGGCGCGCGCACCGCCGATGATGCCGCGCGCTATCTCGCCGCCTACGCGGCGGCGATCGCCGCGATCGGCCGCATCAGCGGCAACCGTCCGCTGCCCGAGCGGCACGGCATCTCGGTCAAGCTCTCGGCGCTGCATCCGCGCTTCGAGGCGGTCTCGCGCGAGCGGGTGCGGCGCGAGCTCGTGCCGCGCGTGATCGAGCTCGCGCGCGGCGCGAAAGCATACGATCTCAATTTCACGGTCGATGCCGAGGAAGCCGACCGGCTCGAGCTCACGCTCGACGTGTTCGCGCGGGCGCTCGCCGATCCCTCGCTCGCCGGCTGGGACGGGTTCGGGCTCGCGATCCAGGCCTATCAGAAGCGCAGCCTTGCGGTGATCGACTGGGTCGTCGCGCTCGCCGAGGCGCTCGATCGCCGGCTGATGGTCCGTCTCGTCAAGGGCGCCTATTGGGACACCGAGGTCAAGCGCGCCCAGGAGCGCGGGCTTGCCGACTATCCGGTGTTCACCCGCAAGGCGATGACCGACCTCTGCTACGTCGCCTGCGCCAAGAAGCTGCTCGCCGCGCGGCCGCGCCTCTATCCCCAGTTCGCGACCCACAATGCGCTGACCGCCGCAACCGTGATCGAGGAGGCGGGCGGCGTCGATGGCTACGAGTTCCAGCGCCTGCACGGCATGGGCGAGGCGCTCTATGCGGCACTGATCGCCGACGAGCCCGCCGCCGCCTGCCGCATCTATGCGCCGGTCGGCGGCCACCGCGATCTCCTCGCCTACCTGGTGCGGCGGCTGCTCGAGAACGGGGCCAACTCGTCTTTCGTGTCCGTCGCGGCGGATCCGAGCGTGCCGATTGCCGATCTCCTCGAGCGTCCGCAGGCGTGGATCGCGGACGCAGTGCGGGCGCGCCATGCAAAGATTCCGCTGCCGCGCGACCTCTATGGCGAGAGCCGAAAGAATTCCGCCGGCGTCGAGCTCGGCGACCGCGCGAGCCTCGAGCGCCTGCTCGCCGACATCCGCGCCGCGGCGCCGCCCGAGCCGACGGCCGCGCCGCTGGTCGACGGCGTTGCGCTCGCGGGCCGAACGCGCGCGGTCACCTCGCCGATCGACGGCGCAAAAATCGGCACCGTCACCGAAGGCGACGAGGCGATCGTCATGTCCGCGATGGCGGCGGCCGCGGCCGGCTTTGCGGCCTGGGACGCGACGCCGCGCGAGGCGCGTGCCGCGGCGCTGACGCGCGCCGGCGACCTCTTGGAGCAGCAGCGCGGCCGCCTGATCTGGCTCGTGCAGGCGGAAGGCAGCAAGACGCTCGACGACGCGGTCGCCGAGGTGCGCGAGGCCGCCGACTTCTGCCGCTACTACGCGGCCGAGCTTATGCGCGCGCTCGCGCCGGCGACGCTGCCCGGCCCGACCGGGGAGAGCAACGAACTGCGCTATCGTGGGCGCGGCGCCTTCGTCTGCATCAGCCCGTGGAACTTTCCGCTCGCGATCTTCACCGGCCAGATCGCGGCGGCGCTCGCGGCCGGCAATGCGGTGGTGGCAAAGCCGGCCGAGCAGACCCCGCTGATCGCCGCCGAGGCGGTGCGGCTTCTGCATGCTGCCGGCATCCCGCCAGGCGCGCTGCACCTCGTGCCGGGCGACGGCAGCGTGGGCGCGTGGCTCGTCGCCGACTTAAGGACCGCCGGCGTCGCCTTCACGGGCTCGACCGAGGTGGCGCGCACCATCAACCGGACGCTCGCCGGCCGCAACGGCCCGATCGTGCCGCTGATCGCCGAGACCGGCGGCATCAATGCCATGATCGTCGACGCGACCGCGCTGCCCGAGCAGGTGACCGACGACGTGGTGACCTCGAGCTTCCGCTCCGCCGGCCAGCGCTGCTCGGCGCTGCGGCTCCTGTGCGTGCAGGAGGACGTGGCCGATCGGATGGTCGCGATGATCGCCGGCGCGGCGCGCGAGCTCGCGCTCGGCGATCCGCGCGATCCCGCGATGCATGTGGGGCCGGTGATCGACGCCGAGGCGAAAGCGCGCCTGGACCGCTGGATCGCCGATGCGGACGGGCGAGGCCAGATCGTGTTTCGCTGGGACCGCGACCGCCCGCTGCCGTCGGCGGGCACCTACGTGCCGCCCGCGATCATTGCGCTCGACCGCGCGCGCGATCTCAAGGAGGAGGTTTTCGGCCCGATCCTGCACGTGGTGCGCTATCGGGCGGACGAGCTCGACGCGCTGCTCGACGACATCGCGGCAAACGGCTATGGCCTCACCCTCGGCGTCCATTCGCGCATCGACGCGACGGCGGACCGCATCGCGGCGCGACTGCGGCACGGAAATGTCTACATTAGCCGCAACATGATCGGCGCCGTGGTCGGCACCCAGCCGTTCGGCGGCAGCGGCCTGTCGGGCACCGGACCCAAGGCGGGCGGCCCGAACTATCTGCGGCGCTTCGCGTCGGAGCAAACGTTAACGGTCAACACGGCGGCGGCGGGCGGAAATGCCAGCCTGCTGGCCGATGATGAATCGTGATGGCACGATTTCTTTACGACACGGCCCGCCCAACCGGCGTTTTTCCTCGGCATGTGATTCTCGTTTTAACCTTTGCACGCTAGTCTGCCCGCATGAGTGATTCGGTCGACCGGCTTTACGAGGCCGTCCTTGCGGCCAAGCACGCGGACCCCGCGACCTCGCGGACGTCCCGGCTGCTGCATGCCGGCCGGGCCAAGATGGCGAAAAAGCTCGGCGAGGAAGCCTTCGAGGTGGTGATCGGCGCGCTGCACGCCACCCCGGAGGCGGTCGTGCGCGAGAGCGCCGATCTTCTCTACAACCTCGTGGTCCTGTGGGTGTCCGCCGGCGTCTCTCCCGGCGACGTCTGGAAGGAGATGAACCGGCGCGAGCGGCTGTTCGGCATTGCCGAGAAGATGCTCAAGTCGCGCGACGAGAAGGTGCGGCCGCATCTCGCGGCGCTCGGCAGGCGGCCGCTGCAAAAGCGGCGGTGAGAAGGTTCGCGAACGGCGAGTAGCGAATAGCGAATAGATCGATC